>ERZ827186.2928-NODE-2928-length-10692-cov-3.262950_pt1 | contig 10692 bp, 8 predicted proteins | sample MGYA00519918_ERZ827186 | MGnify/ENA primary metagenome ERZ827186 (study PRJEB31778, sample SAMEA3449275) | human gut metagenome | biome: human gut; feature: human-associated habitat; material: faeces | place: United Kingdom | collected 2010/2012 ... | reverse complement strand
GGCAGGCGGCGGGTTCCGTCCCCGGACAATATCCCGTCCCGGCGGACATCGACGACGACGTCCCCGCCGCAGCAACGACCGCAACGGCCGGGGCTCTTGGAACGGGAACAACCATGCCGCCTGCCACGACCGCAACTCCGGCAACGGCATTGGCAACACCGGCCGCCCGGCCCCGGAGCGGAGTGCTCTCTTCCGGCACATCGCCCAAACTGCGCGAGAAAAAGAAGAAAGACAAGCAGACGCTTCCGGAACTGTCGGCCGATTCGGTCCGCACGCTCAAAAAGCAGCGGGGCCTGACCAGTTTCTCCAACATCTTCGTACCGCAGGGCCAATGGGTAGCGGGCATCAACGCCTCTTTCTCGACTCACTCGAACAACGACTACACGTTCGTCGTGATCGAAGGGATCAACTCCGAAGGCCATACGCTGAAGGTCGCGCCGATCCTGGCCTACGCCTTCCGCAACAACATGGTCATCGGCGCGCGGTTCACCTACTCGCGCACCTACCTGCGCATCGACAGCGGCAGCATCCAGCTCGGGGACGACGACACGGGCGTCGACCTGAAAGTGGATTCGTACTACTCGCTCAAGCACACCTACGAGGCGGCGCTGATCTGGCGGCAATACATCCCGCTGGGGCAGAACAAACGCTTCGCGCTGTTCAACGAGATGCAGCTGGGCATGGGCAGTTCGCAGGCCAAATTCGCCGCGGACACCCCGGTACGGGGCACCTACGAAACCGGGAAGCACATTTCGCTCGGGCTGACCCCCGGACTGGTCGCCTTCGCGACCAACAACATGGCCATCGAACTGAACGTCGGCGTGATGGGCTTCACCTACAACAAAGTGCGGCAGGTGCACAACCAGGTGAGCGTCGGCACCCGGAGCTCCAGCATGATGAACTTCAAAGTCAACATCTTCTCCATCGGCTTAGGCGTCGCATTCTATCTCTAACCCGGCAGACACGATGAAAACACGGATATACCCACTCCTTATACTGCTGACCGTTACCGCACTTTCGTCTGCGTCTGCGGCCGCATCCACGCCGCGGAGACAGCACGAAGGCCGCCACGAGCAACCGGTTCCGGCGGCAGCCGTCCCGCAACAGGCCGGCACTCCGCTGACCGGCATATCGTCGCCGGATATATCGGCGGCAACATCGGCGGCGAACACATCGCAAACCGACACATCACGGACAGAGACATTACAAACCGATACACCGCAGGCCCCCCCGACCGACTCCGCGGTCCTTACGGGCGATTTCACCGGACACCGGCCCGCCGCGATAGACACGCCTGTCATGGATTCGCTGCTGGCGGGCGGCGGCACGCTTCTTTCCGGCCAGCTCCCGGACACGCTCGCCCTCGCCCATACAGCGCCCGGCGACTCGGCAGGCACCCCCGCCGACCGGAAACGCTTCCTGCCCACGCGCAGGCGGATCGACCGCGAGATCAACCGTATCCGTTTCATATTCAAGCGGGAAGTGGCCATCGGGTTGACCGTCTCGTACGGGACGATCACCAGCGACGACACCGACTACATGCTGATCCTCGACGACCTGAATTTCAGCGGGAGTATCTTCACGATCAACCCCTCGTTCAGCTATTTCGTCAAGGACAACCTCAGTTTCGGCGCCCGCTTCGGCTACTCGAAGACGGACGGGCATATCGACAACGCCGCACTGGACCTCGGGGAAGCAAACGACATGAACATCTCCTTTTCGGACATCAACCTCAACAGCACCTCTTCGTCGTTCGGCATCTTCATGCGCTCCTACGCCGGCATCGACGCGAAGGGGCACTTCGGGCTGTTCGCCGAACTGGAAGCGTCGTACAAAACCGGAAAATCGGTTTTCTCCTACAAATCGAACGAAGAGATCAAATATACCCACAGCAACAACCGGCAGTTTAAATTTTCGTTCAACCCCGGCTGTGCGGTCTTCGTCTTCCCGAACGTATGCACCACCCTCTCCTTCGGGCTCGGCGGCGTGCAATACACGAAAGTGACGCAGACCGACAGCGAAGGCAAGGTGATCGGCACCCGCGAAGCCTCAAAGATGCTGTTCCGCCTGAACCTGGCCAATATCCGCATCGGCCTCAACATCCTTTTGTAAAACGCCATGAACAAGATCCGCCGCCTGCTCCTCTATGTCCCGATGCTCGCGCTGGCCTCCTGCATCCAGAACGACATCCCGTATCCGGTGATCGCCATCGACATCCTCGAAATCAAGGGCGAGGGCTTCACCTGCACCGCCTCCGACATCGACGCCAAACTGCGCACGGTCACGCTGCACCTCGACGAAACGACCGACATCAGCCGCGTGCCGATCACCGAGATCGTCATCACCGAAGGAGGCAGCGCATCGGTCCCCCTTTCCGGCGAATTCGACCTGCGCAGCGACCTGCCCGTCACGCTGTCGCTCTATCAGGACTACGAATGGACGCTGAAGGCCGAGCAGCAGATCGAACGCATCTTCACCGTCGAATCGCAGATCGGTGCGGCCGAGTTCGACGAAGAGAAACACACCGCCACCGTCCACGTCCCGACGGGGACCGACATGCAGCATATCACGATCAAGGAGCTGAAACTCGGCCCGGCGGGAATCACGACGATGACGCCCGACCCGAGCCAATTAACGTCGTTCGAGACCTACCGCACGATCGACATCCGCTACCACGACTTCGAAGAGCGGTGGTCGCTGTACGTGGTTCCGACCGACGTGACGGCCGAGTTCAAGCAGGTCGACGCGTGGACGCGCCTGATCTGGCTCTACGGCGAAGGCCGCAGCGGCACCGACCTCGGCTTCCGCTACCGCAAGCAGGGCGACACGCCGTGGATTACCGTTCCCGGCGACAAGGTCGAAGTATCGGGCGGCGCGTTCAAAACCTGCCTCACCGGCCTCGAACCCGAAACGGCCTACGAACTGGTCGCCTATTCGGGCGAGGACGAGTCCCCGGTAGAGACCGTGACCACCGAACCCGAGACCCCGCTGACCAACGGCGGCTTCGAAGAGTGGTGCACCGAGAAGGACATCGTCTACCCGGGCCCGACGCGGGATGCAGCCTACTGGGGCACAGGCAACACGGGGGCGGCCGTGGCCAATACCACACTGACCAACAAAGTGACCGACACCCGGCCCGGCAGCACCGGCCAGTACGCCGCGCAGCTGGAATCCAAACTGGCCGGCATCGCGGGCATCGGTAAGCTGGCCGCGGGCAACCTCTTCATCGGGCAGTACGTCGGCACACGCGGCACCAACGGCATCGTCGGCTTCGGGCGGCCTTTCACCCGGCGGCCGGTAGCGTTGCGCGGGTGGGCCAAATACAACTGCGGCAAGATCACCGACGTCGGCACGACGCAGCCCACGGGCGTCACCATCGCGAAGGGAGACCCGGACAACGGCATCATCTACGTCGCACTGGGGACCTGGACACCCGAAGAGTACGGCGTCTGCGAGAAGGAGACCGACAACAAGATGCTGGGAACGGCCGAGGTGCCGATCTGCGTCGACACGCGCGACAAAAACACCTTCTTCAACCCGAAGAGCGCGGCGGTGATCGCCTACGGGGAGCTGGTCTTCGACAAATCGGTATCCGAATGGCAGCAGTTCACGATCAAGCTCGCCTACAACGCAACGAACCGGGTCCCGACCCATATCGTACTGGTATGCTCCGCCTCGCGCTACGGCGACTACTACATCGGCAGCCGCGACAGCAAGATGTGGGTGGACGACTTCGAGTTGGTGTACGACGAATAGGCGCCCCGGCGGGCACCGGGGACTCCGGTGCCCGTCCGAACACCAGCCGAAGACCCGCACCGCAGCCCTACGACTCCGCAGTTTTGCGGTAATACGGCTCTGTAACGCCGCGACACTGTAAATTCAAGAAAACTTCCCCGGCTCTTTTCAATTGGATTTCCCGATTGTAGCAAAATCGGGACAGGCTTCGGGACTGAATCGGCAGGATGACGTCCGGGTGGCAACGGACGTGTAATTACGATCACTTACGGCCTCGGATATTCCCAACGAATCGGCGGTAAGTTCTCGGAATCTTTCAGCGTTTTGGAGATGACACACAACAAATGATATTCGATAGAGGAGGCATCCTGCATCGGTTCTCTGACATGTATTTTATTGACCATCACTCGATACTCATAGCCCCGTTCATAATCAAAGCCTTGTATGCCATCCCTCAATACTTTCCAATCACTGTCATTTTTCTCTTTAACGACAAAGTACGGCACCTCGCCGAAAGCTCCGTAACGATAAACCTGTTCCGATGCTACCGTATAAAATATTACCACAGTATCATCTTTTTTGCAAGAGCAAAAAAGAATTACCGACCCGAATATTAGGATTAGTTTTTTCGGATTCATCGCTTTAGAGGTTAATTTGGTAACGTAAATGGTTTGTCGTTGGCTGCCACTCCGTATTGCGAGTACCCGGTCTATCCCGTTATCGACGTTTTACAAAACAAACTCAGTCCGAATGTCATGTTGCATATTCTACAAACAAGATACTTAAAATATGTCGTAATCGTTTGTTTATATATTAAATTATTCCAAATAAACCGGTTTGTGTATAAATAAATTCTTTGAGCGCACAGTCCCCCTTGAACCAGCAGGGAAGTCACAAAACAAACAATTGCACAAACCGACCTATTCGAAAGCGTGCGCTATAAAATGAAATACGCTATTTCTGCAACATAGACGCCGGAAAGGCACGCAACAGGCCCGGCAGCCCGGCAGTTTTGTCGCATGAAGCCGCAAAATGCGCGGCGGTGCGGCAGGCTACACCGGATCGCCCGAATCGTTTTTCTTGCGGAAAATATTGAGCCGGTCGAGCAGGCGGCTCCGGCGTTCCGGGATCAGGAAATCGAGCAGCAGCAACGCCAGTCCGACCGCGAGCGGATACTGGTACTGTTCGCTGAAATCCTCGAAAATCGACTCGGTGAGCTGCTTTTTCTCCACCTCGCCGATCTTTTGCACGATCTCATCCAACCCCAAACTGCGGTTCGTCGCGCGGATATACCCGCCGCCGGTGGTGAGGGCTATCTGCTCGAGGGTCTGTTCGTCGAGCTTCGAAACCACCATCTTGCCCTCCTCGTCCTTGATGAAGTCGCCGCCGATGCGGATCGGAGCCCCTTCGGGCGTACCGATGCCGATCGTATAGATTTTGATCCCCTGCCTTGCGGCGGCTTCGGCGGCGGCCATCGCATCGTCCTCGTGGTTTTCACCGTCCGAGATCAGGATAATAACGCGGCTCCCCTCGCTGCCCGAAGAAAACGAGCCGGACGCGAGTTCTATCGCGGCACCGAGGGCCGTTCCCTGCCGCGAAACCATGTCGGGTGAAATATTGCGCGCGAAATTGCGCGCAGTAACGTAGTCCGAAGTGATCGGAAGCTGGACGTAGGCGTCCCCGGCAAAAACGATCAACCCGATACGGTCCTCGTGCAGTTTTTCGGCCAGGCGGTCGATCGCGAACTTGGTCCGCTCCAGGCGGCTCGGTTCGAAATCCTGCGCCAGCATGCTGTTCGACACATCGACCGCCAGCATGATCTCGACGCCCTGGCGCGTCACCTCGCGAAGCTTCGAACCGAACTGCGGCCGTGCGAGCGCCAGGATGATAAACCCGAGTCCCAGGCACAGCAACACGAATTTGAGCCGCAGGCGCACGGGCGAAGCCTCGGGCATCAGCCCCGGCAGCACCGCCTCGTCGGCAAATCGCTCCAGCGCACGGCGGCGCGAACGCACCGCATAGACGTAAAGCCCCGCCAGCAACGGCAGCAGCAACAGCAAATAGAGGTATCCGGGAGTCGCGAATCTGAACATTATGATTGACTTTTAAAGTCTTCTTATTTTTAACCGGACCGGCATGCGTTCACCGGGCCACTTTTAAAGCAGGCTGTAACGACCTGCCAGGGGTTAAGCGAGCGCCACGGCCACTGGCGCTTCGGGACTTTCCCCTACTGCGTCCTCCGGGCCCGGCGCCGCACCGATACGATCCCGGTCATCCGCCGCAAGCCCGGCAGCCCGTCGTCCTCCGGCCGCCTACGGCAACCGCCTCAGCCAGGTCTGCCGCAGCAGGAACCCGGCCACCGCCAGCAGCACCGCCAACAGCGCGAAAGGTGCGAAGCACTCGTCGTAACGGGTGAAGTTCTCCACCTCGACGCGGCTGCGTTCGAGGTCGTTGATCTGGTCGTAAATCTCGCGGAGCTTGCGGTTATCGGTGGCACGGAAATACTGGCCGCCGGTCATCTGTGCGATTTCGGTCAGCATCTTTTCATCGATCTCGACCTTCATCGGCTGGAAGGTCAGGTTGCCCCACATATCGATAGCGGGATAAGGCGCCATTCCCATCGTGCCGACGCCCACCGTATAGACGCGGATGCCGTACGACTTAGCGATTTCGGCCGCGGTCAGCGGCGCGATCTGGCCGCTGTTGTTCACGCCGTCGGTGAGCAGGATCACCACCTTGCTTTTCGCACTGCTCTCCCTGAGGCGGTTCACGGCCGTCGCCAGTCCGTTGCCGATGGCCGTCCCGTCGTCGATCATGCCGCTGCGCACACCGCCCAGCAGGTTCAGCAGCGACCGCTTATCGGTCGTCAGCGGACACTGGGTGAAACTCTCTCCCGCGAACACCACCAACCCGATACGGTCGTTGGGACGGTCCACGATAAAATTCGAGGCCACCTCTTTGGCCGCGCCGAGGCGGTCGGGGGTAAAATCGCGGGCCAGCATACTGCCCGACACGTCGAGCGACAATACGATATCGATTCCTTCGGTGGTGCTGTTCGAATTGTGCTCGGCGCTCTGGGGACGGGCCAGCGCCACCGAAAGCAGCGCCACGGCGAGGCAACAGAGCACCAGCGGCAGGTGGCGCAGGTAATATTTGGCCGTACGCGGCACACGGCGCACCCCGTCGATCGTCGAAATGCGCATCGTCGCGCCGCCCTGGCGCATCCGGTAGACGTAATAGGCGACCATCGGCACGATCAGCGCCGAGAGCCACAACATATCCGGATTGACAAATCTTACGATATCCACAACGTTCCTTTGACTTTATTTGTTTGCACCACTTCCTTCACGCGTATTCAGGCCTTCCGTACATTACCTCCCACCGCGCACGCACTATTTCTCCTGTGCCATGCACCGCTCCACACGCAGGTCGTACGTCTCATGCGCCACCCCTTGTCCCGCGTACATTTACTGCGCATGCGCGGGGCCGTATCGCACCTACCAGTTCTTGCCCGAACGGCCCACCGCGCGCGCTTTGCGGCCATCCACCTTCTTCTTGGTGTTGTCCTCGCTGCCCTGTACGGCGTCGAGCATCCTCTCGGCCTCCTCGCGGCTCATGCGTTCCTGCTGGGCCCCGCCTTTCCCCTGGTCGGGTTTCTGGTCCTGCGGATTCTCACCGCCGTCGCCCTGGTCGGGATCCTGCTTGTCGGGCTTGTCGCCTTGGCCGTCCTGATCCTTCTTCGGGGGCTGCTTCCGGTCCTTGTTATCTTTGTCGTCCTGATTATCCCGGTTGTCTTTGTTCTGGTCCTGGTTCTGCCGGTTGTCCTGGTTCTGGTCGTTCTTGTCGTCCTGGTTCTGTTTCATCAGTTCCAGCACATAAGCCAGGTTGTAGCGCGCCTCATCGTCCAGCGGATTGCGCCGCAGCGCGTTCTTGTACGCTTCGGCGGCCTCGGGCAGCTTCTTCTGCTGGAAGTAGGTATTGCCCAGATTGTAATAGGCATCCGGGGCATGGGGTCCCGCCACTTCGTCGCGCGAAATCTGCTTGAGGATATTGAGCACCTCGTCGTAACGTTTCTGCTTGTAGAGCGCGTCGGCCAGGTTGAAGAGCCCTTCGTACGTCGGGCTCTGCTCCTGCGCCTTGCGGTAACGGATCTCCGCCTCGGGATAGTTTTCCTGCTCGTAGAGCGCATTGCCGGCACGCAGCACGCGCCGTTCGGGATAACGCTGCGCATAAAGGCCCTGCACGCCCGCAGATGCCGCCAGTACCAAACCCAGCACCAGGTTCCGTATCATCGTCCTGCTCACGACCGCACCTCCTTTCCTTCCCCGGCTTCGTCCGAGGTTCCTCCTGCGGCTGCGCCGCCCGGGGTATCCGGAATATCCGGCGCTCCGGGAACACCCGAAGGTTTCAATCCGCCTGAAGTCCCCGTCGGTCCGGGAACGTTCCCCTGCGGGGTATCGTTTCCGGCCTGCTGCGGTTGCAGTTCCGGCGGCAGTTGCTTGGTCTCCTCGACGAAATAGTAGGCATCCTGATAGGCATCCTCGTTCTGCACCGCATCGGGCTCGTACTTCGCGAACTTCACGAAATCGGCCACTTCGAGCAGGCTGCCGAGCCGTTTCGACGCGCGCTCTTCGACGGACAGTTCGCGGATTCGCGCGATGATCTCGGCCGAGGTCATCTCCATCGCCTGGAAGTTGTAACGTCCGGCGAGGTATTCGCGCAGGATATCGGTCAGGCCGGTGTAATACTGTTTCGATTTGCCGCTCTGCCACAGTTTTTGCGTATGCAGTTTTTCGAGCTGCTTGATGGCCGCCACATGCGGCGGGTCGGCGGGACCGCGCAACGCCGCGAGCAGCCCGCGTCCGCGCTTCAGCAGCAGGACATAGACGGCCACTGCGATCAGCAGCGCCGCGATCAGCCCGAAGAGCAGGTAACCGCTCACCTCGCCGAAACGCAGCGGCACCTTCAGCGGAGCTTTGATATCATAGATCGTATGCGAAGCCGTATCGACGGGCGGGGCCGTCACGATCACCCGCAGCGAATCGGGCGACCAGATCGTATCGACGAGGTTTTTGTCGGCATAGAGCGCCGGGAAGCGCCCGAGCCGATAGTCGGCAGGTGAAAAACAGGTGAGCAGGTACTCGCGCGCGAGCACTTCGGTGCGCCCCTCGCGGCTGACGGTATCGACCGGGCCCTCCAGCAGGATTTCGAGCGAATCGGTCAGCCGCCCGTTCTCGAACTCCGGGAAGGCGACCATCTGCATCACGTCCTTGGTCACCTCGACGCGCAGTTTGAACCGGTGCCCGATCAGCACGGTGTCGGCACTCAGCTCCGCACGCACCTGCGGCTGGTTACGGCCCGCAGCCTTGTCCGCCGCAGCGGTGCCCCGGGTCGAATCGTCCGCCGCCGGGCCGGAAGCCCCCGCAGCGGGCGCGGCACTGCGCCCGGAGACCGGCTCCACGCCATGCAGCGCCGCGGTTCGTTGCACGGCCGCCCCGTGGGTCCTCTTCGCGGAAAGCAGTCCCACCGCGAATATTCCCGCCGCCAGCAGCAGCGCGACGGCGCAACGCCTGATATATTTCCAGAAAATTCCCTGCATCATCTCCGCTTAAAGAGTTTCATCAGCGATTTGACATAATCCTCATCCGTCGCGATCCGCACGTTGTCGACCCGGCATCGGCTCAGCGTGCGGTCGATCAACGCGTTGGTACGCTGCCAGTGGTCGGCGTACGCGCCGCGCGTCGAAGCCGACGAAGTATCGACCCACACGTTCTCGCCGGTTTCGGCGTCCTGCAGTTCGAGGATGCCCACGTCGGGCAGCGCCTCCTCGCGGCGGTCGTAAATACGGATCCCCACCAAGTCGTGCTTGCCCGATGCGATTTTCAGCGGGTCTTCGAACCGGGCCCGTTCCACGCCGTCGCAATCCATGAAGTCCGACAGCACGAAGGCCGTCGAGCGCTTTTTGAGTACGTTGGTCAGGTAACGCAGCGCCTCGCCGACGTCGGTGCCGCGGTCAGCGGGCGTGAATTCGATCAACTCGCGGATAATCATCAGGATGTGCGAACGCCCCTTTTTGGGCGGGATGAACTTTTCGACACGGTCGCTGAAAAAGATACAGCCCACCTTGTCGTTGTTCTCGGTGGCCGAAAAGGCGAGCACTGCGGCAATCTCGGTAATCAGGTTCTTCTTGAGCTTGGTCGTCGAACCGAACATCCGCGAGCCGCTGACGTCCACGAGCAGCATCATCGTCAGTTCGCGCTCCTCTTCGTAAACTTTCACATGCGGCGAACGGCTGCGCGCGGTGACGTTCCAGTCGATGTCGCGCACGTCGTCGCCCACCCGGTACTCGCGTACCTCGCTGAAGGCCATACCGCGCCCTTTAAAGGCACTGTGGTACTGCCCCGCGAAGATATCGTTGCTCAGTCCGCGCGTCTTGATCTCGATCTTGCGGACCTGCCGGAGTATGTCGTTGCTGTTTTCGCTCATGATTTATCCGCTCCGCCCACAGGCGGCCATATTGTCGTCCCGGTAAGATTCCTCCGCAGGCGTTTCTTCCCGCTGCTTTCCCCATCCGAAGGAAAAATAACAGGCATCGCGCCTAAGGCACCTCGACGTTATTGAGTATCTGGGTGATGATCTCCTCGGAGGTGACGTTTTCGGCCTCGGCCTCGTAGGTGAGCCCGATGCGGTGGCGCAGCACGTCGTGGCAGACGGCGCGCACATCCTCCGGAATCACGTATCCCCTCCGCTTGATGAAAGCATAGCTCTTGGCTGCCTTGGCCAGCGAAATGGACGCGCGCGGCGAACCGCCGTAGGCGATCAGCGAGGCGAGTTGCTGAAGGTTGTTGTACTGCGACGGCTCGCGCGTGGCGAAAATGATGTCGACGATATACTTTTCGATCTTCTCGTCCATGTAGACGTCGCTCACCACGGCCCGCGCCTTGACGATATCCTCCG
>ERZ827186.2919-NODE-2919-length-10727-cov-3.701087_pt1 | contig 10727 bp, 10 predicted proteins | sample MGYA00519918_ERZ827186 | MGnify/ENA primary metagenome ERZ827186 (study PRJEB31778, sample SAMEA3449275) | human gut metagenome | biome: human gut; feature: human-associated habitat; material: faeces | place: United Kingdom | collected 2010/2012 ... | reverse complement strand
GGTAAGTTACTTCATGTTCAGATATAACTAAAGACAGGAAGCAGATAAGAATTAGCACTCATTTCGCCATCGGGGTATGAAGCTACAAATTTGCAGAAACGTCACCCGAGTTCAAAAAATCCGCCGAAGGTGAGGAGCATGGGGTGATCCTTGATGGGAAGGTTGTGGAATATCCACCTGCCGTCGCCGCGCGGCTCGGCAATGCTCTCGGGCAGAGAATAAACACTGCCGTCAAGAAGATCCACAAGACGCACCTCACCGGGACAACCCGCCGCATGAAGAGTCACTGTCGCCTCGTACTCGGAGGTCATAAGATCGGATGCATGCCAGTAAACATACGCGCGGCTGCCGTCCGGACGCACAAAGCCACCCGAAAGCGTCTCAAAATCGTTGACATCGGTACCGAAAATGCGCTTGGAGACGTCGGGGCGCGGCATAACGGGCAGATCGCGGACCTCCCATTCGCCGGAAAGCACCGACGCAAGAACCTGAAGCGTGCGGTAGGACATTTTGGGCTTGTAGTCGCCTATCGCAAAACCGTTTTCGTCAAATTCAGCGCCGAGAACACCGAAATATCCGTAGTCGAGCCAGCTTGCCGTGTCGCCGTTTTTGCCGTTGAGCGCCTCGATCATGTCCATGCAGGAGAAATAGGAGGCAAATTCGGCGCCGCCGAGAAGATCTATGATGAGATGCCGCGCCATGTACTTCGCCTGCCGGCGCTCGCTCCAGACGCCCTGCTTGAGAGCGCCGTTGCCGCCGCTGCGGGACTGCGCGCCGGATTCCCCCTGTATGACGGGCATGCCGGGCTTGTAATAGTCGCAAAGCGCACGCATGGAGCGTATGCTGTCAGCCATTACCTTGTCGCTCGGCGTGTAGCAGTGATAAGTCAGCGCATCGCAGACATCAAAGGCTCCCGCCTCCGCAAGACCAGCAAAGAAAACCATGTTCGCACGGCACATCGCGCCGAGGAGCGCACGGGCGTCGGGATCGCATTCGTGTATCGCCTGAGCCGTGGGAATGGCAAGACGCGCATAATCGAGCGGATCGGCTCCGCACTTCCAGGTGCCGCGGCCGTCCGGCTCGTTCCATATCTCGTAATCGCGCACTCTGCCGCGGAAGTGAGCGACAAGCGCACGCACATAGGCGATCCACGCCTCAAAAGCCTCGTCCGAGAAAAGCGGAGGACAGCCTACCGCGCCGTAAGCCTCGGCAGCGCGCTCATCGTACAGCTCGTTGCCGTAAACTATGTTCATCCACGGTATCATGCCGTCGGAAATAAGACGGTCAACTATGCCGTCGAGCCATGAAAAATCGTATTTTCCCTTCTCGCGCTCGGTGCGCTGCCAGCCCGACTGGATGCGCACATATTTTACGCCGATCTTGGCAAGCGGCGCGTAAGCCTTTTCGGGATCAAAAACCGCGCGGTCGAGCTTTTCAAAGCCGATACCGAGCCTTGAGGTCTTCACCTCGCGCGCACTTTTGGCGCGAACATCACCGATTTTTGTAAGTCTGTCCATCTGATCCTCCCGGCGCAGTGCGCCACTCTTGTTGATATCATTATATCATGCACGCCCGCCGCGGTATATACGAATAGTGCGATTTTATAAGGATTTTATCAGATTTTATTGCACATATGGACGCTGATAATCACAATCACCCTTCAGCGGTTTACGGGAACAAACTCCAATTTTAATTTCATTCCCATACCGTCCGCCAACCGCACAAGAGTACGCAGCGACGGATTGGCATTACCGTTTTCAAGCCTGCTGATATCCGCCTGCGATATACCGGTAATATCAGCCAGCTGCTTTTGAGTCATAGATTTCTCGGCACGCGAGCTGAGCATTGCCTTAATTATCTGATATTCCGGTTCAAGCTCATCCCATTCTTCCTTGAATTCCGGATTTTTCAGCTGCTGATTCAGCGTTTCTCTGAAATTTTTTCCCATTATATATTATCCTTTCTCATTTCGTAATCAGCACAGTACTTTTTAGCCAATGCATCTCTCCTGCGGGAGTTTTTTGAGTTTTCTTAACAAAGCCATTGGTAAGAATGATCTTTTTACCTACAACAAAAAAGTACAGGATCCTCTTTATATTATTTCCCCGAACGGCGCGGATCTCAAATATCCCATCCGAAATCAGCCGCGAATACGGCTCGCGCAGATCGCTGCCTTTAAGCTCCGGAAGCTCAGTGAGACGAAATATCTTTGCCTGCATTTTTATAATCTGTGAAAGAATGAATTCCTCCGCGGTGTATGTACCATCACTTTTTTCGTAATATTCGATCTCAAACAGCTTCAAACACCTCCTTACGACCAGTCTCATTAATATTATATGTGATAAAACACATATTGTAAATGGCTTTTCTCAATTTTTTTGACTTTCCTCCTTTGTTTTTATATGATGTGGGAGAAAAAACGCTTTATACTTCCGGAAGACGCAAAAAAATTTTATTTTTTTTGCATTTACCTCTTGACAACGCTATGATACTGTGCTATCATATTACCATACTAAAGTGCTTCGCGACATAAACCGCCCCCAAGCACTCCGAAAACAGATATTTATACCGCGGCAGGACCTCCGCGCGCGGAGAAAAGAGGAAAAAATGAAAAAATTCAAGGTAACAAAAATACTTGCGGCAGTGCTCGCCGCCATGATGCTTATGCTTAGCATCGCTCTTGTAGGCTGCTCGGATGATTCGGACGATCTTGCGTACATAAAGAAAAACGGCAAGCTCGTTATAGGTATCACCGATTACCCTCCCATGGATTACAAGGAAGCCGGCTCGGACGAATGGATAGGCTTTGACGCAGATATGGCAAAGGCATTTGCCAAGAGCCTCGGTGTTGAAGCCGAGTTCATAGTCGTTGACTGGGACTACAAGATCGGCGCACTCAACGGCAAGACCATCGACTGCGTATGGAACGGAATGACCCTCACCAATGAGGTAGCCGAGGGCATGGGCGTTTCCGACAATTACTGCAAGAACGCGCAGGTAGTCATACTCCCCGCCGATAAGGTGGATTCCTACAAGACCGCCGAAAGCCTTAAGTCGCTCAACTTTGCCGTTGAAGCCGGCTCGGCAGGCAAGAATCAGCTTGACGCGCTCGGCTGCAAATACACCGAGGTGGGCGATCAGACCAAAGCCGTTATGGAGGTAGCCGCAGGGACCGCCGATGCCGCCGTGGTCGATCTTCTGCTTGCCGGCAACCTCGTGGGCGAGGGCACCTCATACTCCAAGCTCGCCATCGGTATAAAGCTGAACGATGAGGAATTCTTCGTGGTCGGCTTCCGTAAAGGCTCGGCTCTGGTAGAAAAGTTCAACGAATTCTGGAAAAAAGCCTCTGCCGACGGTTCGCTTGAAGCGACCGCAGAAAAATACGGCGTACAGGAAGCAATAATCAAAAAATAAATGACTGATAACTGAAGACCGGGACTGCCGGGGAGGCTCGCACCTCCGAGAATTTACGCAGTCCCCGGTCTCGTCAGTCCGGATAAGGATAAAAATGCCAACACAGGTTTTTGCCTCGCTTGCCGACGGCTTTATAAAAACACTCGAAATATTCTTTCTCACCCTTGCGGGCGCGCTCCCGCTGGGGCTTTTGATCGCCTTCGGCTCGATGAGCCGCCTGCGCCCGCTGCGCGCCGTTGTCAAATTCATTGTCTGGATCGTGCGCGGCACGCCGCTCATGCTGCAGCTCATCGTCATCTACTACGGTCCGGGGCTGTTTCTCGGCAATAACATATGGGGAACCGACACTCCGGGGCGCTTCGTTGCGGTGCTTGCGGCGTTTATATTCAATTACGCCTGCTATTTTTCCGAAATATACCGCGGAGGGATCGAAAGCATTCCCGCAGGTCAGTACGAGGCTGGGCAGGTGCTGGGACTTACGCGCCGCCAGATCTTTTTCAAGATCGTACTTTTACAGGTGATAAAACGGATAATCCCGCCGATGAGCAACGAGGTCATCACGCTCGTCAAGGATACGTCTCTTGCGCGGGTGATATCTGTCTACGAGCTGATATGGGCGGGAGAGGCATTTATAAAATCAAAGGGAATACTCTGGCCGCTGCTTATGACAGGTCTTTTTTACCTTGTATTTTCCGGACTGCTTACCCTGCTCTTCGGCAGGATCGAAAAAAAGCTGTCCTGTTTCCGTTCGTGAGGTGCAAAAATGGCAATACTTGAAGTTAAGGATCTCAGAAAACGCTTCGGGAAGACCGAGGTGCTCAAGGGCGTGTCGTTTGACCTTGAGGCGGGCGAGGTGCTGTCTGTCATCGGCTCGTCGGGAAGCGGAAAAACCACGCTCCTGCGCTGCCTCAACTCGCTTGAATTTGCCGACAGCGGCACAATATCCGTAGGCGGCGAGGTAATGTTTGACGGCGGAAACGAAAAAAGCACCGTCGGCGAAGCGGAGCTGCGCCGACGCAGACTGCACTTCGGGCTGGTGTTTCAGTCGTTCAATCTTTTCCCGCAATATACGGCGCTTGAAAACGTTATGCTGGCTCCGGGGCTGACCCGCCGCGCGACGCCGGACGAAAACCGCCGCCGCGCCGAGGCTTTGCTTGCCGACGTGGGACTTGCGGGCAAACTGAACAACTATCCCTGCGAGCTTTCGGGCGGTCAGCAGCAGCGAGTTGCCATTGCGCGCGCGCTTGCGATGGATCCCGAAATACTTTGCTTTGACGAGCCGACCTCGGCACTCGATCCCGAGCTGACGGGCGAGGTGCTGCGCGTGATACAAGCGCTTGCCGAGCGGAAGATGACGATGATCGTAGTCACGCACGAGATGAGCTTTGCGCGGGACGTCTCAGACCGCGTGCTTTTTATGGACGAGGGCGTGATAGCCGAGGAGGGCGAGCCACACGCAATGTTTGCCGCCCCCAAGAACGAACGCCTGCGCACATTCCTCAGCGCGTACAACAAATAAGTATTTTGCAAAGCAAAATATATCCATACGGCGCCAGCCGTATATCATTAAAATAACTTTGACCAAGCCGCCGCAGGCGGCTTGGTGAGGCGGGGTAACAGAACCTCGAAATTTTATCAAACTAAATCCCCCGCCGTATTTCATATCTCGTAAGCGATATATCATTAAAAATGATATCCGTTCCGTACGGAACGGCGACAAAATAAAAACTTGGGATGTTAAAAAACTCAGATCGGTTTTTTAGCATCCCGTTTTTCCTATGCCGGGCAGGACCCCGGCATTTTTATTTTATTTGCACACTTCCGTCAGCCAACCATCCGGCGCAGGGACCGTGCCCATCTGTATGCCGCGGATGGTATTGTAGAGCCGTTCGGTCACACTGCCCATCTTCTCCATGCCGGAGGGCAAATAGACCTCCCTCCCGTGATCGGAGATCATGCCGACCGGTGAGATGACCGCCGCCGTGCCGCAAAGACCGCACTCGGCAAATTCCGTAATCTCGGACAGCGCCACAGGGCGCTCCTCCACCTTCATGCCCAGCATATGCTCAGCTACATAAAGCAGCGAGCGGCGGGTGATTGAGGGCAGGATGGAATCCGACTTCGGCGTGACGAGAGTCCCATCATTTTTTATAAATATAAGATTCGCGCCGCCTGTTTCCTCGATATATGTCCGCGTAGCGGGGTCAAGATAAACATTTTCGTCAAAGCCCTGCTCGTGCGCGTCAACTATCTGATAAAGGCTCATCGCGTAGTTGAGTCCTGCCTTGATATGCCCGGTACCGTGCGGCGCGGCGCGGTCGTAATCGCTCACACGCAGACGTATGGGGCGTGCGCCGCCCTTGAAGTACGGTCCCACCGGGGTGGCAAAAATGCGGAACTCAAAATCAAGCGCCGGCTTTACGCCTACGACCGGCGTTGTGCCGAACATGAACGGGCGCAGATAAAGCGAGGCGCCCGTGCCGTACGGCGGCACGTATGCTGCGTTTGCAGCCACTACCTTTTTTATTGCCTCAATGAACCTCTCCTCCGGGAACACCGGCATTTTCATACGGCGGCAGGAGTTTGCGAGACGCTCGGCATTCAGGTCGGGACGGAAGCAGACTATCCTGCCGTCCACCGTTTCGTAAGCCTTAAGCCCCTCGAAAACCGTTTGCGCGTACTGAAGCACGCAGGCGCTCTCGCTCAGCGTGACATTTGCGTCCGTGCTGAGCGCGCCCTCGTCCCACGCGCCGTCATGCCAATGCGCCACAAAGCGCTGCTCGGTGGGAATATACCCGAATCCGATATTCGACCAATCTATATTTTTATGCTCGCGTTTATTTTCCATAATAACATGCCTTTCAGATAAAGCCTTATTTCAACGAATGATATTTTACCACCGTTTTGGGCATTTGTCAATATTAAAATTGCAAAAATTGCGGGATATATCGCGTTTTCGCTTTGTATATTCCGTTATGTTGCAATATTTGATATAAAAAATTGCAAAATCGCGGATGATATTTTCGCAGTGCGGACTGCCGGCATCAACACGGGCGGCGCCGGGAGAGGTCCAAAAGCCTTCCCGACGCCGTATTTATTATTTTTTCAGCTCGGTCCCCCAGCTGCCGACCTGCGCGCTCATTGACGCGCCCTTCGGTCCCGGAACACCATGCAGCGCCGCGTCCTCATAACGCCGCCACTGCTCCCAATAAAGCCTGCCGAACTCGTTTTTCTCGTCCTCCCACTCATCGCGGAGACGGAAAAGCTCCAGGCGCAGCTCTGCCGTTATCCCGTCATAGCCCGGCGCGTCAAACAGATTGTCGCGCTCCCAAGGATCGGCTTCAAGATCAAAAAGCTGTGTGAGCTTAAGGTTTTCGCTGCGGTATTCGATGAGCTTATACTTCCCCTCTATCACGCCGCGTATGCGTGCCTGGAACGCCAGATACAGCGAATCGCGCGGCGCCTTGCCGTCACCGCGGATGACGCCGGCAAAGCTTTTGCCGTCCACCGATGCGGGAACGGGGATATCCAACAGCTCGCAAAGCGTGGGGAATATATCGAGCAGGTAAACATAGCTCTCATCCACGCGTCCCGCGGGTATGCCGGTACCCGAGATGAGGAGCGGAACGCACACGCTGTGCTCGTACACATTCTGCTTGCCCATAAGCCCGTGCTGACCTATCGCCAGACCGTTGTCGCCGCACATCACGATCACGGTATCGTCAAGCATACCGCGCTCGCGCAGTGCGTCAAGCACCCTGCCTATGCAATCGTCAAGGTGACTTATCATTGCGTAATAATCGGCAATATGCTGTTTTATCCTTTCGGGGCGGCGCGGATATACCTCGGTATTCTCGTCGCGGCCCTTTGCCGCCCAGCCGAAGGACACCGCAGGCATTGCGGCATAGTTCGGCGGCAGTGGGATCTTTTCGGGATCGTACATATTGCGGTATTTTTCCGGCATGGTGCGCGGATCGTGAGGAGCCAGGAAGGAAAGATACATGAAAAACGGCGCGTCGTCGTTATAGCCGCGTATGTAGTCCGCCGCCGCGTCGGCAAACAGCTCGCTGGAATGCACGCCTGCATTGATCTTTTCCGCCCTCACCTTGACCGGCGTCTCATTTGCCGTAAAGTTGGGTGTAAAATCTATCTCGTGCGTATATTTTCCGTCCGCGTGATAATCGTTGACGGGAACATTCCAGTGATCCCACATGCCGCCGAAAAACACATCGGCTCCGCCGTCAAAGCTGCGCGCGTAACTGCCGACTCCGTTGTGCCATTTGCCTATCCCCACCGAATGATATCCGGCGCGGAGAAAGCTCTCGCCCATGGTGGTGTCGCATTCGGGGATATTCTTGCCGCATTCCTCAAGATGGAAAAGCGTCCTGCCGGAATTGAGCATTGCACGGCTCGGCATGCAGACCGCCGAGGCGGTACCGCCCGGAATGTGCGCCCGCGTGAACGCCATTCCGCGGCGCACGAGCGCATCGAGATTCGGCGTGCTTATATCATCGTTACCGAGCGCATGGATCGTACCGTAGCGCTGATCGTCGGTAAGCAGAAAAAGTACGTTCGGACGTTTTTTTGCCTCGCTCATCGGGCGCCTCCTCAATATTCGGTCTCGGCGGTGATACCGCCGTCGGCAGTGAGCCGCAGCACGCAAAGACCGCAGTCGCTGACTATATAGTTGGGCGTCCCGGCGGCGCGAAGTCTATCTTCAAACACCGTCCACGGCGCGTCGTCGCTGTCCGAGACAAGCACGCGCGCGCCGACAGCCTCTGTCCACTCGGGCGTGTTGGAGGTAAAAACGCCGTGATGGTTTGTCTTTGCGGCGTCGGAACGCAGGAATCCGCCGAGTCTTTCGACAAGTTCACGCTCGCGCACGGCGTAAAGATCGCCCGCGGTGAGGTAGCTCACGTTCCCGTAAATAAACTTCATCCCGACCGATATGTTGTTCACGCCGCCGTCGCTCATATCGCTGTTCTCGTCGATGATGAGATCCTCCGGACGCGGATTGAATATCTTTACCGTAACGTTGCCGATCTCAAGCTCTTCTCCCTCGCAGAGGTCGCGCCGCATTTCGGTGCCGTGCGCGGCAAGCAGCCGCGCGAGCTTTTTCTCCCCGGTCTTGAAATCAAGCCCGGAATAAAGATAAGTTCCTATCCCGCCGCCCTGCGAAAACAGGTATTCCGCCGCCTTTGACGCGCCGCCGTAGTGATCGCCGTGCGGATGCGAGAGCGCAAAATAATCGAGCCGTTTTATCCCCGCGCCCGCAAGAAGCTCCACAACATGGAACCAGCAGGGCGGCGCTCCGGCGTCTATCATCATCGTCTTGCCGTCCGGAAAGACGATCAGCGTGCAGTCTCCGGACTTGCCGTCATATTCTTTGACCGTAAGATCTGGTGTGACTATGTACATCGCACCGTCGCCGCCGGCGCGTATGACGTCGCCTATGCGTGCGGTCATTTCATCATAGCGGCGCGTGTTGTCGCGGAAGGAAAAATGCGCGCCGAGAACGGATGCGTTGCCGTGCGACGATCTTCCCACACGCACGCGGCGCTTCCATTCGACAGCAGTGCCCGCATATCTGATCTCGCGCACGCCCTCACTTTTTATGAACGCCTTGAAATCCACCGAACGAAGGCTTGAAGGGAACTCAAGCCATGTAAGGCGCGGGCATTTTTCAAATGCCTTTGGACCTATGACACGCACGCCCTCTCCGAGCGTGACCGAAGTGAGCGCGGTGCATTCGCCGAACGCACGGGATCCTATGACATCAACACTGCCCGGCACATAAAGGCGCGTGACGGCGGTAAAACCGCCGAAAGCACAATTGCCGATGCTGCGGATGTCGTCTTCGATCACAAGCTCGCTCACCTTTGAGCGAAAGTCCGCAAACGGAGTGAGCGCGGGGTCGGTATAGTTATACATAGCGCCGCTGCCGCTGATACGCAGCACACTGCCGTCAAACGAAAACGCAACATCCTCACCGCATTTTCCCGATATGACCGTTACCTCGTTATTTTCCATAGCTCACCTCGTATATCCCGCCGCATCGGTAATAAGACGGACAAGAATATCCGCCACCTTGCAAAGCGATTCAACGGGAAGATACTCAAAACGCGAGTGGAAATTCTCGCCGCCCGTGCAGAGATTGGGACAGGGCAGTCCCATATATGAGAGCCGTGCGCCGTCGGTGCCGCCGCGTATGGGGGTGATGACAGGCTCCACGCCCTCGGCGCGCATCGCAGCCACGGCGCGGTCCACCGTGTACATATGCCGCTCGATGATCTCACGCATATTGCGGTAGGAATCCTTTACCGTGCAGACGGCGCTTCCCTCTCCGTATTTGCGGTCGATGAACTCAGCCGCCACCTTGAAAACGCGCTTGCGTTCCTCGAATTTTGCCGCATCGTGATCGCGTATGATGTACTCGACCCGTGCATTCTCCACCTCGCCCTTTATCACGTCAAGGTGATAAAAGCCCTCGTAGCCCTCGGTGTGCGCAGGGTCCTCGGCGGCGGGAAGCAACGACACGAACTCCGCCGCCATGATCGTGGCGTTTTTCATATGTCCCTTGCCCGAGCCGGGATGGATGGCTACTCCGTGGAAATCAACGCTTGCTGCCGCCGCGTTGAAGCACTCATATTCAAGCTCGCCGAGCGCGCCGCCGTCAACGGTGTAGGCATAGTCCGCGCCGAAGGCGGGAACGTCAAAATGATCGGCGCCCGCGCCTATCTCCTCGTCCGGCGTAAAGCAGATCCTCACCTTGCCGTGAGGCAGGTCGGAGGCAGTCAGCCTCTCGGCGGCGCTGACTATTGCGGCCACGCCCGCCTTGTCGTCGGCGCCGAGCAGCGTCGTGCCGTCGGTAACTATAAGGTGCTTGCCGACATAGCCGCCGAGCGACGGATAATCCGCCTCGCGCAGAACTATCCCGCGCTCGCTGTTAAGAACGATGTCTCCGCCAAGATATTCGACCGTGCGCGGTCTGATCGGCGAATCCGGCGCCTCGTCGGAGGTGTCCATGTGTGCCACAAGTCCGATGACGGGCGCGCCCTCACACCCCGCAGAGGCAGGGAGCGTTGCGCTGACATATCCGTTTTCGTCCATCATCACGTCCGCAAGACCGATAGCACGCAGCTCGTCGGCAAGGTATCTGCCGAGCACCTTTTGCTTTTCGGTGCTCGGGCAGGTGACCGAATACTTGTCCGACATCGTGGGGAACGAAACATATTTCAAAAATCTTTCGGTGATATCCATATCAGTTTTCTCCCGTTATGATCTCCGCCGCCGAAAGCAGGGGCTTTCCGCCC
>ERZ827186.2910-NODE-2910-length-10754-cov-4.049911_pt1 | contig 10754 bp, 4 predicted proteins | sample MGYA00519918_ERZ827186 | MGnify/ENA primary metagenome ERZ827186 (study PRJEB31778, sample SAMEA3449275) | human gut metagenome | biome: human gut; feature: human-associated habitat; material: faeces | place: United Kingdom | collected 2010/2012 ... | reverse complement strand
AAGACATTATATTATCTATAAATCGGGCGCAAAGGTAGAAATATTTTCTTGATTGACAAAAGAATGGCGGAAGAAAAGAGATTTATATCCGTATTTTTTGTAATATTGCAATCTTTAATTTATACAGTTTTTGCCATGGACGAGAGATTGGACAAAGTCAAGGTGCAATGCGACTATTTACCGCTTATTAATTTTGCGATACAACAAAACGGAGCATCGATCATTCATCAGCTTTCTATTGAGAACACGACATCTGCCCCACTGAAGGACATTCAGGTAGTAATCACGACAGAACCGACTTTCGGAAACGCCGCTCCGATGGCTGTTGAACAGATCCCGGCCAACGGTTCGATCCGTCTGTCGTCATTCAATCTCACTTTGTCCGCCAACTACTTCACACAACTGACCGAACGTTTATCCGGCAATCTGAAAATTGAAATTACTGCTGAAGCAGAACCGATATTCTGCCAAACATATCCTATCGACATCCTGGCATACGACCAATGGGGCGGACTCAACGTATTGCCCGAAATGCTGGCTGCTTTCATCACTCCCAATCATACGGCTATCTCGCCGATTATCAAAAGAGCTGCTTCCATCCTGGGGCAATGGACCGGCAACCCGTCTCTCGATGAATATCAAAGCCGCACTCCGGACAGGGTGAGGAAACAGATGGCTGCCATCTATACGGCTATCGCGGAGCAACAGATTATATACAGTACCGTTCCCGCCAGTTTCGAAGAATATGGGCAGCGTGTCCGGTTAGCCGATTCTGTGATGGCACAGAAATTGGGAACCTGCCTGGATATGACTTTGCTCTATGCTTCCTGTCTGGAGGCAATCGGGCTGAATGCTTTAATCGTCATCACGCAAGGGCATGCCTTTGCAGGAGCCTGGCTGGTGCCGGAAACTTTCCCGGATCCTACGATTGATGATGTTTCTCTATTAACGAAAAGAACAGCGGAAGGAATCTACGACATTACTTTGGTTGAAACGACCTACATGAATATGGGACATTCGTCCGATTTTGACGATGCGGTGAAGAAAGCAAACGGAAAGTTGGCGGACGGGAATAACTTCCTTCTTGCAATAGACATCAAGAGAGCGAGATATTCGGGTGTACGCCCCATCCCTCAACGTATTTTGCACGGACAGGTATGGGAAGTCGACGAAAAAGAGACCAACATTCAGAAAAGTGCCGTTCATGCCACCCCGCAAAGTATCAATCCGTATGATTTATCGGGCAATGAAACCCAGACCGTAATCACCAAACAACTGTTATGGGAAAGGCGGTTGCTGGACTTGAGCCTTCGCAACAACCTGCTGAATATCCGGATTACCAAAAACACGCTCCAACTGATCCCGGCTAATCTGGCTTGCCTGGAAGATGCATTGGCCGACGGTGAAGAATTCCGCATCCTGCACCGCCCTGCCGATTGGGAAAGCCCGGCGATGGATTTCGGAATTTACTCCTCTGTACCGGAGTCTGATCCGGTGGTTGGTTTCATCAACTCGGAGCTTTCACAGAAAAGACTGCGTTTTTATCTGTCCGAGAACGATTTAGGCAAAGCACTGACTCACCTATACCGTTCCTCGCGTACCTCTATTGAAGAAAACGGAGCCAACACTCTTTATCTGGCTCTCGGACTTTTAAAATGGTACGAGACTCCTTCCAGCGAACGTCCCCGCTACGCTCCCATCCTGCTAATGCCGGTTGAAATCATCCGTAAATCGGCAGCTAAAGGCTATGTGATCCGTTCACGGGAAGAGGAAACGATGATGAATATTACGTTATTAGAAATGCTTCGCCAGAACTTCGGAATTACCGTATCGGTATTAGACCCGTTGCCCACCGATGAAAGCGGCGTTAACGTCAAACTGATTTATTCCATCATTCGTAACAGTATCAAAAACCAACGCAAATGGGACGTGGAAGAGCAGGCCATCTTAGGCATCTTCTCTTTCAATAAGTTCATCATGTGGAATGACATTCACAATAATGCCAATAAACTGGTTCAGAACAAAATTGTTTCAAGCCTCATCAACGGAAAGATAGAATGGGAAGCCGCAACAGAAGAAATAGACGCAACGGATATGGACAAACAACTGTCGCCAACGGACATCGTTTTGCCTATCATCGCCGATTCTTCGCAATTGGAAGCCATTTACGAAGCTGTACACGATAAGACTTTTATCCTGCACGGCCCTCCGGGAACGGGTAAATCGCAAACAATTACCAATATCATCGCCAACGCACTTTACAAAGGAAAACGTGTCTTATTCGTTGCGGAAAAAATGGCTGCCCTCTCCGTTGTTCAAAACCGACTGGCAGCTATCGGTTTGGCTCCGTTCTGTTTGGAAATTCATTCCAACAAAACAAAGAAATCCGCTGTTATTTCACAACTGAAAGAAACAACGGAAATTATCAGGCAGACACCTCCCGAAGAATTCAAAAAGGAAGCGGAGCGTTTGCTGAATTTGCGGGCGGAACTGAATCAGTATATCGAAGCCCTGCATAAAGAATATCCGTTCGGAGTTTCACTATACGACGCCATTATCCATTATCAATCTGTAGACGTCGAACCTTGTTTTGAGATTCCACAACCTTATCTGGATACATTAGACAAGGATACATTTGCGCAATGGGAAGAGGCTATCGAATCGTTAGTCAGAACCGCCAATGCGTGCGGACACCCTTATCGGCATCCATTAACAGGCATCTCGATTTCCGAATATTCATCTGCCGGAAAAGAAGAAGCCTCCCAATTACTTACCGGTTTCATAGATTTATTAAATACCATCCGGCAGAAGTTGGATGTATTTTCCGTACTTCTGAAAGATACGGATATACATCCTACACGCAAGGATTTCCAAACGATTGCCTGTATCATCCGGAGAATACTCGATATTCCGGAGCTGACTCCGGGATTGCTGACTCTGCCGTTATTGAATGAAACGCTGAATGAATATCGTGAAGTGGTGGTTCATGGGCAAAAACGTGATGAACAAAGAAAAGAGATAGAGGCAGGATTCACCAAAGAGATTCTGTCTATCAACGCAAAGCAGACGGTAGCCGAATGGAACCGGGTATCCGATCAATGGTTCCTTCCCAGATATTTCGGTCAGCGAAAAATCAAAAAGGCTATCAACATCTATGCTTTAAAAACGATTGAAACAGAAGACATCAAAGCTCTGCTTCACCGCATTATCAGGTATCAGGAAGAAGCCGAAGCCGTTCAGAAATACACCGGACAACTTCCCTCCCTATTCGGACGACCCGGCAAGAACGAGGATTGGAACACCATTGAACAGATAATCGACGACATGACTTCCCTTCATTCGCATTTGTTGAACTATGCTAAAGACATTGCCAAAGTTTCGCAAATCAAGCAGAATTTGTCCGCACAACTCACAGAAGGAATTCAAACATTCAGAGACATTCATGCCCATTCCTTCAATGAACTGTATCAACTCGCAGATACACTCACAACCACCGAAAAGAAGCTGTCCGGCATGCTGGGTATCTCGACTGAAGAACTTTATACCGATTCAGCCGACTGGATAACGATTGCCTTGTCTAAAGCCCTGACCTGGAAAGAGAACCTCGACAAGCTCAAGGACTGGTATCAGTGGCTACAAGCCTACCAAACCCTGCATAGTCTGGGAATAGGATTTATTGCGACGGAATATAAAGAAAAGAATATTCCTACCGGGCAACTTACAGACAGCTTCCGCAAGAGTTTCTACCAAGCCGTTATTCACTATATCATCGCCAAAGAACCGACGCTGGAATTATTCAACGGCAAGATATTCAATGATATTATAACCAAATACAAGCAGGTATCCGCCAACTTCGAGGACATTACCAAAAAGGAACTGTTCGCCAGACTGGCTTCCAACATTCCGTCCTTCACCCACGAAGCCATTCAAAGTTCAGAAGTCGGAATATTACAAAAGAATATACGCAATAATGCACGCGGAATATCCATCCGCAAGCTATTCGATCAAATACCTATCCTGCTGTCCCGTATGTGTCCGTGTATGTTGATGAGTCCTATATCGGTTGCCCAATATATCGATGCCGATGCAGAGAAATTTGACTTGATCGTCTTCGACGAAGCTTCACAGATGCCGACTTACGAAGCGGTAGGTGCCATCGCCCGAGGCAAGAATGTAGTTATCGTAGGCGACCCCAAACAGATGCCGCCTACCAGCTTCTTCTCCGTTAATACCATTGACGAAGACAACATCGAGATAGAAGATCTGGAAAGTATCCTTGACGATTGCCTCGCTCTCTCTATCCCTTCCAAATACCTGCTGTGGCATTACCGAAGCAAACACGAAAGTCTTATCACTTTCAGTAACTCCGAATATTACGATAATAAGCTGATGACTTTCCCGTCACCGGACAATATTGAATCGAAAGTCAGAATGGTCGCCGTAGACGGTTATTATGACAAAGGAAAATCCCGTCAGAACCAAGCGGAAGCGCAAGCCATAGTAGACGAAATAGCGAGAAGGCTGAGGAGCGAAAAATTAAGGAGAAAAAGTATGGGGGTAGTTACTTTCAACGTGGTTCAGCAGGCGTTGATAGAAGATTTGCTATCCGATCTCTTCGCCTTTCATCCTGAACTGGAAACCTTTGCGCTGGAATGTGAAGAACCCCTGTTCATCAAGAACCTTGAAAATGTGCAAGGAGACGAACGGGATGTGATACTGTTCTCCGTCGGCTATGGTCCCGATGCCGAAGGGCGCGTCAGCATGAACTTCGGTCCGTTGAACCGTGCGGGAGGTGAAAGACGGTTAAACGTAGCCGTCTCCCGTGCCCGATACGAAATGATCATCTTTTCTACGCTGAGATCGGACATGATTGATCTGAACCGAACTTCTTCTATCGGAGTAGCCGGGCTGAAACGCTTCCTTGAATATGCGGAGAAAGGAACCAAGCGCATACTGAATACCTCGACTAATATTCGGACCTCGGAAGAAGAAACTTCTATCGAAAAGATTATTGCCGACAAGTTACGTTCTTCGGGATATACCGTACATACTGATATAGGCTGTTCCGGATATAAGATCGATATTGGCATTGTCGATACTCAAACCCCGTCCAACTACCAATTAGGTATTATCTGTGACGGAAAGAACTACAGACGTACCAAGACTGTCCGTGACCGGGAAATTGTTCAAAACAATGTACTCAAAGCACTGGGATGGAATATCTGCCGTATATGGACGATGGACTGGTGGGAAAAGCCGGATGAAGTGATGGCGTCTATACAAGCAGCGATTGCTCAGGATATGAAAGCGGAGAAACCGGTTATAGTAAAAAAGGAACAAGAAAAAAGAGAAAAGAATGTGCAGGAAACGCCGATGCAGCTAAAATCTGCATGCGCATACACAAACTTTTCCTTTATCTCCGTACAAAATTATAATAGTACTAAAATACGTCCGTTCCTGTACGCTGCCGACGACATCTTCGCTAAAAGAAATAATCCTATTATTGTCTCCCAAGTCCAAAAGATAATAGAAAATGAAGCCCCGATCAGCAAAACCTTACTTGGAAAGAAAATCATATCCGAATGGGGAGTCAACCGTGTAGGACCACGAATAGATGCTCAATTGGAAATAATATTCGACACATTACATCTTTACCGCATAGAACATGACGGGCTTATCTTCTGCTGGAAAGATGAAGCGCAATACCGTTCTTATTCAGAGTACCGTCCCGATTCCGACCGAGATGCAGCGGATCTGCCACCCGAAGAAATAGCCAATGCCATCCAACAAATATTAATCAATTCCATCAGCCTGCCTTTACCCGATTTGGCAAAAGCATGCGCACAAGTATTCGGCTTCACACACATGGGGTCAAACATCGAAGCATCCATGCTCAGAGGGATTCAGGAAGCGGTAAAAAGGAATTATGCCAAAGTTGAAAACGGAAGGGCAACGATCATCGATTAACACGGTAAGGCAGACACAAACAGCCGCCACCCGTCAATACCCCTTCTGCAAACGTTTCAGAGCAGCAATAGAATCAGCTACATACGTATTATCCGGTTCTATGGAACGCCAATAACAAAGCGACCCTATCAACCGTTTCAGATAGGCAGGATCATGGGAGCCGATTCTGCGTTGATGTTCCGCCAGCCCCTTTGTCAAAATGAAATAGACATTCTTGCGAATCTCTCTCTTTCGGGCTTTAGGAATGGTCAGCTTCACACCGGAGCTGACGGATACGCCCGTGATTATCTTCCTGTCATTCTCATTCAGAAAACGAGTTTTCTGATGATTCGGTTCAAACTTCTCTTCCCTGATGATTTCCTTGACCCGGGCAAGCACCTCCTCTTTCGGAAAGACATCGCCCGAAAAGGTGAGGTCGTCGGCATAACGACTATAAGTCAGCCCGAATTCTTCCGCCATCACCGCCAGTTTCCGGTCCATCTCATAAGCGATGATGTTACTCAGTACCGGACTGGTAGACGCTCCTTGCGGCAAATGCCGACGCATACAACACAACTCGCCCAGCACTTTCGATATATTCTTCGGATAGCCGATCTTTTCGAAAGTCTTTTTCACCCTCGGACTACGTATGGAAATAAAGAAATCATGGATATCCGTCTTCAAGACACAGCGTTTTCCCAGATGAGGACGGACGTTATCGACGATGGAATGCTGACGCCGGAATCCCGTAGCGGCAGGATGCACATTTACAGACAGTAATATACGATGATAAATAGTATCCTGAATGGCTTTCAGTTCCTTGTCCGGAGCAGAGATCATACGGTATCCTCCTCTCCGCTTTCTGATCCAGAACTCCCGATAATGCGAAGAGACATCCTGCAGTATCTCTTTCAACCTCATCACCTCTATTCCCAACAGATTGGCACACCACACCACCGCCTCTTCATCAAATACAGGACATGTTCTCATTTTAGGAGTGACTACTCCTAAAGCATGCCTGAGCCAGGCTCCATGTTCCCATTTGTTTTTGGAAGTCTCTTCGTTAGTAGTATTACCGCTGCCTGTTGCTTTCCATCTCTTATATCCTTCCTGTTTCCGGCTCGAAGAAATCAATTTATAAATCAGAAAACCGGTAACAATAAGTATCGTAATTAAAATTCCGTCCATCTTGTTGTTACATATATAAAAAGGAGAAGAAGAGGATGAGATTTTACTAAAATAAATAGAGGTATTTATACCAGAGATTTATTTTCCAGGAAAATACCTGTGCCTGCGAGGCGACTACACCTCTTTTCTGCTAAATTTTTCCTCATCCTCTTCCTCACAAAGATATGTATTTTCTATACATTATGCAACTGTTATGAAGAAAAAACTATCGGTTAAACAACTCGAAAGTAAATTTACATCCGATCCCGCTGAACTTCCAGTTCTCACTGCTGACGAATACTCCCACATCAAAGACATGCGTACCGATACCATAACCCACTTCCAGATATGGCTGGAGATGCGGCATAGAGAGCGCACTGATATAAAGACGTTCGTTCTGCACATAGCGGGTATATTTCATCAAATGCCGGAGAATAAGGAAAGGAGCCTCGTAAGTGAAATGTCCGCGTACATAGCGGCGGGAGGAGTTGTACCAACGTCCGTCGAGCACCTGAAACACACCACCGATTTCATCATTCCACCCTACCGGCAGATTATGACGGGCAAAATTGGCAAAGTCCACAAAGTACAGTTCATCCTGATTGGTAAACGCCCCGAAGCCGAAACGATAATAAATATTTCGCATCAGCCCCAGCTGAATCTTATGTTGAAGGTCGAATTCTATCCGTTCATATTCTCCGGTACTTTTGAATACTCCTTCTATTCCCCGTTCATAGTCCACCGAAAATGTCGGATAGTCAGAGCGGAGATTGATCTTACGCTTTCCGTTCATATAATAATAAAGCGCTGGAGTCCATTCCACCCGGATGCGCGGGGCAAAGCTGATATAGGTATTTCTGAAGCGTTCCATAAATTCCGGCGGAGGCATCGGATAGTCACCCGTAATCACAAAACGGGATTTCTCGACAGCTGTTCTCTTGTGTGCCGAGAAACCGAGGCTGATATCCAGTCCGTTGGTAATTTCAAAACTATGACGGAAGTTGAAATACAAGTCCTTGAAATAATCCAGATGGATGAGGTCGAAATTAAAGATACTGTCCGGCATCGCTTTCAGTTCGTCCAGCATCTTGCTGCTATAGATACGGTTACCATTACCCACACTCAACCGGAAAAAGCCCCGTTTCTGCGGCCAGTACTCAAAGTCGGCATTCAGCGACCAGTAGAACTCTTTCCGTGTAAAGTTATAACCCAGTTTGGGTACGATGCGGAGCCACTTGTCGCCTCTGAAAATCCGGTTGTAACGGAAATCCTGTCGGTATGATAATCCGTTGCTTCCGCTATAACTGAACAAAAGCGGATTGATAAACGGCGAGAAGCGGACACTTCCGATATTGGACAGATTGAATTTATAATCTTCCACCATCAGGTCGCCCATCGTTCCCCAGAAAGCCTGACTCTTGGTTTTCTGTTGCACCGACACGGTATCCCGCCTGTATGTATAATCTTTGTAAAGTTGCTTTTCTCCTTCACTCAAAGGGATGGGGCGTAGCACGCCGAACGTGGACGCATCTGTTTTATAGGCATTCGTATCGCACTGCAAGGAGAATGATTCCGACAGATTATACTTTTTCTTCTCTTTCTTCCGAACCTTTCTTTCTTTCAGTTCTATCGATTTATAGTCCAGCGAGGCGGTATAATTGCCGTCCACCTTATTGCCCAGGAACTTAAAAAGGGCCTCCACGTCATAACGTATCGGGAGAAATTCATCTTTCTTTCCTACTTCCCCCATCTTGATCCAGCAAGTAAACGTAATCAGTTCCGACCGTCCCGAAAAACGGATTTCACGCACGCTCCATACATTGCTGCTGACAATCATATAGCCACCCACCAACTGGTCGCTCTTGGTACGGGGAATGAAACGTATCCGGTAGTCGAGATTATTGGGATCGCCCATCACACTGTCTATCCGGTATTTGTAGTATTTCTGCCCGTTCTTGGCAAGCGGAGACAGCAAGCGTTCGTCATTCAGAAGAGAAGATGAGTAGATATTGACACTAAAATATTCAAGTAATCCCGGCAGTCCCCTGTTTCCTCTCACAGTGCCTTGTGATGCCTTAACTTTCTGGTCATAGATATTGGGAGCTGTATAATGCAGGTCACTATACGTTTCGAGCAAGTATTCACGTACCCCCTTCTGCAAGCGAAACATCGAAGGAACGTACCGGAGGATAAAATTCTTCTTCTGAATATTCATCTTACCCTTTATATATAGGTTCGCGCGATAGTCGCTCACTATACTTTCATAAGAGGGAGCAAAAGTCATGACACGCTCAATGATGGAATCAGCAGATATCTCCTGACTTGTATAAGGATTAAGAACAAGATTGGCTGCCCCCTTCGGAATAAAAGAGAACAAGCACAACATACATCCTATCAATATCTTATATTTCAATCGTCGTATCTCCTTGTTTATTGTAGGCAAATATAAAAAAGAATATCGAAAAGCAAGGGAATTAAGCTGCAAAAAAGCGTTAGCAAGGAAAATCCTTTCTCAATGCCACGCATCATATCAGTTTTCATGGACATTTTTCTACTTATTAAATCCACTTCCCAATTTCTTCAATCATTACAGTAGAATACAATAAACATTTTCTCTATAAAAAATAATATCTTCGAGTGCATGAATTAATTCGTCCGGCTATAGGCAACGTTTCGTCCGCCTATAGGCAAACGCAACGTCGACTATAGGCAAACTTGCATCCGGCTATAGGCGGACGAATTAATTTATGCACTCCAAAGTATTATTTATTGCACAAGCCGGGACTAAATTTAGTATAGGATAAAAAAACGCATATGCAAATGAACGCCTCGATGGGAAAACATTTACAGTTCCTCACCCAAATGGCTATGGACAGTACTACAATGAAGCTGCTATACAGAAACATAAACAAGCATTATATGCAGGTAGAAATACTAGTCAAACAGATGGCTGCAGAAATCGACCGACAGAAAAACAAGGACGGACAGCAGGAAATACTGGAATCCATCTCTTAATCGGTTATAATCAAAAAGTGCCGTGATGGACAAAAGGTGATTCAGAGACGAATCAATCCTATAAGGAGGGGGTATTCTTCAGAAAAATATATCATTTTCCGAAAATACCCCCTTTAAAATAGGGGTACTTTCAGAAAAAACATATATTTTTGCGCCATCAACCGATAAAAAGAAGACGATTTATGTCAAAAATGAGATTTTACGCCTTACAAGAACTTTCCAACCGGAAGCCGCTGGAAGTTACTGCCCCTTCCAACAAACTCTCTGATTATTATGGTAGCCACGTATTCGACCGCAAGAAGATGCAGGAGTATCTTCCGAAGGAAGCCTATAAGGCTGTTACCGATGCAATCGAAAAAGGTACACCGATCAGCCGTGAAATAGCCGACCTGATTGCCAACGGCATGAAGAGCTGGGCCAAGTCGCTCAACGTCACCCACTACACACACTGGTTTCAGCCTCTGACAGACGGAACCGCCGAAAAGCATGACGGCTTTATCGAATTCGGCGAAGACGGCGGAGTCATTGAACGATTCTCCGGAAAACTGCTGATTCAGCAAGAACCGGACGCTTCTTCTTTCCCCAATGGCGGTATCCGTAATACATTCGAAGCTCGCGGATATACC
>ERZ827186.2907-NODE-2907-length-10767-cov-3.505134_pt1 | contig 10767 bp, 9 predicted proteins | sample MGYA00519918_ERZ827186 | MGnify/ENA primary metagenome ERZ827186 (study PRJEB31778, sample SAMEA3449275) | human gut metagenome | biome: human gut; feature: human-associated habitat; material: faeces | place: United Kingdom | collected 2010/2012 ... | reverse complement strand
ACCACTTCGGCATGGCCCCGTTTGCCGAGGATCACCACCTGGCCGCCACACTCCTGCATCTTGCGGTGTGCCTCGACTACGACTTTCTGCAAATGTGCGACCACGGGACAGGTCGCATCGATCACTTTGAGCCGGTGCCGCTGTGCCAGTTCATAGGTCGAAGGCGGTTCCCCGTGCGCACGGATCAACACGGTCCGGCCGATGAGCTGCGGGAAATCGGCATGCGATACCGTCTCAAGCCCCAGGGATTCGAGGCGTTGCACCTCGACCCGGTTGTGCACGATATCGCCGAGCGAATAAACTTTCTCCCCGCTGGCAAGCGACTCTTCGGCCTTGGTGATCGCTTTCACCACACCGAAGCAAAAACCCGATTTATCGTCGATCTCGATTTTCATTTCATTGATTTGGGAAAATATGCAACACGATTTGCCCACCTGAATCCGGACAAACTTCCGGACAAAGGCAAACTTCCGACAGATGCGGTCTGCACCACCGGAGTAAAATCAGGCAGTCAGCTTACCGATCAGCTCCAGTGCCCATTCGAGCTCTTCTCCGATCGTCATAAAACTGTTGTCCAAGACAATGGCATCATCTGCCTTGCGCAACGGACTGATCGCGCGCGTCTGGTCGGCATGATCGCGTTCGAGCAGGTTCTGCATCACCTCTTCAAGCGTGACCTGCTCACCTTTGCCCGTCAGTTCGGCATAACGGCGCTGGGCACGGATCGCCGGATCGGCTGTCATAAAAATTTTCAGTTCGGCATTCGGAAATACCACTGTCCCGATATCGCGGCCATCCATCACGACACCCTTTTGCTTCCCCATCTGCTGTTGCAGATGCACGAGCTTCTCGCGTACGGCGCCGATGCTGCTGACACGGCTGACGCTATTGCTTACCTCGATGCCGCGAATCCGGCTTTCGACATTCTCACCGTCCAGGTAAATATCGCTGGCGCCCCGCCCCGGATTGAAACGGAACGATATATCGGCTTCGGACAACAAGTCTGTCAATGCTTTTTCATCCACTCCGTCCGGACCGATCGCACCGCGGCGAAGCCCCAACAGCGTGACGGCCCGGTACATCGCACCGGTATCGATAAAGATATAGCCGATACGTGCGGCTACTTCACGGGCAAACGTACTCTTGCCGCACGACGAGAATCCGTCGACCGCGATAATGATTTTCTTTTTATTGGGGGGGAAGGACTCCATGTACGGGAACTTGTATTTGTATAAAAATAGAGAGAATAGCCACCGCACCGAGCACGACGATCACAGCCCCCGTGACGCGGTTGATCCACAACAGGTGACGCGGACGGAATTTCTTGCGCAGCAGGCTGACGCAGAAAGTCAGTGTAAACCACCACAGCGACGCACCGCCCAACACGCCAAGGATCATAATCATGCCGTCAGTGAAACCGATACCGTCGTAACTGATCCCCCATGCGGCAAACAGAGCAACGAAAATCAGGATAAACGCGGGATTGGCCAACGTGATGAAAAACAGGGAAAGGTAATCGCTCCAAAGACTTCCCTTACCGGCCCGGTTACGGCGAATCTGCACAGCGGGGTTTTTCAGGAAAATCGCCATGCCGACGATGATCACCGAGATGCCGCCCAATGCCTTGATAATCGCAATATAATTTTCGATGAAAGACATCACCACAGTCAGCGAAAAGAGCGCTACAGTGGCGAAAAGCGAGTCGGCCGTGGCGGCCCCCAGCCCGGAGATGAACCCCGAACGATGGCTTTTGCTCAGCGTGCGCTGGATACACATCACGCCGATAGGTCCCAGCGGAATCGATGCGACCAGCCCGATGACAATACCCTTCAACAGTGCTATAAACTCCATACCGACAGAAAAAGAGTAACGGGATCGGCTCCCGGCCTCCCGTCATGCAGCACAAAAATAGTAAATATAATCTATCTTTGCCGAAAAGGAAAGTGTAAAAATGACAAAACGGATACTATATGCCCTTTGCAGCGCAGTTCTGCTCGCCCTTCCATGGCTCGGCGCCCCGGCCCTCACACTGCTCGTCGCTTTCGTGCCGCTGCTGATCCTGCAACAGGAGCTTGCCGATGCCGACGCAGGACAAACCGTCCAGGTATCCGGAACCGGACAGGATCCCAAGAAGGAAAAAGGCAAGAAGAAGAGTACAAAAGCCGCTGAAGCTTCCGCCCCGGCTGCCGGCCGCAGGACAAACAGCCGGGTGAAACCCTTAAGCCGAACTCCACGCCTGTGGCCTTACCTCACACTGACCTTCGCCCTGTGGTGGGGAGCGACCACATGGTGGGTAGGTGAAGCCGCCGTTATCGGAGCCGTATTGGCCGTTGTTTTCGGCACGGCACTGAACCTCACGGCATTCATGATCTATCACGCGGTCTGGCGCCGCGCCCCCCGCGCATTGGCCTACACATTACTGGTCGTCGGCTGGATTTCATACGAATACCTCTATATCTGCGGTGAAATCTCCTTCCCGTGGCTGACGCTCGGCAACGGATTCGCACATGACGTAAAGCTGGTGCAATGGTACGAATACACCGGCGTTTTGGGCGGCTCGCTCTGGGTATTGATCTGTAACCTGCTGGTTTTCGAGGCATGGAAACAGCGCCGCCATCTCCAAAGCTGGATCGCACCCGCTGTAGCCGTGCTCTTGCCTGTCATCGTATCGCTGGGAATCTATTACAGCTGCGAAGAACCAGACCAAAAGGTTTCGGTCGAAGTCATCCAACCCAATTTCGATCCTTACCTTGTAAAATTCTCTACAAGCGAAAAGGAACAGACCGCTATTATGCTTGATTTGATGGCTCAAGCCCCAAAAAACGTCAGCTTCATTGTAGCTCCCGAAACATCTATCGGTGAAATTAACGATCTCTGGGAAATGATGCTGCCTCTTGCACAACCAGTCCAATCTATCAAAAATCTTCTCGCATCGAAATATGCCGGTGCAACGGTCATTTGCGGAGCAGCCACTTACCAGCAATATCCCGATCAGTGGCATGCATCCCACACTGCCCGTACCGACGGTAAAATCTGGTATGACATCTACAACAGTGCGTTAGCCATCGACACGAGCCGGAGTATCGGCATCCACCACAAATCGCAACTTGTAGCGGGCGTGGAGAAGATGCCCTATTACAACATCTTCAAACACCTCGACTTCCTGACCGTCGATCTGGGCGGCATCACCGGACAGCATGGTGTCGATTCGGTGCGCAAAGTATTTACCTCTCCGCAGGGCACCCGTTTCGGTGTGGCCATCTGCTACGAATCCATCTACGGCGAGTATTTCACCGAATTCATCCGCAACGGCGCCCAGTTGATGTTCGTCATCACCAACGACGGCTGGTGGGGCGACACGCCGGGCTACCGGCAACACTTCTCATATGCGCGCCTGCGGGCGATCGAAACGCGCCGCAGTATCGCCCGCAGTGCGAACACGGGCATTTCGGGTTTTATCAATGCCCGCGGCGATGTAGGTGAAACGCTCGGGTGGGATGTGCGGGGCGCACTCACTTCGCAGGTAGGCCTTCACGACCGGATGACTTTTTACACCCGCTACGGCGACGTGATCGGCCGCATCTCGTGGTACGTTTTTGCGCTCGGGCTGCTCTATTTCATGGCCTACCGGGTACGCAAACGCAGCCACCTGAACGATTGAAATCTGCCGGACAGAAGCAAGCCTTGCGGAATTAACCGCAATCATCTACCCGATCAATAAACACGACAGCGCTATTCCGCGCAATTGCGTTGCAAACCCGATTTACCCGAACAATGACTTACGCTGAAACACTCCATTTCCTCTACCATTCGCTTCCCGTTTTCCAGCACATCGGCGGCAACGCCTACAAACCCGGGTTCGGCAACATCACCGAACTCGAAAAAGAGCTGGGCGAACCGCACCGCCGTTTCCGGAGCGTCCATGTCGCAGGCACAAACGGCAAAGGCTCCGTCTCGCACATGACTGCCGCCGTCCTGCAAGCCGCCGGATACCGTACGGGATTATTCACGTCGCCGCACCTGAAAGATTTCCGCGAGCGCATTCGCGTCAACGGAGAGATGATCTCCGAAGAAGCGGTGGTGGCATTCGTCAGCAGCCACCGCAAAGCGATCGACCGGATCCGGCCGTCGTTTTTCGAAATTACGACCGCTATCGCATTCGACCACTTCGCCCGGGAAAGGGTAGACATTGCGGTGATCGAAGTGGGTATGGGCGGACGGCTCGACTCGACGAACGTTATCCGCCCGCTGGTCAGCGTCATCACGAATATCAGCTGGGATCATGCGCAATTCCTCGGCGACACGCTCGAAAAAATAGCCGGTGAAAAGGCCGGAATCATCAAGGAGATGACTCCGGTAGTGATCGGTGAGAGCCAGATCGAAAGCCAGCTCACGTTCATCGCCCGCGCCAAGGAGTGCAGTGCACCGATCCTGTTCGCCGACCAAACCTACCATATTGTAAATCAAGCGGACAATGGAGAGATGATGCCCATGACCGGGAGCCCGAAGACACTTGCGACCGGCAAGACGCTCCCGCAGGACTCCTGCGGACAAGTTCCTGCGACACCCCGTGCCCTGCAGCCATTCACCATCGAGAACCTGCTCGACGGTGAAACATTTACGCTCTGCACCGACCTGCTGGGAGACTACCAGCGTAAGAATATCCTCACGGCCCTTACGGTACTCGATGTCCTCAACGGCTCGGGCGGCCTGCAGATTCCGCGCGAAGCCGTGCAGAAAGGGATGGCCTCGGCCGCGGCTTCGACCGGCCTGCTGGGGCGCTGGCAAATCGTCGGCCATGCACCGCTCACCGTATGCGATACCGGCCACAATGAAGGCGGATTGCGTGAAATTGCGGCACAGATCGCCCGGCAACAGTTCCACAAGCTGTATATGGTGTTGGGATTCGTCGCCGATAAAGATCTGTCCAAAGTTCTGCCGTTGCTACCCAAAGAGGCGCACTATATCTTTACCCGGGCCGGAATCGAACGGGCGCTCGATGAGAACATCCTCGCCCGCCGGGCAGCCGAATACGGACTCCAGGGCGAAACAGCACCGACAGTAACCGCCGCAGTCGCCCGCGCCCGCGAATTGGCCCGAGCGGAAGACATGATCTATATCGGCGGCAGCACTTTCGTAGTCGCTGAATTTTTGTAAAATCACCGCCGTTTGGCGGAATTTGACTATTTTTGTGCGAATTGATGTGCGCCGGACCAAAATCGCTCCTGCGCCAACCATAACCAACCGAACCATTCGATGAATTTTGTAGAAGAACTCAAGTGGAGGGGCATGTTGCACGATATGATGCCCGGAACCGAAGAGCAACTCGCCAAAGAGATGACAACCGCCTATGTGGGCATCGACCCGACAGCCGACTCGCTACACATCGGCCATCTGGTCAGCATCATGATCCTGAAGCACTTCCAGCGCTGCGGACACAAACCGATCTTCTTGGTCGGCGGCGCCACGGGTATGATCGGCGATCCGTCGGGCAAATCGCTCGAGCGCAACCTGCTAGACGAAGAAACGCTGCACCGCAACCAGGAAGGAATCAAGAAGCAGCTGAGCCGCCTGGTGGATTTCTCTTCGGAAGCCCCGAATGCCGCGGAGATGGTCAACAACTACGACTGGATGAAAAACTTTACGTTCCTCGAATTCATCCGGGACATCGGCAAATGCATCACCGTCAACTACATGATGGCGAAAGACTCCGTCAAGAAGCGCTTCAACGGCGAGGGCGACGGCATGTCGTTCACCGAGTTCACCTACCAACTCGTGCAAGGCACAGACTTCCTGCACCTCTACCAGCACAAAAACTGCAAGCTGCAAATGGGCGGTTCGGACCAGTGGGGCAACATCACCACCGGTACGGAGTTGATCCGCCGCAAGACCGGCGGCGAAGCGTTCGGCCTTACCTGCCCGTTGATCAAAAAAGCCGACGGCACCAAATTCGGCAAAACCGAATCGGGCAACGTCTGGCTCGATCCGCGCTATACGTCTCCCTACAAATTCTACCAGTTCTGGCTCAATGTCAGCGACGAAGACGCCGAGCGCTACATCAAAATCTTCACGATGCTCGACAAAGAGACGATCGACTCGCTGATCGCCGCACACCGCGAAGCGCCGCACCTGCGCGAATTGCAGAAGCGGCTCGCCAAAGAGATTACCTGCATGATTCACTCCGAGGAGGAATACGACAAGGCCGTCGAAGCATCGGGCATCCTCTTTGGAAACGCGACCGCCGACGCTTTGCGCAAGATCGACGAGCAGACTTTCCTCCAGGTTTTCGAGGGCGTTCCCCAATTCGAAGTTCCCGCAGCGGCACTCGCCGAAGGTATCGGCTTTATCAACCTCTGCACCGAGCAGGCTGCGATCTTCCCGTCGAAAGGCGAGGCCCGCAAACTGATTCAGGGCGGCGGTGTTTCGCTGAACAAAGAAAAAGTGACCTCCACCGATGCTGTCGTAACGAGCGGCAACCTGCTCTCGGGGAAATACCTGCTGGTACAAAAAGGCAAGAAAAACTACTTCCTGATTACGGTTAAATAACATCCCCGGAGACGACTCTTTCGAGTCGTCTCCGGATTTACCGCACCGCCCTGGAATTCCGAGCCATACTTTTCCTCCGTTTCCCCGGAAGGATCCGCCGGAGAGATATCAGCCGGCAACACCGTTTCCGCATCGCACAAACAACATCGAAATGACACTAATAAAACCCGCCGGATACCGCAACCTGCTCGGCAGCACGGAAAATACCGAAAAAGCGATCAAGCACGTCAAGGACATGTTCCAGGAAAACCTGTCAGCCCAACTGGCGCTGCTGCGCGTGACGGCGCCGATGGTCGTGCTCACCGGGACCGGCATCAACGACGACCTGAACGGTATCGAACGGCCCGTTGCATTCCCGATCAAGGACATGGACGAGCGCCGTGCGGAAGTAGTGCACTCGCTGGCCAAATGGAAACGCCTCAAGCTCGGAGAGATGAATATCAAGCCGGGCCGGGGAATCTACACGGATATGAACGCGCTGCGCCCGGACGAGGAGCTGGACAACATCCACTCGCTCTATGTAGACCAATGGGACTGGGAGAAGGTGATTACCCCGGAAGACCGCAACGTGGAGTTCCTGAAAAAAACCGTGCGCCGCATTTACGAGGCGATCAAGGTAACCGAGAACAAACTCTACGTCGAATTTCCGCAGATCGAACCTTTCCTGCCCGAAGAGATTCATTTCATCCACTCGCAGCAATTACTCGACCTACATCCGGACCTGAGCCCGAAAGAGCGTGAAAATGCCATTGCGAAGGAATACGGTGCGGTATTCGTAATCGGAATCGGCAGTGAACTGTCGAACGGCGAACCGCACGACGGCCGGGCAGCCGACTACGACGACTGGAGCACTCCGAACGAGGAAGGCTATAACGGCCTGAACGGAGACCTGTTACTGTGGAATCCGGTACTCGGCAATGCCTTCGAGATATCGAGTATGGGTATCCGCGTCGATGAAACGGCACTGCGGCGCCAGTTATCACTGCGCGGACAAGAGTACAAAAGCGAACTGTATTTTCACAGCAAACTGCTAGCAGGCGAACTGCCGCTCTCGATCGGCGGCGGTATCGGCCAATCCCGCCTGTGCATGTACCTGCTGCGCAAGGCCCACATCGGTGAAATCCAGAGCAGCATCTGGCCCGAAACGATGCGTACGGAATGCCGTGCCGCCGGCATCGACCTGGTGTAACCCCTGCAAACGGGAGTACAACCTGCATCGGCCGGGGTATTTTGGATTTGCATACCACCTTTCTCGCATGCTGCCGCTTTCTGCACACAAGACCCGCTCATCCCGACCAAAGAAAACATCATTATCAGGAATTATAGCAAATATTATATAGACGGACGACTATACAAATCCGCCATAAATTAAAGGGTTGCCCATGAATGGAGCAACCCTTTGTCAATAATACCGTCAGGTATCGATAAAGCTCGACGGCAACAGAGACACGGTGCTATGACCGCCGCGATAGCGGTATCCCGTTTACTTCCCGATATTTTCGAGTTCCGCTTTGACCCGGGCGATAAAATCTTCCGGTGTCTTGGCCCCGCCAAGAAGGCGTCCGACCTCTTCGCCCTTGCTGTTCAGGATCAGGAAGGTGGGATAAGCGGTCACCCGGTAGGTCTTAGCCACCGTTACACCCTCGCCCTTTTCGGCATCGTACTTCGCATTGACGAATGTTTTGTTGAAATAGTCGCCCGCCGCAGCCTGCGGAAACACCTGTGACGTCATGTATTTACACGGGCCGCACCAAGTCGCATAAACATCTACGAATGCATATTTGTTCGCCTTGCCCGCCTGGGCCAGGACGTCGGACAGCGGCTTATCCTCGATAAACTTCACTCCGTTATTCTGTGCCTTGAGCACTGTCGCCCCCATCAGCGCAAACAGTGCCACCATCAAAAACTTTTTCATCATTTTTCGGTTTTAAAGATATTTATATAACGTTTGAGCCGTACAACTATTATACCTATTCTGCCTGTTTCTCCTGTTCCCGTGTCGACAGCAGGCCGCAAGCCGCCTGGATATCTTCGCCCCGCGACGCGCGGATGGTCGTGATGATCCCTTTACGGGTCAGCGCATCGCGCATACGGATCATCGTCGCCTCGTCGGCACCCTGCATCGGGGCATCGGGAATAGCATGGAAACGAATCAGGTTGATGCGGCACTTCAACCCGGACAGCAACCGCACGAGAGCCGTAACATGCGCCGGGGAGTCGTTGATCCCGGCAAAAACGATATATTCGAAACTAACGCGCCGTTGGTGTGAAAAATCATGCCGTTTGAGCTCGGCCACCACCTGCCCGATCGGATATTTTCCTTCGACCGGCATCATCGCCAACCGTTCGGACGGGATCGGATCATGCAGGCTCACCGCCAAGTGTGCAGCGCTCCGGTTCAGGAATTCGCGCATGGCCGGGATTACGCCGATCGTCGAAAGCGTAATCCGCGAAGGGCTCCAACCGTAACCCCACGGAGCGGTCAGTATCTCGATCGAGTTCAGCACGCTTTCCAGATTATCGAGCGGTTCGCCCATCCCCATATAGACGACGTTCGTCAGCTTTCCGCTCTCGGGAATCGTCCGAATCTGGTTCAGTATCTCCCCCGAAGTCAGGTTATGTGCAAATCCCTGCCGGGCCGTCATGCAGAAGCGGCAACCCATACGGCAGCCCGATTGCGACGAAACGCATAACGTCGCGCGGTCCTTATCGGGAATGTACGCCGATTCGATATAGCGTTGCTGCAGGGTCGGAAACAGGTACTTTTTTGTACCGTCGGACGACTGTTGCACATCCGCAACCGGCAACAGTCCCACACAATAACGTTCGGAAAGCCGTTCGCGGTTGCGGAGCGAGAGATTGGTCATCGCTGCGATATCGGTCACTCCGCGGGCATATATCCACCCGGCAATCTGCCCGGCCGCAAAGCGGGGCATCCCCGATGCGGCAACCACCGCCTCGAGCTCCGGAAGCGTTTTGCCGAAAAGCCACTCTTTTACTGCCGAAGAATCCAAAATCAATATTGCAAAAGTTTAGTGTAAATAAAGGGATTTTCCACCTGTACTTTTATTATTTTGTCATAAGGAGGAATACTTTCCAGGCTCACAGGCAAAGCGCGGCTCAGCGTCGAGATATCGATCAGACGTACATTGATCGAGCCGTCGTAATTGGGCTTGAGGTCGTACCCGCTGTTCGCGGTCGCGGGGACTGCATATGCACGGGGTACGACACTCACCTGATGCAACGTGAGCACAACGAGGCATACGGCGATCACCGTCAACACTGTTTTGGTATACAAATCGACTTTCATCCTATGAAAATTAAGGTAAAACAAAACAGGCTGTTCCGTTCCCGAAACAGCCTCAGACGAAGTGGAGAATACCAGGGTCGAACTGGTGACCTCTTGCATGCCATGCAAGCGCTCTAGCCAACTGAGCTAATCCCCCTTGATGCAGGACAAAGATAGGCAAAAAATCCAAAACCCAAAAATTTCGCCTCGTTTTCGCCAAATTTTACTACATTTGTCCTATACAGGAGTGTTCTGCCTCCTGTTCCGCCCGTAACGGGCAGATTTTTTGCAGGGTGCTTGACACAAGCGCCTTTTTTGTGAGCCTTTATGGGAGAGACCAAAACAACGAATACAACCGACGGCAGAGGACAAACTGCCGTACTGGTCGCCGTTATGAACGACCGGCAGGACGAAACGCAGGTGACCGAATACCTCGACGAACTGGAGTTTCTGGCCGAAACAGCCGGTGTGCGAACGCTCAAACGCTTCGTACAGCGGCTGGCCAACCCCAATTCACGAACCTTCGTGGGAGAAGGGAAACTGGCCGAAATCGCTGCCTATGTCGAAGAGAACGAAGTGGATTTCGTGATTTTCGACGATGAGTTGAGCCCTTCGCAGATCCGCAACCTCGATAAGGTTTTTTCCCGCAAGATATACGACCGCACCAGCCTGATCCTCGAAATTTTCGCACAACGGGCTACTACGGCCTATGCCAAAACACAGGTCGAACTGGCGCAATGCCAATACCTGCTGCCACGCCTGACCGGCATGTGGACACACCTCGAACGGCAGCGTGGCGGCACGGGAACCCGCGGCGGGGCCGGCGAGCGAGAAATCGAGACCGACCGCCGTATCGTGCGCGACCGCATCAGCCGCCTGAAAGAGCAGCTCAAGAAGATAGACAAGCAAATGGCCGTGCAGCGCAGCAACCG
>ERZ827186.2903-NODE-2903-length-10790-cov-2.413600_pt1 | contig 10790 bp, 19 predicted proteins | sample MGYA00519918_ERZ827186 | MGnify/ENA primary metagenome ERZ827186 (study PRJEB31778, sample SAMEA3449275) | human gut metagenome | biome: human gut; feature: human-associated habitat; material: faeces | place: United Kingdom | collected 2010/2012 ... | reverse complement strand
GATATTATCGCACCTAGTGCCTCATGAGCTTCATAACTGAACATCATCTTACACTCCATCAATCTACATCTCATCCATCCTCTCTTCTATCACCTCAAACCCAAAGAATCTCCAATAGCTTGACGACCTCGTCTCACCAGTTCCATTGAGGAATCATAACCATTCACAGGATAGTTCAATAACACTAACAATTCCCATCCTGGTTCAAAGAAGGGAGTATGACGAAGCAATGATTCCAGAACAGAAATCGCTTCATTCATACATCCCTCTTCACCATAAGCCACAGCCAGATTGTATTCAATGTACTGATTTGGAATTGTAGCACATGAACGAGCTTGTGAGAGATAGTTCACACTCTCACTCTCATTCTCATTCTCTATCATCATTCTTACCAATAGTTCTTTCCGACGAGAGAAGAATGGCGAACTCCGAGCTTCCAACAGATTACACACACCCAACAAATGGAATGCTTGAGAAATCATCATACTTCGAGTCTCCTTCTGAACCACTAATGAAGCAAAACTGATTTCAACTCAATCATACACATCTTACTGACGACAATCATCAACTCGATTCAAATGACTCAGACATACACGAGCTGAGAACAATAGTGCCATTGACATATCCACTTCCTCTGTATTCTCTTCATCACTTCCATACTCTGATACTCAATTCTCTTCCTTCAACCATACCTTCAAGATCTCGAAGACAATTCTGAAGAGCCTGTAAACATAACACATATTGATGATTCTGATAGTTCATATGACTAATCAGATACCACAATAATGCACTATGACCTAGAAACTGAAGTACTCTCTCCAAATACTAATCCTAATTCTTCTATTCTTCACTCACTTCTACTCCTTCCTTCAACAGATTCACTTCATAATAAGCCTCATATGCCAATTTGCTAATCTCCAACACCTTACTAACACTTCCAATCTCAGACAACTCATCTCGAAGAAGCAACAATAACAATAATGCTTCTTCTACAGCAGTCTCAGGGACTTGACCTTGTTGTTCAGATGAAATCTCTGATGATGAAACTTCCCCTGAATCCATTGAAACTGTTACTGGAGGATAACAAGGAGAATTGTGAAGAACATGAATGAGAAGATCTGTGTATCGCTGAAGTAAATCCAGATAATAAGGAGTAGGAAAAGGTGAACAAGGAAAACGACCTGCAGTACTCAGGAACACACGATATGTCTCCACTGCCACAGACACAGAAGAATGAGAGAGAAAGTACTGAGGTAACTGAGTAGACACAATATAAACAATCGATGAATCAAAACGAGGGACTTCTTGAAGTACAGCAAAAGGAGATGACTGTATATCAATCCAGTAATCATATCTACTGTGTTCAATACAAATTTGCTATATTGAGTCAGAATCTCCCACATCTTCAACAATAGTCCCTCACTTCGATCTCTTGACATCTCTTCATTATGCTGACTTGCATCACAACCCAGAGCTAATGCCACACAAATCAACACAGTTTCATATCTATTCTTCATTCTCTTTATCATCATTTACGGAGAGAAGTGTAAGAGTGCTTCATGATCAGAAGACAGATCCAATTTATCAATCACCTTCCAACCTTCTCTCTCAACATTGTATTCTTCTTCCTCTTCTTCTTCAGAATTATCATCTTCTTCTAACTCTTCATCTGGTGTCATAGGAGTGATTTCATCTGTTGACATTATCGCTTGAGCTTGTGCCTTCAGTTTGTTGATGTTCTTCTTCACATTCGTTGTGAAGGATTCTCTAAAAGTCAATTCTAACACATATCATCACTTCATTTCACTAAACAGATTATTGTTCTTTGGATAACGACTACGATTCAATTGAATAATCGTTGCCAAGGCCACTGCATCCTAAGAATCAATCCCATTCCAGGCAATATCAATACAGGGAAATTTGGACAAGCATTTAATGCTAATTCCAAATGTTTCCAAGCACTTCCTTCTTTGCCTCGTTTGCTTATTGAATGATCTGCTTTCACCTGATATCTCATTCATTCAACAACACAATCACACAGTTTCTCCATATGCTACACGTTCTTCTTCACTTTTGTAACGAGAAGTGAACTCTTTCTTTTGTTTCAATAATCGAATATACTGCTTGTGTTGTTTCTTCACATCATCCCATTTCCCATCTTGACGTAGCGAATCAATACAATCCTATTCATTAATCTCTTCTTCTGATAGATATACTTCTAATGTTTTCATTCGAATTTGAACGAAATCAAGATTGGTTAGAATGGAGGAGTTAGATGACTTGAAAAGAGAATACGAAATGGATATAATAATCGGAATTCATCAAACAACTCCAATTCCTATTCCTCGAAATGCGACAATTGTCTCTTTCTTAGAAATCTAAAAGGGGAGATGGAAATAAAGGAATATCCATTGACTTGCAATCAGATTGGTCGGATTTCGATGAAGAGTGAGAGTTCGGATCTTGTGATTCTACCTGTTCAACTGAAGCCCCGAAAGCCCAACATGCTTGGTTTCTACATATTCAAAGTTACATCGGATTTAAACAAACGATGGATCTATTGTCGAGTTGTTGAGTGGACAGCTGGAGAACGAGATTGTTATATGCCAACGGTATTTGATTCTTAACTATGATGTGATTTCATAGTGGATGATGAATTATCTTCACATTCCTAATAACTGTGAAGCGAAATTCACCTTCGAGAAGTTTTCAATTCCAAAAGTAGTGAATTTGAAATAGTTGGATGATCTACTAGGCAACTTCAGTTGTTCTCCAGCCAACAGAAGAGATCTTTGCTTCTTATTCGTTTCTTGTTGAAATGAATGTAGGATATGTTGATGAGATGATTGACATCCAGGTGATTCGTTCTGCTCTTCGTTCGTACACAGTATTAACAAACAACTCTCGAATCCTTTTGACAGTGGATGGACAGAAGTTCCCTGTGATTGTTCGTCTTCTGAACCCTGAAGAGAGATCCAGAATGAATAGTGGTGTGGAGGTGGTGGTGGCAAAGAATATCTATGTAAGTATCTGAAGATGTGTTGATTGTAGCGTCAGCCAGGAGTAGAAGTGGTAGATGAGTCAAAGAGATATGAAGATTTGTGAGTGATGAAGTATTGAATGAGAGTTAGGAATATCACTAGAGAATCAGAGATCACAGATCTGCTGGGTGGATTGTGTAGTCAGTGTTACCGTCCTCGAAATGAGTGTAAGTGTGATGAAGTGAAACCACTTTCAGAAGTAAATCGATCAGGTAAATGTGAGTGATCAGAATGAGAATAGAGACAAAAACACAAGAAGAAGAGAGTCGACAAATCGCTTTGAAAGCATTAGAAGAGCGATATTGTATGAACTGCTTCCAGGTGAAGAATGAATGCAGTTGCTCTGAAGTGGAGTTGAGATTGACTCGTACTGAAGATCCAAAGCCAGTGAAGATTGTAAGAGGAATGGATTGAATGAGAATTAGATGACACTGAGTTCAGAAGAAGAAGTGGAAGAGAGAGATTTGAAAGAAGAAGATTTTGATATTATGGGTAGAAATGAAGAGAGAGAATGAGAGATAGAGATTGTGGAGCGTGAGATGGAGCAAGTGATGGAACAAAAGAAGCAAGAGAAACAACGAAAACTGGAAGAGAGACAGAAGGAATTGGAAGCAGAAGGACATTCAACAGAACAGGCTTGTAGGAGAGAGAAGAGAGTATGAGAATAGATGAAGTAGCAGCTGCAGAGATTGAAGAGGTATCTGAAGATGATGAGGATAAAGTGATACGAGCTGAAGAAGAAGAAGAGAAACAGAATGAAAATGAAGTGGAGAGTGAGAAGTGTTTGGGAGAGAAGATGAAAGGAGATACATTCTATTATTGGCCAATTCTACCTGAAGAGTTATGTAGACGATGGGAAGTGAAGAAGGCAACAATGTGAGAGAGAAGAGAATGAATGATGAATAGGATTCCACCTCCTCCTCCTGATGTAAGTGAGAAGGATGATAAAAGACGATTAGCAAAGAAGAACAGTTTGATTTGGACATTGTTCAAGAGACGAGATTAGTTATTGTATGTGTGTGTTCTTTGATTGTTTGGAACAAAGAATCAAAAGAGGACGAACTGTGATGTGATTATGTGAATGATTAAGAACATCATTATATAGGGCCGAACTACTAGAATACCAATACATCGAAACAGAGGAGAATGTGGAAAAACCAGGATTCACCAAATGAATATCTTCTGAAACATTCTTTGTTACCTGAACTATTCCACAGTATTTCAACGTATTTGATGAAGATGAATCCATAAAGATCAATTGTTGAAGATGTGGTAATCCTATTCAATCATCTTTCATCATCTCAATAACCTCCCAATGCCAAACGATTCTTATACTCTTTAGTACTCTTCCTTTTACGACGAATATTGTTAATGTCTCCTTGAATGGAATCCATTCCAAATACCACTTCTTGTAATGATGTCAGTTCTATTCGTCATTATCAATCATTTCAGATACGTTTTAGACTCAGAAGTTTTACTGTGGGGAATGAGTTATTCCCAAAGATGATCGTCTGAAGAGCAGGCAAGTCTATTGATTAGTTCTATTCTCCAGTTCTACTCTTCAAATCACATTTGGATGCCTTCAAGAAGTTATTTGAGTTGGTTTGAAGTCCACCAATCATCAGATGTGTTAATCGGTTTAGTTCTATTCATCAATTCATTCTCTTGTATTCACTCGAAAGGGTGAAACTGGAATAGAGAACAAAGGCATTTGGTGATATCACAAGAGTTGTTAGATTAGGGCAGTTATAACACAAGAAGGAACTCTTTCCCCTACCCAGTTGATTTCTTTCACTTGTCCACCTATAAGGAGGAGTGAAAGAACCTTCACCAATGACTACACTCTTCAGAACTGGGAGATTGCTCAACTGAAATACTGTCACATTCTTGAAACAATCCGATCCAATACTAATGGTTCGAAGACAAACCAATGATGTAATAGATAACTGAGTTTGATTGAAATCACTCAAACTATTATTGGCAATCATCAGATGTTCCAGAGTACTATTCCATCCATCATATATACTCTCATCAATGAATTCAAGAGGTTCTAATGATTTCAGATTTCGTTGAGACTTCAACAGCTGATATTCTCCACAATCTATTCTCATACTCATTATCAATCCATACTCACTAAATCCAATCGAATATGTTGAAGACTAGGTCGAATCAAATCCCACTCATTCAGTTTCAAATGAGGAGTATCTATTCTTCATTTCATATTCATTCTTCTACTATGAATACTCAATACTCTAAACTTATCAAGAGAAGTACTATTCAAATCACAACCCAAATCAAGAGATGTTAGAGAGTTACAGTCTATTCTTCATTCATTCTTCTATCCTTTACTACTAATACTGAAAGAAGACTCTAAACCCATCCCACAACAACTGTTCTTCTGTAATACAATAGAACTAAGACGAGGATTGGCTACAAATCATTTCTCTTTCTCTATCAATCACCTTCAATCTTCACATTTATCAGATTTGGAAATGAATTCTCAGGAAACTCCAAATACTCGAACATTTCACATTGAGAAAGAGAGAATGAAGAACAGTTATGGAAACAATCACAGCCAATCTTGAATGACACAAGGTTCAACAAGCGAGATAATTCAATCGTCTTTATATCACTGAAACAAGAAGAATCGATTGTAAGACTAATCAATTGTGGACAGTTCCACACACGAAACTCTCCATATCCACTTCCTTTCTCAGGTATGAAACACTTTGACTTGATTAGAACCGTTCTCAACACAGGCATGTTTGTAAGAATCAGAGAAGAACTCGATTGAAGACAACATGATCCAATTGAAAGCAGTTGAAGCTTGGTACACACAGAGAAGACACTGGGAGCAATTGAAACATACTGACAACTTCCATCTTTCATAATTGCTCTATTCGCATATCTCTTCAACATGAATGATTGATCAGAAGACTCGAGAATCTGATTGAACTCAAACGAAGGAAGATTCATTTTGACTTCATCCAACAGCTCCGTTGTTGTTCCTTGAGTCTTAACCACATTCTGAAGACTCTTTGGACCCAATTTGAGTTTGACAGAATCATTCAGTTGTGAGAACATCACTTCATTGAATACACTACAGTTAGGATTGGTTGAACTCTCAATGATAATCTCTTTGATTCTTGGAAGACCTACATTCAATCACTTGACTATGAATACCTGAAAGACGAAACAAAGAGGAAGTGGATGAAGGACTACAGAATGCATCCAGAATAGTAAGAGAATAAAGTGACTTCATTTCTAATTGACAGAAAAGAAACAGAAATACCATTACAACAGAAGGATTGGAGATTAGGAAAGAAGGATTTTGAGAATGTGAGCTTAGAGATGGAAGGCAATTCTAAGGGATCAACTGACAACAGTTCTTACTCTCCAATGTCAATGATTTAGATCTACCAAATGAAATCGAAGATGAATCAGTTTCCTTCAGATTCAAGGAAGTCAATGCATTCAATTCTATGTCATCATATCTCTGAATTGATACTAGATAGACTCAGTTTATCTCCATTCATAAAGGAACTAGAATGAATAGTAATAGATTTCAGTTGAGGACATGAACTGATAGTACAACAACCTAGACTTCCAGTTTGACAGAATGTATTCTGTCTTAGAATTACTTCTTCTAACATCTTTTGATTCTGAAGGGAGAGATTAGGTGTTAATGCAAAACTACAAGGACCAAAATCGATCTTCTTTAAAGAAGGAAGTTGATAGAACAACAATGTTGGTGTAGTAGATCGATGAAATGTAAATGATTTGAATATCAACAGTTCAAGCATTGGTAATTGTTGGAGTACTGGATGATCAAAACTGAAGAAACAAAACTCTTCGAATATACACTCTGTAAGAAGAGGAACTGAACTAATAGAACATTGAGCTAATGAGAGCTCTTGATCACTGAAACAGTTAGATCCAATATGCAAAGTGAGACATACTGGGAGGTCATGAATTGTAAACTGAGTGAAGTGAGTGAAACAATGAGAACCAATTGAAAGAGTCTTCAATTGAGGAAGATGATTCAGTTTGAACAATCCACCAGAAGGACATTTTCCTTTGAACGAATCATTACTGATCTCAATTGTATGAAGGAATGGCCTGTTCTCAATAATGAATGAAGTCATATATGAACAGCTTCCAGGACCAATTGTAATCGTTCTTAGATACTCATAAGAGTTCCAAGGAATTGATTCCAGAAAACTCAACATTGATGATGATTGGATTGATACAGAGGTATAATATTTAATCGACAGAGACTGTGTGGATTGTGTGAGTGGATATGAAACAGATGGACAGTGTTTCACAAAGAGTTCAGGCAAACCATTATCTGTATCTAAAGTTAGCTCTTTGATATCACAGAATACATAACCAACATTCATTTTCATTCCCTCTACAGTCAATTGAGGCACATCTAGGTCTCATTTTTCATTCTATTCTACTTATTATTCTGACTTGTTCAGTCTTGATGAATGGATGAGCTTCTGGAAGGGAAGATAGAGTTGTAAATGAAGGAAGATCTATCAATAGAATGATATATCAAAAGATACCAGAAATCACAAGAGAACCATTTGCTCTACAGAAACACTTGTCACTAATAACACATTCTTGTAACAGATTATTCGACTGAAGAGTCAAAGAAGCATTAGGAAATGAACTAACTCCAAAAACAATCTTTTGAAGTGAAGGAAGATGATGAAAGGAGAGATTGGATACATATTTGAATGAATACTCACTTGAATCAAGAAGGAGAAACACTTGAAGTCGAGGACAATCTAGAGAATGAGAAGAATGTATCTAACTCACTTATCACATTGATTGAACTGTAATCCTGGAATGAATCACCTCCTATTGTAACAGTGATCAAATGAGGACAATCAATGAGTTGAAACTGTCCATCTTCCTGATTATTTGATTCTCGATGATGATTGAAACAATTGTTACCAATTTGAATGTTCTTCAACACAGGAACAGATTTCACAATAAATGAACTCTGATTCGCCATAGAACAATCATCAAGAATCAAAGATTCTAGTTTCATCAGAATTGATAGATCCCAATCAATCATGAAGTCAAACTCTTGATCATTATGAATATGTATTTGTGAGACTGATACAATGGATTCAGAACTAGTAAGATTGATTACACGAAGAAAAGGTTTCATTCGATTCCATGATGTTAAGAATGGTGAGATTGTGACAGGAGAAACAGATTGTCTCAAATCATAACCAGATTTGATATCAGGAAATGGACTCTTTGCAAATGCCAAATCAAAATAGGTGCTGGGGATAAAGAGTTGTTTCATGTCGTTGTAGTGACTCCAATAGGTGCCATTATCATATGAAGGGAATCTTCTATTCATCGGAACAACTGAGAATACATTGTAGGTACGAAATCCATATTGAAATGTACCATTCTTACAATGACAAGTACAAAACTGAAGCCCATCTTTATCATATATGACTCCATCTCCATCAGGTTCATCATCACTCCAGAATCCTTCATACTTCACTTTACCATTATGATAATATAATCTTCCATATCCTTGACGTTTTCCATATCTCATTGTTCCATTGTAGTATATGCTTCCATTCAAGAATTGTGTTCCCTCTCCATGCATCACAAACCAAATAGAACTCAGACTACAATACTGACCAGCATAAGTCACCTCCTTAGATTCATTAAAACAGGTCATTCTATCACCAGTGAATCGTTTCAAGGTATAGAGGAAATGATCCTCCTTCCATAGCTCAACATTTGACAATTGTCCATGTTGATAGTTTATTACAAATCCACTTCTCTTGAGTTCCGAAGATACCATAATCTTTGATAGAAGAACTACAGGATCATATTCAAGGAGAATAGTTCTATCATAATATTGCTCAATTGAATAGTAAAGAGGACTATTGTCTCGAAATACAACTAACTGAGGAGAATCATCGAGAGTCACTCGAATCAGTGCTTTACCATAACGGACACCATCCTTATATTTTCCATCAAATACTTCAGTTCCACAACAATACTCATGGAAATAACCCATTCTTTGTCCTTTTTGCCATCTTCCTTCACATACAAGAGTGTTACATACCCAAACACTGCAAATCCCATCCAGCAACCCATTATCAAAAGAAAGATTAAACACCACACGATTGTCAGTACTCTTTAAAACACAATCACATGAATCTTAATAGAATTATCTGCAAAACATAATTCATTCCCATTCGTAAGAAGAGGAATATCTGACGAAGATAGTTTTATCTCTCCCACAGTCTGAAAGATATCTCCATTGAAAACAAGATTCTTCAGTATATCCATCGGAATAACTCATATGGAGTAAGGAGACGAAATGACTGAAAACACGTCATAAATCCTATCGATTTTGGTCCGTAATGAACAATTTGATAATTATAATACTACTGAACATGTGTATGAAAGAAAGAAGAGAATAGAACAAGATATGATGAAACTAATAATCCACTTTGATCAACGCATTCTTTCGAGCCACTTTGGCTCCTTTCTCTTCATACTCAGCTCGACTCACACAAGCCGAATAGAATTCATTCTATTCATCAATTCATTCTATCAACATATACCTGAGAAGCCACATAACTTCCTCCTAACCAACTTGCAATCTCTCGTTTCTTTGAACCATTCACACACACTTCCATTTGTTTTCCTTGTACTTCAACATTTCCAGCAAGTTTCTCTTTTACTGCTTTTATATTCGCTTCATATCGACTCTTCACCAAGCGATTCAAGTCACGCTGTAAACGTTTATCAAATCCTTTGAACTTGGTTGAACCTCCTGCTACTACAATGTTACTATACAAACCACGACGAGTATCCACAGGACAATGCATGATTGTCTGATCCACTAGATTCGCTAAAGGAGTTGTGTATTCTGGATTCAGGATTTCTGGATTGAAGAACAGTTCAGGAGCCAAGAATTGTTCATACCCCACATCCATTCGCCAACTCTTTCTCTCAGTTCATTCAATCAATTCTACCTGACCTGTCCGACTATTCACTCCACTGTATTCCTTGAAGCGAGAACGATCCTCATCAAATGCCATAAACTCTTTCATCACATTCCCACAACAATAACACAGATTCTCCTTGATGTATCGAACTGTCTCCATCACATCCTCAGAAGGAACAGCTTCACCACGTTCTCGAATACGACGTAGAATGAACTCTGATATATCACGACCACCAAGAGGAAGAGTCTTCACACCAGCACCCAACACATAACCTTCAGACTACTATCAATCTCACACTCAACACCTACCACAGGAATAATCGAGGTACCTCCTTCTCCTGCATCCACTACCACTCCACATACTCCTGAATCCATCTAATCATCATTCATTCATACAACACTCACAGGAGAACTACTCTTACTCGATAACTCATTTGCATATAAACACAAAACTGCTTGAGTTGCAATATAAATACCTGGAGCATTGAATGTCTCAAACATCACTTCAGCTGTGTATTCACGATTCTCCTACTCTTCAAATACACCCCATTTCATTACTGGTGTATTATTGAATGGTTCAGTAATCAAGAAATAGTGATCTTCGGGGTTACAACGCAGTTCTTGGTACAACGAATAATCGAAAAGCTTTTCCATGCTATTCCAATCTTGAATGATTCCATGTTGAATTGGATATGTAGGAATGTAATTACTATGACCAAAGGCTTTCTCACCAACCAAGTAATCAAGGTCTT
>ERZ827186.2902-NODE-2902-length-10792-cov-3.102915_pt1 | contig 10792 bp, 7 predicted proteins | sample MGYA00519918_ERZ827186 | MGnify/ENA primary metagenome ERZ827186 (study PRJEB31778, sample SAMEA3449275) | human gut metagenome | biome: human gut; feature: human-associated habitat; material: faeces | place: United Kingdom | collected 2010/2012 ... | reverse complement strand
TTAAGATGCGGATGAGCATCTTAAATACAGCGACTACAGAGCAGATGGGATAGGGCAGTATTTCTTTTTTCGTCTACACGAAATCTACAATTATTATTTTGTCTTCACAGTTTTTATTGCAGACCATTTTGATGTAGCTGACTGATATCCGGCTTTTGTATATACGGCGCGGATGCGGACTTTATATCTTGTTTTCTTTTTCAGTTTCTTAAGCTGAGCAGATGTGATCTTAGCCTTGGAAACTTTAATTGTTTTTGTATCTTTTTTGTTACCGAATCCTTTTGTTGTGTACTGGATTTCATAACCGGTAGCCTTCTTAACTTTTTTCCATGTAACTTTTGCTTTGTTCTTTGTTGTTTTTCCAACTTTAAGAACAGGTTTGGAAAGTTTTACGTTTGATTTCTTTAATGCTGGTTTAGTAGCAGGTTTTTTAGTTGTTGTTGTGTCTGGGTTAGAAGGCGTTGCAGGTTTAGAAGGAGTAACAGCTTTTTCTTTTAAGCCTGAAAGAGCTTCTGTAAGTTTTGTGTTTGCAGCATCAACAATTGCCTGTGTGTTAGCGGATTTTGCTTCTTTTGCTTCTGTTAAAGCAGTCTGAAGTGCTTTCCAGGTTTCAGCAGTATATTTGCTGCTATCAAGTGCTTCTGCTTTTTTGATGGAAGCTTCAAGGATAGAAGTATTCAGCTGTACAGTTCCAGATACAGATGGGTAACCGGTTGATGTAAGCTCTATTGTGTAAGAAGCAGATTTGTCTGCAAATACAGGTGTGGAAGAACCATCTTTACCTTTAATTGCTGCATTGAAGTTAATGTTTCCGTCTGCATCAAATAAATCAGTAGCTTTAATTCCGCCTTTTCCTGTTTTTTCTACCCCATTAATTTTAATAGATGTAATATTATTTACATATTTTTTAAAGTTGACACCGGAAGGAAGAGTAACCTGATTATTTTTATTAATGGAGATATCTCCAGTCTTGTAGCCAGATTCTAATGTGAAGGAGGCTACAATATCAGAGTAAGTATCATCTGTAAATACCATAGAATAGGAACCCACACCAGTATTATCTGTAGCTTTTATCGTCAGAGTATTGTTTGCGTATGTATAATCTGTACCTTCTGTCAGGACAGTTTTTCCCATACTTACGCTGCTTAAAGTATAATTAGAACCAGAAGGAACAGCAGCAGTATCAACAGAAACGGTTGCACCATCTTTAAAGTTATCGTTGGCGGTAGCTTTAATAATACTGTCAGACCCAGCTAAAGTTTTACATTTTAAGGCAGTGTTGATCACAATATCAGCACCGTCTTTTACAAGATAAGTAACTTTTTTAATTGTTTTACCCTGTAAAGCTTCATGACGCTTATAATCAATTGTGTTTCCGTGTTTTTCTTTAAATCCATCTGTTACAGCAAAGGAGAATTTTCCTCCGCCATAGATGTTTTCCAGATGTTCCATACCATATTTAGTACCATCTTCGTCTTCAACAATGATACCAAGTAAGGACTTTTTAGCATCTAAATTAGAAAGAGGGCTGTTTTCAGAAGTTACAGGATCTACTTCATATTGTCCGTAGGAAGACTGTGTTTTGATAGTAAGTGTATCAGAAGTATCTTCGATAACCTCAGATTTCATAGCTGTCAAAGTACCATCACCATTTAAGATTTTATATTCAGATGGTGTCGTATCAGATAACTTCATAGAACTAATAATTTCTAATAATTTATTGCTGCATTCTTTATTATCGGAAATAGCCTTTTTCGCATTTTCATATAATGAAGTTGGAACAGCGATATTTACGTCTTTCATACCGATAATAGAGCCACCCTGTCCGTTTGCATTATCTTCTGAATACGTACTGGAGAAGAAAGATTTATATTTATTAGTTGTTGCACTACTTACTGCATCATACATACCACTTTCACGATAAGAAGCGGCTTTATCAGAAGTGAGGTCTAAAGTAGTATCCTCTTTTACGTCATTTAATTCTCCGTAATAGAAATCTGCATAAGAAAGATTCGCTGTTCCGTATACATATTTATCAAGAGCATTTTTAGCGTCTGTAAGATGTTTGATTGCCTCATCAACCTCTGCCTGATTAGGAGCCTCTTTTGCTAAAATGTCTTTTGCTTCTTTTAATTCTGTTTCGAAGCTATTCCAGCTCTTTTCTGTATAATCCGATGGGTTTAATCCTTCAACAGAAGAAACAAGTTTGTTTAACTCAGTTGTATCGCCAGCATTTGTGTCAGGTTTTACAATGTTTGCATCAGTAGCTTCAAAGTTATATGTAGAATCAGCGTATCCAAGAGCATAAATGGTTAAACTCCAGTAGCCAGTTCCGTCATATCCTTTTGGAAGCTGGCAGCGAATAGAATTTGTAAGACCTAACTGGATTCCCATACTTTTATGCATCCAGTTATCAGCAGCAAACTTTGTTCCGTAAGTGGCAAGTGCCTTAGAACGTGTGCTGTCATTTCCATAGTAGGTCCATTTTACAGCCTGCATATTAGCGCCAAGATCGCCGTAATTTTTTGTGAAATCTACACGAAGAAATTCACCGTAGCTACCGCTTGCATCCTTTACAGTTGCTCCCATATTGTTTAAATCAGCAGTTTTAAGAGTCTTATCTTTAATACCAGAAGAAGAGCCGTTACTTCTTTGGGTAAATGTGAAGGAACCATCACTCTGCTTTTCGGCAGTCTTTAGGCCATTGGTATCCTTATCAACAGATGCAGTAACATTATAATCCTGCAGATTCTTTTCTCCATAGCCACCAATTAAGGTACCGTTATTTTCTACAACGGAATACTTTTCTTTAAAGCTGGCATAGTCAGAAGATTTTACTTTGACAGGAACATATTTTAATCCAAGAACATCATATTCTGTCATAGTCTGTGTAGTGCCATCGGTTAAGGTGAGAGTACCTCTGTTCCATCCGGCACTGGTACCATCTGTAAAGTAGACAGTTTTTCCATCACTGCTCCAATGGGAAACACTATATTCTCCTTCAGCAGTTTTAATAACTGCAGTACACTGATAACTTCCGCGGTGAAGTCCGTGATTAGTGGTAGCTCTTGTTACTGCATCAAAGGCACCTTTATCTTTTTCATCGTGTGAATCAGCTGTATCAGAAGACGTGGTATCACCTGCTGCCATAACTCCTTCAGCCTTCCAATATTCAGCCCATGTCAGGCCTGCATAGCAGTAAACGTAGTCATCACTATTTTCTGCTGTCTGTGTCTGTGCTGTAGATACACTTGCTGCTTTTACAACTGCTGGAGTAATACTGGAAAATACAGTAGTACAAGTCATTGCAAGAGCAAGAGTACCTGCTACAAGTAATTTGTTTCTCATAAGTTCCTCCTTATATTATAATTGGTATTTAAGTTAGCTTATTCTAACGAAAAATATAATAATATACTATTATTAGCTGTGTCAAACTGTATATATATTAATGAAAAAAGTTCTCATTTTCTTATAAAAAAATTGCATTGTCAGAATATTTTCTATATAATGTATGAAGTTAGAAAGAACTAATGAAAGTAAGTTTCAAGATAATGGAGGATTGTTGTGATAAATTTTAGAAAAAAAGCAGTTGCGATGTTACTGGCCACTGTGTTCACTGCAGGAATGCTTTCCGGATGTGGAACATCAGTAGATACAGAGAAAAGTAAGAATGATAGTAGAAAGGCTGTGGAGCAGACAACACAGGCAGAAGCGGATACAAATAGTAAGACTCAAAATGAAGAGGACAAATCAGAATCAAGAGATATTTTTGCGATGGATACGTATATGACTTTAACGGCTTACGGAAAGAATGCTAAGAAAGCGTTGGACGAGGCGGTTGATGAGATTAACAATATTGAACAGCTTGTTTCTACGGGGATTGACAGCAGTGAAGTTTCGCAGATTAATAAGAATGGAAAAGGTTCGGTATCAGAAACAACAGGATATCTGATTAAGCGCTCAAAAGAGATTTATGACAGCACGAATGGAGTGTTTGACATTACGATTTACCCGATTATGCAGGCGTGGGGGTTCCCGACGGAGAACTATCGTGTTCCCGGAAAGAAAGAGCTGAAGAAGTTAAGGGGACTGATGGGAGCAGATCACGTTTTATATGATGAGAAAAAACAGGAGGTCACTTTAAATAAGGAAGGAATGAAGATTGACCTTGGTGGAATTGCGAAAGGATATACTTCTTCAAAAGTAATGGATATTTTTAAAGAAAATGGGATTTCTAGTGCAGTGATCAGTCTTGGCGGTAATGTGCAGACACTAAACGGAAAGCCAGATGGTTCTGACTGGAGAGTGGCAGTTGAGAATCCGGCAGATACGGGAAGTTATATTGGAGTGCTTTCTATAAAGGATAAGGCAGTGATTACTTCTGGGGGATATGAGCGTTATTTTAAGCAGGATGGAAAAACATATCATCATATTATTGATCCGGCTAATGGATATCCGGCAAATAATGGTCTGACTTCTGTTACGATCGTATCAGATGACGGAACACTTGCAGACGGTTTGTCCACATCATTATTCATTATGGGACCGGAAAAAGCACAGAAATACTGGAAAGAACACAGTGATGAGTTTGACACGATTCTTGTAAAAGATGACGGAAGCATTCTAGTTGCAGAGTATTTTACCAGTGAGTCTGATTTTACGATAATAAAAAAATAATGATACAAAAAATTTCTCATAAAATCAAGTACAAAAAGATTTCGAGAATATAAGAATGCAAGAGTACAGGAATACAAGAATACATTCAAAAAGAAAGGGAGATATGATGAGGGAAAAGTGGAAAAAATATGTTGAAAAATTTAAAAGTCTTGGTGATAAGGTTTCAGGTGTGAAAGGAATTACAGCGGTAATTCCGGCGGTTTGCCTGGCGGTTCTTATGGTGACAGTACTTACCGGATACAAAACCCCACAGGCAAAAAAGTATGAAGCTTCAGAGACAGAAGACATCAGTCAGATTAAGGAAGCGCTTGCGAAGGAAAGTACAGCAGCAATGGCAGAAACAACGAAAAAGAATACAACAAAGAAGGGAAAGAAGGGGGCTATTGATGTAAAAGATGGAACGTATAAAGGTTCTGCAAACGGATATGGCGGAAAAGTTACAGTAAATGTTACTGTAAGTAAAAAGACAATGACGGCGATTGATATTGTCAGTGCTCCAGGTGAGACGGATTCTTTCTTTCAGCGTGCAAAAGGGGTTATTGATGAGATGCTTACGGCACAGAGTACAGATGTAGATGTCGTGTCTGGAGCAACATACAGTTCAAATGGAATTATCGGTGCGGTGAAAAATGCACTTTTTGGAACGGAGTCTAATAATGCGACAGCAGCGAACGCAGGTAATGCAGCTGGTTCGGCTCCGAGTGTTTCTAAAGTGAGTGAGTCTGGAACATGGAAAGATGGAACTTACACTGGCTCCGGTAAAGGATTTGGTGGAACTATTTCTGTAAAAGTAACAGTAAAAGATGGAAAAATCAGCGCGATTGATGTAACAAGCGCATCAGGAGAAACTGCTTCCTATTTTAGTAAGGCAAAAGGAATTATCCCAAAGATGATCAGCGGACAGACTACAAATGTGGATGCGGCATCTGGAGCAACCTATAGTTCCAATGGAATTATTACCGCAGTAAGAAATGCTCTTTCAAAGGCGGAAACAGGGAAAAGCAGTACGAAAAAGAAAAAGAAGAAAAACAAAAAAAATAAGAAAAAAAACAGTGGTTCTAACAGCAATAATAACAATAATAATATTGCAGCACCGGCAGAAGGGTATGAAGATGGCACTTATACTGGAAGTGCGGCCTGTTCGGGAGAGCAGTTTAAGGAATATAGTGTAACGGCAAATGTAACGATTAAAAATGGAAAGATTTCTGCGGTGGAGATTTCTTCTACAGCAAAAGGAACCAACCTGAAACAGTTTATGAGCAGAGATGAGATTAAGAATCTTCCATCACTTATTGTCTCTAAAAACGGAACAAGCGGAGTAGATGCTGTCAGTGGAGCAACGTACAGTTCTCATGCTATTTTTAATGCGGTAAATGATGCTTTATCAAAGGCGAAGAAAAACAGTTCTTCTACGGAAAAGAAAGAAGAGACAACAACGGAGAAGAAGGAAGAGACGACAACAGAAAAGAAAGAGGAAACGACCACAGAAAAAAAGGAAGAGACAACGACAGAAAAGAAAGAGGAAACGACTACAGAGAAAAAAGAAGAAACAACAGAAAATCCAGACGAAGGGAAAAACTACAAAAATGGAACATATAAAGTAAGCGTAAGCTGCGAGCCGGATGAAGATGAGGATTTTGATCCGTATACGATTTCCATGGATATCACAATTAAAAAAGATAAAATTACAGAAATTTCTAATATTACCGCGAATACAAATTCAACGAATAAAGCATATACAAACGATGCAAAGAAAGGAATGGTTTCTAAAATTGTAGCAAATGGAAATGCAGATGGTGTAAATACTGTATCAGGAGCCACCTGTTCTTCTAAAGCAATTAAAGATGCATGCCAGAAGGCATTTAATGCGGCAAAGAAGTAATTTTGAAAAGAGAGGCTTTTGCGTTTATTTAAGAAAAAGTCATTTGAATATTAAAAAAAATAGTAAGAAAATTTATAGAAGATAATAGAAAGCATTTTAGAAGGGACAACGAATGAAATATAAAAACTTTTTAATCCGTTTATTTGATCTTATTCTCGTTCTGGGGCTTTTAGCAGGATATCAGGCTGTGATTTACAGTCGTGATAAAGAAGCCACAATTGCAGAATTAAAAAGCCAGGTAAATCAGCTCCAAGGAGAAAAAGAGGATATTCTTGAAGCAGCAAAAAATTCTGGAAAGCTAGGGACCGATGGTGCATCTGCCGGTCAGGCAGGAACGTATAAAGATGGAACATATACTGGAAGTTCGCAGGGATTTGGCGGAGAAATTAAAGTAAAAGTAACGGTATCTGGGAAGAAAATTAGTGCGATAGATATTATAGAAGCAAGTGGGGAAGATGAGGCTTATTTATCAATGGCAAAAGATATTGTGAAGACAATACTTGATAAGCAGACGACAGAGGTTGATACAATAAGCGGAGCAACCTATTCATCTACAGGAATAAAGAATGCAGTAGGACAGGCATTAGAAGGAGCAGCTAAATAATGAAGAAAAAGAAAAAAATATCGGTGCAGACAATCATAGAAGTGATGATACGGGCAGTATTTTTTATCATCTATCCAGCGTTATTTTCCACTGCATTTACCGGAATAAAATTAATTGTAGAACAAATTACACAGCGTGCAAGCCTGCAGTGGAATTCCTTTGTAGAGACACTTGTGGTATTACTGGTCTTTACCATTGTATTTGGACGATTTTTCTGTGGTTTTGCCTGTGCATTTGGAACATGGGGTGATTTCGTTTATTTTATTTCATTTACAGTCCGCAAAAAAAGAAAAAAGAAGCCATTGAAATGTTTTGCAAAAGCAGGAAAGATACTCCGATATTTAAAATATGTTGTCCTGCTTGTTGTCCTGCTTCTTTGCATAAAAGGTTACAGTAGTGCAGTTGCTGTACATAGTCCGTTCAGTGCATTTTCCCGTTTTCATCAATTGAAGATGGCAGACAGCCTTATAGGAACAGGTCTCTTTTTATTGGTTACAGCAGGAATGGCATTGGAACCAAGATTTTTCTGCCGTTTCTTATGCCCAATGGGGGCAGTATTTTCTCTGATGCCGGTGTTACCATTTTCTGTAATCAAACGAAACAGAGAAAACTGTATTCCAAACTGTAAAGCGTGCAATCTGGTATGTCCGGCAAGTCTTGAGATACCATCGGATAAAGAAGGGGATAATGCGGCATCCGGAGAATGTTTCTCCTGTGGAAAATGTATCGGAAAATGTCCAAAGCAAAATACACATAATGGTTTTTTGGGAAAGCTATGGTTACCAATGCTTGTAGTAAAGGCTGTGATATTATTCGTGATATTTAGAATATTGTATTAAAGAATTTTCCTGATTTTATCTGTCGGATAAATTACTATATCAAAAAAACTTTTTCGTGTTATAATGGACAGTAATCTGTGTATAAAATTCAGTTTTGCCGTCCCAGCAGGAAAGGAGCATTTTTTGAATAAAGCGAATTTGATTATAGAAGAAGTGAATAAAGTAATTATTGGTAAAGAAAAGGTCATCCGTAAGGTGTGGATGACGATTCTCTCTGGTGGACATGTTTTGCTTGAAGATGTACCTGGTGTGGGAAAGACAACTATGGCGCTGGCTTTTTCAAAGGCTTTGGGACTTTCTTATCGAAGAATACAGTTTACACCGGACGTTATGCCATCGGATGTGGTCGGTTTCTACTATTATAATAAGGAGAGTGGAAAGTTTGAATACCGTCAGGGAGCAGTTATGACGAACCTTCTGCTGGCAGATGAAATTAACCGTACTTCAAGTAGAACACAGTCAGCACTTTTGGAGGTTATGGAAGAAGGACAGGTGACGGTAGACGGTGTGACAAGAAATATACCGGAACCATTTTTTGTTATTGCAACGCAAAATCCGCTTGGTTCTGCGGGTACGCAGATGCTTCCGGAGTCGCAGATGGATCGTTTTATGGTTCTTTTGTCTATGGGATACCCAACAATAAAGGAAGAAATGATTCTGATGAGTCAGAGAAAGGTGAGTGATCCTTTAGATGCTGTGAATGAGGTTATCTCAAAGGATGAATTACTTACTATGCAAAAGGAAGTGAATGAAATTAAGGTTTCCTCGTTAATCTATCAATATATTGCAATGCTTTCTGATGCGACACGAAGACATGATATGATTCAGCTGGGCGTCAGTCCAAGAGGGTCTCTGGCTTTATGCAGAATGGCAAAAGCGAGTGCATTTTTGGCTGGCAGAGATTATGTTGTGCCGGAAGATGTTCAGGATGTTGTAAAAGATGTTTTCCGTCATCGTCTGGTATTAAAGTCAAGAGCAAGGTTATCGAGTAAAGATGCGGATAAGATTATGGATGAAATCTGTGCCACTGTACATGTGCCGGATCGAAGAGCGGCAGGAGGAAGAAGATGACCCGAAAAAGATTATGGATGAATCGAATTAGCGGGATTGTCTGTCTGTTACTGTGGATTGCGTTAGTCATTTTCCTTTCTGGAACAACAGGGAAGATTGCCGGGATGGCATTAGGAATTATGTTGCTGGTGGCTGTCATTTATAATCTTTATCTTCCAAAGGAAGTTTCTACTCATCTGATTATTCCTGCCTACGCACAAAAGGAAGAAAAAATTACCGGACGACTTTATATCAGTAATACAGGAAGCTTCCCTGTTTTATCTGGGAAAGTTTTTTTACGGGTAAAGAAGACAATCAGTGGGGAACAGGAAATGTTTTCTATGAATATCAGGGCAGCGGGACGAAAAAATAGTGCGGCTGCCTTTGTTATAGATTCGGAATATATGGGATTTTTGGAAATCACGATTTTGCGAGTGGAACTGTACAGCTTTTTTGGATGTATGAAAAAGGTAACATATGTAAATCAGGAGAAGGTGGTAATGATTCTGCCACAAACAACGGAACTGCATTTTCCAGTACAAAACAGCGGAGTTGCCTGTTCTTTTTTTGATGAGGAACAAAGTGGTAAAAAGGGAAATGGTCCGGGGGAATATTTTGGAATCCGTCCGTATGTTGATGGAGATTCCATGAAGTTAATTCACTGGAAGCTAACAGGAAAAACAGATGAATATATGGTAAAAGAAGTGGAAGTTCCTATGATGCGGATGCCACTTATTTTTCTCGAAACAAGGGTAGAAAAGCTGGATGCTGCTATGATTGACGGGTTGTTAGAAGCATTTTTTTCTATTTCACAGCATATGGCACAGGAAGGACAGAAGCATTGTCTTTGTTGGTGGGATAAAAAGACCGATGGATGGAATTTTTACAATGTGGCAAATGCAATGCAGTTGGAAGAAGTATATGTTCATGTTTTTCACAGTGTATTTTTTTCTCAGGGAAGTGCGACGATAACTTCTTTTGAAGAAGAGAGAAAAGAAGCATTTTCGGAAGTGATTTATATTACAGATTACTGGAATGAACAAAAGGATATTGTAGCTGACTGGAATATGACTTTGTTACTGGAACGGCAGGAAGCAAGGGAAAAAGAGGGGGAAGCTTTCGTTCCATATATTTTTGCAGCGGAGACATTGGGACAGGATATTGATCGGATTTTGACTGCATACAGGAGTACACATTATGGAGCATAAAAATTCATTTCATATTAAAAAATTGAATCATCAGAGTGGGGATAGCTGGACCAAAACAATGCGGGCCGGCTATGTTTGGCTTGCTGCGATATTGTGTTTTATCTGGTATGCTGCAGGTCGTTTTGAAATGTATATGGCAGGTGTCCTTCTTTTTGTTGGAGCAGCCTTTTTAATACTGCTGTATTTAGCCGGAATATCTGCCGGAAAAGGATTTGCGATCTTTATAAGCAGTCTGTATTTTGTTGTGCCATTTTTCCTTCTTTCCGTAGAAAATATTCGAAAGGCTCTGTTGATTTTTTCAAGAACCGTGGCTGACTATCTGGCAGACTATGGACAGAGCAAAAATATTTTTCATCGTATACTTCAAAATACATCGGTAGATATGCAGACAGGAAATGTGGAGTTTTTGCCATTTGTGGTTGGAATATTGGGGATAACCTTATGGCTCATTCTAGTCATGGCACTGTTGTGGAAAGTTCATCCGTGCATTTTGTTTTTTGTAGTAGCGATTTGTTTCGCTTTTCCTTTTTTT
>ERZ827186.2900-NODE-2900-length-10793-cov-5.755448_pt1 | contig 10793 bp, 4 predicted proteins | sample MGYA00519918_ERZ827186 | MGnify/ENA primary metagenome ERZ827186 (study PRJEB31778, sample SAMEA3449275) | human gut metagenome | biome: human gut; feature: human-associated habitat; material: faeces | place: United Kingdom | collected 2010/2012 ... | reverse complement strand
CCACGACAAGTGGCTGTGCATGATGTACCCGCGGTTGAAGCTGCTGCAAAAGCTGCTGGCGGATGATGGCGTTATTTTCATCAGCATTGATAACAGCGAACTGTCAAATTTGAGATTGATTTGTGACGAAATAATAGGTGCAACGAATTTTGTTGACATAATTTCTTGGTTTAAGAAAGCTTCTCCTTCTAATGATGCTCAGTTTTTTAGCAACGATATAGAATTTATTTTGGTATATGCAAAAAATAAAACTTTTTGGCGTCCGTCTCGGCTATCGCTTACGGAAAAGCAGTTGAAGTATTATAGCAACCCTGATAACGATAAACGCGGTGATTGGAACTCCGCTACATATACTTGCAACAAGTCAAAAAATGAGCGCCCCAATTTATATTATCCGATTGTTAATCCTAACACAGGAAAAGAAGTCTACCCTAAAGAAACTGCGGTATGGAAATACTCCAAAGAACAAACAGCGATATATCAAGCAGACAATCGCCTTTTTTGGGGCGTTGACGGAAAAGCCAAAATGCCACGAATAAAGAAGTTTTTGTCAGAACACGACGGTGTCGTTAATAGGACGTTATGGCATTATGATGATGTGAATCACACGCAAGGAGCATCCAGTCAAATGAAGTTGCTGGGTATTAAAGGCTTTGCAACCCCCAAACCGTATGAATTGATTGAACGTATATTGCAAATTGCCTCTGTCCCGAATTCTATCATCCTCGATTCCTTTGCCGGTTCCGGCACCACCGCCCATGCGGTTCTGAACATGAACAAGGCTGACGGCGGGCACCGCAAGTTTATCATCGTTGAGATGATGGACTACGCCGACAGCATCACCGCCGAGCGCGTCAAGCGCGTGATCCGTGGCTACGGCGAGGGCAAAAACGCCGTAGAGGGTACTGGCGGTAACTTTAGCTTCTACGACCTTGGTGATACATTGCTCCTTCCCGACGGTAATCTGAACGAAAATGTTGGCGAAGCAAAAATCCGTGATTATATTTGGTACACCGAAACAAAAGAACCAATGATGGATAGTGTTTCAACGGACGAGCCTTATTGCCTTGGTACAAGCCGTGATACCGCTTACTACTTCTACTACAAAAAAGACGAAATCACCACTCTTGATTATGATTTCCTCTCAACCGTACAAACCAAGGCGGCTGGATACATCATTTATGCCGACCTCTGCACCATTTCCGACGAGGAACTCAAGAAGTGGAATATTACATTTAAGAAAATACCAAGAGATATCGCAAAGGTATAAGGAGATAACATATGGAACTGAAAACATATCAGAAAAATGTAATACAAGACCTATCGCGCTATCTTGAACTGTTGCTCGAAAAGCAAAGCGCGGGCGCAGCATATACGGCTCTTTGGAATGAGAAGAACGTCTTGGTCGGACTTAACGGTATGCCAAATTATAATGATGTGCTCAAAGGCGTACCAAACGTGTGCTTCAAAGTACCTACGGGGGGCGGCAAAACCTTCCTTGCATGCAATTCGATCAAACCTATTTTTGATTCGATGCCTAATATGCGAGCGAAGGCTGTTGTTTGGCTTGTACCATCCGATGCAATTCTATCGCAGACCTTAACGGCTCTTTCTTCCGCCGATCATCCTTACCGTCAAAAACTCGACGTGGAATTCGGCAGTCGTGTAGAGGTATATTCAAAAGAGCAGCTTTTGAACGGTCAGAATTTTAATCCCACATCCGTTACGGAACAGCTGTCGGTGTTCGTGTTGAGCTATGACTCTTTCCGCACGAGCAAAAAGGAAGGTCGTAAAGCGTATCAGGAAAACGGTAACCTCGCAGCATTTGCAAAATATAATACTAACTCCGATGTGATTTTGGAGGATACCGATGAAACGGCGCTGATTCAGGTAGTGCGTCAGCTCAATCCCGTGGTTATTGTAGACGAAAGTCACCATGCAACCTCGAATTTGAGCATTGAGATGCTGAATAATTTCAATCCGTGCTTTGTGTTGGATTTGACCGCTACGCCGAAAAAAGGTAGCAATATTATTTCTTTCGTAGATGCGACCGCGCTGAAGAAAGAAAATATGGTCAAGCTTCCAGTCATCGTATATAACCGTAAGGCGCAGACCGATGTGTTCGGCGATGCCATCAGCATTCGCATGAAGCTGGAAGCCGCAGCTATCAAGGAACAGGAGAAGTCCGGCAGATATATCCGTCCTATTGTACTCTTCCAAGCGCAACCAAAAGTGGGTGCGGAAAGCACGACTTTTGATAAGATCAAAAAGCAGTTGATGGATTTCGGGATTCCCGAGGAACAAATTGCCATCAAAACGGCAGACAAGAACGAACTGAAGAACGTCGATTTAATGTCTCCTTCTTGCCCGATCCGTTTCATTATAACGGTTAACGCATTGAAAGAAGGATGGGATTGTCCTTTTGCATACGTTCTTGCTACTGTGGCAAATAAGACATCTTCCGTGGATGTGGAACAGATTCTCGGACGCGTTCTGCGTTTGCCCAACACGCACAAGAACGCCAACCAAGTGCTGAACATCTCATACGTCATTACTTCTTCCGATGACTTCCATGCAACACTCGAGCGTGTTGTAAAAGGACTGAATGCCGCAGGATTTAGTAGCAAGGATTATTATGCAAAGGAAGTCGATGTCGAGCCTGCTGTTCCGACGCCGTCTGAGCAGTTGACCGTAGAAGATGTTAAACCCATAGATACTCCCGATGCACACAATACGGTGGAAGATGATCTTCCCGAAGTTGACGTTGCAGAGGTTATGGCTAAAATTGAAGCTGCCACCAAGCAAACTCAACATGAGGTAGTTGTTGAAGAAGATGAAATGTTAAAAGCGGCTATAGCAAAAAGCGAAGCATACGAAGCCGCAATTGAAAATATGGAGCCTACCGCCAAGAATCTGGCTCCCGAGGAGGTGCGCGATAAAATGTCTGAATACCGTATGAACGATGAATTTGCAGAGGACGCATCTGCGATTGAGATTCCTCAGTTTATGCAGGTCGTGGGCTTTAATATGTTCTCGGAAAACTCGTATGAATTGTTGCGCCCCGAACACTTGGCGAAGGGATTCACGCTCAGGGATAAGGACACCGTTATTGACTTCTCCTCCGTGAATGCCGAAATGTTCCGTGTTGACGTGGATGACGGACAGAACCCTGCTCCGAAAGCGTGGAGAATGAATGCCAATGACAGCGCATATTTCAAAGAACTGTTCAACTCTCAGCCTTCCGAGAAGAGATTGGCTCTTTGCAAAGGTATGATTATTAAGGCAATCTCAAAAATGGACTGTATTCACGACAAGGAATTGCAAGATTACATCGATAGAGTGCTCAAATCTATGACCGAGGATCAGATCGCAGATTTGGAAAAATCTCCGTATCCGTACATCGTTAAGATAAAGGAAAAGGTTAATGCGCTTTTGGCAGACCACGCTGAGAGAACTTTTGATTTGTGGTTAAGCCAAGATAAGATCGAGTGCATACCGTACTATAAGTTCCCGTCCTCTATCTCGCCCATAAGTGTAACTACAATTATCCCCAAGTCTCTTTACACGGCAGAGGAAGATATGAATGAACAGGAAATCAAGCTCGTTTGGGAACTCTCCGCGCTTGACAACATTAAGTGGTGGCATCGTAATATCTCCCGTCTTGGATTCTGCATCAATGGCTCTATCAATGCGTATCCCGATATTATTGCAATGACCGAAAGCGGAAGAATTCTGCTTATCGAGCCTAAAGGCGACCATCTTGAAAACGAGGAATCCAAACTGAAAGCAAAGATCGGTGATGCGTGGTCTAACAATACCGACAAACGCTTCCGATACTTCATGGTATTTGATAAAAAGTCGCCCGACTATCCCGGTGCATATTCCCATGATGAATTCATGGAAATCGTAAAAGGGCTTTGACTGAGGTGCATATGGCAAACCAAGGCGTTATTTATATTCTAACGAATCCGTCCTTTCCTCAATACGTAAAGATCGGCTATGCCGATAACGTGGAGTCGAGGCTGAAACAACTGAATAACAGCGAGTGTATCCCGTTTGCGTTTCGCATATACGCTACATACGAGGTTGAGGAACGTCTGACGGATTTGAAGCTCCACGCGCTGATTGACCAGCTCAATCCGAATCTGCGTTCCATCGATGAAGTGGACGGCAAAAAGCGTGTTCGCGAGTTTTATGCAATGCCGAAGGAACAGGCATACTCTATTCTTGAAACGATAGCCGTACTCGGAGGTCGAAAGGACAGGCTTCACCTCTATGAGCCATCCGCAGAGGAGAAAAAGAGCGAAAATTTGGCGCAGGAGATTGAGGAAGAACATATTGAGCGCCTTTCTCCGTTTGCTTTCTCCAAATGTAAAATTCCCGTGGGCGCAACGATTACGTTCATTCATCAAGGCAACGCCAATTCCGGCGCACAATGCACCGTGGTGGACGATAAAACGGTTGAATATCAAAGGCGCAGATTATCCCTCTCCGCCCTTGCGACCGAGCTTACAGGAAGTAAGTGGGGCGTTGCCGGGCCGCGCTATTTCAAATACAACGGCATATGGCTGAACGAGCTTCGTGCGAAAGAAGAAGGTTGGACGGTAACTTCTCGTCTTGACGACGTGTGGATCATTCCTTGCAATCCGAAATACTACGATATCGTCGCTGCATTCGACCACCTTGATGTGATTGAGTGGACTCAATCTACCAACACGACTGTGGGCGATACAGTATACATATACGTCGGAGAGAAATACAAGTCGATTATGTTCAAATGCGAGGTTATATCGGCAGATCAGTATGGCAACCGTTCCACCGACGATTATCCGTATTACAAAGAGTTGACGAAAGATCCCGATGCACGATATATGAAACTGAAATTGGTTGAGAAATACCCCGTCGGGCAGTATCCGCTGAAAGAACTAAAAGAAAACGGGCTTACGAGCGTTCAGGGACGGAGTAAGGCAACCGTGCAACTGATGAAGTATTTAGAGAAATAGTTTAAGAATTATTCTATTAAATAAAAAGGAGGTGTGAATATGTTGGGTGAAATAGCCGCTGTCGCTGGAGGTGTTGCTCAAAGTGCAGCACAATCTATAGGTGCAAATAAATTGGTAACTAAAGCGACAGAATTTGTGGATACGAAGTTTAGAGGCCCTAAATTAATATCGGAAATAAAAGAACAGCTTAGAATTAAATTTGGCGAAGAATCTTTTTATAATGATTTCGATGCATACATTAATGAATATCATACTATTGAGCATGTCATAGATATGTTCTATAACATTGGTAAAGACACAATAGTATCTAACAGAAGCTTTGTTGTACAAAACTTAAAAGATTTCACAGTTCGTCATTCTCAATATGGCGCCTACGATATTGCGATGATTAAAGAGGCCTTTGAACTAATATATGTTTATGTACACTCATCACTTGTATGTTTAAATCCGCATACCGATGCTGGTAAATTGCAGATATCAGGAGCTATTTTGGCAGAACAAAATCACCATGAACATGATGAAATCAACGCCAAATTGGACTTGTTGTTATCTCAAAATGCCTCCTTAATGGTTAATAAAAAAGACTTAGTGGAGTCACTACAAGAAGATATTGGTATCACTTCTGATGCTATAAAATCATTTTTAAAGCAAATTGATGAAATAAGTGAACAGGATATCGGTGATGATGAATCCATCGCAAAATATTTTGAACTTTCAAGTAGTGCACTTGTAAAATTGAGAGGTGAACCACAAAGCCAAGTTGACAAGGTTATTTGTGCGTTGCAGTGTCGGATGGCAATTAGATATTGCAACTTAGGGAATGTTGACAAGGCGTTTGAATGTCTCTCTAATATTGACTCTAAAGCAGCAAATGAAAGCAAGATCTATCATTTTGTGTACGCCATTATTATTGTTAATCATAGCATAGAGTCCAAATTTGAAGAAGCACGAGTAAATTTAAATAAAGCCTTAAAACTTGATGAAAACTATCATCGAGCTATTTTGGCTATGCAATTTCTTAATGCTTTACAGAAGAAAACTTCATTAGAAGTAATTATAAAGGAAATCGACTCTCATTTTGAATCTATTCTAAACAAAAATGAGGATAAAGATCTAATTGCTGATTATTATATTCATCGTGCATTTATTTATAAAGAATTTGATGATTTTTCAAACGCCGAAGCAATGTTTAACAAAGCAAAAGAATTCGGATATAATCAAATGGTTGCAGACTACAACTTAGCACTCTTGCATTATAGCAAGGCTACTCAACATTTGCCAAAAAACGAGCGCTTCTTTGGCGTTGATGTGGATGTGGCAGCTTTAAGTAAAACAGTTGCTATATGCCAATATTGGTTGGTCAATTCTGGAGCTTCTATTTCTGATTTTATAAGGATGAGAATGGTTGCGCTTTACGTATCGGTTTGTGGAATTTTGGGCATTAAACACGGCTTGGCATCCATAGATGAATATTTGCAATCGCCCAATTTAGATTACGAGGCAAAAAGGGCTCTCATTTTTGAACTTGAAGGTGCAATATCTGAGAAGTATATGGCGTATCTCGATGCTGGTGATCGGCTATACGCAGAAACGATTAACTACTATAAAGCTGAGAATTATGAGGGATTAAAGGAAAAATACGCCGGTATAGCAGAAGAAACACTTAAGTCATTACCCACTCCCACCTTATTTATGGTTCTACAGATGTGTGTGATCAATCATGATACGGATACATACTATTTTTATCGAAAATATGTAAAGCCATATGACGAAACACCTCTGATATATTGCTTGGATGCATATGCGCTGGAGGCCGAGGGGAAAGTAGGAGAAGCAAAAGCAATTGTTGATCAATATAAGGAAACCTCGAATGACTATCATTTGTTATCCAACATAATAGGATTTTATGTTAGGAATGCTTTTTTTGATGATGCAACACAATTGTTTTTAAGCATCTTGACAAAATCCACAATCGATGAAATATTCATTGATGATAAAGAGGATTTCTTTGACCACGCAATAACATTTTTTACAAAGAACAAGTCTATTCTCGCTAAACAATTCATCGAGGTAGCAGGAGAAGAATTGTCTGCTAACGAAAAGATTTGGCGTGTGAAAGCCCAATTTTATAATGCCATTTCTGATTTACCAAATTTGTTGAAATGTTTAGATTGGTTATATAAAAAAACGGGCGATTTCAATATTGGCTTCAACAGAATAATATGTAATTTTCAGTTAATGCATTATGACGAAGCATTAGGTGAAGCACATTCTTTATTATCTACAATACAAGAAGGAAACGTTTCACAAAGAACTCGGGTTATATGGTTAATTAGTAATATAAATTTGTATTTAGACAAAAAGGAGGAAAGCTATGAGTGGGCCAAAAAAGCTCATGATTTAACAAAAGAAATTCCTTCTGACCCCTCTCACGTAGCGTATTTGGCGAGGGCTATAAGAACAGAACATGTTAGCGAAGCATTGCCGGAATCAATTGAATATAAAAAAATACATCCTATAATTGTTGACGGATGGATGAAAGAAGTAAAGTTGCCCTCAGAAAATTCAGGTGAAATGTTGATCAATAAACTTGATGAAGCTTTGGGAAGCTCCTATACGGATTATTTACAGAGAGAGCGAGCTTTTGCTACAAATTACAAACAAAACCATCTTCCGAACGCTATTATCTTAAAAATGAACGATAGTCTTGCTTATTTCTTTATATTTGCTAAGCAAAACAAGCTGTTCGTATCCAACGGTGATGTAGCTGTAATGGAAAGCAAAGCAAAAATAATGTGTGATGATGTTTTTGTGGATGCGTTAACACTCATAGTGCTTAAGCAATATGGTTGTTTTGATTTGTTGAAGAAAATACCTCGCATTCATATTTGTTATGCTACTGCGAATAAGCTGCAAGAATACTATCCAACCTTTGATTTTTTGTACGTAAGAGAACTTTTGTCGTGGTTATCAGCATCAGACAATATCATTTGGGAAGAAAACGGTTTTTCTTTTGAAACAGACCTATCAAATATTTTCTCAAACGAATATCTTGTTTGTTGCCATATTTCTGCAAGTGCTAATGTTCCATTGTTGACAATAGAACCAAACATTGAATTGTTGTGTGCAGATGAAGAGGATGGATTATTTACAGGATTACGGACAGTCGATCCTGTATCCCTTTGCTATCATTTCATGGATACATTCCCGGAGGAAGCGCATCAAGGAATATATCAATTACTTGGGTACTGCTCTTTCATAAATTTCAATGCCACCTCTATAATTACACAAATAAAAAAAGACGGAAATACAGTGAATGCTGATTCGCTGTCTCGATTCTTCTTTTGCAATACCTCATGCAATATGATAAGTTTTGCGAATGTATATTTGGAAACAGCCAAATATCTTGTTTCTCAAAATAAAGATATTACAATAGATTTTATTGAATTATTGCTAAAAGATGCAGATAAAATTTGGAGAAGAAGTGCTCATTATAGGTACTGTATTGAACAATTCTACGACAAAGAATCTGAAGCAAAAGTTCAAGCCACGGTACAGTATTTAGTGTTTTTGTTGGTGGAAATTAAGGGGATTTTAAATGAGATTCCCGAGAGAATAAAGACTTTATATGAAAAAGTGTCCTTGCATGTAACAAAAAAATTCTGTAAAGATTTTATTGAAAAAGTTAAAGGGACGTTGTTAGCGGATGAATAAACCACAATTCCTTGAATACTGCCTCAATACATACGGCACATCACCAGACTATCCGTTTGACGAGGACTTTGAAACGGCGGTGCTTAGGCACTGGGACAACCGCAAATGGTACGCCATTGTGATGGGCGTGTCCCGGCGTAAGTTCGGATTTGACAGTGACGAGGTGATAGACGCGGTCAATCTGAAGCTGCCTGTGGAGATGTTCGGCTCGTTCAGCGCTACAGAAGGCATCTACCTGGCGTATCACACATGAGCATGCTCCATTGGATCTCTGTGCTTCTTTCCGTGCGCCGATGATATCGTACAGTTTCTTGTGAACGTGAGCTTTGAGGCAACGAAAGACAAGCGCAAAAGGCAACAAAATAGTTCAACAGGCTATTTTTCACAAGACATTCTTTTCCTCTTTCTACAATCTCATCTTATTTTTTCCGTGTGCAACATCATTACAGTACAAAAACGCTTTCCTGTTAATTGTTCGCACCTATAGAGCGGATGGAAGTGATCTGGGTACATGATGCCAACTTCATTCTTTCGCTTTCACCCCTCAAAAAGCGCATCGCTGTATTCAAAGAAAAGGCGTCCGCCATGGACGCGGATTTGTTCGCGGAAAGCAAAGGTCAAACACAAATTTGCATTTTCGATGCTCAAATTTACAGTTTTCTTTTTCGGCATTTCGAGAAAAGCTTTCGAAAAAGCCGGAAAAGCCTTGAAAACAGCGCCTTTTGTGTCGTTTCGTGCAAAACCGTGATTTCGGATAAATGGTAGAGATGCTATCTAAACGGAAAAATCGGCTCTTTCGTCAAAGCAACGTTTTGTCGCCTTGATTTCGGCATTTATGCCCTCAGAATGAAGGCGTATAGCCCGGGATAATGCTGTTTTCAAAGCAAGGCCTCATTTTGAGACCTTGATAGTCAATGTCTCCCCTTTGTCCAAAATTCAATCCGCAAGAGTATCTCGATCAAGTCGCAAAACATGGTAAAGTCAAAACATCAGAACAGAAGGAGGTGTTACAATGGCGACGAAAAAATATGAAAGCATGCGCATTATGTCCCTTGAAGGCAGTGTAGTGTTCAAAAATGAAGGGTTTACCGCCACAAAAGACGGCAAGCCCGATCCCAAGGCGTTCAGGGGTATTCTCGACGAGAGCCTTGATACCCTAAAGCTCGCAGATGTGTACGATCGGCACAAAAGCGAGCTTGCTTACCCTTATCTCGACGGCAAGAAGCGATTCTGCCGCGCCGTTGTGAGCCTTTCCTTCAACCGTGCGATCAAGTTGTATGAATCCTACGGCAACCGCTATGTTCTGAACGGTCACAGCGTTACCGACGCGGATATGCAGGATCACGTCTGCATCAGCACCGTAGGCGGCAAGCCGACGCTGATCGCCATAGACGTATCCTTCCGGGAGAACAGCGGGTATGCACCCGTGAAGAAACCGATTGCGGAAGGAATCCTCGGCAAGTATTTCAAATATGATTCCGATACGCGCACGTACAAGCGAAGCGACAAGACCATTCCCACGGATATCAGTTGCCTGGAGATCCGTGAGCATCTCTACACCCACGGATTCGATATTGACGGCATCCACTATGTCCGCTACAAGCGAAGCGCGGGAGCAAGCCGCGACGGTCGTTGCCTCTTTATTGCAGAACCGCTGTATACGGATATGATAGCATGGAGCTCCTGCGACCTTTCTGCCGACACTGCCTCCGATCAGGCTTCCTGGCAGGCGTATATTGCACTCACGCTCAGCAGCATCGAGCGCACGATCAGGCTTCCCAAGAAATCCATCCTCATCATTCGCGACAGAATCAGCCGCTTTACCGAGAATGTGATATGCGTCAAGGAAACCGACACGCACGACCTTCGGGCAGAGGAGGAAGAAACCGAGATCGAAAACGTCATCTGGGACGGCGAGGCTTTGCTGGATGCCGAGATATTCAACGCGAACGGATACGGCACACGCGGCATGATGCTTCTGCGCAACCGTTTCTTCAAGACCTGCGCATTTAACACCAACCTGCAGGATTGGTTCTTTGATAACGATATCAAGTACGTCAGCCAGCTCGCAGGCTA
>ERZ827186.2897-NODE-2897-length-10799-cov-3.243857_pt1 | contig 10799 bp, 7 predicted proteins | sample MGYA00519918_ERZ827186 | MGnify/ENA primary metagenome ERZ827186 (study PRJEB31778, sample SAMEA3449275) | human gut metagenome | biome: human gut; feature: human-associated habitat; material: faeces | place: United Kingdom | collected 2010/2012 ... | reverse complement strand
AATTCTCGATCAGCCGCTTGCCCGAGTCGGTCTTGACGATCTTGTCGAAAAACAGGCTGTATCCCTTCCCCTGCGACTGGATTTGGCGGCGCAGGAAATCCTCTTCGTGCTGGTTTTTACCGCCTTCTTCATCGTCGTTCAGCCACAGGTCGGGCATGATCTTGTCGATCGCGGCCGGCATCAGTCCGGCAAAGATCGCATTGCGCGCGTACTGTGTCGCCGTCGGCAGGATGCTACAGTAAAAATCCTCCTTTTCAACTTCGAACAGACTGTGCAGCACCGGCTGGATCACCCGCCACTGGTCGTACCGGAAATTGTCGATCAGAAAAAACGTAGTCTTCGGAGCGGCGTCCACCACCGGGAACACTTTTTTGCGAATCAGGTTCTGCGACATCACCGGCGTATCGTCGTCGGGCTTCGCGAACCAGTCCAGATAACGGTTTTTGATAAATTTGGCAAATTCGTTGTTCGCTTCGTTCTTCTGGTAAGAGAGAATCTCGCGGACGCCCGGATCGGTCGATTCGGAGAGCTCCATCTCCCAGTTATACAGCTTGCGATAGATCTGCACCCAATCGGCGAACGTCCGCGCATCGGCGAACGACGACGAAATGCGCCCGAACTCGCTGCGGTAATCGGCCGTGGTCTGTTCGGTGACCAACTGCTGGCTGTGGACGTTCTTTTTGATCGACAGCAACACCTGATTCGGATTAACCGGCTTGATCAGGTAGTCGGCGATCTTCGATCCGACCGCTTTGTCCATGATGTTCTCCTCCTCGCTTTTGGTAACCATGATCACCGGGGTCATCGGCCGCAACTCCTTGATCCGGGGCAGCGTTTCGAGCCCCGTCAGCCCCGGCATCATCTCGTCGAGGATCACCAGGTCGAACTGCCGCGCAGCCACCAGGTCGATCGCATCGTAACCGTTGTTGCAGGTCTCCACGTCATAACCTTTTCCCTTCAAAAACAGGATATGGGGTTTCAGCAGATCAATCTCGTCGTCCACCCATAAAATTTTAGCACCGCTCATAACTCCTCCGAATTTTACTAACAAAGATAATTATTTTCCAGCCAACCCACCGAATACAAAGTCCGTAATGCGGCCGTTTGTTTCGATTATAATGCAAAAATCAGCCGTTTATTGCCCGCTGAAAGACTATAAAACGTTTTGCCGCGTTATACTTACGGCAGGCGCCGAAAGACACGAATCTAACAGACAGCGACTTACCCTTCCACAGAACGGTTATTCGTCTCAGAATAAGATTTATAAACGGAAATCGGGCCGGCCGTGATTTTTGGGCTGATTTTTGCGAAACCTCAGGGTATAGAAACGAAATAGGACAGAAAGAGTTAGCGCGCTCGGAAATCCAAAAAAAAAGTTGTTTTTATCGTTGGAATCAAAAATTAAATGTATCTTTGCACTCCAGCGGGAGTTTTGAAAATAAGTTAAACTAAAAATACTTGTAATTATGACTAAGGCGGACATCGTTAATGAAATCGCAAAAAGCACGGGCGTCGAAAAGGCGCAGGTGCAGCAGATCGTGGAATCTTTCATGGAAAGCATCAAAGATTCGCTGACGGCCAATAAGAACGTATACCTGAGAGGTTTCGGCAGCTTCATCGTTAAGAAAAGAGCTGAAAAAGTAGCCCGTAACATCTCGAAAAATACGACGATCACAATTCCTGCCCACAACATCCCGGCGTTCAAACCGGCCAAGAGCTTTGCGGGCAAGGTGAAAGCTAACACCAAATAGTAACCTTATTTATTAAATTTTTCAATCATGCCAAGCGGTAAAAAAAGGAAAAGGCATAAAATGTCTACCCACAAACGGAAAAAACGTCTGAGAAAAGACAGACACAAAAAGAAAAAGTAGGTCGCATATTTTATGCATCTTTAGTATTATAAACCTAAAGAGCCCTTCGGGGTCTTTAGGTTTATTGCATAATAAACAGCCAGTGATCACTTCTCCCCCACGACCGCCCGCGCAAAGGATCGCCAAGCGACGACGGCGGATCGTGACGAAACCTCAAACAACTGATGAATAAAGAATTAATAATCAATGTAACCTCCAACGAAATCACCATCGCCCTGTTCGAAGACAAACAGCTTGTCGAACTGAACAAGGAAAAATGCAAAACGGGATTTGCCGTCGGCGATATCTATCTGGGAAAAGTCAAGAAGATCATGCCCGGGTTGAACGCCGCGTTCGTCAACGTAGGATACGAAAAAGACGCATTCATCCACTACCTGGATCTCGGCCCTCAGTTCACCACCCAGCAGAAGCTGGTCAACATACTGACCAACAACAAGAAAATCCCGAACTTCGAAACCATGCGCCTCGACAAGGCGATGGGCAAGAACGGGAAAATATCCGGATTCATCGCCAGCGGACAATCGATCCTGGTACAAACCGCCAAAGAGGCCATCTCGACGAAAGGGCCCCGTCTGACCTGCGACATGTCGCTCGCGGGGCGCAACGTCGTACTGATCCCGTTTTCGAACAAGGTATCCATTTCGCAGAAAATCCGTTCGGCCGAAGAGCGCAAACGGCTCAAGCGCATCGCATCGGAAGTGCTGCCGAACAACTACGGCGTGATCATCCGCACCGCGGCGATGGGACAGCAGGACGAAGAGATCAAGCACGACATCCTGTCGCTGATCGAACGCTGGAAAAAAGTCATATCGGGCGTCCGCAACAGTACGGCTCCCGCCCTGATCCTCAACGAAGAGAACCGAACGACCACCATCATACGCGATCTGCTGAACGGTTCGTTCAGCAGCATTTGCATCGACGACCAGACCGTCTACGAAGAAGTGCGCGAATACATTCGCACGATCGCTCCGGAAAAGGAAAAAATCGTCAAGCTCTATAAAGGCAACGTTCCCATTTTCGACAATTTCGACGTATCGAAACAGATCATGTCGCTTTTCAGCAAATACGTCTCGCTGAAAAAGGGAGCCTACCTGATCATCGAACATACCGAAGCGCTACACGTGGTGGACGTCAACAGCGGCAACCGCGCCAAAGTGGACAACGACCAGGAGCAGACGGCCATGGACGTCAACCTGGCGGCGGCGGCCGAGATCGCGCGGCAGTTGCGCCTGCGGGATATGGGCGGTATCATCGTGATCGACTTCATCGACCTGCACAAAAGCGAAAACCGCACGGCGCTGGTCGAAAAGATGCGCGAGATGATGGCGAACGACCGCGCCAAGCACACCATCCTGCCGCTGTCGAAATTCGGCCTGATGCAGATCACCCGCCAACGGGTGCGTCCCGAGACGCACATCGACATGCGCGAAACCTGCCCGGCCTGCCACGGCACCGGACTGGTCACGCCGGCCGCGCTGCTCGATACGCAAATCGAAAAACAGATCGCCTACTACGCGAAAGAGAAAAAACTCGACTACATCAAGCTCCGAGTCAATCCGGTCGTAGCCGCCTTCCTGACCAAAGGGGTATTCTCGCTGCGGCTGCGCTGGATGCTGAAATACCGGTGCGCCATCCGCATCGTTAAAAACACGACCACCGGCATCATCGAAACCCGTTATTTCAACCGGAAGGACGAAGAATTGTTCTGAACCGCACCATGACCACCGACGAACTGCTGCAACTTTTTACCGGCGAAAAAGCTTACCGGCAACTGGCCGCGGAGATCCGTCCCGGCCGCAGCGTCGGACTGGCTTCGCTGACCGGATCGTCGCTGTCGCTGGTCGCGGCGGCAGCCGTGCGGCAAACCGGAGGGCTGCACGTTTTCGTCATGGAAGACCGGGACGCGGCGGGCTACTTGTACAACGATCTGTTTCCGCTGCTGGGCGAAGAACGACTGCTGTTTTTCCCGACCGGCTACAAACGTTCGATCCAATTCGGACAGGAAGATCCGTCGGGGATCGTACAGCGAACGGCGGCGCTGAACGCCGTAAAAAACAACGACGGCGGCGCGCTGGCGCTCTGCACCTATCCGGAAGCGCTGGCCGAAAAAGTCGTCGGCCAGCAGCAGCTCCGCGAAAGCATCCTGACGCTGCGCAGAGGCGACCGTCTCTCGACGGCATTCGTCGAAGAAATCCTCACGACGAACCGTTTCGAAAGGGTCGATTTCGTTTACGAACCGGGACAATACTCGGTACGCGGCGGAATCATCGACATTTTTTCGTTTTCGTCCAACGTGCCGTACCGCATCGACTTTTTCGGCGATGAGATCGACTCGATCCGCCCGTTCGACATTTCGACGCAACTCTCGACCGGGAAACTCGCCGAAGTCGAAATCGTCCCGAACCTGAAGGACATCGCCAATGCGTCGGCCCGCGTTTCGTTCGCCACGTTCGCCGGACAGGCCGTCTACTGGATCGCCGACGGCGAATACACGCTGAAACGATTCAACGACATCCGCACCAAAATACTCGGCGACCTCGAAAATCCGTCCGAAATCGACCGGATGGTCACCAGTCGCAAAGAATTTTTAGAAAACAGCGGCAAGGCGACCTTCATCCTGCTCAACGACAACATCACCGAACGCGCCGCAGACGTCCGGATCGCCTTCAATACTTCGCCGCAGCCGCAGTTCAACAAGAATTTCGAACTGTTGGCCGAAGACATCACACGAAACCGCGAAAACGGATACGAAACTTTTTTCCTGACCGAAAATAAAGCCCAACTGGAACGCCTGGGCAATATTTTCAATTCGATCGGCGCCAAACAGGTCCGGTTCGGATCGGTGCCGTTGACGCTGCACGCCGGATTCATCGACCACATTTCGCAAAAGTGTTTTTATACCGACCACCAGATCTTCGACCGTTATCAGCGCTATCGCATCCGCGGCGAACTGGACCGCAGCGAAAGTCTGACGATCCAGGAGCTTAACTCGCTGAAGGTAGGCGATTACGTGGTACACATCGACCACGGCGTAGGACGCTTCGGCGGACTGACGCGCACGGTCGAAAACGGCAAGGTACACGAAGCGATCAAGCTGGTCTACCGCGACAACGACGTGCTGCTGGTCAACGTACACGCGCTGCACCGCATTTCGAAATACAAAGATAAGGAGAGCGAACCGCCGAAAATCTACAAGCTGGGATCGGGCGCCTGGCAGCGGATGAAGCTGAACACGAAAAAGGCGGTCAAGGACATCGCCCGCGAGCTGATCGCGCTGTACGCCAAACGCAAGGCGAGCGAAGGTTTCGCATATTCGCCGGACAGTTACCTGCAGCACGAACTGGAAGCCTCGTTCATCTACGAAGATACGCCCGACCAGCAGACCGCCACGCAACTGGTCAAGCAGGATATGGAGAGCCGCACGCCGATGGATCGGCTGATCTGCGGCGACGTCGGCTTCGGCAAGACCGAGATCGCGATCCGGGCCGCTTTCAAGGCAGTCACCGACTCGAAACAGGTCGCCGTACTGGTTCCGACCACGATCCTCGCCTTGCAGCATTACCGAACGTTCAACGACCGGTTGAAAGAATTCCCCGTGCGGATCGAGCACCTGAGCCGCGTGAAAAGCGCGAAAGAGGTGCGGCAGATCGCCGACGACCTGGCCGCCGGCAAGATCGACATTCTGGTCGGAACGCACAAACTGCTCGGCAAAAGCATCGAATTCAAGGATCTGGGCCTGCTGATTATCGACGAAGAACAAAAATTCGGCGTAGCGGCCAAAGAGAAACTGCGCCACCTGAAAGCCAACATCGACACGCTGACGATGACGGCCACCCCGATCCCGCGTACGCTGCAATTCTCGTTGATGGGTTCGCGCGACTTGTCGGTCATTTCAACGCCGCCGCCGAACCGCCAGCCGATCGCCACCGAGAGCCACCTGTTCGACGAGGAGATCATCCGCGAAGCGATCGGATACGAGCTCTCCCGCAACGGGCAGGTCTATTTCGTCCACAACCGCGTCGAGACGATCGGCAACATCGAACGCCTCGTGAGGAAGCTGTGCCCGGAAGCGCGCGTTGGCGTCGGGCACGGGCAGATGAACCCGCAACAGCTCGAACAACTGATGATGGACTTCATTTACGGGGAGTTCGACGTGCTGGTAGCCACTTCGATCATCGAATCGGGAGTGGACGTGCCGAACGCGAACACGATCATCATTGACAATGCCCAAAACTTCGGCCTGAGCGACCTGCACCAATTGCGCGGCCGCGTCGGGCGGTCGAACCGCAAGGCGTTCTGCTACCTGCTGACGCCGCCGGACGAAATGCTGTCGTCCGACGCACGACGCAGGCTGCGGGCCATCGAAGAGTTCTCCGACCTCGGCGCGGGATTCAACATCGCCATGCAGGATCTGGACATCCGCGGCGCAGGCAACCTACTGGGCGGCGAACAGAGCGGTTTCATCGCCGATATCGGCTTCGAAACCTATCAGAAAATCCTGAACGAGGCGATCGCCGAACTGCGCGAAGAAGAATTCGCGAAAACCGGCGAAACGCCCGGCGAAACGGCGCCGCCGCAACCGGCCACGTACATCTCCGACACGCAGATCGACACCGACCGCGAAGCCTTTATCCCGGACGCTTACATCAGCAGTTCCGCCGAGAAAATCCGCCTGTACCGCGAACTCGACCACATCACAGACGACCGGCGGCTGGCCCTTTTCGAGAAAAATCTGATCGACCGTTTCGGCCCGGTTCCGGAAGCGACCCGCGAGTTGTTCGACATCGTTCGGATGCGGTGGGTATGCATCGAACTCGGGTTCGAGAAAGCGATCGTCAAAAACGGCATCATGATCCTGAAATTCATCGAAAACCAGCATTCGGCCTACTACAAAAGCACGGTATTCGGCAACATCCTGAAAATCGCGACGCGCCCCGACAGTAAATTTATTTTCAAACAGAACAATAATAAGCTGTCTATTGTAGTTAGAAATATAAAAAACATATCCGAAGCGACTGCGAACCTTTGCGAACTGGCAGCCAAAGTCCGCGGGGAAGGGGTCGTTTAGCGGGATTTCGTACCGGAGCGGAGAGCGGCGGGAGGTTGCGGGAACGGTTTTTATCACTAATTTTGTACGGATGAATCTTGCTATCGACATAGGAAACACGCTCGCCAAACTGGCCATCATCGACGGTGGCCAGGTCGTCGATTTTCTGAAAACCGAACAGATCGACACGGCCTATATCGAAAAACTGCTCAAAGCGAACCCGGGCATCGACGCCGCGGTGATCGTCTCGTCGCGCGACACGGACGAGGAACTCGAACGGTTCCTGGAACAGCGCATGAAGCGGTTCCTGAGGTTCGACCAAAACGTCCCGGTGCCGATCGTCAACCGCTACGCCACGCCCGGCACGCTGGGCGCCGACCGGCTGGCCGCAGCCGTAGGAGCCAATACGATCTACCCGAACAGCGATATCCTGATCGTCGATTTCGGAACGGCCATTACGATCGACGTCGTCTCGGGCGGCGAATTCCTCGGCGGCAACATCCCCCCCGGCGCGGCGATCCGTTTCAAGGCCCTGCACCACTTCACGAAAAAACTGCCGCTGTGCTCGCTGAACGATAACCCGACCGAACTGTTCGGCAACACCTCCGTAAGCGCCATCGAATGCGGCGTGGTCAACGGAATCGTTTACGAAATCGAAGGCTATATCCGCGACCTGCAACGCAAATACAGCGACCTGCGGATAATTTTCACCGGGGGAGACAGTAATTTCTTTGCCAAACGATTAAAAAATACGATATTTGCAACCTACGACCTTGTGGCTTACGGTCTGAACCGAATTTTAGAATATAATGCAGAATAACAAGCGAATTCTCCGGGTTGTCCTGGCATTGTTGCTGGCGTTGCCCGCAGCGGCGTGGGCTCAGAGCAGCAGTCTGAATACTTTCTCTCCTTATACGTTTTACGGAATCGGGGACTTCTCGACCCAGGGTCCCGGGTATATGCGTTCGATGGGAGGCGCCGGTATCGGATTACGCAACGCGCTGAAGATAAACTACCTGAACCCGGCCTCTTACAGCATTCTGAAACAAAAAACGTTCCTGTTCAACGTCGAAATCGAAGGAAACAACACCTACTCGAAAACCTCGGCAGCCAAAACCAGCCACAATTCGTTCAACGTAAGGGACATCGCACTTGCGTTCCCGATAGCCCGTTCGCTGGGAATCGGCATCAGCGTCACCCCGATGAGCAGCGTGGGCTACCGGATCGAAATGCGCGACACCGACCCGTTCTTCCTGGCTAATAATATGGACGTGCTGTATAACTACACCGGAGAAGGGAACGTCACGCAGGCCAAGCTGGGATTCGGCATCCTGCTGACCAAACGTCTGTCGGTCGGCGCCGACATGGTTTATTACCACGGGCGCATCTCGCGGTATTTCAACACCGACATCACTTCGCTGCTGTCCAACGAAACCTTCGTCAACGCCCACGGAACCGCGCGGGAATCCATTTCGCGGCTGGGGGCCAACATCGGATTGCAATACGACCTGATTCAGAGCGACAAACGCGTGCTGACCTTCGGAGCGACTTACCGGCCCAGGACGAATCTCAAGCCGACCACGAGCCGCTCGATCTACTCGACCAGCATTACGTCGGACAAAATTACCGATACGACTTCAAAAGAGAATTTCTCGCTGCCCAATACGTTCACGTTCGGCCTGAGCTACCAATCCGTACGGTTAAGCCTCGGCCTGGATTACTCCATGGAACAGTGGAACAACGTGAACACGAACGATCCGATGAACGGCATAGAATTCAAAAACAACCAGTACATCAAGTTCGGCGTTCAGTACATTCCGAATCCGATGGATGTCCGCCATGTCCTGAACCGGTGGTCTTACCGGCTCGGCTTCCGTTACAACGATTACTACATGCGGATCAACGGGCACAACGTCCGCGACAAGGCCATCACGCTCGGCGTGGGCATTCCGATCAAAGTCCAGGGACTGAGCGCCGTCAATGTCGGAGTCGAATTCGGCCAGCGCGGCAGAACCGCCGACGGCGCGATGGGAACGCGGCAGTTTCGGATGATCCGGGAGAATTACATCAAACTCTCCATCGGGCTGAGCTTGTTCGGCGAGGACGACTGGTTCAAGCGGTTCAAGTACCAATAACACCGGCCCCCGATCGAAATGATTCGCTTTTACCGAAATATCACGGCCGTCGCCGCACTTCTCGGAAGTGCGGCGCTGCTGTTTTCGTGCTCGCGGCAAACGGCCGTCGTCGAAGAGGAGAACAACCAGAATATGATGACCCAGCAGAGCGAGAACCTGACGGTCATCCAGACGAAGGAAGGTAACCTCTCCTTCCGTTTTTCCGCGCCGCTGCTCGAAGAGTACGAATATGCCGAGGAACCCTACATCGAATTCCGCAAAGGGATCGAGATCGAGACCTACAACGACTCGACCCAGACTGTCGAAGCGAAGCTGTCGGCCAATTACGCGATCTTCATGAAACGGCAGCAGCTCTGGGAAGCCAAAGGAAATGTCCGCGGCAGCAATGCCGACGGCAACCAGCTCGAAACCGAGCAGTTGTTCTGGAACCAGAAATCCAAACGGGTCTATTCCAACGTCGATTCGAAAATCACCCAGAAAGGGGATGTCATCTATGCCGACGGGTTCGAATCGAACGAGCGGTTCGACGATTTCGTAATGCGCAAAGTAAAAGGAAAAGTTACGGTCGATACGACTCCGAAGCAGGATTCCGTCGCCGGGACTCCGCCGGCCCCCGAGGCTCCGCAGCAACCGCCCGTAAAACCCGGTTATCCGGTTATCCGCGAAGGCGAAGCGGTGGCCCGCCCGCACGTCGAAGAGACGAAGGCGAAAGAATAAATCAGGAAAAATCTTCCTCCCGGTCCGCTTTGATTTTTCGACCGGAATCTCCCTTGCAGAAGACGGATCAGCCGCGGCGGATCAGATGAATAAACTCCTCCCGGGTCTGCATCTGCCTGAGGAACACGCCTGTAAATGCGGAAGTAGTGGTCAGTGAACTCTGTTTCTGCACGCCTCGCATCTGCATGCACATGTGTCCGGCCTCGATCACCACCGCCACCCCCAACGGATCGAGCGCCTGCTGAATGCAGTCGCGGATCTGGACGGTCAGTCGTTCCTGCACTTGGAGACGGCGCGCATAAGCTTCCACAACCCGGGCGATTTTAGAGAGTCCGGTAATATAGCCGTTCGGAATGTATGCGACGTGCGCCTTCCCGTAAAAAGGAAGCATGTGGTGTTCGCAAAGCGAATACAGCTCAATATCCTTGACGATCACCATCTGTTTGTACTCTTCGTGAAATTTGGCCGACAACAGGATTTCGCGCGGATCTTCATCGTAACCGCGCGTCAGGAAACACATCGCCTTGGCGATCCGTTCGGGCGTCTTGACCAACCCTTCGCGGTCGGTATCCTCGCCCAGCAGTTCGAGGATCGCTCGGTAATGTTCGGAAAGTTTCTCGATGGTTTCGGGATTGTACACCTCTTCTCTGGCGTAATTCTGTTCCATGATCCGTTGTTTTATGCGGAACAAAGGTAACACTCTTGCGGCAGATAACAAAAACGGAAACCGCAACGGCGGACTACTCGCCCCGTTCGAGCGCACTGTGCACGAAACGAATCTCGCTGTACGAATAATCGCTGCCGAGATTTTCCTGGATCAATGCGAATTTCTCTCCGGGATGCTCGTTCAGACAACGGGTAATCGCCCGGATCTTGTCTTCCGGCACGAATCGGTCGGCTTCGAGCGCGCCGCGCCGGATCAGGTCGGCAATATGCCCGTCGATCGTAGCTGCGCTCAATCCGCGTTCGGCGGCGATTTCGCGGCGGGTAAGCCCCTCTTCGAGCAATCCCAGCGTAACCAGCCGCGTG
>ERZ827186.2891-NODE-2891-length-10813-cov-3.306470_pt1 | contig 10813 bp, 10 predicted proteins | sample MGYA00519918_ERZ827186 | MGnify/ENA primary metagenome ERZ827186 (study PRJEB31778, sample SAMEA3449275) | human gut metagenome | biome: human gut; feature: human-associated habitat; material: faeces | place: United Kingdom | collected 2010/2012 ... | reverse complement strand
CCTTCAGTAGATATCAACCGGATGAACGTAGCCATGCTGCTGAACAGGCTGGACATAGCCGGAACGGAAGCCTTCAAGATAGACCGGAAACGATACAGCGGCCCTTGGGAGGCATTGGCCAATGCACGTGAAGATTATTATCAAAGCACCAGCAAGATATTATTGAAAGATTTATAATGCTGATATTAAAATTTACCACAGACTGCACAGATTCTTTTTTCAATAAAAGGCGATGCGGATCAAAGCCTCCCTTTTTCATCTTTTGTGCCAGCCTTTCGGCCCCGTTTTGCATCAAACCTCCTCCTGTCTGTTTACTTTACCGCCCCGCTGGACATTCCCTTGATGAGCGATTTTTGCACCAGCAAATAAATAATGACCGCCGGGACAATAGAAATCAGGGTACCGGTCATCACCATTTCCCAAGGGGTCTGATTATCGATCAAACGGGCAATGCCAACCGTAACGGGGGTTTTTGCCGCGTCCCGTGTGAGCACCAGAGGGTAAAGATATTGACCCCAGCCCGAAAAAAAGGAAAGCGCAAAGGCCGTGGCGATAGGAGCCATTCGTCAATAATGAGCAATGCGTACTTCTTGTACTGGGCCATGAGCTTGCGAATCGTACCGTTGCCCCTGGCAATCTGGAATTCTACCAGAAGATCCGGGAGCCGGATGTACTTCACCGCATAGAACCGTCTTACAGCAGCCATGCCCAGAGCGCAGGCGAGATAGGTTTTGCCGCTGCCGGTGGCACCCAGCAGGATGATGTTGTGGTGCTCCTGGATGTAGTTGCAGGTGCCGAACCGCAGCAGTTCCTCCTGTTTCAGACCTCTGTCGGGCAGATACTCCACATTCTCCAGACAAGCTCCCGGATCCGAGAAGGTTGCCTGCCGGATCAGCTTGTTCAGATGGTTATTCTTTCGGGCATTCCATTCCGCATCCACCAAAAGACCGAGCCGGTCCTCAAAGGCCATGCTTTGGAACTGCGGATCGGCAAATTGGTCCTTCAGCGCGTTGGCCATAACGCTCAGCCGCATTTCACGCAGCTTGGATACCGTTGTTTCAGTCAGCATCACTTGTTCCCCCTTCCGTAATACGCAGCTCCACGGGTGAATCCGTACCGGGAGGAGGACGCAGTAGCCGCACTCTGCTCAGGGATGGCTTTATCCTGGCCAGATGCCAGAATAGCCTGGATATTCTTGAGAGAAGGGCGGGGGGTGTATTCCAATGCCCGTTTGCAGGCATTCTCCAGTCGTTCCGGGGTGTATTTGTCTGCCAGCTTCAGCAGACCCATGCAAGACTTGTAGCCCTGCTGCTCTACTTTGTAGCCGCTGAGAATGGCTTGGACAGCGACCTGCGTGTTGCTGCCGACTTTACCGGCCCAGTGAATGAACCGTTCACCATTCCACTGGACATACTTCTGGTGCTCTGGCGGCATATGCTCCTGGATCGTACTGTACTGGTTAAACCGTCCGTACAGCCTGGGATGGGAACAGATTCGGTTTCCACCGTAGAAAACCTCTACCGTGGCTTTGGTGAGCCGGACATCTACCTTCTGCTTGATGTATTCAAAGGGAACAGAATAATTCATACGCTCCACAGAAATGTGGTAATTTGGTCCCACCGTTGCCACTTTCCAGGTGGCCAATTCAAAAGGTCTGGGCGGCAAAGGGCGCAGAAAGGGCCTTTCTTCCGCAAAGCTGCTGGCCCGGCTACCCTCCCTTTTCTGGAAAGGTTTGTGGTTGAACGTCTCCAGACGGTCCCAAATCGCCTTGTTCAGTTCCAATAGAGACAAAAACTGGCGGTTCCGCAGAGCGGCCAGTATGAAGGTAGAGATGATACCGACGGTACCCTCAACAGCAGCTTTATCCTTGTTATCAGCAATTACCGATAACAAGGATTATCGGCGAAAAAGTGTTATCGGCAATCTCGGCCTGAACATAGCATAGAAGCCAGTTAAGGCACTCTCTCAAAAGTATTTTTGCTGATAACGTTTTCTGCATTATCTCAACTGCTACGAAGATGGCGCCCCGTACGGTGAACTCATTCCTTTCATCTTATGCCAAACAACTGCATGAGATGGATTCGGGCTTTCCTGAAAACCTGCATTGTCATGTGTTCCGTCACAGCATCGGAATGGCAATGTACAAGGCCGGCATTCCGATTTCATATATCAAGGACTTCCTTGGTCACTCGTCTTTGGACTCGACTGCGATCTACGCACATGCCGACAGTGACGCAATGGCAGAGGCGCTCCGTTCCGTAGATCAGGAAGCCTTACCGGTAAGAGACGATGAAGGCAACATCGTATTCACTCCAGAAAAGAAATGGAAAGGCAAGGAAGAATACCTGCTCCATTTCTGCGGACTTGACTGAAACGTTATCAGCAACTACGATTATTACTCAGCCTGGAATCTATGGTTGTTACTAAGGATTCCGGCTGAGATTGCCGATAATACTTTTTTACCGATAATCCTTGGGAGTGCGGACTCTGGCAGGCAGAATTGCCGTGCCGTAATGCTCTGCCAGCTCCTGGTACGATTTGTTGAGAACGACCTCATCCTTCCCATGCTTTTGCACGCCGGTTTTCAGGTTGTCGCACTGGATGATCCGGGTGACACCGCCGAAGTATTTGTAGGCATTCACATGGGCAGTGGTCCATGACTCCTGGTTCATGGAGAAAAAGGCTTCTACATAGCTGTAGCCACTGTACGGCAAGGTTGCCACGAACACATAGGCCGGGATAATTTCACCGGTGTCTGTGTCAATAACAGCGGCAGTATCGCCGGCCCAGTCCACCTGCATAACCTCACCAGGCTTGTGGTTCAGGTGCATGGTAGCGTTGACCTTTGCCAGATAGTCGGCATAGTACTTGTTGAACTGGGTTGATTGGTATGGAATCTCGCCCGCCGCCCGGCACTGGTCGCAGTATTCCAGCCACAGCAGGTTCAGCGTAACACCGCTGCGCTGGAGTTCCTTGTGGACAGAGGCATAGTCCGGCATCTTGTAGACAGGCTTTGAGGTGCTGGACGGAAACAGCCGCTCTGAGAGCTGCTTATCCGACATTTTCTCCGGCAGCGGCCATTGCAGGCCGCAGTTCGCCGCCCGTTGCAGGGTTGCTGCCACAGTGTTCCGAGCGCAGCGGCAGCTTGACGCGATCTCGGTCTTGTTGAGTCCCAGGCTATGGAGCCTGAGGATCTCACGGTAGTTGGTCATACAAGTGACCTCCTTGTAGATATTTACACCGCAAAATACGGTGCATATCTACATTTTACCGTAGTGCTCAACGACGGCGGCGAGGGTGCTCAATTCCGCCGAAATGGATGCTCAATTTGAGCGGTCGAGGTGCGAAATCTCGCGCGGAATACTCACCATAATTAGAAAACCTAATGCCCGACATGTCCGGCACAGCTTATGGGTTCCGGATGGGAATGGAAAATTTTAGCACTTTTATTGCTTTTTTATCGAACACAAGCTAGTGGTTTTTCATCGAAGCACTCCTGCCAACACAAAACGGACATCATCAAACTCATAGCTGCATGTAGAGAGCGTCAGAATACGATCAGAGGCATTCGGTGCAATCTCGCTGGTGAAGCAGGAACGGTCAGCCGCATTCTGAAGCCAGTTTACGACTTCGGGCAATACACATGTATCTGGACTGCTGGTAGAAGGCAGTCATGCTTCAGCCTATCAGTTAATACAGGAAGCGCAAAGAGCTATTCGAGAGGGGATGAGCTTTGAAAATGCCTGCACCCGATATGCTACATCTGGTGAAGAAGAAAGGTTCCAGTTTACATCGCTGTCCCAAAAAGCAGATATTCATGGATTGAGCACAATTTATGCAGCGTGTTCACAATTAGAGATAGGAGAGATATCAGAAATAATTGAAACGCAACAAGGGTATTATCTGCTGAAAATAACGGAAAAAGACAAGGAACAGGTCATGGCTTATGAGGAGGTGAAAAACCGCATTAGAGACATCTTGGCAACAGAAAAGTTGGAGTTGTATCTTCAAGCATTGCGCACAGAATATTCTGTCCGGATTTGCGAGCCTTTGTGGAACAAAATTCAAATCACGTAAAGGGAGTTGGAGTATTATGAAAAGAACGCTATCTGGTCTGCTTTCGCTACTGATAGTATTGACATTGTTCACACCGTTTTCAATCGTTTTTGCCGAAGAAGATGCAGCTACAAGCGGGATCGTCTATTATGTAGATGCCGAGGATGGAGATGATAACAATCCGGGTACTTCACCAGAACAGGCCTGGAAGAGTTTGACAAAAGTAACGGCTACTACATTCCAACCGGGCGACCAAATTCTGCTCAAGTCGGGAAGTGTTTGGAATGGAGAATGGCTCTGGCCAAAAGGCTCTGGGGTGGAAGGTGCGCCTATTAAAATTGACAAATATGGGGGCGAGGCTCTCCCTGTTATTAATGGAATGGGTGTGGACCGGGGATTCAATTATTCTGGCGCCGTACATCTGCGGAATCAAGAATACTGGGAGATACGAAACCTCGAAATTACCAACGATGATGATTTTGATACAGACATTGTATTGCAGAGACCACAAGGCGATAACTCCTATCCCAATAAGGACAAGACACGAAATGGAATCCTATTGATTGTAGACGGGGACCAGTTGGAAGATGATGCTGACGGTATCATGGATCATATTTATATCGAAAACTGCTATATTCATGATGTAGACGGCCCCAATGATTGGAATGATACATTTACAGGCGGCATTATTTTCAACGTGATTGGAAGTACAATTCGCCCTAATACCTCATTCCGGGATTTGAGGATTGCGAATAATACCATTCGCAAAGTGGATCTTTTGGGCATTACTGGATATGTGGATATGGTGCGCGGAAATTATCAAGCGGCGATTGGGCCGAATAACCTTTGGATGAGGGACATCTATATTGGACACAACTACATGGAAGATATTGGACAAGGTGGGATTGACCTGTGCGATGCGATGAACGCTGTTGTAGAATATAATGTTGTGGATGGCTTTCTGAAAAGATATCCTTCGTTCCGTCCAACAGTGGCGCTCTATCCGTGGAAGTCAGAAAATGCTGTTTTCCAGTTTAATGAAGTATATAATGGCCCCTCCACAAACGCAGATGGAAGTCCATATGATATGGATTCTGCGTTGAAAAATGTAGTGTATCAATTTAACTATTCGCACAATAACCCTTGCGGCTGGATGCTGTATATGGGCAAAAATGATAATGATATCATCCGGTATAATATCAGTGACGATGGTGGTGACTTCATCATTAAATATTTCCTTACTGCCTGCACCACACCGACTTATTTTTTGAACAATGTAATTATCTATGATGGCGCGCGCACAAAATTTATGCATCGGGATCCTTTTAAATCAATGACATACTTTTACAATAATGTGTTTTATAATAAGAGTGAAACAACAACGACAGTTTGGCACGATACCAATCGTTATCTCGGAAATTTAGGACAGGTAGAATTCAGTAACAATTGCTTTTATGAAGCAAGTGGACAACACTCTCCTTATGAACCCAATGACCCCAACAAGATAACAGAAAATCCATTGATGCTCAATCCAGGACAGGCACCTCAGAAAAATTCAGCGGGGATTTTAAGTGGTGCTACCATATGGGATGGCTATAAACTCCAAGCGGATTCACCTTTGATTGACGCTGGAATTTACGTGCCGCAAATGGGCGACCGAGACTTTTACGGCACACCGCTCTATTATGGGGCAGCACCCGATATCGGTGTACATGAATATCAGCAAGGTGAACAAACAACTCCGACTAATTTTGCTATGCAAGCCACAATTACAACTAATAATTCTCATCCGAGTTTTCCGGTGACCAACATTGCGGATGGTATTTATACTCAGAATTCCCGTTGGGCCGCGCAGAATTCCGAATTGCCCATTTGGATTGATTTTAGCTGGAATGAAGATGTTACAATTAATAAGCTGATTTTGACGGAAAATATCGTAAGCGGATGGGCCGGACCGCGTATCGCCTCATTAGAATTACAAATACCTTCTGCAGATGGCGCTTACACAACAGTTCATACTTACAATGGTGAATTAGGCGACCATAAAACTATTGTTTTTGACCCAATCACTACATCGAATTTACGACTCAATATAACTGGACTGACACCAGATAGTACAGAACATGGGCAAGGGGAAACAGACCCTAGCATTGTGGAGGCAGAGTTGTATTATGCGCCGGCTGAGACGCTAGATCCGCCAATTCCTCCAGAACCGGATCCTTCAGAGAACTTTCTTTTGAATGTTCCAGTTACCTCCAGTAGTGTACATCAACGTTTCCCAGCTGAATTAGTTAATGATGGTTTGAACACGGATTCGTCCCGCTGGGCAGCTAAAGATTCGGTTTTGCCCATCTGGCTTGAGTTTGACTTGCAGGGAGAAAAGACATTTAATACACTCGTGCTGGATGAAAACATTGTGGCAGGCTGGGCCACCGAGCGGATCGCCGGCATTGAACTGCAAAAGGCTGAGGGCGACACTTTTACAACGTTTTATTCCTATGAGGGGACGATTGGTACGTCCTGTGAATTAACCTTTGAGGATTGCTCCGCAGAAAAAATTCGTCTTGTGATCACATCGCTCCAGCCTGATACATCTGCTAATAGTCAAGGACAGACCGATCCCAGTTTGCGTGAAGTTGCACTTTACTATAAGCCGGAATCAACAAATTAATCTTTATAGAGACGTCGCAGCGGGTACGTTTTATAATGTGCCCGCTGCGACGTCTTTCCGATACTCACGCGGTGACTTCCCGAAAAATTCTTTAAATTTGCGGGCGAAATAAAAGGCGTCATCAATTCCAACCTCAGATGCTACAGCTCCGATGCTAAGGGACGAATTTTTGGAAGCTAACAACTGGGCCGCTTTTCTCATACGCACTTGGTTGACATAAGCAAAAACGCTTATATTGGTCTCTTGCTTAAACAGGCGGCATAAATAGCTTTTATTCAAATTTGCCTGTTTGGCAATTTCTTCAAGTGTAATCGGTTCCATATAATGAGCATCAATAAATGTAAGTGCGCGGATGATTTCTTGATTATCTGTGACTGAGATGGATGGTGAATTCAAAAGAAATGGTGACAAAATATCGACCATTTTACTTTGTAAGGTTTGAACAGTAAATGCTTCCGTCAATTGAGTTACAAATGATGATATGACATCGTCATTCGGTGCAGTATGCAGGGAAAGCATAAGATGTTCACAACAGCGACAGCAGCAAGAACGAACCCAGTCAGGGTCATAAAAATGTTGCGAGCATAACGAGAAGAACCCCCTTATCTCCGTAAGAAAGGCCTCTACTGATTTGGTGCGAAAAGCTTCAATGATCCCTTTTGAAAAAAAATGATAAAGGGCGTTGCTTTCATTGGAAAAATCAGAGAATTGCTCGACAGGAAACAAGTGCTTTTCTGGAAGATAAAACATATATCGCAGTGCGTTTTGACACTGTTTATAACAGTTGCGCAATGCTTGGATACGACTATCGCACGTTCCAAAAGAAACGTTAGGACACTTTTTAAAATATAACTCTGCACGTCGCAACAGCTGTCGGGTTTTGCTTTGTATGAGTTCTTGTTTATTGACTTTTAAAAACAAAACCAAAAATTGATTTTGGGGTGTCCAAATTATTTCTAAAGGGCCGACTTCGGAAAAGATATCCGGCAGAAGTGATTGTAGTTGGGATAAAAATGGATTTTGTACAGAAGTATCTGGAAAAGGAGCGGAAATGAGCAGGAGCCCCAATTGCTTTTTTGAATCACAATCAGCCATCAACAGGCTTTGAATATCACACGAAATTGGGTGGCTGGTAAATAAAACCCGTTCAATTTCGGAAAGAAAAAGTTTTCGTGTGTTTTGCTCTTGTTTTAGAGCTATTTGAGCGGCTTCCGTACGTTTTTGATTTTGGAAACACAGATTCTGTGAAATTTTCTCCATGTGCTCAAGCAGGTGGGCACGTGTCATATCTGTTTTTAATATATAGTCGGCGGCACCTTCCGTGAGAGCCTCTCGAACGAGTTCGAATTCAGAATAGTTTGAAAGAACTAAAACAGCGCCTTCGAACGCTATGGCCTGTAGCTGGCGGATCAATTCGATGCCATCCATGACAGGCATTTTTAAATCTGTTAGGATGATATCAACGCTATTTGTTTCCAAGAACAGCAATGCCTCTGAACCATTGCTGGCGGTTCCCGCAATAATATAATCAGTACCTTCAAGTAATTTCCGAACGCCGATTTTGATTATAGGCTCATCGTCTACTAACAGAATCTTAAACATTATTCATTCTCCTTCTGGTCTAATAATGGGATGGTAATACGACAAATGGTACCTTTACCAGGCTGACTGCTTATCTGCAGCCTGTCATCTGTGCCATAACAGATATGAAGCCGCTCGACCACATTGTTCACGCCGATCCCAGAGAAACGTTCTTTTCCGCGAGTGCCTGGAAATACTGAGAATCCACAGCCGTTATCACGAATCTCTATAACCATATTCCCATGCCCATCCAACGTACTGCTGACCGTAATCATAATGGATTCCGGCATATTTTCGGTTCCATGTATGATTGCATTTTCCGCAAGAGGCTGTAGTACGAATCGAGGCAAGAGTTGAGACTTTGTTTTTGAATCTATCTCGTAGCAGACATCAAAGGAGTTGCCGTAACGTATTTTTTGAACGGTAAAATAATTTGAAAGATTTTCCAGTTCCTCAGATAGGGGAACAAATTCATCTGTCTTCATAATAGTGCTGCGCAGGAGAGCACTTAGTGAAGAAATCCCCTCGGCGACAACCGGCACATCGTTGATCACAGCTAACCACTGAAAAGAATTGAGTGTGTTAAACAGAAAATGTGGGTTGATTTGGTACTGAAGGGCTTCCAACTCCAATTCCCGCCGCCGAACCTGGTCGGCCTGACGGCGATCCATCAACAACTGAATCTCATCTACCATCTGGTCGATGGTCCTGGACAAAAAGCCCAATTCGTCCTTGTTGGGGTCATTGATGTGTACATTTAAATCTTCATCAGATGTAATATTGCATGCGGCAACGATATTTCGTATAGGGGAAACGATACTGACATAAACGATAAAAGTTAGAATCAGCGAAAGCAGAATAAGAGCAGCCGCTATCCAGAAAAGGGCTGTGTTGATGCTCTCGGTCTCTTTGGTGATGTAGCTGCCCGGGATGTTGGCGACGAGATAACAGCCAAAGTTATTGTTATACATTGCGATTACCACATCGCTTTTTCCGTTTTCATTTATATTGAATGTGTGTTTGCCCAATGCAATATTAGCTTCAAGTTCCCCAAACAGCTCTGTATCGGCAATGTTTTTTCCAAGCAGACTGCGATCCTGCGAAGAAAGTATGCTACCATGCTCGTCCACCAGCATAATATTGGATTCGGGGCCGAATGTAACATCGGCAAAGATTTTTTCCTCAAATAACGCTTCATTGATGTAAACCATAATATAGCCTACGGGCTCCCCACCTAAGGTTGCGCTGTAAAGCTTTCTGCCCAGAACCAGCTTGTCTTGCGACCGATATGTGTGGATAAACTGCAAAGAGTCTTTCGGAGCAGTTTTGTCTATCACAGCTAAAAGCTGCTCGCTTTTTTCATATGGAATTCCATCATATCCGCGGTCGTAAATCGGCGTACCGTCTAAGCTTACGATCCGCAGATTTTTTAAATAAATGGACTGAAATGGAATATTAACGGACAGATCACGGATGGAGAGCACCATATCCCTTGAAATATCCTGCCCGGCCGAAGTTTGCTGCAAACTGTTTTGAACGGCGTCCGCAACCGAAAGCGTCGCGCAGTAATCTTGAAATTTTTCCAGTTCAATCGTCATGTTGGTATTAAGGGAACGAACGGTTTGCAAAGCAGATTCACTGATCTTACTGTTGATGGACCTCGTATAAACTCGATAAGCATACATGCCGATACAAATCGTAGGAAGCAGAGAGATTAGCAGGAACACCGCAAGCAGACGATACTGTATTTTTATGTGACGAATCAAGGAGCGTGTTTTGTTTCCGCAGTTGCGGCGATTTTTTCTTTTCATCGGTATTTCCCCCTGTCAAATTCAGCAAAACAGCAAAAGAAGGAAGCATTTATTTAGATAAAGTGTAAACTGTCTTTTTTAAAAAGTCAATATTTTACAGGTTGGTCTGAATTTTATGTATGTTTTTAATATTGCACGCGCCTTATAATGAAAATCGCAAAGAGGAATGTACATTTCTTGCTTTACGCATACCAAGAATCCCAAAAAGGAGGTTATCAATTACATGAAAAAGTTAGTGAGCATGGCACTTGCACTTTCCTTATGTCTTGCAATGTTTGCCGGATGCGGCGGGACTCCCTCGTCCAGTTCGACGGTATCCAGCGGGCCTTCTTCCTCGTCGGAAGATACAAGCACCAGTGGGTTTGAAAACAAAGAATTGAATATCGCCATTTTCGAAGGCGGTTATGGACCTGAGTACTGGGAAGAAATCGTCGATCGTTTTGAGGAAACTTACGGTGTAACTGTGAATATGCAGATCAGCCGACCATTGGCGACATCATCCGCCCGCAGATTGTGGCCGGCAACGTGCCCGATTTTATTTCTATGAATGACAATGACACCACCGGGCTAATTTCGTCTATGATCCGTGAAAATGCGCTGCTTGATATTACAGACGTCTTCGAAGGCCCTGGCCTGGAAGACACTTCCCCTTTGAAAGAGCAGGTGTTGGAAGGTGTCTTGAATACGGCTAAAT
>ERZ827186.2890-NODE-2890-length-10817-cov-3.719941_pt1 | contig 10817 bp, 8 predicted proteins | sample MGYA00519918_ERZ827186 | MGnify/ENA primary metagenome ERZ827186 (study PRJEB31778, sample SAMEA3449275) | human gut metagenome | biome: human gut; feature: human-associated habitat; material: faeces | place: United Kingdom | collected 2010/2012 ... | reverse complement strand
CTTCCGATCTAGATTTGCGTGCGGTCTCAAACAAATCGCGCACACGCGACGCACCGACGCCGACGTACATTTCAACAAAATCGGAGCCGGAGATCGAGAAGAAGGGAACATCCGCTTCTCCTGCGACAGCCTTGGCGAGCAGTGTTTTACCTGTACCGGGAGGGCCCATCAGAAGAACGCCGTGCGGTATTTTTGCGCCGAGCTTTGCAAACTTCTGCGGATCCTTGAGGAATTCGACTATCTCCTCAAGCTCCTCCTTTTCTTCATCGGCGCCCGCCACATCCTTGAATGTCACACGGTCCTTGTCGTTCGTGTCAGCCGATGTCTTGACGCGCGCCTTGCCGAAGCTGTTTATCTTGCTGCCCTTGCCGGTCATCTGGTTGAGCATGTAGAACCACATTGCGACCACGATGACGATAAGGACGATATACGGCAGAAGGGATACCCACCACGGCCATACCGTTTCGGGCTCGTATTCAAAGTTTGTGATAACTCCGCGCTCGTACTGGTCAAGTATCAGCTTGCCGAGGTCTTCGCGGAAGTATTCTACGCTCTTGAGGCGGTAGGAGACTGTCTTGCCGTCGTCAAGGAGCATGGTGATGACATCGTTTTTCGTCACCTTGAATTCCTTGACCTGCTCTTTTTCAAAGTAGGAAACGACTGTGGCGTATGTCGTTCTTCCGTTATCGCCACTGCCCAGCAGACCGGAAACAACGAATATTATCACGGCTATCACTGCAAAGTAAAGCAGGATTATCCGCAGGTTGGTAGCTTGGTTTCTTTTCATATGCGAAAATGCCTTTCTTTGTTTTGGCTTGTGCGTGTGCGCTCAGCTCTGGTAAACTTCCGGCTTCAGCACACCGACAAAGGGAAGGGTGCGGTAGCGTTCGTCGTAGTCAAGTCCGTAGCCGACCGCAAAAACGTCGGGTATCTCGGTGCCTACATATTTGGGCGTGTAATCGACCTGACGGCGCGCCGGCTTGTCAAGCATCGTGCAGCACTCCACGCTGTTTGCGCCCTTGAGACGGAGATAATTTTCAAGGTAACTCAGCGTGCGTCCGCTGTCCACTATATCCTCCACCACTATTATGTCGATGTCGGAGAGGTCGCCGCGATGCAGATCGAGCAGTATATTTATTCTTCCCGAGGTCTGTGTCCCGGAGCCGTAGGAGGAGACTTTCATAAAGTCTATCTCCACGGGGCGCTGTATCTTTTTCATCAGATCGCCCATAAAGACCACCGAGCCTTTGAGAATGCAGAGCAGGAGCAGCTTTTTGCCGCTGTCGCGGTAGTGGCGGTCGATCTCCGCCGCGATCCTTGTGGTTATCGAGTCGATCTCCTCCTCGGTAACGAGCTTGTATGCAATGTCGTTTATCACTTTGTATCGTCCTCCGGATATCCGTAAGTTTCTGGTCCCCCATCGAGCCTCACCGTGACACTGACGGCACTGCCCGCATATTTTGCCTCCGCACCGTCGCGCACGCCGATAAACGGAACCTATATCACGTCCTCGCCGTCACATATGACGGGTATCGCCGCACGAAGGCAGGATGGGATTTTTTTGTCGCAAAACAGTTTTTTTAAGCTCTTGTGCATCCCGCCGAGCAGTATCCTGTCTCCGGCACGGCGCGGACGCGCATACAAAGCACCCTTAATTTTATCAGCAGAAAGATGCGTCTTTGTAGATACTTTGTAAATTATATTTATATTTTCGCCGCCGGGTGTGCCGGTGTCTCCGAGCGTGACCGAAAAACCGCCGGGAAGCGGATTTCCGCCTTCGCGAAGCGGATAAATGCCGTCCGGAAGCACGCGCGAGCCGTCATCGGTACCGCTCCGGGCAAACGACAGCCTGCCGTCCGCCAGTACCGCGTCAACGCCGCCGGGGAGGGAGATGCGCTTCCTGCCGTGTGCGCCGAGCGCCGCAAGTACCGCGCTTATGTGCGTTTCCTCGGGCATCCCACGGCTGCCAGCAGCCGAACGACGCGTGATGACACCGGCGAGGCTTCCTCTGCCAGCTTCGCGGCGGGCAGGGAGCCGTCATGCAGGTTTTCTTTTATAAATTTTCCGGCAAGCGCATCCAGGTACGCGCAGTCCGCGCGCAGATTGGCTGCCAGCCGCGCTGCCGCGGCATCCGCCGCCGGATTTATCCGCCGCAGTTCCGGCAATACACGAGCGCGCAGGCGGTTGCGTGAATAATCCACATCGTCGTTCGTCGAGTCGTAAACAAAGCGTATGCCGCGCTCGCGGCAGTAGCTGTGAATCTCGGCTTTCGTCACGCCGAGTATCGGACGCACCACAGTACGTCCTCCGCCGAGCCCGCGTACCGGCGGTATGCCGCACATTCCCCTGGCGCCGCAACCGCGCGTGAGGCGCATCAGCATGGTCTCAAGGTTATCGTCGGCATTGTGCGCCGTGGCGAGCAGGCGTATGCCCCGCGCCGTCATCACGCGCTCAAAAAAAGCGTAGCGCTCGCGCCGTGCCGCCTCCTCAAGTCCCTCGCCGCGCTCGCGCGCCGAGGCGGGAACGTCAACGCATTCGGTGTGTATCGGCACGCCGCGCTCGCGGCATACTTCGACGCAGAATTCACGGTCGCGCTCCGCCTCCGCGCCGCGTATCATGTGGTCAAGGTGGGCGCATTCAACGGTAAAACCGGAGCGCAAAAGCATGTCAAGCAGCGCCGATGAGTCGGCGCCGCCGGAGAATGCGAGTAATATGCGCTCTTCTTTTTTCATCGGAACGAGCATATCGGGCGGCGTATAGCCGCCCGGGAGCGCCGCGGAGCTTTTTTTTCTGCTCATTTCAATATCCTGCGGGAGGCTCGGGCGCGTTGTTTTCGATGCCGCGGAAGAGCGTATACGTACCGCTCCAGCTCAGCTTGACTGATCCCGTCGAGCCGTGGCGGTTCTTTGCCACTATACATTCAACGATGTCGATGCTGTTTTTGTCGGGACCGGCTTCCTCGTCTGTTTTGTAGTATTCGTCGCGGTAGATGAAAAGCACCGTATCCGCGTCCTGCTCGATAGAGCCGGAGTCGCGCAGGTCGGAAAGCATTGGCTTTTTTACCTGTCTCGATTCGGGACCTCGGGAAAGCTGCGCGCAGCAGATGACGGGAACGTTCAGCTCCTTTGCCATCAGCTTCATTCCGCGCGTGATCTCGGCGACCTCCTGTACGCGGTTGTCGTTGTGCCTGTCGCCCTGCATGAGCTGAAGGTAGTCGATGACCACAAGACCTATATCGCCCTCGCGGCGCAGCTTTGCCTTCATTCCGGTAACGGTGATGCCGGGCGTGTCGTCTATAAGGATGCGGCTGCCGCTCAGCCTGTCCACCGCACCCGCAAGGCGGGTCCAGTCGTCGTCGGTGATATTTCCGGTCCTCAGCGAATATGAACTTACCAGCGCCTCACTGGCGAGCATACGCGTTGCAAGCTGCTCCGCCGACATTTCAAGCGAGAAAATGGCTACCTTTTTGTGAGTTTTCAGAGCCACGTTCGTCGCAATGTTCATTGCAAAGCTCGTTTTACCCATGCCGGGACGTCCGCCCACAAGGATGAGGTCCGAGTTGCCCATGCCCGCCAGCACCTCGTCAAGGTCCGAAAATCCCGTTTTCGTTCCCTGCGATGCCTCGGGGTCTGTCTGGAGCTGATGCAGATGCTCGTACACCTGAAGGAGCACCTTTTCGATGCTGATAAAGCTGCGGTCGTCGCGCCCCTGTGCTATCGAATATATTTTGTTGCCCGCATAGTCGAGAAGACTGCCTACATCGTCCTGCTCGGAATATGCGCGCTCGGCAATGTCCTCGCCCGCCTCAACGAGACTGCGCAGCAGGCTTTTCTCCTTGACTATTTTCGCGTAATCGCGGATGTTCAGCGCCGAGGGAACGCTGTCGATGAGCATTTTTATATATCCCTCGCCGCCGGATTTGTCATACACTCCGTCGCGCACAAGATTGTCGATAAGGGTAACAACGTCTATCTGATTGCTGGTGGAGAAGAGCCGCAGCATCGCCGCAAATATCTGACGGTGCTCGGCAACGTAAAAATCGCTGTCCGAAATGCTGTCGGCTATGTTTCTTATGGATTCCGGGTCGATGAGTACAGAGCCGAGCAGTGCCTGCTCCGCTATCATCGAAAACGGCATTTTTTTGGTGATATCGTTATTCATACTGATCAAAACCCGTCGGGAGCGCGTGCCGCCTCCGACCGCGCGCCGCCCCTTTTTTTATTTTTTGCAGACGAGGATGTTTACCTTACCGTCAATATCTCCGTAGAGCTTTGCCGTAACGGTGTACGAGCCGTATGCCTTTATCGGATCGCCGAGCGAGAGCTTGCGGCGGTCTATCGCGATGCCGTGCTGCGCTTCGAGCGCCTCGGCGATATCCTTGGTGGTCACCGAGCCGTAAAGACGCTCGTCCGCGCCGGACGACGCATATATTTTTACCTGCACGCCCTCAAGCGCCGCCGCGGTTTTCTGCGCTTCGGCTCGCTCGGTCTCTATGCGGTGCTTTTCGGATGCCTCACGGTTCTTTATCTCGTTCATTACCTTGGCGTCTGCGGGGACCGCCAGCTTCTGCGGGAAAAGGAAGTTGCGCGCGTATCCGTCCGATACATTTACAACCTGATCCTTTTTGCCCTGTCCTTTTACGTCCTTTGTAAGTACGACCTTCATTGATTTATCTCCTTGTTTTCCTTTATTTTTTATGCCAGATAAGCGTCTATGCACGCTTTCAGTCTTGTCAGTACATCCTTTACTCCGTCGCCGCGTATCTGAGCGCCCGCCGCGTCGAAATGTCCGCCGCCGCCGAGCTGTTCAAGCACGAGCTGAACGTTCACACTGCCGTCCGAGCGGGCGGATATCATGACTTCGCCGTCGGTCTCAAGCAGCACGAACGCCGCGGCAACACCGCGCACGGTGAGCATTTTGTCAGCCGCCTTGGAGGCGGTCACACGGTCGGCGGCACGCGCCGCCGCAAGCGCGGCACTGTCATCGGGATCGACTCCCGCCGCCGTGCCGCGTCCCACCGCTATCGCAATGCGGGAGCGGTATATGCACACCTCGGAGCCGAGCTTTGACTCGGTGATATAGCTGGTAAGATCCTCATAGAAGAATGTGCGCGCTATTTCCGAACTTGCGCCGCATTCGCGCAGATAAAGCGCCGCCGAGAAGGTGCGCGCTGTTGTTGAGCGGGTAAAGTCCTGTGTGTCCACCATAATGCCGGCAAGCATTATGTCAGCCTCGCGGCGGGAAAGGCCGCGGTGTCCGCCGCTTCCCGGCTGTCCTATGCCGGAAAAGCCGAGCATTTCAGCCACAAGCTCGCAGGCTGATGAGGCGGATGGCTCGATGTATGTCAGCTCCGGCTCGTTTTTGAAGTCCCCCGCCTTGCGGTGGTGGTCTATTATAACGGTGCGGAAGGCATTGGCGGCTATCTCGGGAGACTCGCATATCGCGAGGTTGTTCACGTCGGTGATGATGAGCAGTGTGTCCGAGCGTATCATGTCAAGCCCGTTTGCGGCGTTCACGAACAGCTCGCGCCCCTCGGCTGCAAGCTCGCGGCGAAGCCCCTCCGTACACACGGTGAAGTTGCGGTTCTGCATGTCCACCACTATCCTCACATCGTCGGTGAAAAGCGAGGCAAGGCGCGCAAGACCCACCGATGCGCCTATGCAGTCAAAGTCGGGGTTCTTGTGGCCCATTATAAGCACATTCCCCGCGCCGGAAAGTATTCCGGCAAGGCGCTCGTACACAACGCGCGAGTCCACTTTCGTGCTTTCGCGCACGCTTTTGGTCCTACCGCCGAAATATTCGTAGCCGGATGCCCCGCGGCGTTTTATGACCACCTGGTCTCCGCCGCGCTGCAGCGCGGTCTCAAGCGCGGCGGCGGCTTCCTTTTCGCGCTCCGCAACTGTCTCGCCGGCGGTGGATATGCCAATGGATACGGTAAGCGACATTCCCGAGTCGCCGGCTTTTACGCCGCGTACATCGTCAAGCACACTGAATTTGTCGCTCTCTGCGTTCCCGAGCCTCTTTTGCGGAAAAACGGTCAGAAATTTATCGCGGTCGTATTCGCGCATTATACCGTCCATGCTTTCCACCCATGAGCGGAGTATCTCCTCGGCGCGGTTGGCAGCCTCACGGTAGGATACGCGGGCGTATTTTGCAAGCTCCTCAAGGTTGTCGAGCATCACGTACGCGATGACGGAAAGTTCGTCGTCGGCGCGCGCCTCGGCGGCTTCAAGCTCGTCGAGCTGATCGAGCATCACAAGATAATACTTGCGGTCTGGGGTGTTCATTTCATACGCACGTGCGCGGTAGGGCTTGCCGCCCGCAGTGATGCGCAGTCCGTCATCTCCCTCCACCGAGGTGATCTCGGCGATCGAGGCGCCGAGCACCGTGCCGATCTCAAGCCCGGCAAGCGTGCCGGCGCTTCCTGCGGCGCTCTCCGCCGCGGTATTGGACCATACTATTTTGCCCTCGCCTGTCGTTATGACTGCGGGCGCGGCAATGTCGCGCATGGTGGATGTCATAAGGCTTCCCACCGAGGCGCGCTCGCGCTCGCCGAGGCGGAAGGATACGGTGGGATGGCGGTGCAGTATCACCGCCGCAGCGCCGAGCGACGCGCAGTAGACTATAAGGAAGATTAGCGTTGCCGGAAAAGCGGGAATATCGGTGAGCGCCGATATTATCGTCAGTGCGGCAAGAAAAAGTCCGCCCACAGTTGCGCATATCACGAGCGGCAGGTTGTCGGGCATTCGGTCTTTCTGATCGGACATTAAAAGCTACCGTACCTTTCTTTGGGTTGAATGATTGGTTATCCGGGTGAGAGGAGCGTCGCGCCTCAGTCGTCCGTGCGGTTGTTGCGTATCATTTGCACAAGCGGCAGCATAAGGCAAAGCCCGCCGCCCATAGCGGAAAAAAAGCATATCCCCTGCCAGCCTGCAAGCAGTACCGATATCACAAGCGCGATAACGGAGAGTGTCCCGAGAGGTGCAAGGCCGGCATTGCGCGCCGCACGGCGCGCCCACGACACCGCAAATACCGCCAGCGGGAGCGCCAGTGCGAGCATTATGTTCTCGCACACAACAGCCGCCGTACTGCCGGTATCTATCGAGCCGTCTCCGCCAGAGAGGATAAGATAGATGACCGAGGCGAGAAAATATACCACGCCGCACATAGGCGACAGCATGCTGCGCGCCGGAGAGTTCGTAAATTGCTCCGGTTCGACTTCGATAGAGCGGAATATCGCTCCGCACACCGCTGTTGAGAAATATGCAATGATCTCCGCCGTTATCGCCGCAAGCGCGGGCAAAAGACGTATAACGGAGACAACATACTGTTCCACCGCGCCGCTTCCGGCGGTTATCCCGGCGGCATCGTATGCCGCGCTGACGCGTGAGATGAACTCGGCGCGAAGCCATGCATAGATATCGTCCATATTGCGTATGCCCTCGGGTACCGCATAGTCGGGGGAGAGTATTATAAAGAGCGCGCCGAGGATGATGCCTGACGCTGCGGCTGTCGCCGCAGTGTAGCCGACCGCCTCACCTATGCCGGTGCGCGTGTAAGCCCATGACAGCACGAGTATCGCGGGTATCGCCGCTATCCCTATGAGGGCGCCCGATGCACCCAGCAGGAGCATGCTTCCTCCCGTGGCAATGACGGCTGTTATCATAAACGCCAGGCGGTTCATACGGAACAGGAAGGCTCCTACGCCTATTGCGGTGCATATGCCCAGATATGCCGCAGATATCACAAATTTGCCGGTAAAAAGCACGAGCAGATATGCCGGGATGATGATACCGGCAACAGTCGCGCGTTCACGCGCGAAAAAGCCTATAAAGATCGCCGCAAAGAGCATGAACACTCCTGCGAGAGTCTCATGACGGAAGGATGAATACGCAAGCACGCCGGCAGCCGTTGCTGCAAGGGGAATAAGTGCGTATGCCAGAGGCGCATGCGCTTTGTTTTCCATTTCGTCGGATATTTTTGTGCGGTCTTCGCTTGCGGGGGCTGCCATCGTACGACTCCTTTCGTAGTTTTTTCGCGAAGAGATAATTCTTCAATATAATAGTATATCATAAAAAGCTGCAAAAGTAAATATCTTTGCGCAAAAACAACGCGCGCGCGGGTGTGGATTTGTTGCATGAAAATCTCTTGACAAATTAGAAAAATCATGATATACTGATAATGTAAATATACAAATTGGAGGCGATGTTATGAATTCTATTCAAAAACAGCAATTTTACCTGTCGCATAATGTGTTTGGATGTCGCTTTCAATCGGAAAGAGGGCAACTTAAAATCGTAATATAAGGGCACATAGGTAGAGTCGCATCGCGGGCTACTTATGTGCCTTTTTGGTTTTTAGAATATTTTGGAAGGAGACGTACTGATATGAATAAAATTATTTCATTTGTTTTACTTTGCGCTTTATTGATCACGTGTTTTTCGGGGTGTAAAATTGACACAAACGGTACAATGGTATTGCAAAGCCAGGATGCTCTCGTTTGCACGCTGGTTGAATATTTACGTGACCGTCTCCGTGAATACGATTTAGCCGATACTTCAACAGCTATCAAAATTGATGAAATAAAAAACGGGAAACAGGCTTTACACGTTGGATTTGATAAATCAGAATATTATTTTGTGTGTGCGTACTATAATGCCGAACATGATTATGAAGCGAAAGATTATTGTTGTGCGGCCGATTATACGTGGGTCAGATTTAACGATGTAAACAAGATCAGTGAGAAATATGATGATTTGAATTTTATTGCCGGCTTTCAGATCAATAAAGCATCATCGGTGACAGACATAATAACAAAGGATGCAAAAGCACCAAGCATGGAGCATTTTCAAGAATATAAACCTAATTTTAATAATGGTTTGAATGCCGGTGGCGCTATTCCTTTTGATATCAGCTTTATTTATTTGAATTCGACCGACGATATAGTTATCTATTATTCTACTTCGGCGTATGATAATAGCTTAAAAACGATGCGGTGCGTATTTCTTAATGAGCAATATTATGTAGTTATAGAAAATTATATCATTCGTCCTGATGGCACTCGGTCCGGTAACAACTTGATCAGTGATTTTGGTGCGTATTATGATGCTTTGACTCGCGTAATGGATACCGATAGTTATCACGTGACGACTGAGCGGGGAAGCACCATTTTCTACGGACTGATCGAGATCGGCGATTTTGCGAAATGTATAAATGAATAATGGAGGAAAAACATGAAATTGAATAGAAAAATTATTGCCTATATTATGGCAATTGTGATGGTCGTTAATTTTTTTGTATGGGGCACTGTCAAAGTTTTTGCACACAATGCGATGTTGGACGTTAATTATGACAATTGTGAAGATGAAATCTATGCAGACGGCATTAATGAAGCATGGTATGTCTTAAACAAAAATTCCGAGTGTTACCACATAAGCCATGAGACGGATACAATTAAATACTATTTTGCTTATTCTGTTGAGGGAAGCACGTATACTTGGACAACAGATGTTTCTACATCTGTTGCGCAAGAAATAAAAAACGCTTATGCAGAAAGTATGAAAAAATGGAATAATGTATATTTCTACTCATATGATGATAATGGTATTTTGAATAAGCATAAGATTATAAATATAATTGAAGGAACGGCAACGGATCACAACTTAACTATATACCCTGTTACAGGAATGAATTCTATTATTGCTGAAACAGTTCCTATAGAAACTGGTGAGATAATAGAAAGTGGAACGGTAAGCCATTCACATTACTCTAAATGGAAAATGAACGTAAATATTGATTTGTTTTATGTGCACGGAGATTATACTCAGGCGGTTATTGACTTTGTCAGAGAAAGGAATGGCGCTCATGAGTTGGGACACGTCCTTGGTTTAAGAGATCTTGATTCAAACAATTTGTGCAACGCCAATAGTGATAAAGCGCACCATCACGAATTGCTTATGGGATATGGTAGTCCAATGTTAGCTAGATCTTCCGATATTACGTACAAAGATATTGCAGGTGTCGCGATTACAAGAGGATTACATACAGATGATGATCATAAATGGCTTAATTGCGGGTTGCAAAGTAATGGGAAATACAAACTTTTGTGTTCTATCTGCAATGGTATTAAAGAAACATATGGATTGAGTGGATACACATATGAAACATATGGGGCTTGTGGAAATAACCACACTCTATCCGCTGGGAATATGATGGCGGTCGCGAGTTACGGAACAAAGGATTACTATAAATGTAAATATTGTAGATATGTTGCACCGTTCGATTCTAATGTAACACAGAATTATAGCAAAACAAATTATAACGGTTATTTTCACAAATGCACAAATAATGTTAGCGGGTTAAGTTATACTTTTTACGAGGAGCATGACCCATATGTTTATATTGATAAATATTATCATAGACGTAATTGCTCTTGTGGGATGGGTGTACAGATAGGACAACATACTATTTCCGCGTCGGATGTGACTGGTGTAGGGAATTTTGCTCCTTGTATGGGATGCGGTTATCTTCTTGACTTGCGCGATGATTATTACAATACAATAGCATCTATCACTCAGGTATCTATTAACGGAAGCTATATACTTCCCGGTGGTATCGTTGTTTTGGTTGACGAAGATATTCAGGCATATTTGGATGGAACGTTAGTGTTCTATCATCCTGACAATATTCCTGCTACACAGTAAAGTGTAAAATAATACACAGTACTGAGCACAATTCTTTGGGTGTCGCTTCGGCGGCGCCCTTTTTGGCATCCGAAAACCACCCGCTAAGCGGGTGGTTCCAAAGAGGCTTTTGCC
>ERZ827186.2888-NODE-2888-length-10820-cov-13.354575_pt1 | contig 10820 bp, 8 predicted proteins | sample MGYA00519918_ERZ827186 | MGnify/ENA primary metagenome ERZ827186 (study PRJEB31778, sample SAMEA3449275) | human gut metagenome | biome: human gut; feature: human-associated habitat; material: faeces | place: United Kingdom | collected 2010/2012 ... | reverse complement strand
GGGCCAGCGAGGCGACGGACATTGCCGTGGCGTTGGCCTTGCCCTGCTCGGAGTAGCCCGCGATGTGGGGTGTGGCGAGCAGCGCGTTTTCCAGCAGCGCCGGATCGAGGTGCGGTTCGTGCTCCCAGACGTCGAGCGCCCAGCCGAGACCGCTCCGGAGCAGGGCCTCGCCGTCGACCACCTCCCCGCGCGAGGAGTTTATGAGGATGGCGCCGGGTTTCATCAGGCCGAACAGCCGGCTGTCGGCCATGTGGCGCGTCGAAGCGTCGAGCGGCGTGTGGAAGGTGAGGATGTCGGCCTCGCGGGCCACCTCCTCCAGCGTCCGGAATCCGCACCGCTCGCGCTCCTCGCGCGGCGGGTCGCAGCAGACGACGCGGAATCCCCACCCTTCGGCATACGCTTTCACGAGCGATCCGACGTGTCCCACGCCCACGATTCCCAGCGTGCGCTCGGCGGGCTGCCAGCCCTGCGTGCGGGAGAGGTGGACGAGCGCCGCGCCGACCCATTGCAGTACGCCCCGGGCGTTGCAGCCCGCGGCCGTCGTGACTTCGATGCCGTGCGCCGCGCACCACGCCGTGTCGATGTGGTCGAAGCCGATGGTCGCCGTGGCGATCAGCTTTACGCGCGAATCCGCCAGTAGTTTTTCGTCGCACCGCGTGCGGGTGCGGATCACCAGCGCGTCGGCGTTGCGGACGTCGGCGGCCGAAATCGCCGTTCCGGGGAGGTATTCCACCTCGGCGAACGGCTCCAGAACGCCCCGCAGAAAGGGAATGGCGCTGTCGGCAATGATTTTCATGGTAACGGGTGTTTTTTTCGTTTTTCGTCTTTGAGCAAACAAATATAGGTAAAAAATAAAAAATGCGTACCTTTGCAATTCAAAAGCATGTTATGGAACAGAAAAACTTCGATCCGGACGGGGTCGGCGTGGACAACGGAACCTATTTCGGGCTTCCGTTCGAGCCCGAAACGGCGGAACTGGTGCTGATTTCGGCGCCGTGGGACGTGACGGTCTCCTACGGAGCCGGAACGGCCTATGCTCCCGACGCCGTCATCGAAGCCTCGACGCAGCTGGATTTTTACGACCCGCTGGCTCCCGGGGCCTGGCGCCGCGGCATCGCCACGGCCGACGTGGACTATTCGCTGCTGGAGTCTTCGCAGCGCCTGCGTGTCGATGCCTCGCGGGTGATCGACCATCTCGAAGGGGGCGGGTGCCTCGAAGACGACTATGTCGTGCGCAAGGTCCGCCGCGTGAACGAGGGCTGTGCGGCCATGAACGCCAACATCGGGGCGCAGGCCGTGCGCTGGCTCGACGCGGGCAAGATCGTGGGGCTCGTGGGCGGCGACCATTCGACGCCCTACGGGCTGATCCGCGCTCTGGGGGCCCGTCACGAGGCGTTCGGCATCCTGCATATCGACGCCCACTGCGACCTGCGCGACGCTTACGAGGGTTTTGAATTTTCCCATGCGTCGATCATGTTCAACGTCCTGCGCGACGTGCCGCAGGTCAGCCGGATCGCTCAGGTCGCCGTGCGCGATTTCAGCGAGGCGGAGGCTGCGATGGCCGCTTCGTCGGAGCGTATCGCCACGTTCGACGACCTCTCGCTGGCCGCTGGGGAGTTCCGCGGCGAGACGTGGGACGCCCAGTGCCGCCGCATCGTCGGGACGCTGCCCGCCGAGGTCTACGTGAGCTTCGACATCGACGGACTCTCTTTCGACAACTGCCCCCATACGGGTACGCCCGTCTGCGGGGGGCTCTCTTTCAACCGGGCCGTCTACCTGATCGACACGCTGGTCCGCTCGGGCCGCCGCATCATCGGATTCGATGTGGTGGAGGTGTGCCCCGCGGCCGACGACCGGATCGACGCCATCACCGGGGCCCGTATCCTGTGGAAACTCTGCGGGCAGGCGCTCAAATCGAACGAAAAACCAAACAACGAATAAGCAAATGCGACTGTTTTCGATGTATCGCTGGGTGCGCCAGCGACATATGATGGGGCTTCGCGGCCGTAATTTTCTGGAGGCTCCGTGGGCCGGCGGCGTAGTGCTGCTCGCGTGCGTGATCCTCGCCATGCTGCTGGCCAACCTGCCCGGTACCAAGGTTTACTATCATCACCTGCTCGAAACCGACCTCTCGCTGATGGTCCGCTCTCCGGACGGACTGATCGACTGGATCTTCCCCCGGGGCATGACCGTCGAGAAGTTCATCAACGACGGGCTGATGGTGATCTTCTTCTTCGCCGTGGGGCTCGAAATCAAGCGCGAGATCGTCTGCGGACAGCTTTCGTCCGTGCGGCGGGCGATTCTTCCGGTGCTGGCCGCCGCGGGCGGCATGCTGGCTCCGGCCATCGTCTTCACGCTCTTCAACCACGGTACGGCCGCCGCCAACGGCTGGGGAATCCCCACAGCCACGGACATCGCCTTCGCCATCGGCATCCTCTCGATGCTGGGCGACCGCGTTCCCGTGTCGCTCAAAATCTTCCTCACGGCGCTGGCCGTCGCCGATGACCTGGGGGCCATTCTGGTCATCGCGCTCTTCTACGGCGGGACGGTTCAGATCGGCTGCCTGCTGGTGGCGCTGGCCATCATGCTCGGGGTCTACTTCATGAAGCAGATGGGCGAGAAGCGGATGTTCTCCTACCTGGTGCCGGCCTTCGTGGTGTGGGGACTGTTCTACTATTCGGGGGTGCACTCGACCATCTCGGGAGTGGCGATGGCCCTGCTGATCCCGATGGAACCCCGTTACAGCAAGGAGTACTTCGCCCATAAGATGCGCTGGCTCAAAGGGCTGATGCTCTCGGCCGCCACCCACGAGGATTTCCCCAACGAGGAGCAGCGCTTCTACCTGCGGCGCATGCACGACCTGTCGGCCAACTCCGTGGGCATGAGCTACCGGCTGGAACACGCCCTGGCGCCCTACGTGACCTTTCTCGTCATGCCCATTTTCGCGCTGGCCAACGCCGGCGTCGAGATCACCTCGTTCGAATACCTCAATATCTTCCACCATTCGCCCGAAATCGGTTCGATCGGCATGGGCGTCTTCTTCGGTCTGCTCGTCGGCAAGCCGCTGGGCATATTCCTCGCTTCGTGGGGCGCCGTGAAGTCCGGCCTCGCAGAGCTGCCCGAGGGGGCGACGTGGCGCATGCTGCTGGCCGTGGGCTGTCTGGGCGGCATCGGGTTCACGATGTCGCTGTTCGTCGATTCGCTGGCCTTCACCGATGCCGATCTGATCGACCGCGGCAAGATCGCCATCCTGATGGGCTCGCTCGCGGCGGCGATCGTGGGATGCCTGCTGATTCTGGCTTTTTCGAAAAAAAGTACGAGACAATGAAAAAAATCCTGCTGATCCTCCCCGCCGCCGCTTTGCTGGCCGGGGCCTGCTCGAAGAAGTCGGGCGGGGGCGTGAAACTCAGAAACGACACCGATTCGGTGGCCTATGTCATCGGCATGAACGTCGGCATGAACCTGCTGCGGATGGATTCGACGATTAACGTGAACGCCGTCTGCGAGGGCATCCGCGACGCCGTAAACCGGTCGGCGAAACTTTCGGCGGCCGATGCCGAGACGTTCTACCTGCGCTATGTGAACTATGCGCTGCCCGAGAAAGCCCGGGCCTACGAGGAGCAGTTCCTCGCCGATATAGCCAAGTCGAACCGCTCCTATGCCCGCACTTCGTCGGGCGTGACCTATACGGTGACGGCAGTCGGCGATCAGGAGCAGGTCCCCGTGTCGGACCGCGACAGCGTGGCCCTGCGGTGGGTGATCCGCACGGCCGACGGCAGCCGCATCGCCTCCTCCTACGAGAAGGGCGACACGGTGCGCTCGCTGCTGCGCGACCTGCGGAAGGGCGTGCAGGAGAGCGTGAAGCTGATCGGCAAGGGCGGGAAGATCAACGCCTGGATGCCTTCGTCGGCGGCCTACGGCGCCGAGGGCGACAAGGAGCTGGGCGTGGCCCCCAATGCGACGCTTTACTATGAAATCGAGCTCGTCGATGTCGATAAATACGCGAATCGGTCGCGGCGAAGATAATTTACGCCGATAAAGATGAGCGTTATACAATATTTTTATATCTTTGCGCGTACGAATAAAAGCAAACTCAAAACATAGTTAAAAAACAACAATGAAAAAAATCTTTTTTGCTGCGGCACTCGCGGGTGCTGCGATGCTCGCCTCTTGCGGAGGAAACAAGAGCGGCGTGCAGATGGGCAGCCTTTCGGATTTCGACTCGCTGTCGTATTCGCTCGGTGCCAACATCGGTTACGGCATGAGCTATGAAATGAAGGATATCCCGTTCGATTTCAAACTCGTGGACAAGGGTATCAAGGAAGGCGCCATGGGCAAGGCTTCGCAGGAGCACGACAAGTCGCTGGACATGCTGCGCGAGTATTTCATGTCGAAGCGCGGCGAGCGTGCGCAGGCTATCGCCGAGAAGCGTGCCGCTGCCGACAGCGTCCGTCTGGCCGGCGGCGATTCGACCAAGGTCGAGTATCCCGCAGCCGATCCCGAGATGTTCGAGAGCGAAGAGGAGCGCGCTGAGATTTCCTACGCATTCGGTAACGATATCGGTTACAACGTAGCTCAGAGCGGCATGCCCATCCAGCTGGTTTGGATCAGCGAGGCCATGCAGAACGTCCGCGACAACAACGCCAAAATGACGGAGGACGAGGTGAACCAGTACTTGCAGTACTACTTCATGGTGAAGCGTCCGGCCGAGAACGCCGAGGCTTCGAAGGCATGGCTGGAGAAGATGGAGAAGAAGTCGGGCGTGAAGAAGACCGAGTCGGGCCTGCTCTATAAGGTTACCGCTGCCGGCGACGCCGCTACGATGCCGAAGGACCCGCGCGACGTGGTGAAGGTTCACTACACGGGCCGCACCCGCGACGGCAAGGTGTTCGACACCTCGAAGTTCGCCAACCGCTCGAAGGAGCAGCAGGAGATGATCAAGAAACAGCGTCCCGACGATTTCGACAAGGACGAGCCCGTCGAGTTCCCGCTCAACCGTGTGATTCCCGGTTGGACCGAGGGTCTGCAACTGGTGGGCAAGGGCGGCAAGATCACGCTCTGGATTCCCGCCGACCTGGCTTACGGTGCGCGCGGCGCAGGCCGTGACATCGGTCCCAACGAGGCTTTGGAGTTCGAGGTCGAGTTGATCGACGTGACTCCTTACGAGGAGCCCGCTCCGGCGGATTCGACTGCAACGGCCGAGAAGCCCGAGGTCGCTCCCGCAGAGTAACCGGAAAGGCCGAATACGAAAAATCCCGGAACCGCGATAGGTTCGGTATTTGTAGGTAAAGAGAAGCGCAGAAAAGAGCAAGTATCAAGTTCACAGATATTTGATTCTCTCTTCTGCATATGCTCCGAGCAATAAAAAAGCATAATCGGGCAGGTTTAACAGTGAGTTTCGTTACTTATCCGTTACCTGCCCGAAATGCTTTGGTTTGCATCAAAACATTCGTTTTCAGTTCGTTGCATCGAATTACCGCATACCAAATAACTTGACTTAACGTTTAACCCATCCAAAAAGTTCAAGTTATTATGCAACGCAGCACTTTCAAAGTCCTTTTCTACGTAAAAAGGCAGTCGGAGAAATCGGGTCAGGTTCCCATTATGGGCCGTATTACGATCAACGGTACAATGTCGCAGTTCAGCTGTAAACTCACCGTTCGTTCTTCCCTCTGGGACGCCAAAGCAAACAAGGCGGCAGGTAAAAGCCTCGAAGCCCAACGCCTCAATGAAAAGTTGGAGAACATCAAAACCAACATCGGCAAGCAATACCAACGCCTTTGCGACCGTGATTCATACGTTACGGCCGAAAAGGTCCGCAACGCCTTCCTCGGTATGGGGGACGACTGCCGCCTGCTGTTACAGACCTTCGACGAATACCTCGCAGGGTTCCTCAAACGCGTGGGCAAAGACCGCACCTATTCCAGCTATGAAGACTACTGCAAGCGTCGCCGCCGTCTTGCCTCCTTCCTCGAATACGAATACCATGTCAAGGACATTTCGTTCAAAGAGTTGAAGCGGGATTTTATCGAAAAGTTCGTGGCCTATCTTTCCTCGGTACAAGGGATGCGTTCCGGGACGATCCATTCGACCATCAAGAAACTGAAGCTGATGACCTACACGGCGTATAAGAACGGCTGGATTGCCGCCGATCCTTTCGCAGGTTTCTACGTGAGGCCGGAGTACTCGGAACGGCGTTACCTCTCGGCTTCGGAATTGCAGGCCGTCATGGACGTCCGACTGCCCAATTACCGGACGGGCATCAACCGGGATGCCTTCGTCTTCTGTGCCTTTACAGGCCTGAGCCATGCGGACGTGGTGAAACTTACCCACGCAGATATTTATACGGACGATAACGGGGATCGGTGGATTATCGACAGGCGCCAGAAAACGGGTACGCAGTTCCGGGTCAAACTGCTTCCCGTCGCCGCAATGCTCTACGACCGTTATAAGGACATGCATCTCTCGGGAGACCGGGTCTTCCCGCTCAAAGGCACCTATAATACGTTGAACATGTCATTACGGCATGTTGCCAGACACGCCGGTCTGTCGTTCAACCCCACGATCCACCTCGCGCGGCATACCTTCGCCACGACGGTTACGCTCACGCAGGGCGTACCGCTGGAAACGGTCAGCAAGATGCTGGGGCATAAGCAGATCACCACGACCCAAATCTATGCTAAGATCACCAATGATAAAATCGGACAGGATATGGCGGCATTAAGCGAGAAACTCAGCAGCGTCTTCAAGGTCGCACGGTAATGGCCTCCTATCTTACAGCTAATTCGATTCCCGATCTTACTTCGTCAATAGCAGGGTAATTTTCGATGTAAGTTTTCCCGCCGGCAGGGAATTTATCGTCAGAGATGGAAATATGCAAGGCCATGCGAATCGCCCGAGGGGCGAGCCTTGCATATTTCCATCCCCGGCGTTTTGCTGGTCGCATGTAGATTTGCAGCGTGATGTAATCACAGGTAATTTCGATATGGAGTCGCAGTGAACCGGGGCTTGTCGTAAGCTTTGAGGCTTGGCGGTAGATTTGGACTGCGACTCCATTAACCAGAGAGAATGGCTGTTTAGAATTGTAGGTTTGAAGACCTGGTACATGTGATAGCATACGACTCTCACAAAACTAACAAGTTATGCACTATTTGTATTATGTGGGTCTGGATGTGTCGAAAGAGACTTTCGATGCGTCTTTGGTCGCCTTCGAGGATGCAAACGAGATGGCTCACCGCAAATTCGCCAACTCCCGAAAAGGGATCTGCTCGTGTCTGCACTGGGTTGAGAAGCGGCATGGTATTCGGCTCGACGATGTGATTTTCTGCGCCGAGGATATGGGGAGCTACATATCCGAGATGGCGGTTTGTGCTTCCGACAGGACGCTGAATTTCAATTTTTCACTGATCTCGCCGTTGGTAATCAAGTATTCGATGGGTATTGCCCGTGGCAAAACAGACAGAGTGGATGCCCGGCGTATCGCCGAGTATGCGATCACTCACTATCGGAAGATAGCCCTTTATCTGCCGGCAGAGAAGGAACTGTGTCAGTTGCGCACATGGCTGATCTTAAGGGCTCATCTGGCAAAACAACGTGTAGCGAAACTGGTGTTGCTCGAAAAATTAGACTACAAAGAGAAATTCGCGGATGTATCTATTCAACGTTCCATGCTCCAGGAGGAGATCGCGTATGCAGAAACTCATATGAAAACCATCGAACGGGAAATGAAGGAACTGATAGCCGCCGACAGCAACATTTGCCGGAACTACAAGCTGCTGACCAGCATCAAAGGTGTAGGGCCGATCACGGCCATTGTGATGCTCTGTTCGACGCTTAATTTCACCAAAATCACAGACCACCGCAAGTTTGCCTGCTATTGCGGGCTGGCTCCGTTCGAACATAGCTCCGGCACAAGCGTTCGCGGGGGATGCCACACATCGAGCATGGCGAATCGAGACATTAAAGTACAACTGAACCGCAGTGCACTGATTGCCATCAGGTGTGATCCGCAACTAAAGGCATATTACGAACGCAAAGTGGCTGAAGGTAAACATAAATTCAGCGTCCTGAATGCTGTGAGGGCCAAAATCGCCGCCAGATGCTTTGCCGTCGTAAGGCGTGGAACACCATATGTAGCGTTGCAGATATAATCCGGCATACATATCTGCCATTCGATAAGATTTTGAGATCATTCAAAATCTCAAAATCTTATTGTCGGAACAGTCCGTCTAATTGGGAGCCGAACCTACTCATAATTAATGTATTGTCATTTCCGTACTCCGCAAATTAACGATTCTGACTATGGGATGCAAGGCTATACAAGCGCTTCGCGGCCTTGCATCCCATAACCAGAATCATTTTGCTAAACGCTACGACAAAAAATGACAATTTCCGGGCATGAAACTTTTTGCAGCTTTTATTTGGTTTTATCTTAGAATTCTACCGTCGGAAAAGGCGACATTCTGCGGCTCCTGACGATCCGGTTCTGATGTTCAGCCGCGATCGGCGGATTTCATCCCGTCCTGTGATCTGCCGTCGAAATTCCTCTGCTTTTTCAAAACGGCCGTCTTTTATTTTTCTTTCCATGGAGATAATTCAGCTCGTCGCTATAAATGTCCATGACAAAGCGCAGCATATTGTCGACCAAAGCCGTAAGCCTTGTGCTTTCATTCCCCAACAGGTGGAGGATTTCCGACACTTTGCGCTTGGTTTGCGCACTGACATAAATCGCCGAGCGGTTACGGCAATCTACCGGAGCGAAGAAGGTGCGTTCGAAATCCGGCAGTATGATCTTTTTCCGTCGGAATCCAGCAGGCTCCTTTACAGTAGTCGTTTGGGTGTCGACATTTGTTTTTTCAGCAGTTGGTGCCGATGTGTTTCCCTCGGGAGCGTCCGTATTTTCCTCTTCCGGCTCGGGAATCCTACGGACGACTTTCGAGTCCAAAGGAGCTTGTCCGGCGATACTGTACCGTACTTCTTGAGATATTGAGTTGCTTTCCGATTTCTATATCAGTCAATCCCTCAAAGTAATACAGCAGTATAATTTTGCGCCGTTCTTCGGGCAAAGCCCGGATAGCTTCAAGTAGCAGTTTTGGGGTTATTTCTTTTCCTGCCATTTGATAAGACGGCTCTGCTTCTTCGTCTTGAAAATACTTATCGACGGTATAAAGTTGCCGTTCCTCATGCAAGGCAAGGTTGGAAAAAGTAACCTCCCGAACTCTGCGCCGACGAATTTCTTCATGGGCGTTGCACGCTTCGTTGTGCAGCACTGATTTACAGAACTTTTGAAACGCACATTGCTTTTCAAATTCCCTGCGATTAGGTGTCATGGTGTTCACCTCCTTTCTGCCGAAAGGCGGTAGTACCTCCCCTTTTCGCGGGATAATACAGGCGACTTTTTGCTTTGCCAAAAAGAGGACAAAGTTTTTGAAAAAATCTTCTGTAAACGCAAAATACGCCCACCCGAAAAAACTCGGACAGGCGCAGAGGAATTAAAAGAAGTATTCAGATGATTTGACAATTCATATATATAGCCGTAATAACCCCTTGTAGGAGGCGGGCTTTTTTTGATAAGGTATTCCTTATCTGTATGTATTCATTCTTTCCTTTTTTCACAATGACAACCTCCCAATATACCGCCCCTGCTGATTGCATGGGATAGAGAGTGTCAAAGTGCTTTAAGCAAAAAGAAACGGCGGCTTTTCCATAAGCCACCGTTTCAAAGGCGCGTGAAAATATGTCTGCTTTACGACGGCTTTTTTTCTTTTGCCGTCGCGCGGCAGATTTAGTCTATTTTATATCCATTTGTTATAATATTTGCAATATCTAAATTTATTCTCTGTGGTTATTCAGTCACTTTTTTCGCCTTACCAAAAACAAAACACAAGCAAGAGAAAATACAATACTACATATAATGTACGTCCAATTAAAAAATGAAATATTGATTAAATATTGTGCAGATTGACTTTTAATGAAGTTAACATATGGCATATTGTTACCAATAGTTTCCATAACTTCAACAATGTTTGTCGGACTTAAATTATATAAAAACGAGCCAAACAAATATAATGTGATTTTTTCAACGATAGATGGTAGAAGAATAGCCAATACATAAAACCAAATTTTGTATTGATTACAGGATTTCCATAAATATATTGTTCCTAAAAGATACGGTATAATAGCAAGTAAACCGCCTAAAAGGGGTGTATATAAATGAAAGCCTAAAACAATAAATACAATACGAATTAAAAGGTACACTCCTAAAATAATTATCCAGTTCAGTAACAATACCAAAATAGAATTTTGCTTTTGTCCGTTTGTTACGTTACTCTGTTGTTGCATTTCTACACCTCCCGAAAGAAAGAACGTTCCACTTTTGGAAACGTCAAGGTTACGGTTGTTCCACCATAAGAATTAGTCTGTATTTCCACTTTTATAGTTAGGTCATTAGCCATTTTTTGAACAAGGTATAACCCCATGCCTGTAGAACGGCTTAAATAACTTCCTGTATCGCCGGTAAAACCTTTATCAAAAACAAATGGCAAATCCGATATGGGTATGCTCATTCCATTATCGTTAATAGATAAGATGATTTCTTCACTTTGTGAAGCTTCATTGATTGAGAATTGAAGAAATGGAGAAGATTTTTTTTCAGCATATTTTACACTATTACTAATAATCTGTCCTAAAATAAACATTAGCCCTTTTTTGTCGGATATAATTTGATATTCATTCCCCAAAAACTCAATAGAAAATCCGGCTTCTTCAAGCAGAGTTACATTATCCTCAACTGCTTCTCGACAAGTCCTAAGAATAGATAG
>ERZ827186.2886-NODE-2886-length-10824-cov-2.685579_pt1 | contig 10824 bp, 7 predicted proteins | sample MGYA00519918_ERZ827186 | MGnify/ENA primary metagenome ERZ827186 (study PRJEB31778, sample SAMEA3449275) | human gut metagenome | biome: human gut; feature: human-associated habitat; material: faeces | place: United Kingdom | collected 2010/2012 ... | reverse complement strand
ATTTGAGCGTCCATATCGGTGAACGCACCCTCATCGACGCCCTGGATTACGTCGTTCACCGCGGGGACAAGCTCGTCATTGCAGGTCCCAACGGCGCAGGCAAGTCCACGCTTTTGCAGGTGCTGGACGGCAAGCGCCGCCCGTCGGGTGGCATGGTCCGCCTGGGCAGCGGCGCCAAGCCGGGCGTATTCACCCAGCAGCAGGCCCGCCGCGCAGGCCGCGTCATTGATGCCATCTGGAACCAGTACCCGCGCTTTACCGAGCTCGAGGTCCGCAGCCATCTGGCACGCTTCGGCTACCGCGGCGAGGAGGTCTTTAAGGACTGTGCGTCGCTGTCCGGTGGCGAGCTGGCCCGCCTGCGTTTTGCCGAGCTGGCGCTCGAGCGCCCGAACTTGATGTTCCTGGACGAGCCGACGAACCACCTGGACATCTACATGCGCGAGAGCCTGACCCAGGCACTGGCGGCCTACACCGGCACACTGCTGCTCGTCACCCATGACCGCTACCTGATGCAGACGCTGGGCTGCCCGATCATGTACCTGGAGGACGGCAAAGCGACGTTTTACCCGAGCTTTGCCGCCCTGCAAAGCCGTGACGCGGGCAAGACTCAGGAGCAGCAAAAGACCGAGGACACTGCCAAAAAGCAGGCATACGGCAAGGAGCAGCGCAAGCGCCGCGCCGAGGTCCGCGCCCGCCTGAAAAAGGTGGAAAGCGAGATCGAGGAGCTGGGTGCGCATATTGTCGAGCTGGAAAATGAGATCAACGACCCCGAGGTCCTGCGCGACCATCTGCTGCTGCGCGACAAATGCGACGAGCTTGACGACACGCGCTTCCACCAGCAGGAGCTCTACGACGAGTGGGAAAAGCTGGCCGAGGAGCAGGAAACCTTTGAAAACGAGGGCGAATGACCTTTTTACCGTTCTGTAACTTGTATTCCTGCCAAAAAGCGCTATACTATAGGTTTAGCAAGCTTACTAGGAAAAAGAGTACAGGAAAGTATGTAAGGCGGGTAGAACACATTGCAGACCACCATTATCGTAGCAACGCATAAACCGTACTGGGTGCCGGATGACCCGATGTACCTTCCGGTACAGATGGGCCATGCCGTCCACCCGGCCTGCGGCTATATCGGCGATGATACCGGCGACAATATCTCGGAGCGCAACGCAAATTTCTGCGAGCTGACGGGCCTGTACTGGGCGGCGCACAACATCGATTCCGATTATATTGGCATCGTGCATTACCGCCGCTATTTTGCCAGCCGCCGCAAAAGCCGCTTTGCGGACAAGAAGTCGCGTGTCATCAGCCATGAGGAGCTCTGCAGCATTCTGGCTACGACGAACGTCGTCCTGCCGAAGGAGCGCCACTATTTTATTGAGACGAACTACACCCAGTATATCCACGCCCATCACAAGCAGGATCTGGAGGTGACCCGCGCCATCATTGCGCGCAAATGCCCCGAGTACCTGCCCGCGTATGACCTGTATATGTCCAAGACCCACGGCCACCACTTCAACATGTTCGTCATGAAGAAGGAACTTTTGCAGCACTACTGCACCTGGCTGTTCGACATTCTGTTTGAGCTTGAGCGGGAGCTGGACATGACGGGCTACACGGTCAATGACCGCCGGGTCTTTGGATTTGTGAGCGAGCGTCTGCTGGACGCCTGGCTCACCACGAACAACATCAGCTTTGAGGAACTGAGCATCGTTTACATGGAGCACCAGAACTGGCTGCGCAAGGGCACAGCCTTCCTCAAGCGCAAATTCTTCCCGAAAAAAGATGCTTGACGCAAGAAATGTCACGGCCATCGTCGTGACCTACAACCGTCTGCCGCTGCTCAAACAATGCCTGGCCGCCCTGCGTGCCCAGACCGTGCAGGGCTTTACGGTGCTGCTGGTGGACAATGCGTCCACTGACGGCACAGCGGACTATATAAAGACGCTGGCAATGCCGGGGCTGGTCTGCCGCAATCCGGGGGAAAATCTCGGCGGTGCGGGCGGCTTTGCCTACGGCATCCGCGCCGCGGCGGAGCTGGGGTGTGAGGCCGTCTGGATCATGGATGACGACACGCTGCCCGAGCCGGACGCGCTGGCTGCCCTGCTGGCCGCCGATGCCGCCCACGGCGACGGCTGCGGCTGGCTGTCCAGCAGGGCACTTGCCCCGGACGGCACCGACCAGCCGATGAACCTGCAGCGCAAAACGATGTACCGCGATATTGACGGCTTCGACGCAGCGGAGGTTCCCGCCGTGATGGCAAGCTTTGTCTCGCTGTTCCTGCGCACCGAAGCCGTGCGGCAGTTCGGCCTGCCGATTGCCGAGTTCTTCATCTGGTCCGACGACTGGGAGTACACCCGCCGCATTTCCCGCGCAAAGCCCTGCTATGTCATCCCGGCCAGCCGGGTCGTGCACGCCATGCAGAACCCCGGCGTCGTGAACATTGCCAGGGATGTGCCTGCCCGCTGGGCACGCTACCGCTATTTTTACCGCAACGATGTGGTGCTCTACCGCCGGGAGGGACTGTCCGGCTGGCTGTGGCTGCTGGCCAAGGACAGCTGGCACACCGTACAGGTCCTGCGCGACAGGCAGGGGTGCCGCGCCGAGCGCATAAAAATCATCTGGAAGGGCTTTGCCGCCGGAGTGCGGTTCCGCCCGCAGATACCGTACCTGCCATGAACCTGACAAAACAAATTTGCCATAAAGCTGCGCACTTTGACGCCGTCGCCTTTGATGTGTTTGACACGCTTATAAAACGCGATGTTGCTGTGCCGACAGGACTTTTCCGCCTGATGGGCGACGATTTTTACGCTGCCCGCATCCGGGCCGAGCGTGAGGCCCGCGCCGCCCAGAGCAGGGAAGTAACGCTGGCTGAAATCTACGCCCGCCCCTGCCTTGCCCGCTATGACGCGGCGGCGGAGTGTGCTGCAGAGCTGGCCGCCTGTGCGGCGAACAAGCCCGTGCTGGATGCGGTGCAAACGCTTAAAAAGCAGGGGAAAAAGCTCTACTATATCTCCGATATGTACCTGCCGCAGACGCAGATCGACGCGATGCTGCGCCGCTGCGGCTATCCCTGCTTTGACGGCGGCTTTGTCTCCTGTACTTACGGTGTGCAGAAGCGCAGCGGCAGACTGTTCAAGCGCTTTTTGCAGGAAACCGGCCTCACGGCAAAGCAGCTGCTTTTCATCGGTGACAGCTGGCGCGCCGATGTGGCCGGGGCCGCGCTGGCGGGCATCACCGCCTGGCATCTGCCGACGCCGCCTGCACCTGCGGATGACGCTGCGGCTTTTGTGGAAAACCGTCTGCCGCAGCAGCGATCTGACGGTGAGTCCCTCGGCTTTTCTGTGCTGGGACCGCTGGCAGCGGCATTCTGCCAATGGCTGCACGCGCGCCGTGCCGCCCGCCCGGAGGCCCGGCTGTATTTCCTCGCCCGCGATATGTACCTGATGCGGGACGTCTATCACACGCTCTACCCGCAGGAGGAGACCGGCTATTTACAGGTCTCCCGCCGCAGTCTGGCTCCGGCGTTTCTGGCGGCGGGGGACTGGGCCACAGTGCTGGCCGCCCTGCCGCGGCAGACTTTGACCGGTGCGCAGATCGCCGAATACTGCGGCACGACCTGCCAGCCGGAGCTGGCGGACAGGCAGTTTGATTTGAAGCAGCCGGACAGGGAGGCGCTGCACGCCTTTTTGCGGCAGCTGCCCCGCCCGGACGCCGCCGACGCGGTCACGGCCTATCTGTCTGCGCAGGGTATCCGCCCCGGCGATTTCCTTGTTGACATCGGCAGCGGCGGTACAACGCAGCTGCTGTTAGAGCGACTGCTGCAATTTCCGCTGCACGGGCTGCAGCTCTCGGCGGATGACCGGCTGCGCACCCGCTTTGCGCCCGACCAAACGGAAGTATTTCTGTTTGACGGCAAGCCCGCGCCGCGCCTGTATTGGGCGGGTCAGCCGATGCTCGAACGCCTGCTCTCACAGGATGTCGGGGCCACGCTGGGCTACTGCGTGGAGAAGGGGGACATCGTCCGTGTGCGCACGGCCAGGCAGCCCGCCGAGCCGCGCATTGCGCAGATCCAATCCGGCGTGCGCCGCTTTGCTGCCGCCTGGCGGGACAGCGTGCTGAACGGCCAGCCCATCCCGCCGCAGCGGGCCATTGCCCCGTTTTTGCGGCTGGTGGAAAGTCCGACAGCCTTACAGCTGGATCTGCTCGGTGACCTGACGGTTGAGGACGGCGGCACCTATCCGCTGGCCGCGCCGCAGCACACAGCGCACTACCTGACCCACCCGCGGCAGGCAAGGCGTGACTTTGCAGAGGCACGCTGGAAGATCGGCTTTTTGCAGCGTGCCGTACCGCTGCCGCTGCCTTATGGAAAATTATATCTGAAACTGAAAAAATAATGCGAAATGCGAAAGGAGGTACCCCCATGGCCAAGATCAGCGTGATCATCCCGGCGTACAATGCCGAGACGACCCTGCGCACCGCCGTGGAATCCATCCTTTCCCAGCAGGTGCCGGAGCTCGAGATCATCATCGTCAACGACGGCTCGACGGACGGTACGGACCGGCTTTGTCACGCGCTGGCGAGCGAGTACCCCTGCCTCCACGTCATCACCCAGAAGAATGCCGGCATCTGCGCGGCCCGCAACCGCGGCATGGAGGCCGCGAGCGGGGAGTACATCACCTTCTGTGACGATGACGACCTGTTCTGGCAGGGAGCACTGCGCCTGCTTTTGCAGACGGCAGAGGACACCCGCGCCGACCTTGTGCGCGGCGGCTATGAGCTGCTGCGCCAGCGCCCGGACGGTACCTTTGCCGAGCAGCCGCACCCTGCCGGAAGCCCCTGCACGATAGCGCTGGGTCGCGGCGGCAGCTACGGTGCTTTTTTGGAGAACAGCGGCCCGCAGTTTGTATGGAACGCCCTCTACCGCCGCACGGCGCTGCTGGGGCTGCGCTTCAATGAGCGGTGCAGCTACGGGCTGGAGGACTTTGTCTTTAACGCCGCAGCCTATCGGCGCGTCGGCAAGGCGGTCTACATCCCGCAGGTCGTCTACCGCCATTTTGAGAGCGCACAGAGCACCTCCTGCGCGCACACGGCGCAGGCACTTTTGGGCCGCATCCGGGCGCTGGAGCCATGGATGGAGGCTGAATTCCACGCCGCCCAGCGCTGGTGCGGCCCGGAGGAGCTGCAGGCCGTCTGGAAGGACCGCCGCGCACAGGCCGTCACCTTTTTGATGCACCAGCTGCGCGACGCACACGCCCCGGGCGTGCTGCGCCGCAAGGCCTGGCGCACGCTGCGGGAGGCCCTGACCCCGTACCCGGGCAGTCTGCTGGACACCCTGCACGACGCGGGACACAATAAAAAACAAACAATGGCACTGCTTTTATACCAGATGCGGCTGCAGAAGCTCTACGATCTGCTGCCGGTCAGAGAGGAACAGTTATGAAAACGATTCTTGTTACCGGTGCAGCGGGCTACATTGGCCGCCATGTCGTAAAAAATGCGCTGGACCGCGGCTACCGCGTCATTGCGGCGGATTTTAACTTCAAAGGCGTCGACGAGCGCGCCGAGTTCTGCGATGTGCCGCTGTTCGGCGGTGACGCCGACCTGTACCGCAAGCTGGGCAGCCCGGACGTCTGCATCCATCTGGCTTGGCGCGACGGCTTCCGCCATAATTCCGCCGCCCACATGAAGGATCTGTCCAGCCATGTGACGTTTTTGAACACGCTGATCGACGGCGGCCTGAAGGACCTGAGCGTCATGGGCACGATGCATGAGGTCGGCTACTGGGAGGGTGCTGTGGATGAGAATACACCGTGCAATCCGATGTCGATGTACGGCATTGCCAAGAATGCGCTCAGACAGCAGCTTCTTCTGTACACACAGAACAAGGATGGGCATCTGCACTGGCTCAGGGCCTATTATATTTACGGCGATGACGCCAGAGGAAGCTCTATTTTTGCAAAGCTGTATCAGGCGGCAGAGGACGGCAAAACGACATTTCCGTTTACGACCGGCAAGAATCTCTACGATTTCATCCATGTGGATGATCTCGCGCAGATGATCATGAAAGCGAGTATTCAGGGCGAGGTTGACGGCATCATCAATGTATGTACCGGCAAGCCGATGTCCCTTGCGGATAAGATCGAGTCCTATATCAAGGAAAAGAACATGAATATCAGGCTGGAGTACGGTGCTTTTCCGGACAGACCATATGACTCTCCGGGCATCTGGGGAGACGCAGCGAAGATTGAAGCAATCATGGGAAATGGAGCGAAATAAGCATGGAGCCGGATAAGGAGCACCTGCCGCTGACAATCATGGCCGATTTTAAGCAGAACATAGCCGCCATGACAGAGGAACTGCGCGCGCAAGGCGTGCAGCCTATTATGATGACTCTGCCGCCAATAGAGCCGAACAGGTATCTGGACTTTGTTTCGCGCAACGGCAACAGCCGCGAAAACATACTGAAATGGCTGGGTTATGTTGAAAAGATATACGAAACGCATAAGTCCTATTCAGATGCCGTAGCAGAAATAGCGCAGGAGCGCATTGTGCCGCTGGTGGACGTGCGCAGCGCCTTCCCTTCCGGCAATGCGCTTGGCGAATACATGTGCATAGACGGCGTGCATCCTGACAAGAAGGGCTATCAGCTTATAGCGGACAGCTTTGCTTCATTCTTTGAAAAAGCGTTAGCGTAACCGAATTTATTTTCCATTCTTTGGCGCATATCATGTATGCGCCTTTTTGCCATACTATCGTCAGATTGATTTTTATATTCGTGGCGAAAGGCGGGCAAAACAACAGATGGAAATAGCAATATGGATAGCGGTGCAGGCGGCTATGTTCGGCCTGGTATGGTGGTTTGTATCCTCCCGGCGTGCAAAGGCGGAAGGAACGATAAAGCGCCGTCCCACAGAACGCGCGCGTGAGGAAAACGCAGATCTCAGGCAGCTTAGGGCAATGCGGGCAAAGTCGCTGAATATGCCGCTGAGCGAAAAGGCGCGGCCCACACGCATGGAGGACATAGTAGGCCAGCAGGAGGGCATACGCGCACTGCGCGCGGCAATGTGCGGCCCAAACCCGCAGCATGTGCTTATATACGGCCCGCCGGGCATAGGCAAAACCTGCGCGGCAAGGCTTGTTTTGGAGGAGGCGAAGCGGCGCGCGGATTCGCCGTTCAATGCGGATTCAAAGTTCATTGAGCTTGATGCGACCTGCATCCGCTTTGACGAAAGGAGCATTGCCGATCCGCTCATCGGTTCCGTGCACGACCCTATCTATCAGGGCGCGGGGCCGCTCGGCGCGCAGGGCATACCCCAGCCCAAGCCCGGCGCGGTCACAAAGGCGCATTGCGGCGTGCTGTTTTTGGATGAAATAGGCGAACTGCACCCCGTGCAGATGAATAAGCTGCTGAAGGTGCTTGAGGACAGGCGCGTATTCTTCGAAAGCGCATATTATTCGCCGGATAACACGGCCATCCCGCCGCACATACATGATATTTTTGCGCACGGTCTGCCCGCTGATTTCCGCCTGATAGGCGCAACAACGCGCAGTCCGGAGGATATCCCCGCGGCGCTGAGATCCCGCTGCGTGGAGCTGTTTTTCAATCAACTTGGGCAGGAGGAGCTGGAAACGATAGCAAGCGACGCGGCAAAGCGGCTTGGCTTCGGCATAGACAGCGACGCCGTATGCGAATGCGCGCGGTACAGCGGCGGCGGACGCGACGCCGTGAATATGATTCAGCTTGCTGCGGGCGCCGCACTTGAGGAAGGCCGCGGCGATATAGTGACGGACGACATACAATGGGTCGCGCGAACATGTCACCATGCACGCCGCACATACGGCGAAATACGGCGCGAAAGCGCGGCGGGCGTATGCGCCGGACTTGCCGTAACGGGCAGCGGCGGCGGTGTAAGCATAGAAATAGAATGCACGGCACGCCGCGTGGGCAAAGGGCAGGGCAAGCTGAGGCTGCTTGGCATGGTTGAAGAAGAGGAGATAGACCTCCGTTCAAGGAAGCTGCGCCGCAAGGGTACTGCTCTCGTGAGCGCACAGAACGCAGCACTGTGCTTCATGACGCGCTTTGGGCTGGACATAAGCGATTATGACATAACGTTCAACGTGCCCGGCGGCATACCAATGGACGGGCCGAGCGCGGGCATTGCGCTATGCGTTGCGCTGATGAGCGCAATAACGCTCAAGCCGCCTATACCCATGCTTGCCATGACTGGCGAAATAACCTCCCGCGGAGAAGTTAAGCCAGTAGGCGGCGTGCGCGAAAAGCTGGCCGCAGGCATAGAAGCGGGCGCGCAGACGCTCATAATCCCCTCCGCCAATTATGAGCCGGACTTTGATAAGCTTAACGCCACAATACTCTCCGTATCCGACATAACGGACGTTATGCGCATATCCTTCGGGCTAAGCTCCAAGGAGGAATGGATAGACGGCGTTATACCGCTTATGGCATAGCGTTTAGCATACAAAAGGCAGCTTATTTCAAGCTGCCCTGTTTTTTCTATTTTTTTACTGCATTTTCATGAACGCGCAGCACCCCATTTCCCCGGCTTCCTTAAAGCCGAGCGAGCGATAGAACGCAACTGTGCGTTCCTCATTGTCCGTCATAAGTTCGGTTTGATACATATTGCCGTATTTTTCCATAAGCGCGTTCATAAGCCGCGTTCCTATTCCCATGCGCTGATACTGCGGCAGAATGAGCAGATCCTGTATAAACATTATGCTTGCCCCGTCGCCCACCGCGCGCACCATGCCGACGAGCTTTTCGCCATCATATGCCCCAAGTACGCACATCGACCCTACGTATGCCCTCTTCAGCATATCCGGTGCGGCGGCATATACAGTCCAGCCCACGCTGCTGTACAGCTCCACTATCTCCGCTTCATCAAAGTTTTCATATGGTTTGATTTGGATGTTCATTTTATTCTCCTTCACATTTCGCCATGTTCGCGCAGCCACAATATCGATTGTTTCAGCGCCGCAACTGTTTTGGTTTCTATCACGCATCTTGCGCCGTACTCTCCGGCAAGCTTCAGCCTTTGCGCTATGTCTATTTCCCCATCACCGAGCGCAAGATGGTTCTTTTTTGATGTCTCTGTTCCGTCATGGATATGAAAGTGCATCAACCATTCTTTGTGTTCCAATATGAACGGCATGTCCTTTTCACCGGTTGCTTTTGAATGACCTATGTCCCATGTTAAGCCAAACTTGGGACTTTCAAGAAGATGTTCTATCGCTTTTTTCTCATAGCCGCGGAATCCATCCGTGTTTTCAACGACAATCGCAATATTTGTGCCGCCTATCCATTCTTCGCACTGTGCACGGAAGTGCATATATGATTTCATATATGCATCAAAGTCCCTTTCGTACATGTCCACCTTTTTATTCGGCAGGGTAATATATATACCATGATTCATATGCATATTTATCGTAAGCGGCAAACTTGCTTCTCCGTACTTTTCATTTAAGCATACCAGTTTCTTTGCCGCTTCTATCGTGCGCCGCACTGTTTCAAAATACGCCGCGGCAACAAGGCCATTAAAGTCCGCCACGTTTAGATTTTCATCAAGATGTATCGTATAATAAACGCCGTATTTCTCCGCAGTTTGTATAAGCTTTTCTGTCTGTTCCAAACCTTCCGTTTGATATTCAGGAAAGTTCATGTTAAGCTCAACAAAGTTCAGTCCAAGTTCAGCGCATACTAACGCATTATCCTCAAGCGTGCGATTTTCTATCAGCGTAGGCATCCCGAATTGCATATAACCTATTCTACCCTTTCTATCAAGGTGCATTCCCTTGTTTGCTCGTCTATTTCGCTTATTTCAAGGCCTCTTGCGCCGTTGCCCTTCTTCCATGTTTTATGGTAAACAAAGTACAGCTTTCCGTTGGCGCGGATATTTGCAGCAAAGCCTATAATATACGGCTCGTCCGTTTCAACCCCGTTTTCATCCGTTCTGTTTCGGATAGCCTCCGCCGGCCCGGGTCCGTCTACGTATTCATAATCCGTGCCAAGTATTCGCCGCCACGCTTCGCATTGCTCAAAGCATTTCTCCGCCGCCTTGGTATGCTCCTTCTCCATTGCAACCATTTTTCTTTGGCTTTCTATCTCCTGCCGATTTCTCTCAGTCGCATCTTTATCAAGTTCTATCTTCAATTCTGTTATGTTCAGCTTTTCGTCCGCCGTGGCGTCTATGTTGTATTCTTCCCCGTTTGAAAAAACCAAAGTGCGCTCCAAATGCGGGCTTGACGGCAGCGAATAGCCGTAATCGCCAACGTCATAATAAACGTCCAAATATGATTCTATCCTGTAATATCCGTTCGGGTCAACATAGAACGGGTCCATCCAGCCGCTTTCGTTGTAGCCTATCTGCCCGTTCCATTTTTCGCGCCCGCATATAAGGTTAATGTATTCTTCGCTGTTCTCAACGTTTGCGATAAGCTTGGCCTTGCGCTCCGCCGCGGCCTTGTTGGCCCTGTCCGTAGCTACCCTGTTTGTTATGGCTATGGCAATGATTATTGCCGTCACCGCAAGCCCCGCTATGGCCCAGTTGCGCTGCACGCGGCGAAAATGCTCCTCGTTTTCCCAATATTTGTTTTTCCATGCCAGCTCGTTGCCGTGCTTGCCAAGATAGAAGCTCATGAATATGCCAACTATCGGTATAAAGCACGCAAACGCCTGATACACCCTGTTTCCTATTCCCCACCATACCGGCAGCAGGAACGCGCCCCAGCCAACCATTTTGCTCAGACGTTGCAAACCGTTGTTGATACCAATCCACGAGCTTAGGCAAAAAATGCCGCCGGAAAGCAGTA
>ERZ827186.2876-NODE-2876-length-10855-cov-4.235648_pt1 | contig 10855 bp, 8 predicted proteins | sample MGYA00519918_ERZ827186 | MGnify/ENA primary metagenome ERZ827186 (study PRJEB31778, sample SAMEA3449275) | human gut metagenome | biome: human gut; feature: human-associated habitat; material: faeces | place: United Kingdom | collected 2010/2012 ... | reverse complement strand
AAATTCCCTTCAATGGAAGAAGCTATGCCGGAAATCTATAAGGAACTGGATGCATTGCAGACTAAATTGGAGAACCACTATAAAGATATGCAAGATATGGAATTTACTATTGAAGTAGCGAATGCACGGGGCCCAGATGCCCTGTCCGTAGGCTTCCTTACCATCCTCCAGACGGAAATGGGGGTCGTCGATCTCCAGCCGGTCGAAAGCATAGCTACAGAAGTCCCAGTTCACCAAATCTTTCGATTCCAGCACCATAAGTCCTGGATTACAATGCATGGTTGTTCCAACCAAATAGAACGTATCACCCACTCGAATCAAATCAGGGTCGGAAAACTCATCATAGAACAGGGGATTGGTGTAGGTGCCGTTCCCATTATCAGCAGTCCATGACTTCTGTTGGGCAAGCATAGGTATGCTCGACAACAAGAGAGCGAATAGGATAAAAATATTTTTCTTCAGCATAGTATCTTATTTAAATTGCCAATAATCAAAGTTAAACAGTTTCGTACACATCCTACCTTTGAACACCAGATAAATGTCATGCTTGCCGATGATAGTTTCTGTGACAGGGACGCTCACCGTGGTCCAATCTTCCCATCCACCAGTGATCGGCACCTCCACCTTGGCTATGGTCTTGCCATCCGTGCTGTCAAGATGAACCTCTATCTGGCCACCGTGTTGTGAACTGGCCACACGTGCCTCCATCGTCTTGGCAGCGCGACTGAAGTCCACATTGCGCAACTGCAGATAGTCGCCGTTTTGAATGTCAGTGACATAGACACCGACATGCTTGTTGCTTTCCGTCTTCAAGCCCTCCGACCACGCCATAGTCTCTGCTTCTACGCGCTTAAAGGGATTCAGCGCGCCCACGGACTCCAGAGGCTCCTGGCTAAGAATTATCTCAGGAATGGTGCCATCTGCGTTATAGGAGAATTTCTGAATGGCTACAGCACGGTTGAAACCACTGCCACCAGGCAGTCTGCCACAATGGAACACGAAGTAGTCATTACCCTTGAACTTTGCCACGCCGGCATGGTTGGTCCAGCACCAAGTGTCCTGAGAACGGATAATATTACCATTGGCGTCCTGCAGACGCATCACCTGACCCATATACTTCCAGGGACCAGTGGGCTTTTTGCTCATCGAGTAGGCGATATGTTCGGGAACGCCTCCGGCAGCATACATCAGATAGTACTTTCCGTCGCGCTCATAAAAGAAGGGGCCCTCCTCGTAGAGATCCTTATAATCGACAGGCTTCGTATTGGGTTCCAACACTTCGGGACCTCCGAATGATTCCTCATCTTGGACGAACTTCCACACGCCATCCTTCACCTTAGTAACATGCTTTCCCTTAATCTCAAAGCTGGTGTCATAGGATATCATATCCTTGTTCAACTTACAGCACCACAGGCCGGGATTGCCCCAATAGAGGTGGCATCGCCATGTGAATCAACAAAAGCAGTGGGGTCGATATATCCACCCGAACCTTCCACGATGGGATGTCCCAGAGGATCCACGAAAGGTCCCGTAGGTGAGTCAGCGACAGCAACACCGATAGCCATTTCATGCGTCTGGCGCGACGTGCAGCATACATACCAATAGAAATGGCCGTTGCGCTCGATACACTGTGAAGCCCATGCTCCCCACTCAGCCCATTTGAACGTTTCGAGTGACAGAGGAGCGCCGCAGTCGGTCCAGTTAACTATATCTGCCGACTTATACACTCTCCACTCGTTCATGACAAACTCTTTGTGTTGACCATCCTCATCGTGACCTGTATAGACATAAAAGGTGTCCTTATATACCATGGGCGCAGGATCAGAAGTATAGCAAGTCTGCACGATTGGCTTCTGTGCCTGACACATCAGTACCGAAGCCATAGCCACCAAAAGAAAATTTACTCTCCGTTTCATCTATTCAACATTATTTATTATTGCATTGACTATTTCTAGCTCACTCCACTTCAGAGCTTTCCTGTCCAGTAGCCCATCCCAATAGAAACAGGGGATGCCATACTTGGCAGCCTCCCTGACCGTATAGCGGGTGTATTTCACTCTTTCCTCCAAATTTCCCTTATCCAGCGCGCGATACTCACCCAGAAGAAGAGGTATACCTTGGGCCACGAAGCGTTCGTTCAGACGTCGGAAGAGCGTCGTCACTTCCTGCTCAGCTTTCGCGTCGAAGACGGTGGTAGAGTAATTGTCAGTAGCATCTGTAAAGCTCCAGGGACAATAGGCATGTACCTCAACGGCCAGATGATTTTCCACCACATCCTTCGGCATGGCAAAGTATTTGAGGGTTGCATCCGACGTGCCAGCACTGTATGTGTTGACGATAAGGTTTCGCTTGCGGTTGTTCCCCCCCGTCTTCCTGACCACATCCACAAAATCTTGGGCGAAGGCGTTGACAGCTTTATAACTGTCGGCGTCCGACTCGTGCCAATTGGGCTTCAGGTCGAGTATTTCGTTATAACCTTCAAACAACAGTTTAGAATCATACTTCTTAAACCTGTCGGCTATCTGCTTCCACAACTTGCGGAATTTGTCCTTCGCTCCCAGATAGGTGTTCCAATCGGCCCTTATCCAGCCATCAGTACCGGTATCATGATGCACATTGACGATGCAATACATGTTTTCGTCGAGGACATACTTCACCACCTGTTCCACACGATCCATCCACTCCTTGCGCACATTGCCGCCCTCGTCCATGTGTTGTGACCAAGTGACAGGCACGCGTATGGCATTGAAACCTGCCTCTTTCATCATGTGAATCATCTCGGGCGTGGTGACAGGCTGCCCCCATCCCGTTTCAAAATCGCTCACCTTGCTGCCATAGGGTAAATCATTACGCACGGCATCCAGCGAATTAGCCAAATTCCATCCGGCATGTATGCTTTTCAGCGCCGACTGGACCGTTTCCCACCCGCTTGATGCCGGGCACAGGCTGGGAAACATCACGCAACAAACAGCTAAAATAAGAGTCCTAATCATATTGCTATATATTATTCAAATTTCCATTCATCAAACTGATAGTTGCCGTTCTCGGAGATGAAATACACATTCTGCTGGCCCCTGACCTTACCTTTGATAGAAGCCTTCACATTCTTCCAGTCGTTGCTGTTGACCGATACCTTGGCTACAGGCTGTGAGTCAGGTGTACCGATGCAAACCTTGAATGAGCCATGTCCCTTCACCTTGCAGACAATCTGCTTGGGCGACTTGCTGAATTTAGCTCCACGTACCATGACGGTCTGGTTGGCGCCGGTAACATCAAGCACGGTGTTGCCCACGGTCTCGGTCTCTGCAAAGGTGGCGTTCAGCGTTCCGGCAACGGTCTCTGTCTGCTGAATCTGGAAGGGGTTGAGAGGACGAATCTGATCGACACCCTTACGTGTCATCTGCGTCATCTTGATTTTCACATTCTTCTCATCCACGTCAATCTTATCCACACAGATACTTCTAAATCCGCCGTCAAAATCATGATAGTCTTTCAGCAGGAGATTATGATAGAAAATATACCACTGTCCTTCATACTTCAGCAAATGTGTATGATTATTACAATAAGACATACCATACTCACCTGGATTTTTAAGATAATTGTTCTCGTAGGTCCAACTATCTTTCTGCATTGGCATGGTGCTGGTCATATAAACCATGCTGCATGTGGAGGGTTTACCGTCGGCGTTGTTGTATGGCCACTCATTACGAGACATCCAGTTGGTATTATATGTATAAACCCACTTTCCATTGATATAATCAAGTTCATTCGCCTCGAAATGATAGGGAGCAGGTATCTCCGATACGCTTTCTATGCCAAGCATATCGGGGGTGAGCTTAGCGATTCTGGCATTGCCGGGGATGAGGTCGGTGCCATGCAACTTATTTTTGTCTCCACCGCCAAAGGATACCCATGCCTGGCCTTTATCGTCAATCACTGCTCCTGGGTCGAACGGGCAAGAACATCCGTTAAGTTCAGGAGTATCCCAGTCAAAGAAAGTACGACCCTTGGGATCACTCCAGGGACCTACAGGTGAAGTGGAGCTAATCATACCTGTACTTCCGCCATTGGCGAAGAACATATAAAAATGGGTCTTCCCATCACTCTCTTTCCTGGAAATGATACTAGGAGCCCAAGAAACTCCTGCCCATGGTTTACATATCTCTGTCGTCTTGATTGTTCCGTGATATGTCCAGTTCACCATATCATTTGTCGATGCCATGACAAGCGTCTTAATATAAGCATAGTTGTTTTCGTTGTCCTCACCCACAGAGTCGCACTGTTGCTGATCATTAGTACCATATACATAAACCCTGCCATTATGAACTATCGCAGTGGGGTCTGCATTGAAATTAAAATCCAGAATAGGATTGTTGCAATCTTGTGTGGGGTCGATATGCATCTTAGGAGTACTATCCTGCATAACCACATGTTTATTCTCTATCTGCGCACATATATCGACACAGCAGAACAGAGCATACATGAAAAATAATGTTATTCGTTTCATATTCACTTTTTTATTTATTAATCGTTTTATATCCACTTTTTATTTACTTGGAGCATTATCCATTATTATTTTCAGAATTTCCGGTTCCTTCCATACTAAATTCTTCCGGTCGAGCAAATCCATCCAGCGGAAACATACTATACCATATTTGGCGGCAGCTCCTATAGTATATCCTGCATGGTTCACACGTGCTGCCATTGGCTTGGACGCATCACTACCGGTTTCTCCTATTATTAATGGTATGCCTTGAGAGACAAACCGCTTGTTAAGATGCGCCATCGTTGCATCCAAGTCAGCCTTGTCGACTTCATTGAAATCCTGCTTACTATCTTCACCAATGACAAGCGAAAATTCGTATGGATCATAACAATGTACCTGCACCATCAAACGATCTTGTATGATGTCATTAGGTAAAGAGAAATTATTAATTGTCTCCTCCAGCGGACACGCACTATAGGTGTTAATGCAGAGACAACGATAGCGATTGTTACCACCGGTGGAACGAACCACGTCAACGAAATCTTGGGCCAATGCAGCTTGGGCTTTGTATCCATCAGTTGTCTTAGGAATATTCCAGTAATTATTTTCGTCGAGTAATTCATTATAGCTCTCGAACACCAAAAGATGATTATAATCCTTGAACCTTTCAGCTATCTGATTCCATATACTCTTATACTGGGCACTAATAGTGCTGTAGTTGGTCCAATCGGCGAAGAGCCATCCTCTTCCGTCACCTGTTTCGTCGCCTGTTCCACCATCATGATGCATATTCAGCACACAATACATGTCTCTGCTGACCACATAATCGACAACTTCCTGTACACGATCCATCCAGTTATCCATGATCTTTCCATTATCATCAAGGTGTGGATACCATGTCACGGGTACACGTATGGCGTTGAAGCCGGCTTCCTTCATCATCTGTATCATCTCACCTGTTGTCACTGGCTGACCCCATCCTATTTCATAATCGGTGGCTTTAGCGGTGTATTTGTCCAACCATAGACCGCTACAATCCAAAGTATTGCCAAGACACCATCCAACTCTCATGTTTTTTACTGCCTCGGAAGCGGTCTCCCATTCTGCGTTGGGAGCCAATATATGGTTTGACTGTGATATGACAAGTTGTTTCTGCATCTGTGCAGTACTTAATATCACCGTTGCATTACGAATGTCGCTAGTGGTGTTTTCATCTACCGTAATTGATATCGTACGAGGATTATCCACAGTTGCTTCACCAAATTTATTTGATAGCTTACACCATTTAGCGTTACATGTCAGACTCCAAGAAGATGATGCATACAATGTGAGCAATACGGTTTGGCGATCCTTGCCTACCTCTATTTTCTCAATCTCACTGCCATTTTGTACAAGTCTGCACACAGCAGGGTCCTCGTAATCACCAATATTATCTGAACTGCATGTGCAGATAATTATAGAGAGAACAATGAATACGTTCCATTTAAGCATATCGGATAATAATTTCATTTTGTTGGTATATATACTAGGCGGACAGAAATACACCTAAAGGAGAAACGCCGTACCATAACGGCCTGTGCCACCCAGTCATAAATATTCGCGTCTTTACCATTAGATTTTTTTACATTATTAGTATAATCCTTTTATAAATAAGAACTATCTGCCAAGACTTTTGCAGACTAGTGCATTTTAATGCCTCCGCCCTGACTCGTTTAATATCCAATGAACTAAATAATCCATCACTAAATGACTGTTTTTCCATATTCTTCATATACTATTAGATTAAATTTAAAATCGTTAACCTGGTCTTACCAAAGTATCTTTTTTTACACCACAAAATTATGTATTCGACATGTAACTTCGCCTCTGTAATGTTATTCATATAGGGAGCGTTTTAGAAACGATGGGGTGAATTTGTTTTATAAAGGGGATTCATTTGTTTTCTCCCTGTTTCCCTTTATACTTAAAGCACTCAAAATCAGCACACATATTTGATTCTTTAGAAGCTGATACAGCATAAAGTCCCAAGACGACTCCGGTAAATCCACCTGCTGTTTCAGTGCTTAAATAACGCGTGTTCATCTTACCCAGATCATAATATATTCCATTCACCTTATAACCGAAATAATAGTAATTGATATCCGACTTCACCACCAATTCCACTTCACCATCCGCCGGCAGAGAAACTTCTTTGGCACAATGGGTAATCTCTCCCAGTTTATACCGCAAACCAACAGAACGTTTCTGATCCTTATCCTGACGGACAAATAAATCATAGTGAGAATGAAACTCCATAAAAACGGAAAGTCCCGCTTCATCATTTACTCCCGCTTTCTGCAAGACTACCGGAGCGGATGCTTCCATATCAAAGTGTTCCTGTCGCAAGGCGACAAAGGTAGGACTTTTCCAGTCACTTAGCGTAACTGGAGTTGCTATCAAACGAAGTTTGCCATCTTTGGTAAAAGTATAATTCTTTGCTTCCGGATTTTGCAAATGAATCCATTCGGGAGAAAGTTTTCCTTCTTTAAAGTCTATCCGTTCCGGTCTGCCTTTCATTTCCTGTTGAGGCAGAGTGGTTACATCCATCTCCAAAGAAATAGTTCCGTTGGCATTGACCACAGGCCAGGCAGCCTTATCCCAACGCACCGGAGCCAGATACGTTTCACGTCCCAATGTATGATGAGTTCCCGGCATAATTCTGTATGCCAGGCACACCATCCACCAAGAACCATCGGTGCCTTCCACCAGGTCAGCATGCCCTGTTCCCTGAATCGGACTGGATTGTCCCGACTCATTGGCATGGGTCAGAATAGGATTTGCCGGATTTCCCTGATAAGGACCGTCTATGTAACGACTGCGGGCAATGGTTACTTTATGTCCCAATTCCGTACCTCCCTCTGAAATCAGCAGATAGTACCAGCCGTCTTTCTTATAAATGTGTGGACCTTCGGCATATCTGCCTCCGGTACCGTTCCATATTCGTTTGGAAGAAGAAAGCTGTTTGCCTGTCATGGGGTCAATCTCACACAGGTTGATGTATCCATCCGGATTACTGACCATAAAACATTTGCCATCTTCAAAATAAAGCGAAGGATCGATGCCTCCTTGTTCGAGCCAGACAGGTTCCGACCATTCACTACGGGGATCAGTAGTATGTACCAGGAAATTCCCCTTACCGGAAACGTTAGTCGTAATCATGTAAAACACTCCATCATTGTAACGAATGGTAGGAGCAAAAATACCGCTTCCCGAATTGGCATTAGTCAGATCAAGCTGGGACGGACGGGTCAGACAGTTTCCTATCTGCTCCCAATGCACAAGGTCTTTACTATGAAACAAAGGCACTCCGGGGAAATATTGAAAGCTGCTGTTGACTAAATAATAATCATCCCCTGCCTTGCAAACACTTGGATCGGGATGGAAACCGGGAATTACAGGATTACTGTAACCTTGAGCCGATGATTTGCATACAAAACAAAGCGAGATGAAAATAAGAAATAAAGCGTTTCGCATATTATATAATTTAAGAGTTAAACATCTTTTGCCGGCCGACGATACAAAAGTAGATGTTTTTCCCCAAGAAGACATGGTATTTCGTTCACACCCAGTCTGCCAAATGTTTTACCCATACGCACAAAATGTATCTTATTGGGGCATCATATGTATTCAATTGCATTTCGCCCTTTCGAGTGACTGCAAATCTTTCTACATTTGTGGTAGATTTTAAGTCTCACTCTAAAAATATCAACTCATGAAAAGCATTAAGAAAATGGTATTAGTATCAGCCTTTGCCGGTACCTGCCTTACAACTCACGCGCAGGCTACCCCTCCCGCCATCCCAGCCGATCCGGCTATTGAAGCTAACATCTGGAAATGGCTTCAAAAAATGACTCTCGAACAGAAGATCGGTCAGATGTGTGAAATCACCATTGATGTGGTGTCTGACCTTGAAACCAGCCGTGAGAAAGGATTCTGTCTAAGCGAGGCGATGCTCGACACGGTTATCGGTAAATATAAGGTAGGCTCACTACTGAATGTCCCTCTGGGAGTAGCACAGAAAAAGGAGAAGTGGGCGGAAGCCATCAAGCAGATACAGGAGAAATCAATGAAAGAAATCGGTATCCCATGCATCTATGGAGTAGACCAGATTCATGGAACGACCTACACGCTGGACGGAACGATGTTTCCGCAAGGCATCAACATGGGAGCCACTTTCAACCGGGAACTGACAAGGAAAAGTGCCGAAATATCTGCCTATGAAACCAAAGCAGGATGCATCCCCTGGACGTTTGCCCCCGTTGTCGATTTAGGTCGCGACCCGCGCTGGGCACGTATGTGGGAGAACTATGGAGAAGATTGTTATGTAAATGCAGAAATGGGCGTGTCGGCCGTAAAGGGATTTCAGGGAGAAGATCCGAACCGCATCGGAGCATACAATGTAGCTGCGTGCATGAAGCATTATATGGGTTACGGTGTACCTGTTTCCGGTAAAGACCGTACTCCATCTTCCATCTCACGCAGTGATATGCGTGAAAAACATTTCGCTCCTTTCCTTGCCGCTGTACGTCAGGGTGCATTGAGCGTAATGGTAAACTCCGGCGTTGACAACGGACTGCCTTTTCACGCCAACCGTGAGTTGCTGACCGAATGGCTGAAAGAAGACTTGAACTGGGACGGACTGATTGTTACAGACTGGGCGGACATTAACAATCTCTGTACACGGGATCACATCGCTGCCACCAAGAAAGAGGCTGTCAAGATTGCCATCAATGCTGGTATCGACATGTCGATGGTTCCTTATGAAGTGAGTTTCTGCGATTATCTGAAAGAGTTGGTTGAAGAAGGAGAGGTATCTATGGAGCGTATCGATGATGCAGTAGCCCGTGTGTTGCGTCTGAAATATCGTCTGGGATTATTTGACCATCCATATTGGGACATTAAGAAGTATGACAAGTTCGGTTCTAAGGAATTTGCAGCTGTTGCCCTGCAGGCTGCCGAGGAATCGGAAGTGTTGCTAAAGAATGACGGAAATATCCTGCCGATAGCGAAAGGCAAAAAGATTCTGCTGACCGGTCCGAACGCAAACTCGATGCGTTGTCTGAACGGCGGATGGTCGTATAGCTGGCAGGGACACGTTGCCGATGAATATGCGCAGGCATATCATACCATCTACGAGGCTTTGTGTGAGAAATACGGAAAAGAGAATATTATCTACGAACCGGGAGTGACCTATGCTCCTTACAAGAACGATAATTGGTGGGAAGAAAACAAACCGGAAATTGAAAAACCGGTGGCAGCGGCAGCACAAGCGGATATTATCATCGCCTGCATCGGCGAAAACTCTTATTGCGAAACTCCCGGTAACCTGACGGATCTTACCTTATCAGAAAACCAGCGCAATCTGGTAAAAGCTCTGGCCGCTACGGGCAAACCTATTGTCCTGGTTCTGAATCAGGGACGTCCGCGTATTATCAACGATATAGAACCTTTGGCAAAAGCTGTTGTCAACATCATGCTGCCAAGCAATTACGGTGGCGACGCACTTGCTAACTTATTGGCCGGTGATGCCAACTTCAGTGGAAAAATGCCGTTCACCTATCCCCGACTTATCAACGCTTTGGCAACTTATGACTACAAGCCTTGCGAAAACATGGGGCAAATGGGAGGTAACTACAATTATGATTCGGTGATGGATATTCAATGGCCATTCGGTTTCGGATTAAGCTATACGAATTATAAGTACAGCAATTTAAAAGTAAATAAACCGACTTTTAATGCTGACGACGAACTGATATTCACGGTTGACGTAACCAACACGGGCAAAGTTGCCGGAAAAGAGAGTGTGTTATTGTTCTCTAAGGACTTAGTGGCAAGCAGCACACCGGACAATATCCGTTTACGAAACTTCGAAAAGGTTTCTCTGGAACCGGGAGAAACAAAGACGGTTACGCTGAAACTGAAAGGAAGCGACTTGGCATTTGTGGGATATGACGGTAAGTGGAGACTGGAAAAAGGAGATTTCAAGATTAAATGCGGTGACCAATGGATGGATATTGTATGCGATCAGACAAAAGTATGGAATACTCCGAATAAGAATACGGCCCACAAATAAACCTCTTTTTAGATATTTCTATAGAAACATCTTCATATCGAATCTTCTTCTCATATACAAATACACATTCCTCTATCACCTATCATTTTGCTGACATCAGCAAAATGGTATTCCTGACAATAAATGAGAGATACCCTGCGACGAGGTATCTCTCATTGCCTATATCATCCATCAATAAGACCTAAATTCAATTATTCTTATTAATCAAATTGATTACTACCTTCACCATCACGTCCTTTTCTTCCGTCCGGCTTTCG
>ERZ827186.2872-NODE-2872-length-10865-cov-3.141351_pt1 | contig 10865 bp, 7 predicted proteins | sample MGYA00519918_ERZ827186 | MGnify/ENA primary metagenome ERZ827186 (study PRJEB31778, sample SAMEA3449275) | human gut metagenome | biome: human gut; feature: human-associated habitat; material: faeces | place: United Kingdom | collected 2010/2012 ... | reverse complement strand
GAAGAGCGCGTCGATGCGGGCGGTAAGCTCGGCGGGGGAGAAGGGCTTGGTAACATAGTCGTCCGCGCCGGTCATAAGACCGGTGACCTTGTCCATTTCCTGGCTGCGGGCGGTGAGCATGATGATGCCGATGCGCGTGTTGGACGCGCGGATACGGCGGCAGACCTCAAAGCCGTCGATATCCGGCAGCATAACGTCCAGCAGCGCCACGCGGATGTCCGGGTGGCGGCGGAGCTGCTCAAGCGCCATTTCGCCGCAGTCGGCCTCGATCGGCTCATAGCCGCTCCGGCGCAGATTGATAACGACAAAACTTCGGATGTTGGCCTCGTCTTCCAGAACCAGAACTTTCTTCATATCGGTTTCTTACCCTCCAACGACGGAGCCGGAGCTCCAGTCTGTATAAATCACATGAAATCGGCTGCGGATCGTGTTCTCGTCGGTCTTGCCGTCGAGAATTTTGGCGGCGTACACCGTCGTGCCTTCCTCCTGCAAAAGGAAGCGGTTATCGAGCCTGGCGCGCTCGTACCGGTTTTCGCCGGTGATGGCGTATACGGCGACATAGTCCTCAAGCGAGCCGTCCGAGCGCAGCCGCGAGAGAATGACCGCGCGCTCGCCGGAAACGCTGTCGTCCCGCCGCACCGTGAGCCCGACGTCCCAGCCGGACGGCAGCACAAGATACCAGTTGTCCGTAACGCAGTGGTAGGTTGTCATGATCGTGCTCGCGCGGCCCGAAGCGTCGTAGCGGAACCAGGCGATCGACCAGAAAACCTCGTCCCCGCGGCTGTAGAGCTGCTGCGGGTGCGGGATCTCGGTGGAGCCGTCGCCGTCGATGTCCTGCGCGTACACAAGACTGTAGGAGCGGCGCGTTTCGGAGATCTGCGTGGTGCGGTTCATGGTGAGATTGATGAGAGAACCGTCCCGGCAGACGAAGAGATCGGACACAAGATCGCCGGTCGTGAGCGTAGACTCCGCGAGCAGCGCAGGCGCGTCTCCCGCAAGCGTCACCATGCGCAGCCGCTGCAGCGCGGAGATACCGGCGCTGAGCGCCGCCGAGGTCGCCTGCGGTTCCTGCCCGAGCGGGAAGGTGTATTGATCGACAAGATAGGTCGTGCTGTTCGCCGCGCGCAGATTCAAAAGCTCGTCGCAGCCGTCGCGGTTGATGTCGCCGGTGACGAACTCGGCGCTGTCGGTGCTCAAAAGCACGTCGCCGGACCAGCCCGCGAGAGAATATACGCCCAGAACGGACAGACCCGAGGAGATCTGCCACGAAACGAGAAGCTCCTTCTGTCCGTCGCCGGTGAGATCGGCATAGTCGATCCGCCCGATGGACGAGCCTTCGCCGGAGATGGAGAGCGCGAGCCGGTGTTCGCCGTTTTCGGAATCGTAGATGTTGATCTTGGGGTTCTTCGCGGCGTCGCGGAAGAAGGCGAGCGCCTCGTCGGCGCCGTCGCCGTCCACGTCGCTGAGCTGCACGCTCTGGCGGTAGCTGCCGTGGATCGGCGCGGCATATTCGCTGCCGGAGGCAAGCTCCTCATCGATGAGCGATTGGAGCTGCCGGTATTCCTCCGAGGCCATCGGAAGAGAGAAATATTGATCGATGTTGCCGGAATAGCAGCCGCTCAGACAGAAAAGCAGCGCAGCAAGCAGCAGAAAAGCCCCCGGCCGGACAAATCGTTTCATAGTCTATCTCCGTTTTTTCAGTGCATAAATAGGCAAAACTATATTACCATATCGACGCTAAAAATGGAATACCGGAAGCGGAATATTTTTTCTTGCCAACGGCACATTTCCGCGGTATAATGCCGCCATACGCCGGTGTGGTGGAATTGGCAGACGCCCGGGACTCAAAATCCCGTGTCCGCAAGGACGTGCGGGTTCGACCCCCGCCACCGGCACCAAAAAATCAGCACCTCCGTCAGGAAGTGCTGGTTTTTGCATATTTGAAACGCTCAAGACGGGCAGACACAGCTTGTGCCTGCCCGCTTTATGGAGTTTGAAATTTCGTTTACGGCTTGGTGAGAATGGCGCTCACGTCGGTCATTTTTTCGCCGAGCGTGAACGTGACGGCCTTGCCGTCGTGGGTGAGCCGGTAGGCTTCGCCGCTCTCGCCCTTGCCCAGCAGATCGGAGAGCAGGAACGCTGACGCTGCGCCCTTGGTGACAAAGACGATCTTTTCCACGCCCTGCGCCTTGAGAGTGCGGATGCCGCTGAGTCTGCCCGTGAGAATGGCGAGGTCCTCGTCAACGGTGACGGTCAGCACGCCGCCCTTTTGCTCGGCCGTGTAGGCAATGTCCCTGCCGTCCTTATCGGTCACGCGGTAGAGGGGAGGAGCTATTAACCGGCTTCCCTCATCCGGCATGGTGTGGGTCTCCCCGCACTGGTCATACCGCACGCACTTTGCCGTCTTGGTGCCGTCGTGCTCATAGGTCGCATCGTTGTTGGAAACATAGTCCTCAAATAGATGCCCGAGCTTGCTGTCCGTGTCCGTTACCGTGTCTGTTGCCATACAGCCGCCCGTGCCGTAGCGCACGCACTGTGCCGTCTTCGTGCCGTCCTGCTCGCAGGTCGCATCGTTGTTGGAAACATAGTCCTCAAATAGATGCCCGAGCTTGCTGCCCGTGTCCGTTACCGTGTCCGTTTCCGTGCAGCCGCCCGTGCCGTAGCGCACGCACTTTGCCGTCTTGGTGCCGTCCTGTTCGCAGGTGGCGTTGTTGTCGGAAACATACTCCTGCCCTGCAAGGCTGTGGTTCAGGGCGGGGATATCCTCGGTTTTTGTATGGGAGGAGCTGGTGCAGGTGTAAGTCCTGACCCCCTTTCCCGTGCAGGTGGCGGGCGTCGTCACCGTGCCGCTGTCCCATACATAGTCTCCGGTGGGATTTGTAATCGTTTTGCTGGGAGTTCCCGTCATCCCGCTGCCCGGCTCGTAATATTCGATTTTCCCGCCGGGCTTCAGTGCGCAAATATCCGGCTCCACCTCTGCGCCGTCGGTGCCATAGCTGCCGCCGCCGCCGATGCCTGCGCCCGTTCCGTAATCTCCGTGGACACTGCCGCCCCGCACCTTCAACTGTGCATTGCCGGAAACGGTGATGCCTTCTCCCTTGCCATCTACTCCGCCGCCGATGCCCGCGCCGCACTTGCCGCCGCTGGCATTGACCTCGCCGCCGGAGATGGTGATGTGGCTGCCGCTGCCGCGCTGTCCGCCGCCGATGCCCGCGCTCCAATCGCCGCCGATGGCGTTGACCTCGCCGCCGGAGATAGTGATGTGGCTGCCGCTGCCGTGCTGACCGCCGCCGATGCCTGCGCCGTTGAGGCCGTTGGTGGCCCCGACCTTGCCGCCGGAAATGGTGATGTTGCTGCCGTTGCCGCCGAGGCCGCCGCCGATGCCTGCGGCGGCGAGGCCGCCGATGGCGTTGACCCCGCCGCCGGTGATGAAGATGTTGCTGCCGTCCTTTCCGCTTCCGCCGCCGATGCCCGCACCTTGTTGGCCGCCCCAGGCGGTCAGCTTGCCGTTCTTGTCCTCGTCCGCAATGGTCAGGCTGCCGCCGTTGTTCTTTTCAAGGCCGGCATGCTCATAGCCACTCCTGAGCGTGCTTCCGCCGTTCAGCTCGATGCTGACATTGCCCTCGCCGGTGGTGGAAACGGCGGCCTTGCCCTTATCGCGCACGTCGATGTTCACACCGGAGAAGGTGACGCTTGCGGTCTGACCGCTATCCGCGTTGATGGTGACGTTGTTTTCCTTAGAGGTTCCCGTAATGACGGGCGCGCTGTCCGGTACAGCGGCTCCGCCTCCCTGCGTGACCGTCTGCCCGCCGCTTCCCGCGTTTACTGTGATGTCGCCCTTGCCGATGTCCCAGGTCGCCGCGTGCGCCGACACGGGCAGACTGGCGAGAAGCAGCAGCGCAAGGAGCGTTGATACGATTTTCTTTCCCTTCATGTGTAAAAGCCTCCTTCTTTGTTCTGATTGATCGCCTCAATTCCGTTTTAATGCTCAGACACGGTAATTTTACCAGACGATGCGGAGAATTTCAAGTGCGCATTTGTACAAAATCCTGTTTTTGATGCGCCGCCGATAACGTTTGAGGCGGAGCAGCCGCTCCTTGCCCTGATGTACTTTGCAAAGCAGAGCAAAAAATCCTTCGGAACAGATGCTCCGAAGGATTTTTTGCTGCGCCAATATCATTTTTCCGAAAAATTCCGGCCGGTGGAAATCGGGCGCTGCCGTTTCCGCGGCGTTCCGCGCGGGAAAGCGCGGCCGCGGCGTTGTGATGTATGCCTTATGCGCGGGAGAAAACGATCGCAGTACCGGCAATGTCCTCGTCAACGACGGAGAGCGTACCGGCGGCCTCGTCATAGACGGCGGAGCTCTGCGTTTTGCCGATGGTCAGAACGATCTCACCGTTTTTCACGGCATACACGCCGTTGACGGTGCCGCTGTCGAGAAGCTCCTTCAAAGTCTCCTTGGGAAGCAGGCTGGCCATAAAGTCTTCCAGAGGCATTTCCAGCATGGCTTCAATGAGTTCGCGCGTCGTTGTGCAGCCGTAAGTCTGCATAAGTCCTTCCACGGTATAGCCGTTGTTCGCAGCGTCCTGCTCGAGCTCTTTTTCCAGATAGGCGGTGAGACCGTCCGTAAAAGCTGCATAGAACGTGTCGATCATCGCGGCGGCAGATTCGCTGTCAGCCGCCAGAAGGAAGGTACCCTCGCCGGTGAACTCGATAGTGTACTTCAGGTGAAGAGCGCCGAGATCCATGCAGTCCAGAAGCGCTTTGGAGGATTCGTCGTCATCAATGGCATCGTATAGGGAGTCGATGAAGATCGACGATACATCCATTTCGTTCGATACCCAGCTTCCGAGCAGCTTTTCGGCAAGTGCCTTGTCGCCGGACTGCGCGGCGAGAGCGGCGCTGTTTTTATAATCGCCGAGGGCGGTGAAGAGCTCCGCGGCGTGCGCGTACTCCCCGGCGTCATAGGTGTTCTGCGCGAGCGCGTAGTCGCACGCGGTGACGAGCTCTGCGCTGTCCTCATAGTCGCCGAGCGCTGCAAAGAGCGCGCGGGCCTGCTCATACTCTCCGGCGCTGTAGGTGTTTTGAGCGACCGTATAGTCGCATGCCGCTGCCTGGGCGGCGCTGTCCTTATAGTCGCCGAGCGTTTTGAACATTTCTGCGGCCGCGGCCGCGTCGCCGCTTTCCATAAGCTGCTTTGCCGTCTTGTAGTCGGCAGCGCTGCAGGCGGTCATGGTCAGCAGGAGAGCAGCGGTGAGAAGTATCAGAGCCAGTTTTTTGATCGTCTTTTTCATTCTTTCTTCCTTCTTCCGATACGTTTTTGCCGGAGATCGTATAAACTCAATATAGCATCCATTTTGTCGGTTTGTAAAGAAAAAACGCCCGCCGCTTTGTAAAGGAAAACAGAATGCGCGATCCATTGTTGACCAGCTTTCCCCGGAACTCTACTGCGGAAGGATCTCGGAGAGCGGGGGGAGGGAGGAGAAATACTCCTGAATACACTCCAGTGCGATTTTCTCGTTCTGATGCAGGTTGGAGAGCCGCTGATGGATGAGATAGAGCTTCATGCTGTTTACCCGTTCCTGACCGGGGAGCGGTACGAGCGAAAACTCATCGTTATCCACGCTATGATCCTGCGTGGCGGCATAGCCGCTCATAACGCCGAGAACGTTCCACCGGCGCACGGCATTTTTTATGAGCGGAACATTGGGATAGACTGTGATGCGGTTGCTTGGATCCATACTCTGCGAATAGAAGATGCGGCTGTAGCTGTAGAGGAACTGCGGCAGGATAGCGAACCGCTCGTTTGTGAGCGACATTACATCAACGGTTTTCTGCCGGTGGATGGGGTGATCGCGCCGCGCGATAAGATAGAGCATGTCGTCGTATACCGGCGTGATCTGCACCTGGTATTTCTGCGCCATGGAGGAAAAATCGTCGAGTCCGTCCGGAGAGAAATAGGTGAGCCCGATGTTGTAGTTGCTTTGCACAATCTCCGAACCGACCTTCATGCCGACGATCTCGTGAAACCGGAGCTGGCCGCGCGACACCTTTTTCTGATACTGGTGTGTGAGCGGCAGCGAAAGACCACATGTGATGCTTGGCGAGGCGAGAATACTGACAGGGAGCGAACGCTTCTCTGCGTTGGAACTCAGAGCAATGACCTCCTGCCAGCGCGAGAGAATATCCCAGGCGTTGGAGAGGACCTCTTTGCCCTCCTCCGTAGGAACAACGCCGTCGCGCACGCGCTCAAAAACGGGAAAACCGAGCTCGTCCTCGGTTTTGCTGACAATGGCGGAAAGCGCTGTCTGGCTGATGAAAAGCTCGCGCGCGGCTGCGGAGATGGAGTGATGCTGCGCCACACACAGCAGATAATGCAGATGTTCCAGTCTCACTTCTCCGTACCTCCTTCCATCAACTGTTTGCCGTGCTGCAAGGGAGAAAACGAAGAGCAATACTCCAGGATCTCGTTGATCAGGATCTTCTCCTGATAACGGAGATAGGATTCCTCACGCTGTATAAGACAGAAGTGCATCCGGGGGGAGAGAAGATCTTCAGAGAAGTGGAGCAGCTTGTGGCGCGCCGGATCGTAGATATTTGCGGCAGCCAGTGTAAACGCCGGGCCTACGCCGAGCATGTTTTCCTGCTCCATGATTGATTGGAGAAGATAGAAATTCGGAACGGATGTGATGTTGCAGTGCTGCGATGCCCAGCGGGAAAAGCGTGCGCCGCCGGAGAAAAAGCCGGTAGCCGTGATGATGGAATAGGCGGAAAGCTCCTCCTTTGTCAGAACATTATGCGCAGCCAGCGGATGATCCAGCTTCACGATACCGCAGAACTCCGTGGCATACAGAGAGGTGACATACAGCCCCTGTTCTTCCATCTCCTGCCGCAGCTCGTCGATCTCGTTGTCAGAGACATAGAAAAGGCAGATGTTCGCATTGCCCTGTAGTATCATCGGCAGCGCCGCCGGACGCGGCTGCTCTTCAAAAAAGAGATCGCATTTGAGCTCATATACATGAAAGCGCCGTGTGAGCTCGAGCGCAATGCCTGCGCTCGTCGCCGGAGTGACAACGACATGCACCGGCTGCGCATGGACGCCCTCGTGCGCCGTAAGGCTGTACAGCAGCTCCGTTTGCACGTTGATGTCGCGCAGCGTGGCGAGAAACTGTTCGCCGAGGATCGTGGGGACCATGCCGTTCGGCGTGCGGCAGAAAATGGAAAAGCCGACCTCCTCTTCCACTGAGCTGAGGATGGAGCTGAGCGTTGTCTGGCGTAGATTGAGAGCCTTTGCCGCGGCAGAAACGGATTTCTGCCGGCCGATCTCCAGAATATAGGGGAAATACTCCAACTGCATGGCCAACACACCCTTTTCTTTCGAATTATTCTTAAACAAGAATGATTATGCACAAATAGCCGAACAGGAGGGGTCGAAAAATCGACTCCTCCTGTAGTGCTTTTAACCGGGGATACGGGAAATTATGCGGTTTTGAATAGAGCTTTTTTTAAAAATCATTCAATGGCTTTGTAGATTTCTTCCAGCGGCATGTCCTTCGGGAAGCCGAGATTCTCGAGCGTGCGGCCGCCGTGGATATAATCGCGGTCGTTGATCGCGCCGGCTACGCCGAGGAACGAGCGCAGCACCGGCATATCCATGCCGAGGTGCTCCGCCACGGACAGGGCGAACGCACCGCCGCAGCCGCAGTCCTCGTGGAGATAGCGGTGATCCAGCGCGAAGGGGCCGTCCATGTACTTGTAGAAGATGTGAACTTCAGGATGCTCGTCGAGGTGCAGCACCTTTTCGATCATGCCCATCGGGTTGCCATGCTCGGTCATGCCCATGGCCTCGATAACGGCCTTGCGCTCCTCGCGGATCTTGCCGACACAGTGCACGACGCGCGGCGTGAAGGCATACTGGAAGAGAGAGTAGTCGTGACCTTTGTGGTCGATCTCTGCGGCGGAGAGAACGGTGCTCGCGATGTGGTTGATGACGTTGCCCGCGTTGATGACGCCTTCAAAGACGTTGCGGTTGGCGGTGTATTCCACGACGCCCTCGAGATCCTTGAGCACGCGCGCAGTATCGGAGGCGGGGAGGGAAGCGACCTTGCCCTTGAGATTCAGGGGCATGCCGGTCGTGACTTCAGCCTTGCCGGTCAGACGGCAGGGGCAGAAGTTGCCTTCCTTCTCGGTCAGAGTGATCTTGGCGGTAACGCCCATCTCGTCGAAAACCTTACGGAACACGAAGGAGGCAAGGTTGCCGGGGATGATGAGGATGTGCTGGCCATCTTCAACGTAAGGGGCGATGCGGCGGGCGATCTCCTCGTGACGGTCGGCCATGACGTGGACGAAAATGACTTCCGCGCCGCGGACAGCCTTTTCGGGGTCAGTGGTCATGCACACGGGCTTACCCGTGCCGTGCATGCCGCCGCGCAGTGTGATGCCGCCGAGCTCTTCGATATCCTGGAAGCGGGAGGCGAAGCGCTCGTCGTCGTGGAAGGTGACTTCAAAGCCGCGCTGGGACATAACGGAAGCAACGGCGTGGCCGGTGGAACCGGCACCGATAACGGTAATTTTACGAACCATAATACATTCTCCTTTACATTATAGCACGATCCATTGCTGCCGGAAAGGGGCTGAAACCGGGTTTTGATCCGTTTTTTTCAGCCCCTCGCCAGGAGTTGGCAGCGCAGGAAGGGAAGAGAGGAATACTGTGTGACTATACGAGTTTAGAGACTATACGAAAAACTCAGTGGACAAGCAGGTTGATGCCTACAACAAGAACGGAGAGCGCGCCGACCGTGGCCGTCTTGATACGCATGCCGCCATTGGGCAGCGTCGGCTGGGAGTGGAAGATGGCCGCGGGAGCGAAAGCGCCGGGGAGGATCAGGCCGACGTTGACCATATAGATCAGCGCGGCGCCCGCAAGCGTCGGGTTCATGCCGGCGGCAACGGTGAACGGAGCAATGATGGGGATCATAGCCGAGCCGAACGCGATGTTCGAGCCGAGGTTGGTGAGGATCATCGAAACAATGATCGTGAACACCAGGATGAAGCCGGGACCCTTTCCGGCGAAGATCGGGGCAAACACGCCGCTGATCCAGGGAACAACGCCGGTGCCCTCGCTCGTAACGGCGCTCGAGAGCGGCAGCGTCACGGCGCACATGAGAATGACTTCCCAGCTGATGGCGGTGTTCTTGACATCCTTGAATACGATGCAGGGCTGTCCGTCGCCTTCGCCGCTCGGAAGGATGAGCAGGATGGCGGCGCAGATGCAGTAGCAGCCGGCAACGGTCAGAGTGTTGTTGACAAAGGTGGCGAGACCAGTGCCGATAAGGGTGTTTCCAAGGATGCAGATGATAACGGTCAGACAGTAGACGATAAGGATACGCTTGACGCGGGGACGCATGATTTTGCTGTCCTCGCCGAGCTTGGTCTCATCGAAGCGCTGCATCTTGCTGTAGTCGATCTTGAAGATCCATTTGGAGATGAAGACATAAGCCGTGATGATGAGCACCGTCGTGGGGATGGTGATGCAGGCCATGACGCCCATGTTCAGCTGCGTGCCGACAGAGGCGGACCAGTTGTTCGCCAGACCGAGCATCCAGCTCTGGTAGGGGATCATGCCGCCGCCAAGCACGGTGCAGAGCATAACGCCGGCGAAGCCGACATAGCGGAAGCCGCTCTTCTCATCGTAGCCGCAGTTGTCGGCGATGTCGTTCCAGATACCGTAAAGAATCAGGGAGAGGACGATCTGGTTGACGACGACGCAGGACAGACCAAAGATCACGAAGAACGCCCAGACATAGAGCATCGGGCTCTTCTTGAAGATGGGCTTGGAGAGAGACCAGCGGACAAACCACTTGCCGAAGCCGTAGTAGGAGAGGGAACCGGCGGCCACGAAGCCGACGATACTCTGGAACACAACGTTATGGCCGAGACCGTTGGTGATGACCTGCGCCATGCTGGAGTAGCCGCTGATGCCGAAGGCAATAATCGCAAACAGCGAGGGCCAGATGATGTCGCCGCAGGCGGAGTAGCCGTAAATGACGCCGATGAAGACACCGAGCAGCTTCATGCCGAGCGGAGTGACGGTCGCGAACGGGGGAAGGTAGCCGAAGAGGAACATGAGCGCCAGCGTGATGACCATGTGGACCCACTGCATGGGCGAGTAGCCCTTTCTCTTCGCGGGAACGGAAGCAGAAGTCTTTTCCATTTGATTGCACATCCCTTTCATTTTTTTTCTCAGGATGCAGAGCGGAGCGGGGAGAGGGAGCTCCTTCGTCCTCTCTGCCGTCAAGTCGTGGACTGCTGGATTTGAAGAGAGCGGTACGCACGGCTTGCGGACAAATGGGAAAATTCGGAAAGCTGTCAAAGCACCGGGCATCGGCGCGGCAGATTACCGAATTCCGCCGTAATCATAAAACAGATATCCCCCGGAATCAACTGTTTCGACTATTAGGTTTTTTGGTATGGGATATCGGGAGAGCCAAAATATGGGATACGGAGCATTACGCTTTGACATTCCGCCATTCTTTGGCGAAAATTGGAGACGAAGAGAGCGGTATGTGCGGCGGAGATATTCCCTGCACCATCCGAAAACGACCGGCGCGCGGCGAGCCGATTACAACTTTTTATTAATATGCGCTGCGAAAAGCGAACCGATGCGCCAGACAGAAAGGAAACAAAGCATATGTATGGTTGGAGAGCAAAGATCGGCCTGATTACTCCGATGAGCGAGAATGCCGAGCACGCATTTCACCTCTACGCGCCGGAAGGCGTATCCTTTGCGTCCATGAAGATCAACTTCCCCGGCCCGACGCCCGAGGGACTGACCATTCTCACCGATCGGCTCGAAGAGACGGCGG
>ERZ827186.2870-NODE-2870-length-10881-cov-30.042398_pt1 | contig 10881 bp, 8 predicted proteins | sample MGYA00519918_ERZ827186 | MGnify/ENA primary metagenome ERZ827186 (study PRJEB31778, sample SAMEA3449275) | human gut metagenome | biome: human gut; feature: human-associated habitat; material: faeces | place: United Kingdom | collected 2010/2012 ... | reverse complement strand
CCGTGCAGCAGGTACGTCGGCAGTTCCAGATCGAGTATGGCAGCAGCATAGAGGAATTTCTGGAATCCCTCTATGTGGCCGGTGTCACCTTTGAAGGGTCGTCAATCGAGGATCACGCCCGCTGCATCGAGCGCAGCTACAAGATGCTGAAGCTGCTGGATACCTCCGTGGAGCTGCTGCGGACGAAGCACAAGTACGGTGAGAGCTATTACTGGCTCCTGTACTACACCTATCTGTCGCCGCAACAGTTGGCGAACACGCAGGAGATCATCGACAAGCTGGAGCCGCACATCCGCGACATCAGCTACCGCACCTACTTCCGCAAGCGTCAGATGGCTATTGATGCCCTGAGTTCGGTGCTATGGGGGTATACGTCAAAGGAGAGCCTGGTATTGCTGGAGAAGTTTGTGCCAGAGGGGTGAGACCATGAATTATATCTTAATACGTGAGCAAATAAAACAAATGTTGCGCCATTTCGTCAATATTCACAGAAAAAAGTGACATATTTCTACTTGACCTGCCACGAAAAGGCCAGTAATATTTATATGGAAATAACCACTAAGGGGGAATGGGATAGTTTCAAACAAGCAGTTTTTTTAATCCTTATTCATATACCTCACTTTAGACCTAGGAAATTCCTGATGGCTTCGCAAGTATGCAATATATGTCATTCGGTTATGAGACAGGCAGTACTATGTACATACAATCAATATATTTCCTCAGTTCAATCAAAAAAGCAATTTCAACAGCATTTTCGACCATGGTACGCTGATCTCTATTTGTATTATGCCATAGATATTTACTCACATAAAATTATTAGTGGAGAGGAGTATACAATTGCGTTTGGCTAAAAAACACAAGAATTATGCGTTGGCGATTATCGGAGATTTAGCCTATGAAACCGTTGCAAATAAAGATTTTCATTATACATGCTTGGGAGGTTCGGGGTATTATGCGGCGATAGGCGCATCACTTGCACAATGCCAAGACTTCTTACTCGTTTCGAGCGTGGGGGAAGACTTTGATTTTTCCTTATTAAATTTAGTTCAAGAGGATAGTCGGTTAATTAGTGTTATACACGAGAAGAATACAGCTCGCTTTTTTACGCAATATGTCAAAGAATCAGGAAAAAGAATTTTTCATGGAGACTTTGGCGCGCTAGAATCTCCAGACTATAAAAACTCAGTTACCTCGCTGCTTGACATCCCGCTTATTTATTTAGCAGGTGGAAATCCAGAACGGCAGAGAAGTTGGATAAATGAGCTGAAGCGTTATAATTATAGCGGAATGATAGCAAGTGATACCTTCGAGCAATATTGTCGCGAAAACGCCAAAGCTGTTAAGGAGGTGTTTAAGGATAGCGATATTGTATTTTTGAACGAAGAGGAATGGGCTATATTAGAGTGTTCAAGTGCTTTTGCGCACAAAGTAACTGTCTTAAAGAAAGGAAAAGACGGTGCAGTTCTGTTTGATAGTTCAAAACACGCAACAAGTGTTTTGCCCCAAAGCGGAATTGCTGTGGAAGATACTAATGGTGCTGGCGATATTTTAGCAGCAGCATTTTTGGCAAAAATAGCAAAAGGAGTGCCGTATGCGTCTGCACTACAATATGCAGTGAATTTGGCTTCAGCATCAGTCGAAAAAAAAGGTGTGAATCACATGATATTCAAGAAGTAACGAGGTGAATCATATGCAGATGCAGTATGTTTGCTTTAATATTTCGTCTCTCTGTGATATGTCTTGCCCATATTGCTATCGAGTAGGGAACAGTTTTGGCAATGTGAGCTATAAAAGTGCAATAGAATATATAGACTATTTAATTTCGAATGGATGCACAGCAATAAATATTACAGGTGGAGAGCCATTGTTAAATCCGGACTGGAAAAGAATCATAAGATACTGCTCTTACAGGGGATTATTTACTATTTTATCTACAAATGGACTACAACTTAATATTAATGATGACATAATGAACCAAATTGACGTACTATCCCTACCTTTAGACGGTGGCGATGCGGAGACCAATAAGGCAACCCGTACCAAAAAACAATATAAGAAGATACTATCACTGATAAATGCATATCGAAATACAACCTATCATTTTTCTTTAAAGGTAAATACTGTTCTTACAAAGTATAACTACATGCAGATGGATAATTTGTTGCAGATAGTAGACAGTCCTCGCATGGTGTGGAAAATATTTGAGCTTAGAGAGAAGGGAGAATATTATAACTTTCCCCCCGATAAAATTTTATCAGAAACTGAAATTTGCGCGGTAATAAATCACTTACTCAGCCTTCCGCATATGTGTAAAATACATTTTATGGGAAGCTCGTCGATTGCTTCCGATGATAGTAATTGTAAAGTTAGGCCAAATTATTTTATTTTGGACTATAATGGAGACTTATATTTTGCAACAGAATCAGAAAATCAATTGCTATTTAATTTGAATGCAAGAAAGGAGATGAAGGATGTGAGCAAAGATTTTGAGTTAATTAATAATCAATACTATGAGGAGCTAAAAGATGATTGGAAAAGACATTAAATCTTCATATGTTTGTGCTCGCCGGTATGTTGAACGTTGTTGTATTGAAGTTGAGCAAGATGGTCAAGTTATCCAAGCATTTACGGAGCGAGAAGGGAAAAACCGCGTAACTGATTGGGGGGGGACAGGCTCTGCACTCTCCATGTTGCACAAAATCGGTAACTCAGGCTCATCGAACATAGTTTCGAAAATCGAACGTGCGTCCGAATGGCTTCTTGCCGATCAGAAAGAAGATGGATCATGGGAAGCCGCTGAAATGCAATGCTGTGAGGCGACATCGGCGGTTCTTTATGATCTAAACGAAACAGGTTTACTAACTGAAAAGATTACGGAAAAAGCACTAGATTTCATTGGTAAATGCTATGTTGAAAGAAATGGATATTTTGTATCTATGCCTGATATAGATCAGGTTCCCCATATATATACGACTTTTTTAGCTGTCCGGACATTATCCACAATGTCTCGCTCGATTACTGATAAATGGAAATGTGATGTAATTGAATGGATAAAATCGGCTGTAGCCGCAGATGGACGTTGGAATGCGGTTCCCAATTGCGTAGAGGGTGACGTTGCACATACAGTCTTCGCATTGCTGACTTTGCTTTACTGTGGCGTTCCTGTAGTTGAATTGAAGAAAAGCTACAAAAGGCAAATTAAATGGCTTATTTCACAAATTAAGAATTGCACAGTATTAGGCGGGGCTTTTTCCTATGAGGCAACAGAGGCATATTCGGCGAAAGAAAGAGACTCTTATGGTGATTGTGCGTACATTCTAAAATCTTATCATTTTAATGCAGCGTTGCTGTGTACACTATTCTTGAAAATAGGTCGCATCGGAGTTGCACAGAGGCTCATTGCAAAAATAATAAAGTTAAGAGGGATACAAGATGGGTGGGGATTGCCTGATGGTAAGATATTCGTTTGGGCAACACAGCAAGCGGTTGAGTGTATGTATGACTACGAAGCAAAAATACACAGCGATACATTTTGGGGAACGGTAAGGAGTGTGTGTTTTTGCGTTCCTCTTTTAGGTGTCAAAATATTGATTGCTACGATTTTGATTCCGACAATATTATGGCTTTTTCAAGATGCGCAAAAGGGAGCTGATATAGTGTTGAGTATTATAGTTGCTATCATACCTTGGCTTGTAAAAAGGGAAGACTAATGACCGGAAAGAAAGGCGAAATAGATGCTATGAAATCGGTTCTCCGGTTTTACTTGGCTTAGTGTGTGGAATTGGTTTTTAGGGATAATTCTTCTCCGTTTGCAATCATTATGTTATAATGCTTGGTATCTTTTAATCAACTTTGCTTGAGAATGCAAGTTTTCCAAGTGCAATGAATCAATTAACTGATGATTTGGGGGGACAATAAAAGCGAAATAACATCTAGGAGATTTACAATGATAAAAGATAATATTGCAGATCAGCTAGTCTATTCAACAGTCCGGATTCTTTGCTCGAATTCGACTGAGATTGCTTCAGGAACCGGATTTTTTATGCTGTATGAAAATAATCCCGATGCGAAATATCTCGCGGTGGTAACAAATAAGCATGTTGTTGCCGGGTACTCAGCCGCAACTATCGAAATGGTTGCGGCTGATGGAACTGGCAGCCCAGTGGATACATCACACATTAACATCACACTTCCGGATCTTCAGAAGAAATGTGTTTTTCACCCTAACCCCGATGTTGATATGTGTTTTATTTTCATTGATGCCGAAATGAAAGCATTGCGCCATCAAGGTAAAAATCCATATTATAGATGCATAGGAAAAGAAATGCTTCTTAGGCCAGAGGATTACAACTCACTAACCGCAATTGAAGATATCATTATGATTGGGTACCCCAATGGCATTGTAGATGGTTTTAACTACAAACCCGTCGTTAGAAAAGGTATTACTGCAACTAATCTAAAACTTGATTATAATGGTGAATCTGTTTTTTTAATTGATGCGGCATGTTTTCCGGGATCGAGCGGTTCTCCAGTATTTTTGAGGAAAGTTGGATTGGAAAAAGAAGTCACCGAAAAGGGGATTACACTTGGTGTTAGTGCTTCATATGCACTATTGGGAATTCTTTACGCTGGCCCAACCTTGACAATCGACGGAACTATTGTTATTAAAGATATTCCCACTACAGCGAAACCTTTTGCAGAAATGAAGACAATGATGAATCTTGGATATGTTGTAAAAATAAATAGGGCAGTTGAGCTGTTTGAGTCGATAAAATTGAATAAGGCATATCCGCCCCAATAGGTTGGCTTTGTTCCAACTCAAAAATAAAGCGTCAATCACCCGAGACATACATCGATAGTGTGGCCATTTCTGTATCGACAGTGAATGACCTTATGATTCTACTACAGAGTCAACAGGGGTATATTGAGTTCTCTCCAAGCGTATATGCATAAGAGTATAAGCAACGACACCCGTCAAAAAACTAAGGTAAATAAAAAACACGAGGCTGGCAAATGCTGTTGGGCCTGTGTCGTTTGTTCTCTTGATATCCTGTTAACATAGGGGTGTTCGGGCCGGGCGGAGATAGCCACTGCGGGCCGGGAAAAATAAGCCAAATGTAGCCGGAAATAAAAAGCCACTACCACAGTTCTTGCAAACCTTGTACACTGGAAAGTGCCAACAGCCCAGTGGAAGGGAGCGTAATGAAAGAGACAAGTGGTAATGGCTATGTACCGATTATAGCACAGGCCATAGAAGAAATGAAAGCAGCACAGGGAGATTCCTTCTCTCTGGAGCAAATCAACTTAGCCGAGCTTGAACGACGTACCGGTATCTCCCGTGGAAAGCTGCGTCGTATCAAGAAGAACGGCTTTCGGGATAACCGCCGAAGCGATGAGGTCAGAAAACACAAGATCACTAAGCTCACCGGCTATAGCGGAATCATTGACACGCTGTTAAAGCAGGGTGTCGGCAACTCCACAGTCATCCTGAAGCGTCTGCAGGAGTCTGACTTCGATGGTAAGCTGACCATTGTAAAGGGCTACATCGCCGCCCATAAGTATCTTCTTCCTGCCAAGCGGCAGCAGGCTGCACCGCAGGGCAACCGGGGTCGCCGTTATTCCACAGATCCCGGTGAGACTTACCAGATGGACTGGGACTTTACCGATGTGCTGGACTACAATGGACAGACCTACCGCGTAGCTTGCTTCGCTATGATCTGCCACCATTGCGGAGAGCGCTATATTGAGTTCTTTCCCAATGCCAAGCAGGAAAACCTCTTTATAGGAATGATCCACGCATTTCAGTACATGGGCATCCCTCGGTATGTGTTGACAGACAACATGAAAAGCGTTGTCCTCCGCCGTGATCTGAATGGCCATCCTGTGTGGCAGAAGGATTATGAGGCGTTTATGCGGACAGTAGGATTTGACACCAAGCTCTGCAAACCTTATCATCCCTTTACAAAGGGGAAAGTAGAACGCCTTGTGCGATTCGTGAAGGAGAATTTCCTTGCTGACCGGGTATTCTACAATATAACAGATCTCAACTGGCAGGCACTGGAGTGGTGTCACGCGCAGAACAATATCTACCACCGCGTCGTAGACGGTATGCCACAGCAGTTACATGACGCGGCTTGCAGTAAAGTACTGCGTGAGTTGCCAGACAGCAAGGAGATTCAATTCTTTCTTTGCCCAGAGCGTAGGATCTCTTTTGACGGGTTTGTCAACTATGAAGGACGGCGTTTCGGTGTGCCGTACAGTTATCCCGGGCGCACGGCCCGCATTATGCGCAGCGGTGACACGATCTGCATCTACTCAACGGACCTGAATGCGCTGCGTGCCACTCACGATGTCACATGGAGTCGCCGTGACGGCTTCTGCGAGGGGCAATACGAAGCCCAGCCGGAAGAGCTGCCCACCGTTCCGGTGAAAACACAGATCCGGCAGTTGCCAAAGCCTGCCGGCAGCCTCTCCTTTGCAAAGTTTGACTTTGATGACGAGGAGGGATTACTGTGACGGAAACGGTATTTGAAAAGTTCACAACAGCAGCTGCCACGCTGAAGTTGGACTTCTCTTCTGAGGAATTTGCGCTTTATGCAGAGGAGCATGAACTGTCCGAAACTGAGATGGCAGCCGTGGCGCGTGTGTTCACCTATCTCAGCGAGAAGAAGCAGCAGACCACAGTGCACACCCTGCTCAGGCTCAGCCGTTTACCCACCAAGGCACCCAGAACATTTGAAAACTTCGATTTCTCATTGCTGAAGGGTCGTGATGTGGAGCGTCTAAAGGCACTGCCATCCCTCAGTGCCATCCATTCACACAGAAATCTGGCATTTATTGGCCCTGCCGGAACGGGTAAGACCCATCTGGCACAGGCCTTTGGCTACGCCTGCTGCCAGCATGGTATGAAGACCTATTTCATTAAAGCCTCGGAATTACGGGACAGATTCCTCGCAGCCAAGCGTAGTGGTAAGGCGGACTCCTGTCTCAACGCTCTGGTGCGTCCAAGCTGTCTTATTATTGATGAGATTGGGCACTGCGAGTTCGACAAGGAATGTACCCGTATGTTCTTTGATCTGATTGACCGCCGCTACAACAAGGAAGGCAACTTCAACATGATTTTCACCAGCAACAAAAATCCGGCGCTGTGGCGCGAGGATTTCAACGAGGACGCCACCTTGCTCTGCGCATTGGACCGCATCTTTGATGATGCTACGGTGTTCAAGCTGCGCGGCGAAAGCTTCCGTGGGAAGAAATTGGAGACGATCTCCCTGCAGACCGGCAAGGTAAAAGCCGTTGAGCCCGCGGCGGAAATGAAAGAATAATTCAAGTGCCATACTGGGCTGTTGGCTGTACATTTTAAACCCAGTTCGCTTGTTTAGGTGAAACCAAAATGGCAGGAAACTGAATGCATCCTCAAAAGGATTGGCTCACCGTTCCGGCTTAAATTGGCTGTTTTTTTCCGACCCAAATTGGCTGTGCGCTCCCGGCGCTAACATTTGCGCATAAATCTTGACGGGACATTGATCCCACGCAGTGCCATCCGAACTACACTGCCGACATCCGTGAGGGTGTTGCCATTGAGTATGTTTCCTGCGAGCCGTCGGACAGTCTGAAAGAGCTGTTCTCGGAGGGATACAACGCGGATGATGATTCTTTTGAGGAAGAAGAAATGGAGCAGGCGTAAACCCGCTCCGGACACAAAAACCTATTCATCACAATTCACATTATAACAAGCATTGACCGCTTCGGCGAATAGTGAACGGGAATGCTTGTTTGGGTCATCATTGTTATTTTTCCTGCGGATGTATAGTGTGTACAGCGCACCTTTCAATCCATTATCTTTTATCCATTGAAAGCGTTCCGGAAGCATATAGAATCCCTGAGACTGTTCTGACCATGAATAAGCATTTTGCTTCTTGTTATAGTGAATGTACTCCTGACAATCGTATCCATCGTCGTCTACATAGTCATTTACAAAAGCAAAATCAACGCTGTGAAGTATACGGGAATTTTTTCGGTCCTTAACTTTGATGGTTAAGACGCGAGTTGAGTCTTCGGCAAAGTCGTAGCCATACCGATGCGCAAATTTATCCAATGATTGCTTGAACAGTAATTTAATCTGTTTTGCAGTGAAGCGATTTTCTTCATCGTTGGGACAAATATTGATGTCAAAATCGAAACCGATATTTGATTTTGCATCATAGGTTATCATATTTCGAGAGTAACTGCCAACAGGCTCATGCTGAAAAGTGTATTGCTTCCGCAAGTCATCATGAACAAGACTGAGAATTTCCATAAGGTCAGAATAGGCAGACTTAACCTGTGGGGAATGTTTGGATATGAACTTGAAATCGTGTTTCATATTATGAATCCTTTCTTTTCCCATGCCGCCCATTCAGCTTTTCCTGCTAAATCATTGTAGCATACTCGCAAACGATACCCTTGTCAATACATTTAGGCAAAAAAAGTGGATGTAACTGAAATCAGTTACATCCACTGTGGGGTATTCCTCGAAGGAGAGTCTGGCACTGCTGGAGAAGTTTGTACCGGAAGTGTAAATTGTCAAAGACCGCGGTGACTTTTCAAAAAGACTATAGTAGCGGCCAGAATTGTGTAATATTGTGTAATATTTTGTTGGAGTAAATCAATATGAGATTAGAGCGCATTCCACTATAGTCTCAGAGTATAGCGTATTGATGCCAAATGACGAGTATTAACTTGGAGAGGTTAATAATTGATCTCGCGAGATTTTAGAAAGAACAAAAGTGGATGCAATTTAGCGAAACTTAGCGCGCGACAAGTAATAAACATAAAGAAGGTTACGCAATGTTAAGGTTTAACAATTTTACGGATGAGTACAAGTATTTTGTCCAAGGCTACGTGCTACCATTAATGGGGATGTCTGGAAAACCGGCTGAATTCTACGCTGCAGACGATGTGAAAGGGGAAATTGGTAGTTCTATAGTTGTTGGCGTTGTTGACACAGGTAAAAATAAAAAATTATATTTTGGTTCTTTGTCACGAATTCTATTTTATGCGTTGTTTAGTCATGGCTTTCCGCAAGATACGTTAAAACTGGCAAGATGCCTATGTAGGGCTTTTTTTGACATTTCGCAATTTCAGTTTTCGCATCCTTCAAAAGCGAGGGTACGCTATGTTTCTGACATGCACCGGGAAAGCGTCTATCAAATGGCTATACAACGCGGCATTTGCGACTGGATGGTCGGTGAGGAGATGAGACCTGTAGAGAAACTGCTAGCCTTACTGGAAAAATGGGCAGTGCAAACTTATGAGGGCAAAAAGGTCACTTTTGGTTTTTTCATTAATCCAAAGGACGACTCTTTGCCAACTGCTATAAGGGGCGAAACATGGCTTAAGTTTCTCGAGAACGATTATTCGGCGGTATTAACAGATTGTATCCATTCGGTGATCCAGCTAGACAAAACATGCGGTTTCGTTAGATTTCTCTCTTTGGCAGAAGGTGGGACTATTTCTGCCCACCAGTTGTCTCCGCTCCTTCCGCTTAGATTTTCGCAATGTATTGATAAATATATAAGGGGAAGTGCGGTTGGGATTTTTTTACTTAATAATGGCGATATCGTTCTTTCGAAAGAGGGAAAAATTAACCTTGTGAAGCGTAATCTTCATTGGCTGAATTTTAGTTTTGCTGCATTTCACGATGCAATCTGTGATGAATATACATCTTGGAATGAACAACTTCTTAACGAAGTATACGCAACTATGTTAGATGTGTCCTTTGCGCACACAGGCGGGATTATCGCTATCGTGAAAGATTCTAATTCGTTGAGCGAATTAAAATGCTCTATTTTGAAGCCGTGCGATGACCTATCGGAAGAACTAGCCAATAAGGGAAATCAAAAACAGGAGAGAAAGCAATCCGACGCTGACGATAGGGAAATGCAGAAGATTAAGCGAAAGGTTATTGAAAATCTAGTAAACAGAAAGAACTTTTGCCAAATTGATCGGAAATTGCGCAGCGAACTAACCGCAATGGATGGTGCATGTATACTTGATCCAAACGGTAACGTGATCTCTTTTGGCGCGATTATTCGTAACGATGCGGAGTCATCGGGTGGTGCGAGGGGCGCTGCCAGTAAAACGCTTTCGCGATATGGTCTTGCAATAAAAATATCCACAGATGGCTATGTTGAACTCTATCTTGAGGGCGAAAAGAAGTTTTCTATTAAGTAGAGTATATTTGAGCTCATCCCTGCATAGCATAAAATGTGGTCCTTCTTAAAAAATGCAGGTTCTTCGCAAAAAAACCTTGACAAGGGAAGGGAACTCTGGTATTATCGATTGGACTACAAAAAGTTAGCACATCGGTGCGCCGAGCGTGCTAGATTGTCAGCGGCTTGGGAAATTAGTTATATGTTCTCTGGGCGCGGCAAGCAAGGCTGGCACGGTATTGCTGTCAGTCGAATGGGTCACATATCGTTGCCCAAGGAGACCTTACTTTCGGGTTATGGTCAGGAAGCAGCGAGGCAGAAGTTGACGAACTTCAAGCCTCGCTGCTTTTTTTCTGCGATAGTCTAAATTCCAGCGGGTAAAAATAACTCAATAAAACATCGGCAGCGACTTGAAGGCCGGAATTTACACACCCGCACCACCAATTACCACACCTAGCCCCACAGGCGTAGATGACTATTAATTCCCTGAATTCGATGCTACGTAAGTGCTCATCAAAGGAGTCGCTAATGGAGAAGTTCGTGCCGAAGGAAGAATAGGCCACTGTACTACACAACCTGTCGCTGCATTGGTTGGCGAACATAAAGAGAAAACCATCAAAAAACCAGAGTCGTACACTCGGGACAACAGCAACCAAATCTTCTTCCGTGTCAGATGGACACACCCTGC
>ERZ827186.2868-NODE-2868-length-10886-cov-2.900563_pt1 | contig 10886 bp, 9 predicted proteins | sample MGYA00519918_ERZ827186 | MGnify/ENA primary metagenome ERZ827186 (study PRJEB31778, sample SAMEA3449275) | human gut metagenome | biome: human gut; feature: human-associated habitat; material: faeces | place: United Kingdom | collected 2010/2012 ... | reverse complement strand
GTTATTCAGTTCGATCATAGAGTACAGAATTCTTCTCTGTATCGGTTTCAAACCATCTCTTACATCCGGCAGGGCACGGGACGCAATAACACTCATCGCGTAGTCGATATAAGAGGTTTCCATTGTCTGTTTCAGATCCACTTCGTGGACTTTGTCAAATATATTGTCTTCCATCAATCTCTCAGAGATTTAATTATCCCTGTTCCTCCTTTCTTCTACACGCTTATATTATACATCCAGATTCTTAACGTATTTTGCATTCTCAACGATGAACTCACGTCTTGGCTCTACTTTGTCACCCATCAGTGTCGTAAATGTCAAGTCCAGTTCGCTCGTTGTCTCATCATCCATCGTTACACGTAATAGAATACGGTGTTCCGGATCCATGGTTGTCTCCCAGAGCTGTTCTGCATCCATCTCTCCAAGACCTTTGTAACGCTGGATCTTATTATTACCGTCACGGCCGACTTCATTGATGATATTACTCAGTTCTTCGTCACTGTATGCATACCATACCTTCTTGTTCTTCTCAAGCTTATAAAGCGGCGGCTGTGCCAGATATACATACCCCTGCTTGATAAGCTCCGGCATGAACCGGTAAATGAACGTCAGAAGCAGTGTACTGATATGTGCACCGTCCACGTCGGCATCGGTCATGATGATGATCTTGTGATAACGCAGTTTGGAAATATCGAAATCTTCATGGATTCCTGTACCAAATGCAGTGATCATCGCCTTGATCTCGGCATTGCCGTAGATCTTATCCAGTCTTGCCTTCTCTACGTTCAGGATCTTACCACGCAGTGGAAGGATTGCCTGCGTCGCACGGTCACGTGCTGTCTTCGCAGAACCGCCGGCGGAATCTCCCTCTACGATGTAGATCTCGCAGTTCTCCGGATTCTTATCCGAACAGTCTGCAAGCTTTCCAGGAAGTGCCATATTATCCAGTGCTGATTTTCTACGTGTCAGGTCTCTTGCCTTTCTTGCAGCCTCTCTCGCGCGCTGGGACATCACAGATTTCTCTACGATAATCTTACCAACGGCCGGATTCTGCTCAAGGAAGATCTCAAGCTGCTTGCTGACTACATTGTCAACCGCACCTCTTGCCTCGCTGTTACCAAGTTTCTGCTTGGTCTGGCCTTCAAACTGTGGATCCTCGATCTTGACGCTGATGATCGCGGTCAGGCCCTCACGGATATCTTCACCGCTTAAGTTCGGCTCATTGTCACGCAGAAGCTTGTTCTTTCTTGCATAATCATTAAATGTCTTTGTGATCGCATTACGGAATCCGACAACGTGTGTTCCACCTTCCGGAGTCGTAATGTTATTGACAAATCCATACGTATTGTCACTGTAAGAATCGTTGTGCTGCATAGCCACTTCGACAGACACATTATTTACCATACCTTCACAGTAAATGATCTGCTCATAAAGCGGTGTCGCACTGCGGTTCAGGTAAGTAACGAATTCTTTGATTCCGCCTTCGTAGTGGAATGTTCTTTCTTTCGGCTCTTCCTCACGGTCGTCCTTCAATACGATTTTCAGTCCTTTTGTCAGGAATGCCATCTCGCGGAATCTCTGTTTCAGAACATTAAAATCAAAGATCGTTGTCTCAAAAATGGTATCATCCGGCAGGAATGTTACTTTTGTACCGGTCTTTCCTTCTTCACAGTCACCGATCACGGTCAGTTTCTCCATAACTTTTCCGCGCTCGTAACGCTGCTGGTATACTTTACCCTCGTGGTAGATCTCAACTTCCAGCCAGTTGGAAAGCGCATTTACAACAGACGCTCCAACACCGTGAAGTCCACCGGATACCTTGTATCCTCCACCACCGAATTTACCTCCTGCATGCAGCACGGTAAATACAACTTCTACCGCAGGAAGTCCTGCTTTGTGGTTGATACCAACCGGAATTCCACGTCCATTATCGATAACGGTCACCGAATTGTCTTTATTGATTGTTACATAAATCGTATCACAGAAGCCCGCCAAAGCTTCGTCTACGGCATTATCGACGATCTCGTATACAAGATGATGCAAGCCTCTGGCTGATGTACTTCCAATGTACATACCAGGACGTTTGCGGACTGCCTCAAGACCTTCCAATATCTGAATTTCATCTGCGCCGTATTCATGCTGTACTTTTTCTGTACCCATTCTCAGTCCTCCTAGTTTTCTTTCGTTACCTGCCCGTTCTGGACATGGAACACTTTGTTTATTGAAAAGCGGTGATTTACAAAATCCTCAACACCCGTACAGGTGATCAAAGTCTGTATATCATGTATGCTGTCTAACAAATAGTTTTGCCTGTGTTTATCAAGTTCAGACAATACATCGTCAAGTAAAAGTATCGGGGTGTCATGTGTTGCCAGTTTGACCAGCTCGATCTCCGACAGTTTCAAAGACAGGGCAGCCGTTCTCTGCTGTCCCTGGGAACCATATTTGCGGATGTCCATATCACCGATCAGAAAGCCGATGTCGTCCCTGTGCGGCCCCACCGTTGTACTCTTCATCCGCAGATCTCTCTCCCGGTACCGGTTCAGTGCCTGTTCAAATGGCAGATCTCCCGTACTTGGCTCGTATATGATCTTCAGGCTTTCTTTACCGCCGGTCAGTCTTTGGTGAATCTTTGCAATGATCCCATTGATCTGTTCGACAAATTCTTTTCTTCTGGCAATCAGCCTTTCCCCATATTGTACCATCTGCAGCTCCCATATTTCCAGTGTATCCGAAAGATCTTTCTTTCCGCCGAAACTGAGCTCTTTCAGCAGATGGTTTCGCTGATTCACGATCCGGTTGTAATTCGACAGATTATTCAGGTACACCTTATCAAGCTGCGAAAGCTCCAGATCTATGAATCTTCTTCTCTCTGCCGGCCCGTTCTTGATAATGTTCAGATCTTCCGGCGAGAAAAATACAAGATTCACAATTCCGAAAAGTTCGCTTGCTTTCCGGATCGGCATCTTATTGATGGCAATCCCTTTCGGACTGTTCTTCTTCAGGTGCATATCGATCTGATAACTGATTCCGTTCTTTTCCACCACGGTTTCGATGTGTGATTCATCCTCGCCGAAACGGATCATATCCCTGTCCTTCGACCCGCGGTGGGACTTGGTCGTTCCGGACAGATACACAGCCTCCAGAATATTCGTCTTCCCCTGGGCATTGTTCCCGTAAAAAATATTCGTAGAACCATCAAACTCCACATTCAGAAGATCATAATTTCTAAAATTCTTTAATTTCAGGGAATTAACCTTCAATTCTGATCTCTTCTCCGTCAAATAATACAACATCTCCGCCGTATAACTTACGTCCGCGGCGTGTATCTGTCTCGCCATTTACCATGACAAGACCTTCCTGGATCACTTCTTTGGCTTCTACTCCGGATTCCACCATTCCTGTAGCTTTCAAAGCCTGTCCAAGCTTGATATATTCATCTCGTAATCTAATTGTCTCCATATGTCTCGCATTCCTCTCCCGGGATTCTCCCATATCTTATAAGCATAACTTATAGATAAATTTTATCAGATCAGCCAGGCTATATCTGATCCATCTATCAAAAAGCGTTCTGTTGTATGCATTTTGTTGTATTTTTATGCACATTTTTTCTGTTTTTCAGTTGTTTTTCATTATACTTATTGCTAAATCTTTTTGCAAGTATTCCTGCGTTTTTGTTTTATCTTTTAATCTTCTTCCAGATATTCCATTCCCGTTTATGCTGCAGCATTAAAGTTAACAGGAAGGATCAGGTAGATATAGCTTTCTCCATCATCTTTGATGAAGCAAGGTGCTTTCGCATTCATCAGATAAATTGTTACTTCTTCGTCGTCGATAACACGAAGTGCATCGATCAGGAATTTCGGATTGAATCCGATCAGCAGATCTTTTCCCTCTTTTGTGATCATAATCTCTTCATTCATGGATCCGATCTGGGATTTGATCTTTAATTCCATAAGTTCGTCACTGATATTGATGATGATTGGTTTCTTGTCTCCTTCTTTTACCAGAAGTGTTGCTCGGTCGATACAGTTGAGCAGCTCTTTTTTATTAATTCTGACTTTTGTCTCATAATCATTTGACAACATCTGATCGATTCTGAAATATTCGCCTTCGATCAGACGTGATACAACGATCGTGTTATCAAATTCGAACACAATATGATTCTTTGTATATGAAATCGATACCACATTTTCAGCCTCACCCGAAAGGATCTTACTGATCTCGATCAGTGTCTTTCCAGGTACAACAAGCTTTCTGTCAGCTACGCTTTTTTTCAATGGCACTTTTCGAATGGAAATTCTGTGTCCGTCCAGCGAAACAACTTTCAGAATATTATCACTGATGTCGAACAATTCTCCAGTCATAAGTTTATTACTTTCACTGTCAGAAATAGAGAAAATTGTCTGACGGATGACTTCTTTCAATGTGAATTGAGAGACTTCTATAGAATCTTCTTTCTCAATAATTGGTAAGTAAGCAAATTCATCGCCAGGTTTACCGGCAATATCAAATTTTGCTTTTTCACATGTGATGACTGTCTGAAGATTATCTAAAGTTTCGATCGTTACTTCATTATCCGGAAGTTTTCTAACGATCTCTGAAAAAATCTTTGCATCGATAGCGATCATTCCGCGATCAATAATGTCTCCGGAAATTTCTGTCTGGATACCAAGTTCCATATCATTCGCTGTTAATTTGATAATATCTGTTGTTGCATCAATAAGAATACATTCAAGGATTGGCATTGTTGTTTTAGAAGGAACTGCTTTGGAAACAATACTGACACCTTTGACTAGATTGGATTTACTGCAGGTAATTTTCATATGTGTATAACTCCTTTCGCACGTGTGTGATAGATAAATAAATAAAATAGTTTCCGCCTCAGCCGTATTAGGGGATGTGGAAAAGAGGAAAAGTGCCTCTAGCCCAGTGTTTGCAAGGAATTTTGGCTTTGAAAACTTTGTGGAATTCGACTGGATTTTATGTGGAACGACTGTTGAAAACTTTTTCGTTTCTAAAGACAGGTGTAAAATTCCTGGGTTTTTCCCAAGGCTGTCCCATAGTTATCCACATATGATAATTAGATTTTCCACATAGTTATTCACAGGCCAAAATGGCAAAATAAGGCTAAGCCGGATTGATTTTCTTCTTTATAATATTAATAGTGTTAGAAAGAGTCTCGTCCGCCTTTAATTCGTTCTCGATTTTCTCAATCCCATGCTTGATGGTAGAGTGATCCTTGCCCCCAAGAATGACACCGACTGCTTTTAATGAAGTTTCTGTCATATTTCGGATCAGATACATGGCAATCTGGCGCGGAAATACGATCTCGGCGTTACGTTTATTCCCTTTCAGATCAGGAATAGATACACCAAAATGTTCGGAAACGATGTCCAAAATCAGTTCAGGCGTAACTTCTCTGCGATTATCCGAAGAAATGATATCTTTTAAGGCCTCTGCTGCAAGGGCAATATCGATAGAACCGGTGTTGTTCAGTTTATAAAGAGCAATCAGTTTATTAAGAGACCCTTCAAGTTCTCGGATATTTGTCTTGACGTTCGTTGCGATATATTCGAGTACATCATTCGGAATATTGTATTTTTCCAGATGATCCAGCTCGATCTTCTTCTGTAAAATCGCCATACGGGTTTCATAATTAGGTGATGAAATATCAGCAATCAGACCCCACTCAAAGCGCGTACGAAGTCTGGCCTCCAAAGTTTCAATATCTTTCGGCGGCTTATCAGACGATATGATGATCTGCTTTCCGGATGTATGCAGATGGTTAAATGTGTGGAAGAATTCTTCCTGTGTACTTTCTTTTCCGATAATGAATTGGATATCATCGATCAAAAGTACGTCATTATTACGGTATTTATCGCGGAATTTCGACATTGCGGACTCGTTTCCGGCGGTTTTTCCGTTTTTGAGAGCTTCGATCAGCTCATTGGTAAATGTCTCGCTGGTTACATAGAGGACTTTTTTCTTTGGATTCTTGTCCAGAATAAAATGTGCAATTGAGTGCATCAAATGAGTCTTTCCAAGTCCAACACCTCCATATAAGAAGAGGGGATTGTATACTTCTCCCGGAGATTCGGCTACAGCAAGGGAAGCTGCATGGGCGAAATTATTGTTACCGCCGACAACGAAAGTATCAAAAGTATACTTCGGATTAAGCCCGGCTTTTTCCGCAGCACTTTTGCTTTTTTTCTTCTGATTTGCTTCAATGGCCATATTCTGAATCTCGTTCAGTCTGTCATCATCCTCGGAAATGAAGACAACTTCATATTCAGTTCCAGTAATCTCCGCAATACATACTTTTAATAGAAGCTGATATTTTTTTTCAATATATTCTACACTCGCATTCATATTTACTAATATAAATACGGTATTGTCTACGACATCGTAAACTTTCAATGGTTGGATCCACGTATTGAACGATACATTGGACAACTCATGTTCGACCCTGAGATGTTCGATAATTTCAGGCCATTTTTCCTTTACTGTATTCATCATATTTACTCCTAATCTGTCTGATTCGCGGATTTTCACCTATAAACCCACTCTTCTACATTGTACATCAAAAAGTTGCTTTAGGCAATCTTTTATCGCTATGCTTTGGCAACTGGCAGTTTCTCTTGATGTAGATTTGAAATATGTGGAAAACTCAATCCCAATTATCAACACTTGTAAAATGCGCATGAAATGGGGAAAAAATCTAAAAAAATATATGATTTCCACACGTTATCCACAAAAATCCACAAAGTTTTCCACAAAATGTGGATAAATATATTTTTAAAATTTGAGGAATAGCTTGACGTAGAGCGGTTTTTTTTATATAATCAAGGCTGATGTCTTATGAAAATTAGGGGGCAAGCCCCTTGGAATAAAATAAGGAGGTGGATATCCATGAAGATGACATTCCAGCCAAAGAAGAGACAGAGAGCTAAAGTACATGGCTTCAGATCTAGAATGAGCACAGCAGGTGGAAGAAAAGTACTTGCTGCAAGAAGAGCAAAAGGAAGAAAGAAATTATCAGCGTAGGCCGCATATATGTGGCCTTTTCTTCTACTCAGAAAAATTAGGAGAATAAGACAATGAAGTATTCCGAATCACTGAAAAAGAACAAAGATTTCCAATATATATATAGAAAAGGGAAATCTTACGTCAACAAATATCTGGTCATGTATGTACTGGAAAATGGGACAAGTCAGAATCGATTAGGAATATCTGTAAGCAAAAAAGTAGGAAACAGTATAGTACGGCACAGATTAACAAGATTAATCCGAGAAAGCTATAGACTGCAAGAAGAACGATTCAGATGTGGATTAGATATAATTGTTATAGCAAGAATAGGCGCCAAAGGAAAAGATTATAAAGATATTGTCGGCGCAATGCTCCATCTGGGTCATCTTCATAAGATTATAGATGAGGGGTAACGTATTATGAAGAAGATTCTGCTCACTGGTATCAGATTTTATCAGAGATATCTGTCTCCGATAAAGGGCGGTTCCACCTGTAAATTTTATCCGACTTGTTCTCAGTATGCGAAAGAGGCAATTGAGAAATACGGTGCATTAAAAGGAGGACGACTGGCGGTGTGGAGAATTCTGCGTTGTAATCCGTTTACCAGAGGAGGTTACGACCCTGTTCCTTAAAAAGATTACAACTACATATGGAGGAAAAAATTATGGTACCAAGTTTACTGACTGCCGCTAACTGGCCGATTGTCGGACAGCTTTGCTGGATTCTGGGTAAGGTAATGAACTTTATCTATAATTTCCTGGACAAATGTCTGCCAAGCGATAGCGGGCTGGTAGGTCTGTCGATTATTCTGTATACGATTTTTGTGTATACATTATTACTTCCACTTACGATTAAGCAGCAGAGAACATCCAAGATGTCTTCTGTTATGAATCCGGAGATTCAGGCTATACAGAAGAAGTATAAAAATAAGAAAGACCAGGCGTCCATGATGAAACAGCAGGAAGAGATTCAGCAGGTGTACGATAAATATGGTACATCGATGTCAGCAGGATGCCTTCCGTTACTGATTCAGATGCCGCTGTTATTTGCTTTGTACCCGGTTATCTATAATATCCAGAAATATGTTCCGGAGATCAAGACAGCTCCAAAGGCTGTAAATGTATTCCTGACACTTCCGGATCTGACTATCTCACCTATGCAGATGATCAAGAACAGCGGAAGCTATGGTTTCCCGGCAATCATGATCATTATTACTGCGATTTTACTTCCGGTATTATCAGGTTTGACACAGTATGGAAGTATCAAGCTTTCACAGGCTATTTCAGGCCAGCAGCTGGACAAAGATAACCCGATGGCGTCTACAATGAACACGATGAATATCACAATGCCACTGTTTTCGGTATTTATGGTATTCTCACTTCCGACAGGTATCGGTCTGTACTGGATCGTCAGTGCGGTAGTACGTTGTGTTCAGCAGGTATTTATCAATAAGCACTTAAGCAAGATTTCTGTAGAAGAGATTCTGGAGCAGAATAAGGAAAAGGCTGAGGAAAAACGTGTAAAACGTGGCGAGAAGAATGAACGTATCGCAGCAATGGCTCAGATGAATACCAAGAATATGAACAATCAGAACCAGAAGAAGAGACAGAGTACATCGAACCTGAGTGAAAAAGAAAGAGAAGCCAAGGTAGAAAACGCACACAAGAAAGCTGAAAATGCGAAGAAAGGAAGTCTCGCATCAAAAGCAAACATGGTGAAGAAATTTAACGAAAATGATTAGGGGGCGCTGTCATGGAGGATTACATTACTGTATCGGCAAAGACATTGGACGATGCGATCACCGAAGCGTTAGTTCAGTTAGGTGTAACAAGTGATCGCTTAGATTATATTGTTGTTGAAAAAGGAAGCGAAGGTTTCCTTGGAATCGGAAGAAAGCAGGCAGTAATCAAAGCCCGCAGAAAACGAGAAGAAAAACCGGTTGAAGAGACAGTGGAAGAAAGTAAAGTTGAAACACCGGTAAAAGAAGAAGTAAAACCAGAGAAGAAGACAGAGAAGAAGCCGGCAAAAGAGCATTCTCATACAAAGAAAAATGTAAGAGAAGAAAAACCGGAAGTAAAATCTGAGCCAAAGAAAGAAGTAGAACTTGCAAAAGTTGAACCACAGACGATCGAGACATGTGAAAAGTTCATTTACGATGTGATGAATGCAATGGGCATGGATGATGTAAAAGTTACATCTGTTGTAGATGAAGAAGGAGCACTTTCCATCAATATGGAAGGAAGCAACATGGGGATCCTGATCGGAAAACGCGGACAGACACTTGATTCTCTGCAGTATCTTACAAATCGTGTTGCCAACAAGATGCAGGATGGCTATGTAAGAGTGAAACTCGATACAGAGGATTACAGAAGAAGAAGAAAAGAAACACTGGAAAATCTTGCAAAGAACATTGCAAGCAAAGTAAAGAGAACAAGAAAGACAGTTTCTCTTGAGCCAATGAATCCATACGAGAGAAGAATCATTCACTCTGCGCTGCAGTCTGACCCGGCAGTATCCACACACAGTGAAGGTGAAGAGCCGTACAGAAGAGTTGTGGTAACACTGGTAAGAAACAGAAATAATCGATAATTAAGAGACAGGGGTCTTTAAGTGGCCCCTGTCTTTTTTTCACTCAAATGTATATTGGAGGAAATTATGGAACAATTATATAACTCCACGATTGCCGCAATATCTACGGCAATGAGTAATTCGGGAATAGGAATTGTACGAATGAGCGGACCGGAAGCATTTCAGATCGCAGACCGGGTATATAAGGGGAAAAAAGAGAAAAAACTATGTGATCAGAAGTCACATACCATTCATTATGGATATATTGTTGATGGAGAACAGGTAATTGACGAGGTCCTGGTCATGCTGATGCGCGGGCCGCACAGCTATACCGGTGAAGACACGGTAGAGATCAACTGTCACGGCGGTGTCTATGTGGTAAAACGAATTCTCGAACTCCTGATCAAAAACGGTGCACGCCCGGCAGAGCCGGGAGAGTACACTAAGCGTGCATTCCTGAACGGAAGACTGGATCTTTCGCAGGCAGAAGCAGTTGGTGATCTGATCGCATCGCAGAACGAATATGCATTGCAGAGTTCGGTAAGCCAGTTAAAAGGAAATATCAAAGATAAGATCAGCGAAATGCGCGAAAAGATTCTGTATCATACTGCATTTATCGAGACTGCACTGGACGATCCGGAGCATATCAGTGTTGACGGCTATGGAGAAACACTGAAAAAAGTCGTCGATGAGATCATGGAAGCAATGAAAAGATTGCTAGATAGCTGTGATGATGGTAGGATTATAAAAGAGGGCGTACGCACAGTCATCCTCGGGAAACCGAATGCGGGAAAATCCTCTCTGTTAAATGTACTTCTCGGAGAAGACCGGGCAATCGTTACTGATATTGCCGGTACGACAAGAGATGTACTGGAAGAACACCTGAATCTGAAGGGCATTTCCTTAAATATTATGGATACTGCCGGTATCCGTGATACGGAAGATGTGGTGGAGAAGATCGGTGTTGATCGTGCGAAAGAATATGCGGACAAGGCAGACCTGATCCTGTATGTGATCGATGCATCCAGACCACTGGATGAAAATGATGCAGAGATCCTGCATCTGATCAAAGGCAAACGTGCGATCATCCTGTTAAATAAATCCGATCTGGATATGCAGGTGACAAAAGAACAGGAAGAACTGCCGGAAGAATTTCCGGTGATCGAGATCTCTGCAAAGAATGTACAGGGAATCGAAGAGCTGGAAGATACGTTAAAGGAGATGTTCTTCCAGGGAGAACTGACATTTAATGATGAAATCTATATTACAAATGTGAGACAGAAAACAGC
>ERZ827186.2867-NODE-2867-length-10889-cov-2.500185_pt1 | contig 10889 bp, 10 predicted proteins | sample MGYA00519918_ERZ827186 | MGnify/ENA primary metagenome ERZ827186 (study PRJEB31778, sample SAMEA3449275) | human gut metagenome | biome: human gut; feature: human-associated habitat; material: faeces | place: United Kingdom | collected 2010/2012 ... | reverse complement strand
GAGAGGATGATCCATGTATGAAAAGGACGCGGCTGACGATCTTTTTGTTGATAATGGCATCGATTGTATACCGAGATGATAGCACGGAAGTGACCTCTTCCATATAGCAGAAGACCTCCGCCGCCTTTCAGGGCTGCGGAGGTCTTTTTTACAGATAAAACGCCGCCCCGGCGCAAAGCAGGGCCGGAGCGTCTCGGGCATACCGGGGTCACCGATGTGGATACACCCCCTCGTGCAGCACGAGGACAAGAGATTTGGGAATTTATTTTTTCTGTTCAGGGCCAAAGAAATGCAGGACCCTCAGCGGAGCCTCCGCATACAGTGTAAATCTTCCCGTTCCAGCGGGGACAAAGAGCTGGTCGGTCTTTTTCAGAGGCAGGCTGCGGCCGTTTGCGCTCAGGGTTCCTGCGCCTTCCAGCACATAGATGCCGCTGCCGCGCGGCGGGCAGTCCACCGTCAGGGTGTCGGAGACGTTTACTTCGTCCAGACGGAAGAGCGGCGTATTGCGATAGCCCACCAGCGTCGTGATGCTTCCGCCCGCCGTTTTCAGCACCGTTTCCGGTTCGATGAACCAGCGGTCGTGGATTTCCTCGCGGCTGTGCGGCTCGTAGTGGAAGCATTCGAACATCTTTTCAAAGCCAAGCCCCTGATGGCACATACTGTCGGCCACGGCAAAGCCGCTGGGCGTCGTGCGCTCCACCCGGATCGTATAATCCGTCGGCTCCTGGATCTCCACGAGGAAGCAGCCCGCGCCGATGGCGTGGGGCATACCGCCCTCGATCAGGATGGTGTCGCCCGGATGCACCGGGTATTTCTGCATCCCGGCCAGCATCCCGGGAATATCCTGTGCGTGGAACAGCGCTTCCCACCGCGCGCGGGTCATGTCCGGCTGGAAGCCGTAGTAGATGCAGGGCTCTTCGCCGTTCACGGGGTGGCCGCTGAGGATGTGCCAGCACTCAGTCTTGCCGTACTGGCTCTGGAACAGCCGCAGGGCCGTCGGCCTGTCGGGATGCACCTGCAAGGTCAGGCGCTCGGCGCTGTCGATGAGCTTGGTCAGCACGCCGAGGGTGGGCTGTACCGCGCCTTTGCCGAGATAGCCCTCCGTATCGCTTTCCAGCACCGATTTCAGGGTGACGTCGGTGCCGCGCAGGTGGCTCATGCCCTCTTCGGGGAATTGCTCCCGTCCGGCGTTGCGGGCGGCGACGGTGGAAAGTATCCACTCTTCGGGGAAATGCCCGTCCTCGCCGTTGGAGTCACCGTGCAGGGCGTCCAGCATCCGGCCTCCCAGATAGGTGCGCCACGCCCGGGGGTTGTCCAGCAGGAAAGGGAAATCTGTTGTCGGTTTCATAAAACCCTCCATAAAAGGCACAGAGCCTGCCTTTCCAAGGCAGGAAAGACAGGCTCTGCTTTATTATTATCGCAATTTTCAAAAATAGTGCCTATCGAAACGGCATATTTGCGATATGCAGTTTGCGGATGTTGCTTGTGCATTAAAAACGCAAACTGCTATAGATAGAAGAATCAGAGAGATGTGGAAAGCTTGATTTAAGCGCCGTACACGAGGTTCGGCAGGAAGAGCACCGCCTGCGGGAAGAATATCATGAACAGGATGACACCCACGATTGCGAGGTAGAAGGGCCAGCCTTTCTTGAAGGTCTCCTCAATGGGACACTCCATGATGTCAGACACGGCATACAGCGCGGTGCCGACAGGGGGAGTCATGACGCCGAAGGTGACGGTGGTCATCATGATCATGCCGAACACGACTTCGTTGACGCCGATGCTGCGCATGACGGGCAGCAGAATGGGGGTCAGGATCAGGGCGATAACGGTGGTCTCCATGAACATACCGCAGATCAGCAGGAAGACGACGACCAGCAGCAGCAGGATCGCGCTGTTGCTGGTGATGCCCAACAGAGCGTTTGCAATGGTGACAGTGATGTTATCGAACACGATGCCGTAGCCGAACACGCCGGAGAACGCCAGAATGATGGTGATGACGGTGATGTCCTTCACACTGTCGCGCAGGGTCTGCAGCAGGCTCTCCCAAGTCAGCTCGTGGTAGAACACGGTGCCGACCAGCAGGGCGTATGCGCAGGCAAAGGAGCCGGACTCGGTGGGGCTCATGATGCCGAAGCGGATCAGGACGATCAGCAGGACAGGGAACAGAATGGCCCAGATACTATCCAGCAGAGCCTTCAGGATCTCAGACAGCGGAGCCGGATGGTCATGCTCGGGCTTGTAGCCGAAGCGGCGGGCGCTCCAGGTGACGGCCAGCATCAGCAGCACGCACATCAGGATGCCGGGGACCCAGCCAGCCATGAACAGACGGCCAATGGACACCTCGCCGACGGTGCCGTAGATGATCAGGCCCATGCTCGGCGGAATGGTGGCGACGATCAGGCCGGACAGGCCGTTGATGGCGGCAGACCAGCCGCGGTCGTAGCCCAGGCGGGTCATCTCAGGTCCGAGGATGCGGCACTCCATCGAAGCATCTGCAACCGCAGAACCGGAGACGCCGCCCATCAGGGTGGACATCAGGCAGGAGACCTGACCGATGTTGCCGTACATATGGCCGGTGCAGGCGTTGGCAAAGCGCATCAGGCGCTTGGTGATGCCGCAGCTGTTCATCAGGTTGCCGGCCAGAATGAACAGGGGGATGGCCAGCATGGTAAAGCTCTGAGAAGTGGAAATGGATTTCTGCACCAGAACGGTCATGGGCAGGTCGCGAATCATAAAGAACGAGAAGCCCGACAGACCGATGGAGAATGCCACGGGCATACCCAGCAGCAGAAACACAAAGAAGATACCGATTGCAATAAACATTAGCCGACGTCCCTCCCTGCTTCGTGTTTGACTTCCTGACCAGCGGGCGTCTTGACGCGCTCAATGATGTTCAGGATGGTGGAGATGAGCATAAAGAAGGAGCCGACAGGCACAGCCATCGTGACCCAGCTGTAGCTGATGTGCAGAGAAGTGATCTGACGTGCCCAGCCGGTGGTGGTCATGCCGTAGCCGTAGTAGATCAGCACGCAGAGGAACGCTGCGATGATGACCTTGAACAGGATGTCCAGAACCTTCTGCACACCGGCGGGGAACTTCTTGACGAACAGATCAACACCGATCAGGCCGGAGCCGCGCATTGCGACGTCGCTGCCGAGGAAGATCAGCCATGCGAAGGCGATCAGTGCAACGTCCTGTGCCCAGTTCAGCGGATGGCCAACGGTACGCATCAGCGCCGAAACAAAGACGAGGACCGCAATGCCTGCAACCAGGATCAGAGCGATCAGCTCTTCCAGCTTACAGACTTTTTCATAAAATTTCTTCATAGAAAGTCGTCCTTATTCACAATACCTCCTGCACAGCGATCTGCCATGCAGGAGGACATTTACGTTACGGTCGATTCAGCTTTTTAAGGAATCAGGCCTCGACGCCGGCTTCCTTGTACAGCTGCTCGCGCAGCTCGGTCCAGCCCAGCTTCTCGTATGCGGGCTTGACAGCCTCACGGAAGACGTCCTTATCGACCTCGACGATGGTCATGCCGTTGTCGGTCAGGGTCTTCTCCATGTCAGCCTGAGCAGCGATGATGTCCTGAGCATTGTTGTATGCGCAGTCGTTGAAGTCCTTCTTCATGACTTCCTGATACTCAGCGGGCAGCTTGTCGAACCATGCCTGACCGCAGATGACCATGTTGAACAGGTTGATGTGCTCGGTCTTGCTGACGTACTCGCAGACCTCGTAGATCTTGCTGGAAACAGCAGAGGTGTACTGGACTTCGCAGCCGTCGATGGACTTGGTCTGGATGCCGTTGTAGACCTCAGACCATGCGATGTTGTACGGGGTAGCGCCCATAGCGGAGATGGACTCAACGTACGGGTCAGCACCGGGGGTGCGGATGACAGCGCCCTTCAGATCGGCGGGGGTTTTGTAAGGCTTGTGGCCCATGAAGGAACGAGCACCGTCGTAGTAGTTGTAGCACAGGCCGCAGATGCCGTTGTTGGCCAGGTCAGCGTCCCAGCCCTTGAAGGTATCGGTAGCCATCAGCTTCATGCCGTCCTCGTAGTTGTCCACGATGTAGGCCATGTTCATGATGCCGATGTCGTTGACGTAGCTGGACAGACGGCCTGCGTCGGTCAGGACGGCGATGCCCATGCCCTGCAGAGCCTGGTCGATCATGTCTTCCTCACCGCCCAGCTGGCTGGAAGGATAGATGGTGACCTTCACATGGCCGTCGGTGTCCTCAGCGACCTTGTCGGCAGCAGCCTGCAGGCCCTGATAGATCATGGAAGTATCGGTCTGGGTGGTGGAGAGCTTCAGCTCAAAGACCTCACCGGATGCAGCAGAACCGGCAGCGGAGCCGGCAGTGGAGCCGGAAGCAGTGGTGCCGGCGGTAGAAGCGGAAGAACCGCCGCAGGCGGTCAGGGCAGCAGTTGCAGCCATAGCGCCGCAGACAGCGAGAAACGAACGACGAGAAATCTTCTTCATGTGATTTTTCCTCCTGATTTTTCCAAACAGATCTTGCTCTTCTCGGATGAGCCTCGCGCAGGCCCATCTGATTTTCATGGCTTTATCATACCATGTTCATGTCCTGTTCACAGCTGTAGAATGTCACAAGCAGAATATGACATTCTGCCAAACAAAACATGACAAATGTCACTTCTTTCGTCAAATAGTCGAATAAAAGCCCGTTTTTATGCAGCAGTTTGCACAAAAGCGGGCTTTCTGCGTGGATTTTTTGTCAGCTTGTCAATGCGACGTCGAGCTGCTGCTGAATTTGCAGCAGCTGCAATTCAAAGTTCTTGTCTGCCGACATGGCCTCGGTGATCAGGCGGTCGGCGCTCTCCATCGCCTGATGATACCGCGCAAAGCGGGGCGTGGCAAGCGTATCCTCCATGATGGCAGGCAGAGTAGACATTCCGCGGGAGGCGGTGTCCTGCGAGTCCATCTGAAGCAGCCGGGCGACCTCATCAGATTCCGTCACACTGTGCAGGGCGGACACGCCGCTCAACTCGGTGTAGACCATCGTCTGCATCTCCTCCGTGCAGGCAATGGTCTTCAGCAGCTCCCACGACAGCCGGGAATGCTTTGTGCGCTGGCTGATGCCCAGCATGAGGGCGCTCAGCCGGGAGTAGTTGCCGCCGCCGACGCTTGTGCCGCTGGGCATGGCGATGCAGTCCCACTCAAAGTTCGACGAGCGCTTGATGCGCCACGGATACGGCTCATAGCTGCGGTACTCGGAAAAGAGCATCGGGCGGAACGCCACTCTGCCCTCGTCGAAGGTCTTTTCGCTCAGATCCGTTCCGGCGTTGAGCTGGTATATCTTCCGCGCAAACTGCATGGCGGACTCCTGCGCGCTCTGGTTCAGCAGGCAGTGCTGGCCGTCCTCACTGAACAGCGAACAGCCGTTGGCCACCAGCGCCTCTTCCCAGCCGTAATCGTAGACGCCGAACTGGTCAACGATGCCGTCCCCATCCGTGTCTCTCGTCAGCTGCTCACACAGGCTGTAAAACTCATCCCACGTCCAATCGTTATCCGGGATGCGGATGTGCTCTTTTTGGAGCAGTGTCTTATTGATGAACATCATCTGCGGCACGCATTCCAGCGGCAGCGCATACTGTTTCCCCTTGTCGGCTCCGGCCTGCAATGCCGCCGGGTAAAAGCCGCTCAGATCCACTTCCGGGTCTTGCTTCATGAACGGATCCAGCTCCCGCAGGGAAGCTGTATCGCTGAAAATTGCAAAGTCCTCGGGAAGAATCACCATCACATCCGGCTCCTGCCCCAGCAGGTACTGGCCGCTGAGCCATTCGGTGTAGTCTTCGACCCGGATGCCGCTGGTGTACTCGACTTTCACGTTGGGGTGCTCTGCCTCAAACTTTTCAATGGCGGCGTCAATAAAGGTATAGTAGTTCTCGCCCGGAACATTCCAATAGCTGTCACACGGGAAGCCGATGTGCAGCACCACCGGACGGCTGGCAGCCGCCAGAATGATGACCGCCGCCAGCAGAAAGGGCAGCGCGGCTTTCCAGCACCGGCTCATACGTCTGCCTCCGGCTGGCTGTTCTGGTTCTGCACCGCCCAGATGGCCAGCTGGGTGCGGTCACGGAGTTCCAGCTTGCGCAGGATGCTGCTGATGTAGTTGCGCACCGTGCCTTCGGAGAGATAGAGTCTGCCCGCGATCTCCTTGTTGGAGAGGCCGCAGCCCACCTCGCGGATGACCTGCCACTCCATCTTGGTCAGCTCCAGTGCATTCTTTTTGTTCACGCGCACCTGCACGTCGCCCTGTGCCATGCGGGAGAACATCTGCAAGACCTTGGACGCCACATCCGGGGCAATGATGGAGCCGCCGCGCGCGGCCTCTCGCACGGCGTTGGTCAGGCCGTCCACCGAGACGCCCTTGAGCAGGTAGCCGGAAGCGCCGTACCGCAGAGCGTCAAACACATAATCGTCATCGTCAAAGGTGGTCAGGATGATGACCTTGATGCCCGGAAACTCCTGCTTGATACGGCGGGTACACTCCACGCCGTCCATCTCGGGCATCCGAATGTCCAGCAGCACCACGTCGGGCTGCTTTTCCTCCACGAGTTCCAGCGCTTCACAGCCATTGGCGGCTGTACCCACCATCTCAATGTCTTCCTGCTTGCTCATCACAAAGCTGAGGCTCTGACGGATCAGTTCCTGGTCGTCGGCCAGAAGCACCTTTATCATACCGTTTCCTCCTGTTTCCTCTTTTCACTGCCCGGGGTCTTGCGCAGAGGGATCTCTGCCCGGATGCAGAACCCGTCGCTGTTCTCATACCAGAACGTGCCGCCCAGCATGAGCATCCGCTCCTGCATATGCTGCAAGCCAAAGCCCGGCGTCACGCTCTTGCAGCTGATGCCGTTGTCTCTCACCGACACTTCCAGCACGCCGTCCTCGATATGGCACCGCACCTGGACCCGGGTGGCGTGGCCGTGGCGGATGGCGTTGGTGATGCCCTCCTGCACGGTGCGGTAGACGCAGTCTTCCTCATCCTGCGAGAGTGTCAGCCCGGCCAGCGACTCTTCCAGCTGGATCTGCGCGCCGCTGCTCTGCGCCATGCTGGTACACATCTTGTTGAGCGCCCCCGAGAGGTTTTCTTTTTCCAGCGAGTCCGGCCGCAGTGCCTTGACCGAGCGCCGGACATCGTTCATTCCGTTGCGGGCGGTGTCGGCTATCAGCTCCATCTGGTGCCGTGCCATCTCGGGCGAGTCGTCCATCATCTGGATGCAGGCGTCTGCGCCCGCTGTGATGCCCGTGAGCACATAACGTGTCGTGGATCTCGCGCGCAAGGCGGTTGCGTTCCTGCACCTGTGCGGTGTGGGCGCTCTCCTCGGCGTAGATGCGCAGCTGCTCGTTGGCCTGCTGCAGCTGCTGGTTCAGGTTCAAAATCTCCTGTTTCTCGCTGGTCTGCTGGCTGATGAACAGCACCATGTACAGGATGAAGAGTATCATTTCCAGCGCCGACAGGCTCTCGATCACCAGCTGCAGGACGCTGCGGGTGTGCAGGCTGTAAAAAGCCAGGTATTGTTTCAGCGTCACGGCATGGAGAGCGCTGGTGGCGGCGTCCATGTTGCAGAAAAGGTACACCACGATCATGGCGCTCAGAAAGCGCTTCTGCCGGAGAGAGCGCGGGTCGTCCACCATATCCACGATCGCAAACAGAGCGATTTTGTCGCAGTTCTGCTGGAAGATCAGCGCCGAGGCACTGTACAGTACGCCCTCCAATAAATATAACTGCCAGCTGCTGCGGGAGAGAAAGCCGCTGTCCACCTCATGGGAGCACTTGCTCAGGATGGTGCCCACCGCTGCCAGCATCACGCCCAGGGCAAGCACACCGGGGCGGTACGGCAGCCATTGCAGCTGCTGCAAAAATGTATCCGCACGGCCAACTCTCACCGCGTAGAGCGGCGTGATGATCTGCACCGCAAAGATGAGCAGGATCAGAAATACCGTCAGCCACTCAATGGCATGGTAGAGCACCCGGAGGCCGATGGACAAATTTTCAGTTTTCATTGCCAGCCCTCCGTGCCGTAGCGCAGAATATCCTCCTGCGTGATTTGATTTACCGGCACCACGATGTTGGTCAGGTACGGCTTGCCCTCCAGGATCTCGTACACCACCTCTGCCGCCATCCGGCCGATGCGGAGGGGCGACTGTGCCGAGGTGGCCGTCATCAGCCCTTCGGAGATCAGGGCTTTCGCCTCCGGTGAACCGTCCACGCTGTAGACCAAAGTGGACGAGAGCGCGCCTTTTTCTTCCAGCGCCGCCATTGCGCCCAGGGCCGCCTGCTCGTTGACGGCCATCACGACGTCAATGCGCGGGAACGTCTCCAACAGCTGCACCATCGCGCGCATGGCACGGTTCAGCTCGCCGCCGCAGTCCCGCAGCTCCAGGATCTGGTAGTCGTTGCCGCTTTTGGTCAGGGTCTGGCAGAAACCTGAAAGTCTGTCCCAGCTGGAGAACGAATCCGAGTTGGACAGCAGCACGATGCGGGCGCTCTTGGTCTGGCTGATGAGATGACGGGCGTCCAGCAGACCGGCGCCGTAGTTGTTGGAGGTGATGGTGCAGGTGACAAGCTCCGGGTCGTCCACCTTGGAGTCAATGAGGATGACCGGCACACCCTTTTCCCTCGCCTTTTCCAGCGCAGGCGTCACGCCCACATAATCCACCGGGTTCACGATGAGCAGCTCAATGCCCTTATTGAGCATATCCTCGATCTCCTGATTCTGCCGCTCTTGATCTTGCCCCGGGTCACGCACCAGGAGCAGATCGCCGTTGCTCTTGATCTGCATCTGGATCTCATCGTTGATGGTCTCATAAAACGGGTCGCTCAGGGTCGTATACGTCGCCCCGATCATCCGCGTATGAGTCGGCAGACGCACCGCGTCGATAAACCTTCCCTGCACCCAGATGCCCACTGACACCGCAACCACCAGCATCAGCATCCCCGCCAATGTCCGCCGAAACAGCTCCATCTGCATCCCCTCCTTCCGGCTAATGAGTGGTTTTATTATAGCCCAGTTTCCATCCGGGAACAAGGGCAAGTTTTTCGGTACACCGTCTTCCTCTTCATCTTGACAACCACACGGCGGCAGGGTATGCTTTAACCATCCAACCACATCTGATTTTACAAGAGGATCTATGAATATTTACGATATTGCACGGGAAGCCGGAGTCTCGATCGCCACCGTCTCCCGCGTGCTCAACCACAAAGATATTGTCCGCGCCGACACCCGCGCCAAGGTGGAAAAGGTGCTCAAACGCTGCAACTACGCTCCCAGTGCCATTGCACAGGGCATGGTCAGCAAGAGCCTGCACACGGTGGCCGTGCTCACAGTGGACATCCGGGATTCCCACTATGCCCGCACAGCCTACACCATCGAGCGCGAGTTTGGCCGCAGAGGGTACGAGGTCATCCTCTGCAACACCGGCGGCGACAGGACGGAGACGCTGCGCACCCTGCAGGCTGTGGCGCAAAAGCAGGTGGACGGCCTCATCCTGGTCGGCTCGATTTTCAACACCATCTGTCAGGGGGCAGAGATGGAGAATCTTCTGCGCAAAATGCCCGTCGTCCTTGCCAACGGCACGCTGGCTCTGCCGGACGCCTATTCGGTCATGGTCGATGACTGCCGGGGCGTCGAGATGGCCGTGGAGCATCTGGTGAAGACCGGACGCCGGAACCTCTACTATATCAAGGATAAGTCCACCGACAGCGCCGCTGCCAAAGCGAAGGGCTTCCTCTCCGGGATGACCGCTGCCGGTCTGGACGCAGACGGGCATATTCTCGAAACCGGCGAGACGCTGGAGGACGGCATCCGCGTGGTGCCGCAGCTTTTGGCCGAGGGCATCCGCCCGGACGGCATTCTCTGCGGTGAGGATCTGACCGCTGCCGGTGTGCTGAAAGCCCTGCTCCGGGCGGGCATCCGCGTCCCCGAGGAGACCGCCGTGGTGGGCTATGATAATTCCACCTATGCCCGCCTGTGCGAGCCGGAATTGACTTCCGTGGACAACAAACCGGAGCAGGTGGCCTTGCTCTGCGTCCAGCTGCTGCAGAGCCGCATTGAGCACGGCGAGGACTATTCTTCTGTCACCTTGCAGCCGGAACTCGTTCAGAGGCAGAGCAGTTAAAGCGTAAAATCTTAGGAGTGTGTGTCTTCCTCAAAATGTAAGCGGTTACACGAATTTTGCAAAATCACTTGATTTTTGCTTTTGTTATGCTATAATCAAGCCAAGAAAGCGCTTACATTATCTTTTCAAGCACTGCTTAGGAGGAGATATTCATGAAACGTGTCGCCTACGAAGAAATGGTCGCTCAGTTCACCCGCGTGCTGGGAAAGCACGGCTTCACCCCGTCGGACGCCAAAGACGCCGCTGTGATTTTCGCCCAGAACAGCCTTTCCGGCGTGTACAGCCACGGTCTGAATCGCTTTCCGCGGGTGGTGAGCTACCTCGAAAAGGGCGAGATCGACCCACTTGCCCGCGCCGAGTGCATCTCCCGCATGGGCAGTATGGAGCGCTGGGACGGCCACCGCGGCTTCGGCCCGCTGAACGCACAGCGCGCAATGGAGCGTGCCTGCGCCCTCGCCAAAGAGAACGGCGTCGGCATCGTGGCATTGGGCAACAACAACCACTGGATGCGCGGCGGCACCTACGGCTGGCTGGCCGCCGAAAAAGGCTGCATCGGCATCTGCTGGTCGAACACCGCCCCCAATATGCCTGCCTGGGGCGCCAAAGACTGCCGCATCGGCAATAACCCGCTCATCCTCGCTGTCCCCCGCTCCGACGGTCAGCACGTCATGGTGGACTGCGCCTTGAGCCAGTTCAGCTACGGCAAGCTGGAGAGCACCCGTCTGGCTGGCAGGCAGCTGCCC
>ERZ827186.2864-NODE-2864-length-10903-cov-4.851586_pt1 | contig 10903 bp, 7 predicted proteins | sample MGYA00519918_ERZ827186 | MGnify/ENA primary metagenome ERZ827186 (study PRJEB31778, sample SAMEA3449275) | human gut metagenome | biome: human gut; feature: human-associated habitat; material: faeces | place: United Kingdom | collected 2010/2012 ... | reverse complement strand
TACAGTGGACGACAAAAAGATCGCCGAAGACCTGTACGAACTCTCCAACGGGGAACTCCAAATGACTGACGATATCGTCCGGCTAATGGCAGAACGCCTGAACCAGAACTATCGTCCGAAGACGAACTATACCAACAATCGTCAGAACAACAAGAGAAGATACTAAGAAAATAGGAAATAAGTATTAAGTATTAATCGCAGCCATTTGTTGGCACTGGTTGGATTTCTTTTACTTATTTACTTAGCGTGCGATACCGTACGGTTAATACTTAATACTTAACACTTGATACTTAATACTTTAATCACACTTAATACTTTAATTAATGGCTTCATTTGTAATCGAAGGAGGACATCGGCTTTGCGGAGAGATTCACCCGCAAGGAGCTAAAAACGAAGTTTTGCAGATAATCTGTGCCACATTGCTAACCGCTGAGGAGGTAACAGTGAACAATATACCTGACATTCTTGATGTCAACAACTTGATTCAGCTCTTGCGCGAGATGGGAGTGACGGTTGCAAAGAAAGGCATTGATTCTTATAGTTTTAAAGCAGAGAATGTAGACTTGGCTTATCTGGAAAGCGATGATTTTTTAAAGAAATGCTCCAGTCTGCGAGGTTCTGTCATGCTGATTGGCCCTATGGTGGCACGTTTCGGCAAAGCGTTGATATCCAAGCCGGGAGGAGATAAAATCGGTCGCCGCCGTTTGGATACTCACTTTGTAGGTATTCAGAATTTAGGAGCAGACTTCCGTTATGATGAAGGACGGGGCATTTATGAAATAACAGCCGACAGACTTCAAGGAAGCTATATGCTGCTGGACGAAGCATCCGTCACCGGAACAGCCAATATCGTAATGGCTGCCGTGCTTGCCAAAGGCACTACTACCATCTACAACGCTGCCTGCGAACCTTACGTGCAACAACTCTGCCGGTTGCTCAACCGGATGGGAGCGAAAATCAGCGGAATTGCCTCCAACCTGCTTACTATTGAAGGTGTGGAAGAATTGCATGGCGCGCAACACACCGTATTGCCCGATATGATTGAAGTCGGCAGTTTTATCGGCATGGCAGCCATGACAAAAAGCGAAATTACCATCAAGAACGTTTCTTACGAGAACCTTGGAATCATCCCCGAGAGCTTCCGCCGCCTGGGCATCAAGCTCGAACAGAGAGGAGATGACATTTATGTTCCCGCACAGGAAACCTACCAGATAGAATCATTCATCGACGGCTCCATCATGACGATAGCCGACGCCACCTGGCCGGGACTGACTCCCGACTTGCTTAGTGTGATGCTCGTTGTAGCCACACAAGCCAAAGGCAGCGTACTGATCCATCAGAAGATGTTCGAAAGCCGCCTGTTCTTTGTGGACAAGCTAATCGATATGGGTGCACAGATCATCCTCTGCGACCCTCACCGTGCCGTAGTCATCGGACACAATCATGGCTTCAAGTTGCGCGGTGCCCGCCTGACTTCACCGGATATACGTGCCGGTATCGCCCTTCTGATTGCCGCCATGAGCGCCGAAGGAACCAGTACCATTAGTAACATCGAACAGATAGACCGTGGTTATCAGAACATCGAAGGACGTCTGAACGCTATCGGAGCCAGAATCACCCGAATATGATAAAGAAAGAAGAAGTATATAAGATAGGATTATTCAATAAACCGCATGGTATTCACGGCGAATTGCAGTTTACGTTTACCGACGACATTTTCGACCGTGTGGACTGCGATTATCTGATATGCCTGCTCGACGGTATTTTCGTTCCCTTCTTCATTGAAGAATACCGTTTCCGTTCCGACTCCACCGCTTTGGTAAAACTGGAAGGAATAGACACCGCCGAACGTGCCCGAATGTTCACCAACATTGAAGTTTACTTCCCCGTAAAGCATGCGGAAGAAGCGGAAGACGGCGAATTATCCTGGAACTTTTTTATCGGTTTCCAAATGGAAGACATTCATCACGGACCTCTAGGAGAAGTGATAGATGTGGATACCACTACGGTAAACACCCTTTTTGTGGTTGAAAGAGAAGAAGAGGAACTACTCGTTCCCGCCCAGGAGGAATTTATCGTAGGAATAGATCAGAAACAGAAACTCATCACCGTGGAACTTCCCGAAGGGTTACTCAATCTGGAGGAGTTGGACGCGGATGACACAGCTCCCGGATAAATCAGGCACGAATGACACAGATTCCACGGTTTTCATTAATCAAAATTCACTGGGAAGCCGTGTCATCCGTGGCAAAACAAAAATTAGTCCGGCCGCAGCCCCTTTTAATAGTTTAATTTTTAATCTTTAATTACCAAAGATGCCAAAGAGAAGACGAAGTAAAGCTTTCTGGAAAAATTTCAAGTTCAAGTATAAACTAACGATCGTTAATGAAAATACACTTGAAGAAATTGTCGGACTTCGTGTATCCAAGCTCAATGGACTATCCGTTTTACTTTGCGTGCTGGCAGTGCTTTTCCTGATTGCTTCCTGCATCATTACTTTCACCCCGTTGCGCAATTATCTTCCGGGATATATGAACAGTGAAGTCCGTACACAGATTGTAGACAATGCGCTGCGTGTAGACTCTTTGCAACAAGTGCTCAACAAGCAGAACCTCTACATCATGAATATTCAGGACATTTTCAGCGGGAAAGTGCCTATCGACAGCGTGCAAACGCTTGATTCGCTGACTGCTGCCCGTGAAGACACGTTGATGGAACGAACCAAGCGGGAAGAAGAATTCCGCCGCCAATATGAGGAGAATGAAAAATACAATCTGACCTCCATCACTTCCCAACCGGACGTGACCGGATTGATATTATACCGTCCGACACGAGGCATGGTGTCCGACCACTTCAATGCCGAAAAGAAACATTACGGCACTGACATTGCCGCCAATCCCAACGAAAGCGTACTGGCAACCATGGACGGAACCATCATCCTTAGTACATACACCGCTGAAACCGGTTATCTGATTGGCGTGCAACACAACCAGGATTTAATTTCGATCTACAAACACTGCGGCTCTCTCCTGAAAAAGGAAGGTGAACGGGTGAAAGGAGGCGAAGCCATCGCCCTGGTAGGAAATAGCGGAACACTTAGTACAGGGCCGCACCTGCACTTCGAACTTTGGTATAAAGGTCACCCGGTAAATCCGGAAAAATACATCGTTTTTTAAGTTATCAATGATGAATGATGAGATATGGCGAGTGATGAGATATAAGTGATAATCAGCGATGATATGTTTGTCAACAAAATAGGAAGAATTAGATAAAATGAATATAGAGACTAATAAAAAGAAAAAACAAATAGCTATCCTTGGCTCCACAGGTTCTATCGGGACGCAGGCTTTGCAAGTCATCGAAGAGCATCCCGACCTGTACGAAGCATACGCACTGACAGCCAACAACCGTGTGGAATTACTGATTGCCCAGGCACGGAAGTTCCAGCCGGAAGTGGTAGTGATAGCCAACGAAGAAAGGTATTCCGAACTGAAAGAAGCATTGAGCGACCTGCCTATCAAGGTGTATGCAGGGACCGACGCTATCTGTCAGATTGTGGAAGCAGGTCCTATTGATATGGTATTGACAGCCATGGTCGGTTATGCCGGACTGAAGCCGACAATCAACGCGATCCGTGCCAAGAAAGCGATTGCGTTGGCAAATAAAGAAACATTGGTAGTAGCGGGTGAACTGATTAATCAGTTGGCACAACAATATCGCACTCCGATTCTGCCGGTAGACTCTGAACACTCCGCCGTTTTTCAGTGTTTAGCGGGAGAAGTGGGCAATCCGATTGAGAAAGTGATATTGACTGCCTCCGGAGGTCCGTTCCGCACTTACACTTTGGAACAATTGAAGTCTGTGACTAAGACACAGGCCTTGAAACATCCCAATTGGGAAATGGGAGCAAAAATCACGATTGACTCTGCTTCTATGATGAATAAAGGTTTTGAAGTGATCGAAGCCAAATGGCTGTTCGGTGTTCAACCCAGTCAGATTGAGGTGGTTGTGCATCCGCAATCAGTCATTCACTCGATGGTGCAGTTTGAAGACGGAGCTGTAAAAGCACAGTTGGGCATGCCCGATATGCGCCTGCCCATCCAGTATGCATTCTCCTATCCCGACCGTATCAGTTCTTCTTTCGACAGGCTCGATTTCTCCAAATGCACGAACCTGACGTTTGAGCAACCCGACACGAAACGTTTCCGCAATCTGGCACTCGCTTACGAAGCGATGTATCGCGGAGGGAACATGCCTTGCATCGTTAATGCCGCCAATGAAGTAGTGGTAGCCTCTTTCCTGAAAGACGGCATCAGCTTCCTCGGCATGAGCGACGTGATAGAAAAAACAATGGAACGGATTACCTTCATTGCCAATCCGACATACGATGATTATGTGGCTACCGATGCGGAAGCAAGAAAGATAGCAGCAAGTCTGATATAATTCATTTCGTAGAGGAATAAAGAAAATAGAGAAATTGATTAGTATTAATATAAATTGAAAATAGCCTTTATATCTTCTCTTTGGCAGAGAATCCAGTGAAGGCTTTAAATTGTAAATAGACTATATGGAAACATTTTTGATTCGTGCCCTGCAATTGATTATGAGCTTATCTTTGCTCGTTATCATTCATGAAGGCGGGCATTTTCTTTTTGCCCGTTTGTTTAAGGTGCGTGTAGAAAAATTCTGCTTATTTTTTGACCCCTGGTTCACCCTGTTTAAATTCAAGCCCAAGAAAAGTGACACAGAATATGCAGTAGGTTGGCTGCCATTGGGCGGTTATGTCAAGATAGCCGGTATGATTGACGAGTCGATGGATACCGAGCAGATGAAACAACCCGAACAACCGTGGGAGTTCCGTTCCAAACCGGCGTGGCAACGTCTGCTAATCATGGTGGGTGGCGTACTGTTCAACTTCCTGTTGGCCCTGTTCATCTACTCGATGATTCTATTTGCGTGGGGCGACCAATATATAAAGGTGCAGGAAGCTCCTCTCGGTATGGATTTCAACGAAACGGCCAAATCCGTAGGTTTTCAGGACGGCGACATCCTTCTTTCTGCCGACGGCGTTCCTTTTGAACGTTATGACGGCGATATGTTGAGCCAGATTGCCGACGCCCGCGAAGTAAGCGTTATCCGCAACGGCGCGAAAGCCTCCGTTTATATCCCTGAAGACTTGATGCAACGTCTTCTGGCAGACAGCATCCGTTTTGCCTCCTACCGTTTCCCGTATGTGATAGACAGTGTGATGGTGAATTCTCCTGCCGCACAAGCAGGCATCCAACCAGGCGACAGCATTATCGCCCTGAACGGAACACCGATTTCTTTCTCCGACTTCAAAGAAGCGATGGCAGAACGTAAGAAAAACGCAGCAACCCTGCTCAAAGACAGCATAGATCCGCGCCTGATTACACTGACCTATGTGCGTGGCGGCGTAACCGACACATTGAATATGCGTGTAGACTCCGCCTACCTGATGGGTGTAACCGCCTGTCTCGTCACAGACCGCCTGCTCCCTATGGTGAAAAAAGAATATACTTTCTTCGAATCCTTCCCGGCAGGTGTCTCCCTCGGCGTAAAAACCCTGAAAGGATATGTAGGAAACATGAAATACCTCTTCTCGAAAGAAGGAGCCAAACAGCTAGGTGGCTTCGGAACGATCGGCAGCATCTTCCCTGCTACATGGGATTGGCACCAGTTCTGGTATATGACAGCCTTCCTTTCCATCATTCTGGCTTTCATGAATATCCTCCCTATCCCCGCATTGGACGGCGGCCACGTGCTCTTCCTCTTCTACGAGATGATAGCTCGCCGCAAACCGAGCGACAAATTTATGGAATACGCTCAAATGACCGGTATGATTCTACTCTTCGGTCTGTTGATATGGGCTAACTTCAACGATATTCTAAGGTTCTTCTTCTAACAGACCAAACGACAGAAGAAAGACATAAAAAAGTATCCCGGATGAGAACAGGTATTCACTCCTCTCTCATCCGGGATACTTTTTTTATAGTTGCTTGCCTTTAAATCTTCTAAATCTTCAACATCTTTTTTTCTCTTTCCAAATCCGTTTCATCCAACTTGGGTGAAGGCACTGTGCACGTTTTGATATAATCGCCCTCCTGACAGGTATAATTGTAGTACACCTCCAGTTCCGGAGTGAGCTCCGCTTTCGGCACCAGCCTCAGTTTATTTATTTTCAATTCGCCTGACTTTATAAGTTCTTATTTTCTTTTCAGAGTGGAAGGCTGCGATAGTCTCAAGCTGCTGACGATAGCCGCCACAACAGCAAATCCACTTCCTACCATAAGACAGACAGCCGTACTCCGGTCATGAGCGACAAAGCTGAAAAGCAATGCGACCAATGTTGTCCCGGTGGTCTGTCCCAACAGGCGGGCCATTCCCAACATACCACTGGCTCCGCCCGAACGTTGCGTAGGAGCGGAAGAGATAATCGTACTGTTGTTCGGTGTCTGGAACAATCCGAAGCCTGCACCACACAGCATCAAACGCAGTATGATACTAATATCGGACGACTCCGCAGTCAGACTGGAAAGCGAGAAAAGCCCGACAGCAAACAGAGCCATCCCGACACTTCCCAAGATACCGGGGTGGATGCGCTCGACAAGATATCCTGCCAACGGAGCCGTGACAAGCGTAGCCAACGGCCACGGTGTGAGTAGAAGTCCGGTCATGACTTCGCTGTGTCCCAAAGTGTTCTGGAGGAAAAAAGGCAAAGAAACCATCGCTGTCATTTGTGCTATGAAAGAACAGATGGAAGTCAGGATGGACAGCCGGAAAATCGGAATCCGCAGCAGATCAAGAGGGAGCAGCGGGGTGGTCTGCGTCAGTTGTCGGCGCACGTAGTAGGTACCGACCACTGCCAACACAATCAGTTGAATGAAAAGGAAGTCCATTTTCTCATGGTGGGCAAATCCGTCCAGCGTGTAAATGAGCAGACCGAAAGTGACCGCATTCGCAATGGCACTGATATAATCGAATTTACGTTTCGTACGCTCCTCCTGTCGTGGCAGGTGTTTGATGCCGAGAAGCAATGCAGTGAGTCCTAACGGCACATTGATGGCAAACAACCAGTGCCAACTGGCAATGGAAAGAATACCGCTCGCCACAGATGGTCCGGCGGCAGCCGATATAGCGACTACCATTGCATTAATCCCCATCCCCCGCCCGATCTGGCTCTTCGGATAGATGTAACGCAGCTGTGCCGTATTCACACTAGTGATGGCGGAAGCGCTGAACCCTTGAAAGATACGGGCAACCGTCAAAGTCCAAAACGAATCGGACAAGGCACAGATCAATGAAGTGACGCAAAACAATCCGATGCCCGAAAGAAAGACTTTCCGGTAACCGATGATTTCACCCAAAGCGGAAAAAGACAGTAGCGATATAACGATGGCCAGCTGATAGCCGTTGATAATCCAGGTGGTTACAGCGGGAGAAGTCCCAAAATCATGCGAAAGTGTAGGTAGTACGATATTGACGATGTTAATATCCAGTACTGACATACAAAGAGCGAAGCCGACAGACACCACCGCCCAAATACGTTTAGGCATTGGCAAGCCATCGGTCTCATCGTTTTTTTGAGTTGGATTTATTGATTGTACCATAAAAACTTATTCTTGTAAGTAGTCGTTTATTTCTTCACCATCAAGCAGACACAAACACAGACGCAAGCCCCACCGGCTACCAAAAAGCACCGCGTTACTCTGTGATGAAAAATGATTCACTTGGTTTCGTAAAGGTAAACAAAACAACGGTACAGGTGTTTTTGTTTCCTTTGAAAAATAAGTTTTTTTAGTGCTCAACTACTGGATTCAACTTACTCTAAATGTCGAATTACATTTACTTCAACTTCAAAATCCGCTGATTACTGCTTCCCCTGAACTCCAGATATGGAGAGAAAAGAGCCTGTTCGAAGCGTCCGTCCACCAATACATCAATATAATCAAGAGCGGCACTCAAACGAGGCTGCGCCTTAATTTCTTCGTATGTGTATCCGGTGTAGCACCACACGTTCATCCCTGTTTCCTCTTTCACCCGTTTCAGCAAAAGCAGGAACGCTTCCGGATGAAAAAACGGATCACCGCCGGAAAAAGTAACGCCGTCCAACAAAGGATTCGCTTTGATTTCACGGATGATGGACCGTATTTTCTCCTCCGTCAGTTCTTCTCCTGCTCCCGGATTCCAACTCTCCGGGTTGTGGCAACCGGGACAATGATGGGAGCAGCCGGCAAGATAAATAGAAAACCTGATACCTTCACCGTCAACGATCGTTTCAGAATAAGTTCCTAGTAAATTCACTTCTTTAATAGCTAATGGAAAATGAAGATTTGAGAATGGATGATAACCATATAAATGTGGAATAAATACTCATTACAGAACAGTACAAGATGAGAGTAACGTGCTGCAAGTAATAACCGAATAATGGATAATGAACCGTAACGCTTTCATCAAGCACCGTTCATTATCCATTCATCAATTATCAAACATTTATTCTACAAATGTTTTACACGGTCCTTCTCTTCTGCCCGTTTGGCAGAGTTCCAAGAGCTTAAATCACCCGTCAGATAACCGGTGATACGACGCATACGGAGAATACTTTCACTCTGGCATACAGGGCATTTATCGAAGATAACCCCCTTGTAACCACAGTTATGACAAGTGTCTACCGGGTGATTGATAGAGCCGTATCCAATTCCTTCGTCGTGCATCACTTTCACAATCTTGGCGATGGCACGCACATTCTTCTGCGCTTCACCGTCCAGCTCCACATACGTGATGTGTCCGCCGCGTGTAATAGCGTGGAACGGAGCTTCACGCTTGATTTTCTCAACGATGCTGATCGGTTCTTTCACGTCTACGTGGAAAGAGTTGACATAATAGTCGCGATCTGTCACTCCGGGGATTTTTCCATATTTCCGGCGGTCCATTTTCGTGAAACGTCCCGAAAGTCCTTCGGCAGGAGTAGCCAGAACGGAGTAGTTCAGGTTATATTTCTCTTTATATTCGTCTACCACTTTATTCATTTCCATCACCGCTTCATACAGCGTGTCCCATGCTTTCTGGCTGTGTCCGTGACCTTGTCCGTAGAGAGCCACCATCGCGTTATGCCCGCCGATAAATCCGATCCCCAGTGTACCGCTGCGCAAGGCGTCTCCTACCTGTTCGTTCGGATTCAGTTCGCCACCGCCTTTCCACACATTATTTCCCATCATGAACGGGAACTGGCGTGCCAGGGCCGTACGCTGATACTGATAACGTTCGTAAAGCTGGTCGGCTACGAGCGCAGACATTTGGTGTACAGATTCGATGAAAATTTCTTTTGCTTTTTGTTCGATGGCGTCCTTGTTGCGTTCATCTTCTACCAGATTTTCCGCTTTGATACGGGCTTCGATAGCCAGTCTTGGCATATTCAGTGTGGTGAACGAAAGATTTCCACGTCCTAAAGAAGATTTTTCTCCGGCCACATTTTCAAAAACACGGGTACGGCAGCCCATTGTTGCCAGTTCGTAAATGTAACGCTGCGGATCGTCGGCTTTCCATTTCTCGTTCTTGTTGAAAGGTGTGTCGAGGAACATGAAGTTCGGGAACAACGCTTTCGCAGTAGTCTGGCAAGCCTTTAATAACAAGTCGAAGTTGGGAGCCTCGTAACTGTCGGTCATTGCCTCTTCGATGTTCTCCGCTTTCATTGCTTTCTCAAAGTCTTTCTCCGAGTAAGAAACGCCGTCTTTCACCTTGAATATCTGGATAGGGAATACGGGCACTTCTCCTCTGGTGCCGAGGCCTTCAATGGTAGCTTTCAGCAGTTCTTCGATCACCATGCGGCCTTCGGCAGAAGTGTCCGTTCCGTAGTTGATGGAACTGAATACCACTTGGTTACCGCCACGAGAATGCATCGTATTCAGGTTGTGGATGAATCCTTCCATTGCCTGATGTGTATCTTTACGGGTCTGCTGGTAGGCTTTTTCGACGATGCGGGCAAGGTGTTCCTTATCTATAATGATCTGTAAAGCGACCAGAGCGATGCGCAATGTTTCGCGTTCGGCCTCGGTGGACTTGATAGACGGAAGGTATTCTTTAATCAACGTACGGATGGATTTTTCATCGGCCTGATTTCCGTTTTCCATAGCCACATAGAAGTTGATGAACGATGCCAGATGCTTGCGGAAAGATTTGGCCACTCCTTTTGCCATGAAGAAGTCAAAAGCCGGAATCGCCTGTCCGCCATGCTGCTCATTTTGGTTGGTCTGAAAGATGATGGTAGCCAGCGTAGCATAGCTTTGGATGCTTTGCGGGGTGCGGATGCTACCGTTCTTTGTGCGGAAACCGCGTTCAAAGAGGTCATCCATATCATATTGGATGCAGGTTGTCGTCTTTGTCGGATAATAATCCAGGTCGTGGATGTGAATGTCTCCCAACTGGTGCGCTTCGGCAAAACGTTTCGGCAACAGGTATTTATACGTATAATCTTTGGTTACTTCGGAAGCGAACGTCATCATCTGGCCGGCAGGCGTGTGACTGCTCATGTTGGCATTGCTCAAATTGACATCGTTCTTGTCGATAGCCACAATGCCGTCCATCACCTGTTTCATCTGGGTTTTCTTATCACGCTCCGTATTCCGCCATTCGCGATAGATGATGTATTTCTTCGCTACTTCCGGCCGCACTTTCATCAACGACTTTTCTACCAAGTCCTGAATCTCTTCTACGGTGATCGTGGGGGTAGCAAACTGACTGATAACATTCATGGTGATGTCAGCAACCAACTGCTGCTCATCCTGAATTCCACTTGCACTGAATGCTTTACTGATTGCATTCTTAATCTTACTGATAGAGAAATCTTCTCTTTTACCATCACGTTTGATGATACAAATTTCCGCGT
>ERZ827186.2856-NODE-2856-length-10949-cov-3.651827_pt1 | contig 10949 bp, 13 predicted proteins | sample MGYA00519918_ERZ827186 | MGnify/ENA primary metagenome ERZ827186 (study PRJEB31778, sample SAMEA3449275) | human gut metagenome | biome: human gut; feature: human-associated habitat; material: faeces | place: United Kingdom | collected 2010/2012 ... | reverse complement strand
TGAAGGGGAATGCCCTGTGTTTGAAAAATACGACGACCATGTTCCGCCGTCGCTTCTGCGCCGCGCATATGCCGCGGACAAGCTCACACCGCATGAGGCTGAGAAGCGGATCCGGGAGATATTCCGGGAATATTCGGACGAGGCGCTTTGATTTTACGATAATAAAAGAAGATCCGGGGTTGTGCATTTGCGCAACGCCGGATCTTTATATGTTGTTGGTGTTCGATGTATCGTCGAATTCGCATCCGCGTATCAGATAATCGATCGATACATTGAAGTAATCGGAAAGTGCGATCAGCATGGAAATGTCCGGGCTTCGTTTTCCGTTTTCGTAATATGACAATGCCTCGCGGCTTATATTCATATCCATGGCAACTTTTTGCTGGCTCAAGCCTCTTTTTTTGCGAATTTCCCGCAGACCCTTCATAACATCTCCCGCAGATTTATTGTTTCAAATAGCTTCATAATAATATTTTATCATTATTCAAAAGAATATATGTGACATATTGTTACGAATATACAGCGTAAATAATGGGCGATTCATGTCCGGAATGCTGTACATATGTAACAAAACGTTGCACGTTTTTTGTTCAACATGATGATTTTTATTTTCAAAGGCTACAAAAAAGCCCGATCCGGTTGACAACCTTCGTAAGTCGTGGTATAATGACGACGTAACAAATTGTTACATATTGAATAATTTACGAGGTGGACTATGAAAAAAGCGGGAATAGCTGCCGCCGTAGCGTTTATCATTGCGGCACTAATTGTTGTAATACGCTGCAAAAGGCACAGACATTGAGACTGTTTAGGTCTTTCTTGGCGTTGCAAAGCAAGTGTGGCGTTACATTTTTGTTCAGAAAAGTTCCTGCCACTGTCAGGACTTTTTGAAATAAATGCAATTGAAAGGAGTACATCATGGGAAAAGGAAAAGCAATAGCCGGATTTGTGCTTAGCATTATCGGTGTTGTATGCGGGCTTCTGAGCGGCTATCTGTCACTTATCGGACTGCCGGTTTCGGTAGTCGGGCTGGTGCTTGCTATCGTTGGCGGGAATCAGCTTAAAGCGGCGGGTGAGCCCACCGGCCTTGCAACGGCAGGACTTGTGATAGGCATTATAGCGACTGTCTTCAGCACTATCGCGTTCTTCACCTGCGGAATTTGCATAATCTGCGGCACTGCCATCGGTGCATCCGGTGCGGCAAATGCGGGTTCACTGTTCAGCTGATCTGAACGGTACTGCACTGCATCGTCCCCATTGAACATACGGAGGTTCTATATGGCTGATTCGATTTCTTTGTTGGGGCGTGAGATACCGCTTTATGGTCTGATGTTTCTTTTGGGGGCGATGCTTGCGGCGGTAGCCGCGCTTATTCTGGCTAAAGTCCGTAAAATCACAGTCTTTGACCTTGCCTGCTCGGTTGTTTATGTGATGTTCGGCAGTTTTCTCGGGGCAAAGCTCGTTTTTATTATTGTAACTCTTCCCAAGATAATTGAACTGAACTTAAGTTGGCAAAGCTTCGTTTTCGGCGGTTTTGTGTTTTACGGTGGTCTTTTGGGCGGAGGAACTGCACTTATCCTGTATACTCACAGATACCGCGACGAAACCGATCTTTTTGACGTTTACGCTGCGGTGCTGCCGCTTGGACACGCATTGGGACGGGTTGGGTGCTTCTTTGCGGGGTGCTGCTACGGTATTCCGTACAGCGGCAGGTGGGCGCATACCTACACCGAGAGCGTGGGAATGACCCCGCTCGGCGTTCCGCTTTTGCCGATACAGCTTATAGAATCGGCGGGACTTGTGCTGCTGTTTGCGGTGCAGATGGTTTTATTTTTTACCATCGAAAAAAATAAAAAGGGTATCAATGCGGTCACATATTTAACTGTTTACCCTGTGATGAGATTTATTATCGAATTTTTCAGAGGTGATTCGGAGCGGGGGCGAGCAGGTGTTTTGTCAACATCTCAGATCATAAGCATCGTGTTGGTTCTGGTCACTGCCGCAGTTTTGCTGTACAGAAAGAGACGAGGGAGCGCAAAAAACTCAATTTGAGTTTCCGCTTTCAAAAATGCCGGCATCCCGGCGGGATTTTTTGAGGTGCTGTTAAAAACATCGTTTTTTAACAGCACCTTTTGCTTTATCTCCGTTGATTCTTATCCATAAGATCAAATGCGGCGGTGCCGCATATAACTATCAACAGAGTCATCATTATGTATTCCAGCATCGGGGCGTAGTAATCGACCGCGCCGAGCGGATCCACGGCGATCGCGGGGGCGAGCCGCGCGATAAGCGCCGCGCTTACTATTACTGCGGCGCTCACCCCGCAGGAGAACACCGTCATCGCTTCATGACTCAGCTCGCTTATCGCCGCGCTGAGGCTTATTCCCCTTCTTTTCTTCATTAATCCGATCCTCACTGCATAAAATAATGAATAAATATCCGTTTTTAAAAATCTCGAAAAGCTATCGTTAATATACAGACATATTTTGTGTATCTTCACCTTATTGCTATTATATCATAAAAACAAGAAAAATCAAGAGGAAATAAAAAGGATACGCGGAAATATATGCGTCAAAAATGTTTATATTTGCTTTTTATCCGAGGATAATAAATCTAAAAAAAGCGATTTTTATGCATTATTTGATGTACGTTTCATGATTACATCGGATATTCTGGGAGAATAATACATATAAAGCTCTGTCAGAGATTACTTGGGGGTAAATTTGCACAAAAAATCGACCGGATATTGCAAAGTAAAATATGAACAAAACAATGATAGTATATTTCTCACAAGGCGAAGTTTGTGAACACACAATGCAAAATGTCGATGCTTACAGATTATGTGCCATATTGAAGAAAGGAAGTTCCCGTTGGATGAACGGGAACGCAGGAGAAAACCATGAAAAAACTCATCAGATCAAAAAACCAAAGCCGTGCAGGCTACCGCAGCATTTCACAGATCCGCGGCAGGGTACAGTCGGTTTGCGGACGTGATGCTTGCTATCGTCTTTACGAAGTCCGTCGGAACGGCGTAAGGTCCTATGCCGTGAATGTATCATATTGCGGTGAAAGCGCAACGCGCGGGCTTGGCTGCGGCAGACGCACGGCGCTTGGGATTTTTGAAGCTCTTACACGCGGATGCGTGACTCCCGTAACGCTCGGGGATGTTGTTTCGGATTGGGAGTATTCCGATCTTATTGAAGCCTAGGACGAATTGAAGCGGCATTCCTCTTTACAAATGCTCATGTATGTGCTAAAATAATTATAGCAAAATGCCGTGGCATCCTTATATGCCGTACACGGTGAAAGGCAGGTTATTTTTCAATGAGATGTCCCAACTGCGGCTGCCTTGAAAGCCGCGTGATAGATTCGCGCCAGAATATCGACGGCAACAACATACGCCGCCGCCGCGAGTGCCTGAACTGTCAGAAGCGCTTTACCACATTTGAGGTGATAGAGTCGGTCCAGCTCGTCGTCATAAAGAAAAATGGCACGCGCGAGCTTTTTGACCGTTCAAAATTGCTTTCGGGGCTTCTGAAGGCATGTGAAAAGCGCCCTGTGAATGCCGAGCAGATAGCGACTGAGATCGAATCCGAACTTCAGAATTCACTCAGGCAGGAGATCCCGTCGGGGGATATAGGCGAAATGGTAATGCGTCGGCTGAAGGCTGCCGATGCCGTCGCCTATGTGCGCTTTGCATCGGTATACCGTGAATTCAAGGATATTGAGACCTTCATACGCGAACTGAATGATATAAAGCGTGAGCCGGAGGAAGCCTCCGACGGCGCCTTTGCGGAACACGCGGAATGAAAAACGGGTGGAACCCGTGGCACGGGTGCCACAAGCTGAGCGAGGGCTGCGCCAATTGTTATGTTTACCGCATAGACGGCAGATATGAGCGGGATGCGTCCGAGGTCGGCAAAAATGCCGACTTCGATCTCCCTGTGCGCATGAGCAAAAACGGTCCCGCTATCCCTTGGGGGAGTACGGTGTGGACCTGTTTTTCATCCGATTTTTTTCTTGAGGATGCCGACGGATGGCGCGCCGATGCGTGGCGCATGATCGCCCGCAGACCGGATATTCACTTCATTATTATAACCAAACGAATCGCACGTTTTCACGTTGCGCTTCCGTCCGACTGGGGCGACGGATACCCGAACGTTACGATAGGCTGTACCTGTGAAAATCAGCGGCGCGCGGACGAACGGCTCCCGCTCTTTCTGGCGGCGCCGATAAAGCATCGTATTATAGTCTGCGAGCCGCTGCTTGAGGAGCTGGATATAAAAAGCTACCTTTCGCCCGCGCTTGTCGAAACTGTGACTGCGGGAGGCGAGTCCGGGAGCGGTGCGCGTCTTTGCCGGTTTGAGTGGATAAAGCGCATAAGCGCGGACTGCGCGGCGACCGGAGTTGCCTTTTCGTACCATCAGACCGGCGCCTTGCTTGAGGTGAACGGCAGGGTGTGGCACATCCCGCGCAGGCTTCAGGCGGAGCAGGCGAAGCGCGCCGGCGTAGACGTGTGCGGCACGCAAAAGGAATAAAAAGGCGGTGTGCTTTGTTTCTTCTGGGCGATAATGATTTGTTTGCGGTTTTTCCGTGGTTTATGAGGAAAAACACGGTCTCAACCTTAAAAAATCAGCTTTTTGCGCTTGTCTTAATAAGATATTGCATTTTTGAGCGCGGTGTGATATAATGACTCCGGCGTGTCGGAAGGCTTTTCCGACCGCCGGAATCATTTTTTTCAGACAAGATAAGGACGATAATCCGGCACATATGTGCGGTCCTTGTCTTCGGGAAAGGTATGGAGAAAAACATGAAAAGACACATCTCACTTATTCTGTCGGTTCTGATGATCCTCGGCATCCTCGCTGCGGTTCCGGTAGCTGTGTTTGCCAAGGATGATGAAGCAGAGGCGCTTCCGGTATCCGATGCGGCATCGTTTGCCGCCATGGATCAGACGGGGAGCTATTATCTGACTGCCGATATCACCCTTGACGCTACATATGTCGGCACGTTTGCCGGTACGCTTGACGGCAAGGGACATACGATAACGGTCTCGGCTCCCGTTTTTGATAACGTAAAGGGTACCGTGAAGGACCTTGTTATAAACGGCAAGGTCGAAAACACCTCCGCCGAGTTGCTTGCGGCACTTGCCTGCAATGCTGTTCCCGGAGCGGTGTTTGAGAAGATAGTAAACCGCGCCGATTTTATCGGCGACGCCACCGGCACCAAGCGGGCGGCCGGCGTAGTTGCTCTCATAACCAAGGGTGACGGCACCGTGACTGTTACCGACTGCGCAAACAGCGGCAGGATCGTTGGCTACGTCGCGGGCGGCGTTATCGGCAGAGCCGAGGCGAAGACCGAGGTGCGCGGATGCTCCAACACGGGAGCCATCGAGGGCGGCGATACCCTCGGCGGTGTGTTTGCATGGCCCGTTGCGGACTTTATCGTTGAAAACTGCGTAAACGGCACAAAGGGCGGCGCGGCAACGGTCGCCGACACGGGCGACAGCTCCGGCGGCATCATAAGCTATGTTTCCGCCAACACTGCCGGCTCCGTGAAGGGCTGTATAAACTATTCCGATATCACAAATACCTCCGGCAGATGCGCCGCAGGCATCATTGCGCGACTCGGTGAAAATTCCGCGGTCGATTTTACGGACTGCGAAAACTACGGTAAGATGACCAACGCAAGCGAAAAATGGGCTGCCGGCGGTATCGCGGGCGAGTCGCAGGGCATTGTGAACTTCAGCGGATGCCGCAACTACGCTTCCGTTGACAGCACAAAATACAAGGCGGGTGGTATATGCGGCGCGCTTTCGCACATAACCACTACCGTGAACTGCCTCAACTTCGGCGACATCCACGCGCTCAAGCAGGCGGGCGGCATCATCGGCTCCTGCGGCGCCAACAAGATCGAATCCGGCGATTATATATTCGAATTCTGCGGCAACGAGGGCAACATCACCACCGATAAAGATACTGCGGCGGGCATCGTTGCATATGCGTACGGTACCGCCAAGCACGCTCCCAAGCTGAACGGCTGCTACAATACCGGTAATGTCACCGGCGGCTGTGAGGCAGCTGGACTTATCGGCTACTTCAACGGAACGTCGGCGGCTGAGATAAAGAACTGCTTTGTCACCGGCACGGTAAAGACCACCGACAGCTCCATGAAGTCCTGCGTGTACTTCTGGTGCAAGTACGGCGAGGCAATGGCGGACGGCAATATTTCCGGTAACTTTTATCTTGCCGGTTGTGCCGATGCCGAAAGATATGAAAAGGGCGGATATTCCGACCTTGCCGCGAACCTTACCCCCGACGATGTAAGATCCGGCAAGCTGGCATATGACATGAATGCCGCTCTCGGCTCGGAGAAATTCTTCCAGACGATCGGGACCGATGCGGCTCCCACGATGGAAAAGAACGGTCACATGTCGGTTAAGCTGCTTGACGGTAAGTATACCAACGGGAGCGCTCCCGTAAAGCCCGATGATCCCGCGCCCTCTACCGGCGACAATGCCGCCCTCTGGCTGATCGCGGCTGTCGTTTCGGCGGCATGCGCGGTAATAACGGGAAAGAAAAAATACGCCCGCGAACTATAAGAGGGATCATCCTGTCGGAGAGCACCAATGGACAGTATTGACGAGAAGATACTAACGATACTGAAACTGAATGCACGCACAAAGATCACGCATATAGCAAAGGAAATACATCTTTCCGAGACCTCGGTGATCGAGCGCATCAGAAAGCTCGAAAACAGCGGTGTGATAAAGCAGTACACCGCCGTGATCGACTATGAAAAGATAGGGATGGATATCACCGCACTTACGTATGTGCGCGTTGAGCATCCCAAGTATAACGATGAGTTCATACGGCATATGCGGGCGCATCCGGAGATATCCGATGTGCATTACATAACCGGTGACTATGACTTTTTTCTCAAGATAGTCACCAAGAGCAGCTCATCCCTCCAGCGGGTGCTCAACGACATAAAGTGCGCTCCGGGTGTGTCGCTTACAAGGAGCAATGTCGTGCTCTCAACATGGAAAAACAATTTTTCCGTCGTTTCCCCGTCCGATCCGGCGGGGAGCGGCGCCCCGGACGCCGAAACGGTCGGTGCGGCGGGGAACAGAAAGGAATCACAGCAATGAAGATATCATTCAGGATAACAGCGGCGGTACTTGTCGGAATCGCCGTTTGCGTGTGCGTATGCCTTGCCGCCTGCAAGCGCGGAGAGGGAGAAGTTACGACAGGTGAGACCGGGCAGTCCGGGACGGCACCCGCAACATCTGCGGATACGACCGCGGAGCTTCAGCCCACAACGCCGGAGGAAACGGAAGCGCCGCCTGTTCCCGTGGTCAAAAAGGCTGTCATCGCCGGCGGCGGGGCATCCACAAAGATATATTCGGAAATAATAAAGCTCGCGGAAAAGAAAAATCCCAAGGTGGTGCTTCTCTGCACCGCAGGCAAGGATGCCGTCAGCAATGTTGAGGCGTATGTCAATACATTCTTGCGGTATACAAAAAATGTTGAGGCGATCACGCTTGTTACCAAACTGTATGATCCCGCCGAGCTGCGCGACAAGATTGTGAACGCGGATATAATCTGCGTCGGCGGCGGTCAGAGCGAATACATGGATATGGTGTGGAAGAAATTCAAGGTTGATGAATACCTTGCCGAAGCGTATAACCGTGGCGTTATCTGCTGCGGAGGAAGCGCGGGAGGAATGTGCTGGACCTACATGGGCTGGAACGACTATTACTCGGTGCCCGATTCGATATACAAGTTCTTCCCGGGGCTTGACCTTATCCACATCTATTACGGTCCCCACTTCGGCAACAGCGACAAGTGGGCGGGGTTCAACGCTGCCATAATGAACGAAAAGGATCCGAAATACAAGCTCGGCTTTGCGATGGACAACGGCGCCGCGATAGTCTTTATTGACGGTCAGCCGACAAGAAGTGTGCGCGAAAATGCTACGGCGCGTATTTTCAGATACGACTTCGTGGATGGCAAGTGGGTCCGTTCGGTTTACAAGGACTGACCCGGTACGCGGAATATCATGAAAGGCGTGTGTGAAATGAAAAAGATCATATCGGTGGTATTGTCAATGGTGATGCTTTGCGGTGCCGTACCTTATACGGTAATGGCGGCGGGAAACGGAAATGGGGAATATCCCGAGCTTCTTATAACGCAGATAGGCGTCGATCAGTACGGAAGCCCGGATAACGCCGCAAATATCAATCCCAAATACAACGACGGTGCGGGGAACAATCCCAACTCCGACGTTTACGAATTCATATCTGTCTATAACAACTCCGACCGCGAGCTAAATGTATATGACTACATGATCGGATATCAGGGCGCATCCCCCACAAAAAGCCCCGATTTCTTTGAGCGGTCGATCCAATGCTATACACCTGTCTATCCCGGCGCGGACTGGATAGACGCTCCTTATTCCGCCTACGATACATACTGGAAGAATGCGTCTGTGAAACGCCCGGTAAACCCCGCGCGTGCGGACGGCACGGTGAAGCCCGGTGAGACATTTGTCATCTGGGTGTATTCCGCCGCATCTCACCGCATAAACTGCACCGTGGAGCAGTTCCGCAGGTTCTGGAGCATTCCGGACGGCGTAAAGGTGTTTATTATCGACGGTAACGATGTAGACGGACCGAACAACTTTAAGCTGAAAAACAATGCAACGGGAACATACATCATAATGCACAGTTCGGAGAGATTCCCGGCGCGCCGTTCGGCGGATAAAAAATATGACGTCGAACGCGACAATAAGCGCGATCCGTATCCCGATGAGACATACGAAACGCTTGAAGAGGTCATTTCGTGGGCGGTAGTGGATTTTACGAGCGAGCCGCTCGCATCTCAGCTCAAGACCGAAGGCGCCGAGGCAAAGACGAACCGGACAGTGAGCTATCTCCCTGCGACCGATGCACCTGCGGCGCAGAACGGGTACACCGCGGCAGCGTTCGCGTCCAAAAAGCGCATGCATCTTGAAAAGGTGAACGGTTACGCCGATGCGTCGGTGGGACGTCCCGACGATGCACAGCGCGCAGCGTTTGCAAAAACGCTGACAACGCTTGTCCGCACCGTTCCGGAAAAAACGGTCGGGCTTGTCAACAACAATGACCGCCCGTCGATAATAATCACCGAAATATCAGCCGATCAGTACGGCGGCGATTCTACGCTTGCCGCGTATAAGGCAAGTCCCAACTCCGATCCCTTTGAGTGCTTTGAAATGTATAACAATGCCAAGGAAGCCGTAAATATCTTTGACTACATGATAGGCTATCAGGGAAGCGGAGCCACGAGCGTTTCGACTTGGTTTGAGCGCTCGGTGCAGGAATATACGCCTATCCTTCCGGGAGCTGACTGGATCGATGCGCCATGGGGCGAATACGATAAGTATTGGACCGGTACCGATGTCGCCCGTCCGGTGAACCCCGGATATGCCGACGGCGTGATAGCTCCCGGCGAGACCTTTGTCGTATGGTGTTATAATTCCGATTCGCATAAATGCCGCGCAACGGTAGCGGATTTCCGTGAATTCTGGAGGATCCCCGAAAACGTCAGGGTGTTCATTTTTGACGGGAACGCGGACAGGGATAAGAACTTCAACATCAAGAATTCCGGGACCGGCGAGTATATCATCATGAAGCCGTCAGAGCGGTTCCCGCTCCGCCGCAGCGATGATGAGACCTACTATACCGAGTGCGACCGTAAGGATCATTACTATTACGACAAGAACTTCTCGGATATGCCCGAAATAATCAGCTGGGCGGTCGTCGATTTCGGCAGCTATGATCCGCTTTATACCTTCAGACTCAAAAACGGCGAGGGAAGTTCAAAGAACAATTATACGATGAGCTATGCGCCGTATAACGGGGAAGAGGTGTTTACAAACGGATTCACCACGGTGACTTTTGCAACGCAGAAGCGGGTCCACCTGACTGTCGTGAACGAAAAATACGAGGATGCGCACATCGGTACGCTCACCGAGGCGCAGAGGGAAGCAATAGCAAGATCCAACTCGGAAAGAAAATAAATTTATGGGCTGCCGCGCAAATGCTCGGCAGCCCATAAAAATGCACAAAAAACGTCAAAGTAAAAAATAAGTATGCCTGTTTGGGCGTTCAAACACTTGCATTTTCTCTATGCACGTGATATAATAAAATGTATAATTGACGGGTTTGTGAGCGCTTTTTGAAGCTTCGTGCCGAACGGGTTGCACATACGCCGATCGGTGCGCGCTACGGGTCTCATGCCAAACGTAGATACGATGAACGATGAAAATGAAAAAGAACAGGAAAGAAGATTTGATGTATAAGAAATTCGTAAAACGGATGCTCGATATAATACTTTCTTTTGCCGGACTTGTATTGTCGTCGTGGCTGTTTCTTATCATTATCATTGCTATAGAGATAGATGATCCCGGTCCCGTCTTTTTCAGTCAGAAACGTGTCGGTACACATAAAAAGCATTTCAAACTGTATAAATTCCGCAGTATGAAGATGTCAACGCCGCACGATACGCCTACTCATCTGCTGGAAAATCCGGAGCAGTATATAACACGCGTCGGCAGATTCCTGCGCCGCACGTCGCTTGACGAAATACCGCAGCTCTGGAATATTCTGCGCGGCGACGGAGTGGTCGCGGGCGGCACGGGCGAGATGCACAGGATGGAGATCAAAAAGTGAAAATCCTTATTGCAACCAATCACTCATACATGCTTTATCGCTTTCGTCACGAGCTTATCGAAGCGCTCATGCGCGAGCATGAGGTCGTTCTCAGCATGCCGTTCGTGGGGCATGAGGACGATTTCAAAGCCATGGGACTGCTGTGTATAGATACGAAACTTGACAGACGCAGTGTCGATCCCGTAAAGGATATAAGGCTTGCAAAGGCATACCGGGCAATGCTTGATGAAATTGC
>ERZ827186.2850-NODE-2850-length-10967-cov-2.618493_pt1 | contig 10967 bp, 10 predicted proteins | sample MGYA00519918_ERZ827186 | MGnify/ENA primary metagenome ERZ827186 (study PRJEB31778, sample SAMEA3449275) | human gut metagenome | biome: human gut; feature: human-associated habitat; material: faeces | place: United Kingdom | collected 2010/2012 ... | reverse complement strand
TAGAAAATGTATTCATCACCATGGGCGCGCAGTGTTTTTCGCAGGTCATACACCGCCGCCTGGCCGGACAGCCGTTCGACGATGCTGTCGTGATAGATATCCTCATCCGCAACAGGTGCCTGCCAGGGCAGCTTTTCAGAAAGCACAAGGCTGGATGAGGGCGCGATCATAACGCTCACCTTGCCGGGATGGCGCTGCGCCATGCGCTCAACAGCGTCGAGATTTTTTTCAAAGCGCTCGCCGACGGCAAGAAATTTCGGGAAGAGATAATTGTCTTTGCCGAACCAGATGCCGTTGTTTTCCGTTTTGAGAAGCATTGCCTCCGCGCGGCTTTTCAGGTCGATCCATCCGTCACGGAAAATGAACTGGTCTTTGGTGTATTCAGTATATTTGGCCATCCAGGGATCGTCTTTGGAAAGAACCCCCGCAAGAGTGAGCTTGGGCGGCTGCATCAGCTTCCGGTTCTCCAACTCGGAAAATTCCCGCTTGGGCCAGAGTGCGTCCAGGATGGAAAAGCAGAACAAAAAGGCGAGAAAAAGCAGAACGATGGGGAACTTTTTCAGCTCCTGCCATAAATTGCGAATCATTCCGGGGCCTCCTCGATTTCATCTCGGTTTTGCTGTGCAAAACCGGCCAACGCCGTTTCCATATGGTTATTGGCTGCGGCGCTTCCTCTTTTTTCAGTGACCGCTTGTCAGAAGCGGAAATATAAGAACGGACTGTTCGTGGCGTCCACCATATAGGCGATGGTCACAACAAAAATCAGCGCAAGAACCAGCCCGCGCATCAGCGTGTTCGTTTTGAATTTTTCATACAGCTTCTGCGGAAGAGGCGTAGCGCACAAAATGCCGACAATGAGCAGAGCGCCGTAGTTGCGCAGGAAGTACAGCGGTGAAACGCCGCCCGAGGGCACGAACAGCTTTTGAAGCAGCAGCCCGAGCGAAACGCCTTTGTCGCTGCCGACGAACAGCGCCCAGCCCACAATGACAAGCAGCATCGTGTAAATGTGCGGCCAGACCTTGCCCTTTTTCAGGTGCGGCAGCAGCCAGATTTTTTCAATCATCAGCAGCACACAGTAATAGAGGCCCCAGAAGATGAAGTTCCAGTTTGCTCCGTGCCAGAAGCCGGTAAGGAACCATACTACAAAAATGTTGAACAGCTGGCGAGTCAGACCCTTGCGGTTGCCGCCAAGGGGGATATATACATATTCCTTGAACCAGCTGGACAGTGTGATGTGCCAGCGCCGCCAAAATTCAGTGATACTGCGCGAAATGTAAGGCAGATTGAAGTTGTCCGGGAAATCAAAGCCCAGCATTTTGCCCATGCCGATGCCCATCATAGAATAGCCGGAAAAATCGAAGTAGATCTGCAGGGCATAGGAAATGATGCCAAGCCACACCAGAGGTGTAGACGCGTTGGACAATCCAACACCTGCTTCCCATACGCCGTTTACATCATGGCCGATCACGTCGTACCAAAGCGCGCTGATACCGTCGGCCAGCAACACTTTTTTGGCAAGCCCGAAGATGAACAGTGAGATGCCCTCGTCGATGCGGTCCATCGTGACACGGCCCTTTAAAATGTGGAGCCGTTCCGCTACATCGCTGTATTTCACGATTGGCCCGGCAATGAGCTGCGGGAACATGACCACATAAGCGCCGAAGTTGATCAGATTATGCTCGGCTTTCACATCGCCGCGGTATACATCAATGGAATAGCTCATCGTCTGGAATGTATAAAAGCTGATGCCGAGCGGCAGAGTCAGGCGCAGGAGGGGAATGGACGTTCCTATTACGGCGTTGATGTTGTTGATGAAAAAGTCGGTGTATTTGAAAAAGACCAGCATGCCAAGGCTGCCGATGATACTGAACAATAAAAAGCCGCGTCGCGCAGCGGCGCTGTCTTTGAAGCGTTCAATGCCAAGGCCTGCAGTATAGTTGATTAGAATGGCGGCTGCCATTACCGGAAACAGGCGTACTTCGCCCCAAGAATAGAACACGAGGCTGCACAAAAACAGAACGGTGTTTTTCAGCCTTGCGGGCGCAAGATAATAAAGTGCCAGTGTGATGGGCAGAAAACGGAACAGGAACAGTACGGTGCTGAAGACCATGCTTTCACTCCTTGTTTGGAAACATTGCGCCGCCGGACATTCCCGCGGCAAAAAGCAAAGCCGGTACCCCGGAGGTACCGGCTTTGCGGGGCCTGTAAATGCTTATTTCAAAGCCTCGTCGATCGCGGCATCGACCTCGGTGTAATCGACGCCCGCAGCCGCGATGGCCAATACAGCGTAATCGCCTTTTGCAACGACGCGGCCGTCAGAGACCTGCTGGTATGCTTCGGGAAAATCATTTTGATAATTCTCGCTCACGGAAACAAGACCGTTTTTGTAATTTTCCAGCGCAGCCTTGATGTCGTCCACGCTGCCCGCAGAAGCCTTCACGACAAGCACCGTACCCGCCGTATTCGCCACGCCCGTTTTTTGGCCGGAAAACTCCTCGACCTTGTCCATATCTACGCCGAACTCATAGGTGAGGTCATCCTCGGTAATGTCCAGCGGATTTTCGATCTTAGCCACCGTTTCAACTGCGGAAGCAACATCGTTCACATTATAATTTGCGCTGCTGCCGCTGCAGCCGGCAAACGCGGCGCCCACAAGGCAAACTGCCAATAAACCAGCAAAAAAACGTTTCATAATCGGTTCCTTTCCTGAGAAAAATTGTTGTTACCATCTTACACGAATCTGGTAATATTTGCAAGGCCTTTCTGGGAGTGTGCGCAGAATCTTTACATTTTATACACAGCAAAACCGGCATGCGGCGGACGCTTGACAGAACGGGCAAACTTGCCTACAATCGTACTATCAGCCAAAGGAGATTCGTATGAAAAAAGCAATAAAAATGATCGCCGGAGCGTGTGCTGCCGCAGTGGTGTGCGCGGGTGGGCTTCTATATTATAATTTGTCCCGGCAAAACGTCCGCCACACTTCGGCGACATTTGTCATGGATGCTGTGGCGGACCAGAAGGTCTACGGTCCAAACGGAGAAAAAGCCATCGCGGCGGCGGAACAGGCGTTTCGTGAGATGGAGAACCGGCTTTCTGTATATAAAGAGGGGAGTGATATTGCACGTTTGAACGCGGCAGCCGGAAGCGGAGAGGCTGTGGCGGTCGAGGCGCAGACATACGCATTGCTCTCGCAGGCGAAAACACTCAGTGCACAGGCGGGCGGAGCGTTTGAACTTACAATCGCGCCGCTTGCACTTGCATGGGGCATTACCACGGATGCGCCGCGGGTGCTGCAGCAGGATGAAATCGACGCGCTGCTGCCGTTGGTGGATGACAGCGGCCTGCTTCTTGAATCCGGAACGGCGCGTCTGCAGCGTCCCGGCCAGGCGGTAGATCTGGGCGGTATCGCCAAAGGAGCAGCCTGTGACGTTGCGAAAGAGGTTTATGACGAATATGGCATCCGTGCGGCGCTGTGCTGGCTTGGCGGGAGCAGCATTTACGCACGGGGCGTAAAGCCGGACGGTGAAGCGTGGCGGCTGGGCTTTCGTGATCCGAAAGAGGAGGAATCGGTCTCGCTGGCGTCATTTGAAATCAGGGATGCGGTTTTCTGCACCTCTGGAGGATACGAACGTTATTTTGAGCAGGATGGTGTGCGGTATCATCATATTCTGGACCCCGCGACAGGGCGACCGGCGCAAAGCGATATCGTTTCCATAGGCATTCTCTGTGAAAATGGTGCGGAGGCGGATTTCTGGTCCACGGCCCTTTTTGTTCAGGGCAGAGAAAAGGCGCTGGAATATTTTGAGACAGGCGGTGAAGGCCTGCTTCTGGATGAGGACAACACGCTGTATGTTTCCAAAGCACTTCAGGCTTCATTTGAATTGGCAGCAGAAGCAGAGGGGGCTTACCATGTTGTCTTTTTGTAAAAGCGGTTCGTGCATATCGCCGGAAAAGGAAGGTGAGTGTTCTGCGCAATGAAAAGACGCGCCGCGTGGCGTTGATGGGGCTTCTGTTTGCTCTGTCCGTGGTGCTTTCTTTTTTGGAGGGGACGCTCACGCCGCTGTTGGGGCTGCCGCCTGGCGTGAAGCTGGGTCTTGCAAATGTGGTTGTGATGTATGCGCTGTTCTTTCTGGGGCGCGGCAGCGCGTTCACGCTTGTTCTGCTCAAAAGCTTTTTTGTATTGCTCACCCGCGGTGCGTTGGCCGGCGCGCTGAGCCTCGGCGGCGGTTTGTTGTCGCTTGGCGTAATGGCTGTTCTGTGCCTTTTCAGGAGCAGGCCTTCGGTATTCATACTCTCCGTGTGCGGCGCGATCACACATAATTTTGGGCAGCTGCTGGTCATCAATCTGCTGATGACCCAATCTGTTTATACATTGTATTATGCGCCTGTCCTGCTGCTTTCGGGCCTTGGGATGGGGGCGCTGACGTCGGTGGGGCTGAAGGCGCTTTTGCCGGCGCTGGAAAAGCTTGGTTTCCAAAGGTTTCAAAAATAATTGATATTTTTTATCAATAAATACTTGACACCAATTGGGAAGCATGATATATTATAGACACGGCAGCAATGCCTTTCAATGAAACAACAAAAATATAATAATGCTGGAGGAAACAAGTTATGTCTAAGTTTGTTTGCACTGTTTGTGGTTATGTGTACGAGGGTGAGGCTGCTCCGGAGTTCTGCCCGGTCTGTAAGGCGCCGGCTTCCAAGTTTGTTGAGCAGAAAGGTGAAATGACTTGGGCTGCCGAGCACGTTGTGGGTGTTGCCAAGGGCGTCGATCCTGAAATCATCGAGGGTCTGCGTATGAACTTCAACGGCGAGTGCAGCGAGGTGGGCATGTATCTGGCTATGGCGCGCGTGGCACATCGTGAGGGTTATCCGGAGATTGGTCTGTATTGGGAAAAAGCAGCTTATGAAGAAGCTGAGCATGCTGCGAAGTTTGCCGAGCTGCTGGGTGAGGTCCTGACGGACAGCACGAAAAAGAATCTGGAAATGCGTGTAGAGGCCGAGAACGGCGCGACTGCCGGTAAGATGGACCTTGCAAAAAAGGCCAAGGAGCTGGGGCTGGACGCCATCCATGACACCGTGCATGAGATGGCCCGTGATGAGGCCCGCCATGGCAAAGCGTTTGCCGGTCTGCTGGCCCGTTACTTCAAATAAGATTTCAACAGAACAGGCGGCAGAAAATTCTGCCGCCTGTTTTTCTTCTCTTTCGCAACAAAGAGATATCCCAATTGCTGAGGCAGGCTATATGATGGGGAAAACAACAGTGCAAGCGGTAAAAAGGAATGACGCGGATGGATGGGGCATATTGTTTACTCAAACATCTCGTGCGCCACGCGCTCCCCGGTACGGGGATAGACAGCCAGCTCGTTTTGCGCGTTTACGGTAGCGAGAAAAACGTCACCGATCCTTGTCACATGCTGCGCCTCAAGCTGCTTTTTCAGCCATACGTCGTCGTTGCCGGTGTATTTCAGATTTTTCGGAATAACGGTTCCGTCCAGGATGACGTTTACGCAGGGACGTTCCGGATCGGGAGTCATTTGGAGATCCTCCGGCGTAACGGGACGCTGGGCGGCCAGCGGCAAAAAGCTCACCTGGCCGTTGGTCTCCAGAATAGCGGTTTGCAAATCGGCAAGGTCGAAATAACCCGCTGTCCTGCACTGTGTTAGGAACTCATTGATGTCCAGCTTGGCCGCAGCCAGGTTTTTTTCGTAAAGCTTTCCGTTTTCATACAGGACAACGGGCTTGCCGTTGATGAATTTGCGCGCCGCCATAGATTTGCAGGTAATATAGGAGATCAGAGCGGCGGTGACGCCATATACGACCATGGCAGTCAGCGGCATCCAGTAGTCGTCCTCCAGGCTCGTGGCGAACTCCGCCGCGATGGAGCCTATGGTGATACCGTTTACGTAATCAAACATGCTCATTTGGCTGACCTGGCGGTTGCCCATAAGCTTAGCGAGCAGGAACAGTACGATGATGGAGAACAGGCTTGTAAAAAGAATATGAGGGATAACGTTCATGGAGCTTCTTCCTTTGCATTCATGTTTCCGCACGGCGGGCCTGCGGCAGACGCCGCTTTCCCTCAGTATACCCCATGGCACTTTGCTTTATTACCTGCCGCTTTTTTGCACGGAATGGCAATTGTATGTTTGGTATAAATGCGGTATGATGATAATGAAATGTGAGGAAAGGGGAATACCCTGATGAAGCATGTTTTTATTGTGAATCCGGTATCCGGGAAAGCGGACGCCAGCCTTTATCTTGTGCCGCGGCTGATCGACGCGGCGGCCGGTGCGGGTGTGGATTATGCTGTGGAGCTGACACAGCACGCCGGCCACGCGGCTGAAATCGCCCGGCAGTACGGTGATGACGGGGGACCGGTGCGCCTTTACGCCTGCGGCGGGGACGGTACTTTGAACGAGGTATTTACGGGGGCGTATCCCTATAAAAACGCAGAGGTGGCAAGTGTTCCGTGCGGCTCCGGCAATGATTTTGTGCGAAATTTCGGCGCGGCGGAGGATTTCCTTTCCCTTGCGGATAATATCGCAGGCACGGCGGTGCCTGTTGACTTGGTCGCGGCAAACGGCGGGGTCTCTGCGGCAATCTGTTCGGTTGGGCTGGATTCTGAAGTTGCATACAGCATTCCCAAATATCGCCGCCTGCCGCTGTGCGGCGGCCAGATGGCATATAATATTTCCATTGTAGAACGTCTTTTGCAGCCCATGGGACACAGGCTGCGCATTACGGTGGACGACGATGTGCTGGAGGGGGATTACCTCATCGCCACGGTATGCAACGGCGTCGCATACGGGGGCGGGTTCCGCGCTGCGCCCATGGCGGACCTGCAGGACGGAGTGCTGGATGTGATCATGGTAAAGAAAATGAGCCGGATGCGCATTGCGGGAGTACTGTCCAAATATAAAAACGGGCTCCACTATCAAAATGGTCGTGTCGTTCCGGAGCTTTCGGATGTGCTGGAATACCGCAGAGCGCAAAAGGTGTTGATCGAGCCGATGGATGGGAAGGCTGTCATCACAAATATCGACGGGGAGTGCACTCCGGCGGACAGTCTTTCCGCACAAGTGCTGCCTCTGGCAGCGCGGTTTGTGCTGCCGGCTCCGCTGTATGCGCAGTTTGAGGACAGAGCTCCCGCCGTAACGGCGTGACATGACTTGAAGGCAGACAAATATGACAAATACCGGGTGGCTCCTTCGCAGGCCGCCCGGTATTGTTTTGTTTTCGTGCGAGTTCACAAAAAATTTTTATTTTACCCCCTTGATTTTTCCTGTAAATGTGGTTACAATATGTTTAGCACTCAAAGATATAGAGTGCTAAACAAGGAAAATTTAATTTAGGAGGAAAGTTTTATGAAAATCAGACCTCTCGCTGACAGAGTTGTCATTAAAAACGTAGAAGCAGAGGAAACTACCAAGAGCGGCATCATCCTTACGGGCTCCGCCAAGGAAAAGCCCCAGGTGTGCGAAGTTGTCGCTGTGGGCCCGGGCGGCCTTGTGGACGGCAACCAAGTTGAGATGACCGTCAAGGTGGGCGACAGGGTATTGATCGCCAAATACGCGGGTACCGAAGTGAAGGTGGACGGCGACGAGTGCACCATCGTGCGCCAGTCGGACATTCTTGCCGTTGTAGAGTAAGCTCTCAGCAAAGTTGTTTTCATTCTATTTTAAAATAAAAGGAGTCGTTATTTATGGCAAAACAGTTACTCATGGGCGAAGAGGCGCGCAAAGCCCTCTGCGCCGGCATTGATAAGCTTGCCGATACGGTCAAGATCACACTTGGCCCCAAGGGACGCAACGTAGTTTTGGGCAAAAAGTTTGGCGCTCCGGTCATCACCAATGACGGCGTTACCATCGCCAAAGAGATCGAGCTGAAAGACCAGTTCGAGAACATGGGCGCTCAGCTCGTACGCGAAGTTGCCACCAAAACGAACGATGCTGCCGGCGACGGTACCACCACCGCAACGGTTTTGGCACAGGCGCTTGTTACCGAGGGCATGAAGAACGTTGCCGCGGGTGCAAACCCCATGGACCTGAAGCGCGGCATGCAGAAGGCCGTGAAGGCTTCTGTCGAGGCTTTGAAGGCGAACAGCAAGAAAATGGAGGGCTCTGCCGACGTGGCGCGTGTTGCCACGGTTTCTGCGGGCGATGAAGTCATCGGCAGCCTGATCGCTGAGGCGATGGAAAAGGTAAGCGCTGACGGCGTGATCACCATTGAAGAGAGCAAGACGGCTGAGACCTATTCCGAAGTCGTAAAGGGCATGCAGTTCGACCGCGGCTATATCACTCCGTATATGGTCACAGACACCGAGCGCATGGAGGCTGTTCTGGATGATGCATATCTGCTCATCACGGATAAGAAGATCAGTGTGATTCAGGATATTCTGCCCCTGCTGGAGCAGATCGTACAGTCCGGCAAGAAACTCGTCATCATTGCCGAAGATGTGGAGGGCGAGGCTCTGTCCACGCTGATCGTGAACCGCCTGCGCGGGACCTTCACGGTTGTCGCTGTCAAAGCTCCCGGCTTTGGCGACCGCCGCAAGGAAATGCTGCAGGACATCGCCATTCTGACGGGCGGCACGGTTGTCAGCGAAGAGTTGGGTTATGAGCTGAAAGACGCCACCGTCGATATGCTGGGCCGTGCCCGCCAGGTGAAGGTAACGAAGGAATATACCACCATCGTAGACGGTATGGGCGACAAGGAAGCTGTCAGCAACCGTGTTGCGCAGATCCGTGCGCAGATGGCGGAGACGACCAGCGACTTCGACAAGGAGAAGCTGCAGGAGCGTCTTGCCAAGCTGTCCGGCGGTGTTGCCGTCATCAAAGTCGGCGCTGCCACTGAGGTCGAGATGAAAGAGAAGAAGCTGCGCATTGAGGATGCCCTGAATGCGGCCAAGGCTGCCGTGGAAGAGGGCATTGTCGCGGGCGGCGGCACGGCTCCGCTGCACACGACTGCTGCTGTTGACGCTGTGATCGACGCTCTCGAAGGCGATGAGCGCACGGGTGCGCGCATCGTGCGCAAAGCACTGGAGGCTCCGCTGCGCCAGATCGCGGCCAATGCCGGCCTGGAGGGCAGTGTCATTATCGACAAAATTATGTCCGGCAGCGATGCCAACTATGGCTTTGATGCCCAGAAAGAAGTATACGGCGACATGATCAAGGCCGGTATCGTTGACCCGACCAAGGTCACCCGTTCTGCGTTGGAGAACGCGGCCAGCGTGGCGTCCATGGTCCTTACCACCGAGAGCCTTGTCGCGGATGAGCCGGAAGATCCCGCGGCCTCGGCAGCGGCCAACGCCGCCATGGCGGGCGGCGGTATGGGCGGCATGTATTGATTGCCCGGCTCCTGTTTTCATAAAATTTCCTTTGCCCTGCGGCGTTTTGCCGCAGGGCTTTTTGTATATTTGCGAGCCTTGGAGAAAAACTAATACCATTACAGAAAAGACCTGCTAACAAAAGTCAAGTAGAAATTTCAGGTTTTGGGAGCAGCGAAAAAGGCAACACAAAATCAAGCCGCTGAGCAACTCAAAATCGAAACGGCGGCCAGCCAGATGGTATAACGCAGGGGAATCAGTCGTGTTCCAGGGAATCCAAATAGGCTTTCACAGAAGCGTAGTAGATACGCAAGAACTTGTTGGCGGATGCCATCATGTAGACACGGTATGGCTTGCCCTCAGAGCGTTTCTTGTTCATGAACTGGTAGACCGGCTCATCCATTGGAGCGCATTGCAGGAGGACGCCCATCACCAGAAAAAGTGTCCTGCGCAGGGAGGCAGATCCCCGCTTGGAAATGCTGCGGCTGCGGACATCTATTTGGCCAGATTGGTAGGGCGGGGCGTCAATGCCTGCAAAGGCCACCAGCGCTTTCTTGGAATGAAAACGGCGCACATCGCCAATTTCAGCTATGAGTTGGGGGCCGAGTGTGGGGCCAACACCAAACATCCCCATCACTACAGGATACTCCGGCAGAGAAGCTGCCAGAGACTGCATCTCCTGCTTGAGAGCAGCTAATGCGGCGGAAGTTGTCTGGAGTTGGGAAATGGTCTGTTCTACCAAAAGTTTTGCCGTATTTGTTTTCGGCATGACACCGAAGCGTCCACAGGCAGAGGCATAAATATCCAACGCCTTATCTTGGCTGAAATTGTAGCCGTGCTTTCTGCACCACTTCTGGTACTTGGCGGTAAAGGCTTTCTTAGACAGACCACAGACACACTCGCAATGCCAAAAAGTGGCGACAAAGTCCACCCACTTCTCACTGCCATCGGTGCGGGGCGGACTGGTAAACAGGCGGTTTGCGTCTGGGAAAGCGGTGTCCAGCAGGGAGATCAGGTTGTTTTTCAGCATGGTCTGTACTTTGGAATACTGCTGGTACTGCCGGTAGCAGGTCTTCAGCATGAGCCGGGTGTCCTCTTCCGGAACATATCTCGGAAGTGTGAGCCAGTGGTCAAGGCCGTAGTTGGCCAGCTTCACGGCATCCTTCTTGTCGGTCTTGCCCCGTCTTAAACTGTTGTTCCCGTAGTCGTGCACCAGCATTGCATTGACTACGGAGACATAAAGCCCCGCGCCGTGGAGTAGCCAGGCCACCGGCGCATGGTAATTGCCCGTGGATTCCATCACCACACGGGTCTCACCATCCAGGTTTTTGAGCAGCCTTGCCAGCTCGCTCAGTTCGCTGGCGGTGTGGCGCACTTCAAAGGGTGAAACCACTACTTCTCCGAAGGGCCGCATGACTGCAATCATGCTCTTGCCCTTGGAAACATCGATGCCAACGCAGTTCATTCACATTCCTCCAATACAAAGAATCTGCAACCGGAATCCATCTTTTCTCGCTGCCGATTCAATCTATTGTGTGACACGAACTCTCCGACATCCGGTGGTTCAACCTGCTTAAATCGAACGCTGCAACGAGAGGATGGCTAACAGTCTTTCACACGGACATACAAGCCCAAG
>ERZ827186.2849-NODE-2849-length-10967-cov-3.504399_pt1 | contig 10967 bp, 10 predicted proteins | sample MGYA00519918_ERZ827186 | MGnify/ENA primary metagenome ERZ827186 (study PRJEB31778, sample SAMEA3449275) | human gut metagenome | biome: human gut; feature: human-associated habitat; material: faeces | place: United Kingdom | collected 2010/2012 ... | reverse complement strand
GGCCGACACGTCGTCGATCGCGCTCAGATAGTCGCGGATGTTCTGTCCGCTGTAATCGCCCGAAATCTGATCGAGCCACTCCTGCCCGAACGACGGCAGGCCGCGCCGGTTCGGCGCCACGACGACGTAGCCCTGAGCCGCCATCAGCTGCAGGTTCCACCGGTAGCTCCAGAATTGGCTCACGACGCTCTGCGGACCGCCTTGGCAGTAAAGCAGGGCAGGGTATTTTTTAGACGGATCGAAATCGGGCGGCAGCACGACCCAGACGAGCATCCGCTTGCCGTCGGTCGTTTCCACCCATCGCTCCTCGACTTTCCCCATTCGGATACGTTCGTATATCTCCGCGTTGGTGTTCGTGATGCGCGTCATCGCGCCGTCCGACGGATTCACGTCGAACAGTTCGGTGGGCGAGCCGAGCGTAGTCATTTCGGCCACGACGCGCCCGCCCGCCGCCGAGAATGCGTTCAGATCGTGCGCTCCGGAAGTAATCACGCGCACCGGACCGCCCGAAAGCGACACGCTGCAAAGCTGGATCGTCGCGCGGATCGGCGACAGGAACAGCAGCGTCGAGTCGTCGGCCCAACGGACATTGCCGGCATTGTAGTCGAAACCTTCGGTCAGATATCGCTTGCTTCCGTCGGCGAGACTCATCACGAACAGCCGGTCCTTATCCGATTCGTTGCCCGGGCGCTCCATGCTCGTAAAAGCGATCATCGAATCGTCGGGCGAAAAGACGGGATACTTGTCGTAGCCCGGCATTCCCTCGGTCAGATTGCTCGTCCGGCCCGAGGCTACGTCGTAGAGATAAATGTCCGAGTCGGTGCTCAGCGCGTACTGCGTACCCGTCAGTTTCTTGCAGGTATAGGCAAGCTGAGTGCCCGCATGGTTCCATGCGATCTCCGACGCGTCGAAATAGGGAGCCAGCGGGGCGTCCCACGGCTCGCCCTCCATGATGTCGGTCCCGCCGGTCACCCGGCCGGCCATGTCGGCGACGAACAGGTGCAGGTAGCTTCCGTCGTCCCAATAGTCCCAGTGGCGCTCCATCAGATCGTCGTATATTTTCGCCTTGGACTGTCCCAGATCGGAATAGAGCTCCGACGAGCTCCGCTTCACGACCGGCACACGCTTGATATACAGAATCCGGTCGCCCGAAGGAGCCACCGAGAATCCTTCCACGCCGCCCTCGATGTCGGTCACCTGAGCCAGATTGTTCCCGCTGGGCGCGGCCGACCAAACCTGACCACTGCCCGTGCGGTCGGACAGAAAATAGATTTTCTTTCCGTCGGCGCTCCACTGGACCGACGACTCGTTGCTGCCGGGATCGGTCACACGGACGGCCTTGCCGCCTCCGGCCGGTACGGACCAGATATCGGTCGTCCCCTTATTCTGCTCCATATCGTAGCGGGTCACCGTATAGAGCACGGTGCGCCCGTCGGGCGAAAGGACGGAGCCCCCCACGCGTCCCATTTTCCACATCACCTCGGCAGTCAGGATGCCGGCGGCCTTCTCCTGCTCGGTCAGCGAGTTCTTCGTTTCCATTCTGTCGTTTCTTTTCTGCGGGCCTTCGGCGCACGATGCCGCCGCGACGCACAGCGCCGCGCCGAGCAATACGGTTACGGTTTTCTTCATGGCTATATGTTCGGTTGGATCAGTCGGAGAGTCCCGCCTCGCGGAACACGTCCCGGATTGTGTAGTAAGCCCCGGACAAGCGGGCGGGAATCTGCTCGCGCGCGACCCATTCGGCCCGCGTAATCCCCTCGACGGTCTGCGGCCGGGGAGCGACGGCTCCCGCATAGCGCATCCGGTACCAGCTCGTCCGCTTGAGCACCCAGCGGTCGCCGATGCGGTAGCAATGATAGGTATCGGCGATCTTGTCGTCCCGCCGCAGTTCCTGCAACGGCAGCGCGCACTCCTCGGACACCTCGCGCACGGCACACTCCTCGATCCGCTCGCCCGGCTCCAGCTTGCCCTTGGGCAAATCCCACCGCCCGTTGCGGAAAATCATCAGCACGCGTCCCCCGGCATCCGAGACCAGACCGCCGCCCGCTTCGATCAAGGGCATCGACGCGCGGAACCCGTCGAAAACGGACTCTATTTTTTCGGATATTACGGTTAACTTTTTGGTAAATTGAAGTTTTTGCAACAACTTTGTCATAGAAACGCTTTCGCCGGGAGCGACCGCGAGCGACGGTTCGCCGTCTCCGGCATGCCCTTCCGGGACGAAGCGGATGCAGCTGTTCTCGACATAAACTTTATAAACACTCATAATGAACGATTTATCGAGTAAGATAGCGGAAAGCCTGTTACAAATTAAGGCAATTAAATTAAATCCGGCAAATCATTTCACATGGGCCTCGGGCTGGTATTCCCCGATCTACTGCGACAACCGCAAGATTCTCTCGTATCCGGCCGTTCGCAAGCAGGTCTACGAAGGCTTCGAGCGGATCATCGCCGAGAAATACCCCGACGCCGACATCATCGCCGGCGTCGCCACCGGAGCCATCGCGCACGGCGTGCTGGTCGCCGAACGGATGGGCAAGCCGTTCATCTATGTCCGCAGCTCGCCGAAAACGCACGGGCTGACGAACCAGGTCGAGGGCGAATACTGGCCCGGCGCCAAGGTCGTCGTCGTCGAGGACCTCGTCTCGACGGGCGGGAGCAGCCTGAGCGCCGTCGAGGCGCTGCGCGAGGCGGGATGCGACGTGTTGGGCATGGTGGCCATCTTCACCTACGGTTTCCCGACCGCCGCCGAGAATTTCGCCGGAGCCGACGTGAAGCTCGACACGCTCAGCGACTACAAGACGATGATCGAATTGGCGGCGAAACAGGGCTATGTCCACGAGGACGAGCTGCAAACTCTCCAGCAGTGGAGGCGCGACCCTGCGAACTGGAAAAAATCGGCACAGTAATCGCTATGGAGAAGTACGAAAGCAAACACGTCCGGATCCTGCGTCCGGCCGAAACGGTTTACGGCGTTTTGTCGCGTTTCGACAACCTGACCCCGGTACTCGCCGACAAGGTCGAAGGGTGGACGGCCGACGAAAACACCTGCTCGTTCAAGGCCAAGGGCTTCCCGGTCCGGCTGCGCATGGTCGAGAAAGAGCCTTTCAAGCTCGTCAAGGTGACCGGCGAGGACGGCTCGCCGATGGACTTCACGTTCTGGCTGCAGTTGGTTTCCGCCGACGTCAGCGACACGCGGATGCGGCTCGTGCTGCACGTCAAGCTGAACATGATGATGAAAATGATGATCGGCGGCAAGCTGCAGCAGGCGCTCGACCAGATCGCCGACCAGATCGCCGAGGCGTTCAACAACGCGCCTGTCTGAAAAACGCCTGTCCCTGCACGGCTCCCCAAGCGGAGCAAGGCGGAACCGCGCGGAAAGTAAAAAGAGCTCAAACGGATCACCCGTTAAACTCACAGCATATGATCAACATTCTGGTAACCATCACCGTCTCGGAGCAGAACCGCCCGCAGACGTTGCGACTGCTCGAACAGCTGACCGAAGCCTCGCAACAGGAAAACGGAAATATCTCCTATCAGCACTACCTGCATCCGACCGATCCCGAGCAGCTGCTGATCGTTGAACTGTGGCAGAACGGCGAAGTGCTGGCCGCCCACGAGGCTACCCGCCACTTCACGACGCTGCTTCCTCAGATCGAAAAACTCTCGGACGGCATCGACATCCGCAAGTTCGACGCGGAGCCGGTCGTCGACTGATTCGCGCGGCCGAAGCTCTTTCCTCGCGGCCTCAGAGCGAGACCGAAATCCGGAGTCAACCGAATGAGCGTATCCTGCGCGGCCGAAGAGACCGTAGGCCATGCAAAGCGGAAGCCCGAGATATGCGCCGAGGGCGGTCCGTATGTCGGACCGCCCTTGGCGTATTTTCCCGAATCCGTACCCTATTTTCTGTCCTTACGGAAAATCTTGGCCGATTCGGCTTCGGTGGCCGGACTCCAAACCAACTCCTGCAGATAGGTACCCCACAAGTCCGCCGCTCCCGGTGCCATTCCGGGCTCCGATGCAATATGAGCACAAGCGATGTAATAGTGTCCGTTCTCCTCGACGATCTCAGGGGCGTGTCCGTTGATCTCACCCACCTTGTTCGCTATCGGATCGCCGAAATCGAACGGATCTTCCGAAACGTACAGCGCCACCCGGGCATAGTCAAAACCCGAAACGAACAGGTAGTACAGCCCGTCACGACGAATCACGAAAGGCGACTCGGGCGTCACGAAAGCCTCCTGCGGATCGGGTATCCCCATCACCGGTACGGGCTCGGACCAATGTACCGCATCGTCCGACGTGCGGGCCTGTATAGCTCGCGGCGCGTCGTCGGCGTAATACATGATATACTTATCCAGCGACTCGTCGAAAAAAATACAGGCGTCGCGCGGCACCGGCCCGGTAAAGACTATGTTGCGAACGCCGGGTGCAGCCTCCTGTTCCGCGTACACATCGTACTTCGTCCACCGATCCAGATCGGGACCGGCCGCAGCCAAAACACGCATGCTGTTCCACATATCGCCTCCGTCGGGCCCCAACCCGTGATGATAGTACATATAAGCCGAGTCGCCCCGAGGCGACCAAATGGCGAACGGAGCCCACATGCGGACGACCGAATCGGTGCTGACGATATCGGGTTGCAACTTCCATTCGCCGAACAGCGAATCGGCTACAGCATGGTACAACGTGTTCATGCTTTTATGAATGCCCACGGCATGCCAGCGGGCGGGCGTCATCTTGTCCCGGATCATCAGGAAGTCACTGTAAAAAGTCTTTCCGGGTACGGAATCGCCCAGAATCCGCACCGACTCACTCCAAGGCACGCTCAGCCGCGGCATCAGAATCTGCGCGTGATCCCGCGGACCGGAACACGCGGCGACAGCGGAAAAAACCAGCGCAAACACCGCCGGTCTCCAAAAAGAAAAGGTTCTTTTCATCGTTTCAGACGTATTTCAAGGTTCGTTGAATCCCGTTCGATTCGTCGGGCCCACCGGTTCCGTTTTCCGCCTCCGGCAAACCGCGCAGGAACAACGAAAGCCTGGCGCACGACTTCAAAAAGAGAAACTCATCCGGTCGAATCCGGCGGACAGCTGCACTCCATATACAATCTGATACCAGTATATATATGACAAATATACGGACGAACATTGTCCATACCAAGGCCGGAACACCAAAATTCAGGATGCATAATATTTCGAGACGAAAATATACCGCGCGGGGACTGACCATCGGCGGACTCGCCCGAAACGGAAAATTTTCTTTCGTTACTATTCTCAAGCACGTATCCCTGACAACCCGCGGATTGTCAGGGATACTTGTTGACCCACCAAGACTCGAACTTGGAACGACAGAACCAAAATCTGCTGTGTTACCATTACACCATGGGTCAATCCGCCTCCGGACCGGCCGGACGGGCAAATATAGCTCAATAATTCGTTATCTGCAAATTTCGTCCACGATCCGCCGAGTCGCTCCGCGATGAGACTCGACATACGTCCTGCATGCCTCGCCGGCACGTTGCGTCGCCGCGGGATCGCGGTACAGGCGGTCGAACCACTCGAGCAGTTGCGCGCCGTCGGCGATGCTCTTGGCTCCTCCCGACTCGATCAGGTCGCAGGCTTCCCGAAACTTCCCGTAATGCGGCCCGAACGCCAGCGGCAGGCCGAATACGGCCGCCTCCAGCGTGTTGTGTATTCCCGCGCCGAAACCGCCGCCGATATAGCCCCAGCGGCCGTACCGGTATAAGGACGACAGAATGCCGATCGTATCGACTATCAGTACGCCGGCTTCCGCCGAATCAGTCTCCGGGGTCAGTTGCGTATAGCGGAGGGCCGGACGACCGATGCGGCCGATCAGACGCTCGATCCGGTCCGGGTCGATCTCGTGCGGCACGACGATGAACTTGACGTCGCGGTAGCGATCGATCATCCCGAGCAACAGTTCTTCGTCGGGAGGCCATGTGCTCCCCGCCACGAAAACGGGCCGGCCGGCCGCGAAGCGCTCGATTTCAGGCAACCGCTTGGCCCGAGCGGCGATCGAGCAGACCCGGTCGAAGCGCGTGTCGCCCGTCACCGATACGCAGCGGACGCCGATGCGTCCGAGCAACGCCCGCGACTCATCGTTCTGCACGAAAATATGGCTGAACGCGCCCAAAGCCCGGCGAAACAGACCGCCGTAAGGCCGGAAAAATATCTGACCGCGCCGGAAAATCGACGAAATCAGGTAGAGGCGCGTTCCCTCCTTTCGCATCGCGAGCAGGTAGTTGATCCAGAACTCGTACTTGACGAAAACGGCCACTTTCGGCCGGAAGATGCGCAAAAAACGCCGCGCATTGCGCGGAGTATCGGCCGGAAGGTAGAATACCCAGTCGGCGCCGGCATAGTTTTTCCGCACTTCGTAACCCGACGGAGAAAAGAACGTCAGCAGAATCTTGTATCGGGGACATGCCTCGCGGAGCGCCTCGATCACCGGGCGTCCCTGCTCGAACTCCCCGAGCGAGGCGGCGTGAAGCCATGCGACCTCGTCGTCCGGTCCGACGACCTCGGCCATGCGGCGGAAAATATCCTTGCGTCCGCGAACCCACAGCCGGGCCTTCGGATTGAACGGCGCGGCCATGCGCAGCCCGGCATTCATCAGCAGAATGCCCAGATCGTAAAGCAATCGCATAGGGTTATTTCAGAATATCCTCGAGCCCCTTGCGGTTCAGTACCGTGATCCGGTCGCCGGAAAGGGCGACCAGACGCTTTTTCTCCAATTCGGCGAGCACGGTCTGCACGGCGCTGCGCGTCGCGTCGAAATACTGCGCTATCTCGCGGATGTCGGGCATCTCGACCGAGGGGGAAGCTTCGGTCGAATGCCCGAGCAAATAGCCGGCCGCCTTCTCCTTCAGCGAGCGGAACGACAGGAAATAGATTTTTTTCGACCAGACGTTGGCCCGGTTCGAGATGATGTCGATGAAGTTCGACATAATCAGCACGTTGCTCTGCATCAGCTCGAACAGGTAACCCCGATGCAGCGTCATGATCGTCGCGTCGCCGTCGGCCACCACGTCGATCGGCAGTTTGTTGTAGCCGCCGAACAGGAAAGCCGGCGCAATCAGCTGCGGAGCCTCGAGCGGCTCGATCGTCACGGGACGCCCCGACGCGGCGGGCATCTCGCCGTGCACCTTCCCCCGCACGATAATCATCAGGCCCGAATAGGCCGTATCCCGGCGGGCTATCAGCTCGCCGTCGCGGTAATCGGCCAGCGTGTAGTCCCCGCGGCCGTCGATAACTTCATGGATCTGATCTTCCGTCAACCCTCTGAACAGCGGGCACTCGGTCAATATGGAATACATAGCGTTCGCATTATGTTTGTTTTCCGTTGCTGTCAAACGACGGGTGAAATTACCTATTTTCCCGACGATTTCCAAAAACTCGCGCGATACGGCTCCGGCAGTACTGTCGAACGCCCGCAGGAGCATCCGGCGCGAAAAACCGCGCCCGGACACACGCTCCGCAGAGCGCCCTGCTCGAAGCCCTTTCCCGAAACGCGACGATATTCGAGTCTCGTCCTTTCGGAGCGGACGACTACGGGCCCGTCCATCGCTTCCTCCGGACACGGTCCCCGCCATCCCGTCTTATCGACTTTATCCCTCGGACCGGCTACCGCCCGGCCCCGAAAGACGCCGACTTCGGAATCGCCCCCGGCCGCGGACGGTCATGCAGTATGAACGCAGGCCGCCGTTTCCGCCTCGCATAGTCCCGAAAGCTCCGGCTTAGTCCGAACGGCCGTCGCAGACGCCTCTCCGTTCGCAGACGCGGACCGGTCCGAAAAATCAGAGAGAAACGCCTCCAGCTCATACGCAATATACTCATTTTTTTTGCAGAGCGGCACGCTTTTTCTTCCGGACAGCCGGAACGCAGGGAAAGCGGCAGCGTTTCCGGTCGCACTCAGAATCCTCAAGCGGCATTTCTCAAGACCTTTGCGCGCATCCGGCAATCCGAAAGGCCGGATTCGCACGATATAAGAGACGGCGGATATGCACCGATAACAAAAAAAAACTTATTTTTACGACCGGTACGGTCTGCCGGAACGCCGGCTTCCGAACCGTAAAGCGCTTATGCCGAACATCCGGGAGCATCGTCGAGCTGCCCGCATGTTCGCATAACGCCAAGAACGAAACTACGAACCCTAACTTCCCGAAACCCATGCCGCAAACGGAAATTCCCGCCGCCGCTTTCGCCGACACCAAGCCGCATTACAACCTACTGGACGGATTGCGCGGAGTGGCAGCCCTGACGGTCGTCTGCTTCCATCTGTTCGAAGCCTACGCCACCAGTCATCTGGACCAGAAAATCAATCACGGATACCTGGCCGTCGATTTCTTCTTCATTCTCTCCGGCTTCGTCGTCGGCTACGCCTACGACGACCGGTGGAAAAAGATGACCGTCGGCGACTTCTTCAAGCGCAGACTGATCCGCCTGCAGCCCATGGTCGTGATCGGAGCCCTGATCGGAGCCGTCATGTTCTACTTTCAGGGCTGCCCGGTCTGGGATGTCTCGAAAATCTCCGTGACCATGCTGCTCGTAGCCACGCTGATGAACGCCCTGCTCATCCCCGCGACCCCCGGTTCCGAAATCCGGGGAGTCGGCGAGATGTATCCGCTCAACGGCCCGAGCTGGTCGCTGTTCTTCGAATACATAGGCAACATTCTCTACGCGCTTTTCCTCCGCAGACTTCCCACTCGGGCTCTGGCCGCGCTGGTCCTGCTCGCAGGCTGCGGCCTGACCGCGTTCGCCGTATGGGGACCGCTCGGCGACATCTGCGTCGGCTTCGCCCTGACGGAAGAGAACATAGTCGGCGGCTCCTTGCGCCTGCTGTTCTCGTTCTCGGCCGGGCTGCTGATGTCGCGCGTATTCAAGCCCGTCCGTGTCAGGGGAGCTTTCTGGATAGGCGCTCTGGGAGTCGTCGCGGTATCGGCCGTGCCCCGGATCGGCGGCAGCGAGCACCTGTGGATGAACGGGCTGTACGACGCCGCTTGCGCCATCGCGGTCTTCCCGCTGATCGTTTATCTCGGAGCCTCGGGCAAGACGACGGACAAGGCGACGACGCGGATATGCAAGTTCTTGGGCGACATATCGTACCCCCTGTACATGGTACACTATCCTTTCATATACCTGTACTACGCATGGGTCAAGAACGAGAACCTCACGTTCGCCCAGTCGCTGCCCGGAGCCGCGGCCCTCGTCGTCGGCTCGGTCATACTGGCCTATCTGTGCCTGAAACTGTACGACGAACCGGTCCGCAGATTCCTGACAAAACGCTTCCTGAACATAACGAAACGTCCGTAAGGCCGGCTACGAGCCTCTCCATGCATGCTTCCGCACATCCGCGCGGGCATGAGAAAAGACGGCTCGTTTCCGTGCCGGCAGGTTCGCGCCGCACTTTCCCGTCGCCGGTCCGGCGACGAGGCTTAACCTTTTCTTAACCCAAAAGCAACTCTATCTTAACCGTCTCTTAAAGTTGCGTTCATTCTCCCGGACTACCTTTGCGGCAAACCGATGAGAATGCCTTTGAAAAAGATCGCCCTTCTGCTCGCGGCGCTCGGCCTGACGGCCGCCGCCTGCGCCCAGAAACTCAAGGGAAGCGACACGCTGCTGCCGCTGGCCCAGAAAGCCGCCGAAAACTATTCGGAGAAAAATCCCTCGGCCCATGTCACCGTCACGGGCGGAGGCAGCGGAGTCGGCCTGTCGTCGCTCCGCGAAGGCACGACCGACATCGCGATGGCCTCGCGTCGGATCAAGTTCGACGAACGGGTCCGGATGCAGCAGGCGGGCCGTCCGGTCGAGGAACTGACCGTCGCGTTCGACGCGCTGGCCGTCATCGTCCATCCCTCGAACCCGGTCTCCCGACTGACCCGGGAACAGCTCGAAGGGATTTTCCGCGGCAAGATCACAAACTGGAAGCAAGTGGGAGGCGAAGACCGCAAGATCGTCGTCTACTCGCGCGAAACGAGTTCGGGAACTTACGAATTCTTCAAGGAGAGCGTGCTCAAACACCGCAACTACATGCCGGCCGTACTGAGCATGCCGGCCACGGGCGCGATCATCCAGTCCGTCAGTCAGACGCCCGGAGCGATCGGTTACGTCGGACTGGCCTATCTCAACCCGGAGGTCAAGGCGCTCGCCGTTTCTTACGACGGAGGCGGGAGCTACGTCGCCCCGACGTTCGACAATGCCCGGTCGAAAAGCTACCCGATCGTCCGGCCGCTCTACTTCTATTATACGAAATCGAACGAGGCCGCCGTCCGGCCGCTGGTCGACTACCTGACTTCGGACGAGGGACAGGCTATGGTGGCGTCCATCGGTTTCATTCCGATCCGTTAAAGCCCGTCCGAGCGCGACCCAATCACCGAAAACCGTGAAACTGAAACCGAGAAAAATAGCGGAGACCGTCGCCGAGAAAATCCTGATGGCGAGCGGCTACCTGACCAGTATCGTGATCGTACTGATCGTCGTCTTTCTGTTCCGCGAGGGAGCCGGTCTGTTCGACTCGCCGGCCGTCGAGCAAGGCTACGTGCTGGCCGTCAACCGGGCGAACCCGGTGCAGAGCCTGACTCCGGAACAGATCATGCAGATATTCGACGCCGACCTGACGAACTGGAGCGAGGTAGGAGGTCCCGACGACTCGATTCTGGTCTTCCGGCTCGACGACATCACGAGCTACGCGACCGAGCAGGAGCTCGGAGCCGACCTGAGCCGCGCGCCGCAATGTCTGAGCCGGATCGTGGCCGATCATCCGAACATGATCGCCTATCTGCCCGAACAGTACGTCGCCCCCGACTTCGCCGGCAAGGTTCTCGGCGAGGGACGGATCACGCCGGCGAGCTTCTTCGCCGGGCGGCAATGGTATCCGACCGCCGCGCCGGCCCCGCAGGGTGGCTGGGAGGGCCCATGTACTACATCCGGGACGGCCTGAAAAGC
>ERZ827186.2848-NODE-2848-length-10971-cov-2.792323_pt1 | contig 10971 bp, 9 predicted proteins | sample MGYA00519918_ERZ827186 | MGnify/ENA primary metagenome ERZ827186 (study PRJEB31778, sample SAMEA3449275) | human gut metagenome | biome: human gut; feature: human-associated habitat; material: faeces | place: United Kingdom | collected 2010/2012 ... | reverse complement strand
GCGGTACGGCCCCAGAAACGCATCCCGGCTCGTGTCGAAACCGTCGGGCGTCCGGTTCACGCCGAACACGGCATAGTGGCTGCGGCGCTCGCGGTATTCCGTTTTATGATAGATGGCTCCGCCCTCAACCTCCACCTCGCCGGTGCTGTAGTTGCGCTGGAAGTTGGTGGAATCATCCACTGCGTTCCACAGGCAGAACTCCACATAGCTGAACAGCTGCCCCGGCGTTGTGCAGCGTCAGGCGTATCACTTCACATGCGTCGCCCAGCGGAACGAACATTTCCTGCTTTGCCTCTATGCCGTTTTTCGCACCCTCGATGACCGTATAGCCCAGCCCGTGGCGGCAGCGATAGGAATCCAGTTCCGTGCGCACGGGCTGCCAGCCCGGGTTCCATACGCAGGCGCCGTCGCGGATATAAAACCGGTGGCCCTCGCCGTCCGCCGGGGCGCTGTTGTAGCGGTAGCGCGTCAGACGCAGCAGCTTTGCGTCACGGTAAAAGCTGTAGCCGCCCGCCGTATTGGAAACAAGGCTGAAAAAATCCTCGCTGCCCAGATAATTGATCCACGGCAGCGGTGTGCGCGGTGTGGTGATCACATATTCCCGGTTCTCGTCGTCAAAGTATCCATAGCGCATAAGGTATTCTCCTCACACCCGTGCCCTGCGGCGCGGGCCACTCGATTTTGGGGAGCATGCTGCGGCCCCGTTTGCGAAAACGATTAAGTCCGCATACATTCAAGCGCTCTGTATTTTTATCATACTGCCATTTCAAAAAAAAGCAAGCCTTTTTTGCTGATAAGTGCTGTAAAGTACGGATCCCGCTTGTTTTTTAGTCTTTTTTCCATTTAAATAAAGGTATAGAACAAGAGCGAAAATGTTTTCGTATCATTGGCGAAAATAAAAGGTATATTTTCGGATAGAATCGCCAAATACTCTTTGTCGAAATTGGAAAAGGCTCCAAACTTCGTGATTTCGCTTAAAAATCGCTTGATTTTTGTTGAAGTTAAAGCGAGATTGCGGTATATTGAAGTTGCGAAAACGATTAAGTGTCCAGTTTTGCCAAACAAGCCGCCTTTCGGTATAATAGATGCCAGAAAACGATTTCGATTTAGCAGAGCAAAACTTCTGGAAAGGCGGACCGTTATGATTTCGATTCGGGATATTGCAAAGGAATGCGGCGTGTCCGTGGCGACAGTGAGCAAAGCGCTCAACGGCCACCATGACATCAGCGCTCAAACGCGGGAGACCGTATGCCGCAAAGCGGCCGAAATGGGCTACCAGCCCAATTCCGCGGCCCGTGCGCTCAAGACGAACCGTACATACAATCTGGGCGTTCTGTACGAGGACCCGCAGCACAGCGGCCTGGGGCACGAATATTTTTCGCGCATTCTGGAGAGCTTCCGCGCGCAGGCCGAGGCCTGCGGCTACGATGTCACCTTCATCAACCGCAATGTCGGCAAGCGGCGCTCGTCTTACCTGGAGCACTGCCGCTACCGCGGCGTGGACGGCGTATGTGTGGTATGCGTGAACTTTCTGGACCCGCAGGTGCTGGAACTGGTGCAGAGCGAGCTGCCCGTCGTGACAGTGGACCACATGTTCAACAACCGTACTTCCATCGTTTCGGACAACGTCAAGGGCGTTCAAACGCTGGTGAACCATGTGTTCGGTATGGGGCACAGGAACATTGCCTTCATCCACGGCGAACGCACGGCCGTCACCGAAAGCCGCTGCGCCAGCTTTTACAAGACCTGCTACGACCTGGGGCTGCAGGTGCCCGACGCCTATGTACGCGAAGGCGCTTACCACGACTGCGACAGCTGCGAACGCATCACCGCCGAGCTGCTGGCGCTGCCGCAGCGGCCCACATGCATCTTTTTCACCGATGACGTGTCGGCTCTGGGCGGCCTCGCCGCCATCGCCCGGGCGGGCCTCCGCGTGCCGGAAGACATCTCCGCCGTCGGTTATGACGGCATCCCTCTCGCCAAAATGATGATCCCCAGCCTGACGACTTACCACCAGGACACCCAGGCCATCGGCTACTGGGCGGCGGACCGTCTCGTCAGCCTGATCGAGCACCCCAAAACCACCCTGCCGGAAAGCATCCTCATCCCCGGCAGCCTGTTGGAAGGAGCATCGGTCAGGCGCATCTGATTTTGTGATCGCGCGGCCAAACGGCCGCCTGACCGAACTTTACAAGGAGGAAAACAATCTATGAAACGTACACTTGCGACCCTTATGGCATTGTGCATGATGCTTTCCCTGGCCGCCTGCGGCGGCTCCGGCGCTTCCAGTGTTCCCGCCTCCGTTTCCGTCTCCGCCCCCTCATCCGGCATCGAATCCGCGCCCGCCGATGGCGCCGTGCTCAACATCTGGTGCTAGAACGACGAGTTCCAAAGCCGGTTCAACGACTATTATCCCGAGGTAAAGGCAGTGGCGGAGGACAAATCCACCACCACGCTCAACGACGGCACGATCGTCAAGTGGACCATCAATCCCAACGAGAACAACAATTACCAGAACAAGCTGGACGAGGCCCTGCTGGCGCAGGATTCCGCCGCAGCCGACGACAAGATCGATATTTTCCTCATCGAAGCGGATTACGCGCTGAAGTATGTGGATTCCGACTACACGCTGGACGTACGCGGCGATATCGGCCTGACGGACGCAGACCTGTCCGGGCAGTACCCGTACACCCAGGACATCGCCACGGCCGGCGGCAAGCTGAAGGGCGTCACCTGGCAGGCCACCCCCGGCCTGTTCGCCTACCGGCGCAGCATCGCCAAAGACGTACTGGGCACCGACGACCCCGCTCAGGTGCAGGAGGCCCTGTCTGATTGGGACAAATTCAACGCTGTGGCCGAACAGGCCGCCGCGAAGGGCTACAAGATGCTGTCCGGCTATGACGACAGCTACCGCACTTTCTCCAACAACGTCTCCGCCCCATGGGTGACGGGCACCACCGTAACTGTGGACGAAAACCTGATGAAGTGGGTGGAACAGACCAAGACCTACACCGACAACGGCTACAACAATAAATCCAGCCTGTGGAGCGACGTGTGGGCCGCGGACCAGGGCCCCGACGGCAAGGTGTTCGGGTTCTTCTATTCCACCTGGGGCATCAATTTCACGCTGCTGGGTAATTCCCTGGAAACGCCCGAGGCCGAGGGCGGCAAAGCCGAAGCGGGCAACGGCATCTACGGCGATTACGCCGTCTGCGAAGGCCCGCAGCCGTATTACTGGGGCGGCACATGGATCTGCGCCGCGGCCGGCACCGACAACACCGCCGCCATTGCGGACATCATGCGCAGCCTCACCTGCGACAAGGCCATCATGAAGCAGATCACCGAGGATACGCAGGATTACACCAACAACGCCCCGGCCATGGAGGAGCTTGCCTCCAGCGACTTCAAATCCGATTTTCTGGGCGGCCAGAACCACATCGCGCTGTTCGCCGCAGCCGCGCCCAACATCGACATGAGCAACGCCGGCCCCTACGACCAGGGGCTGAACGAAAGCTTCCAAGGCGCGTTCAAGGATTATTTTGACGGCGCGGTGGACCTGGAAACAGCCAAGACCAATTTCCAGACGTCCATCGGGGAAAAATACCCTGAACTTACCGAAGTAGTGTGGCCCGAATAAACGCAGCCACGGCTCAAACGCGCGGGGCGGGCGACGCCCGCCCCGCATTCCTCTGAAAAGGACAGGTGACCGATATGCAAGCGCGCACGGCAGGCCGAAAGCACCGCTCCATCCGCTACGCCAAATGGGGCTATCTTTTCATCGCCCCGTTTTTCATCGCCTTTGCGGTGTTCCAGCTCATCCCGCTGGCCTCCACGGTATATTACAGCTTTTTTGAATATTTCCGCAGCGGCCTGAAGGAGATCGGCCCCAATTTCGTGGGGCTTAAGAATTATGCCGAGCTGTTCCGCACCGATTTGCCGAAATACTTCGGCAACACGCTGCTGATGTGGATCATCGGCTTTGTGCCGCAGATTGCCGTGTCGCTGCTGCTGGCGGCCTGGTTCACGGACACGCGGCTGCGCCTGCGCGGCCAGGGCTTTTTCAAAACGGTCATCTACATGCCCAACCTCATTATGGCCTCGGCCTTTGCCATGCTGTTTTTCGCCTTGTTTTCCGACAACGGGCCGGTCAACGCCGCGCTTGTTTCCGCCGGCTTTCTGGAAGAGCCGTTCCGCTTTTTATCCAGCGTGGCAGGCACGCGCGGGCTGGTGGGCCTGATGAATTTTCTCATGTGGTTCGGCAACACCACCATCCTGCTGATGGCCGCCGTCATGGGCATCGACCCCGGCCTTTACGAGGCTGCCGAGATCGACGGCTGCACGCCCGGCCAGATGTTCCGGCGCATCACACTGCCGCTTATCCGGCCCATCCTTGTGTATGTGGTCATCACCTCGATGATCGGCGGGCTGCAGATGTTCGATGTGCCCCAGATCCTGACAAACGGCAAAGGCAGCCCGGACCGCTGCGCCACCACGATGATCATGTATCTGAACAACCACATGTACAGCAAAAACTACGGCATGGCGGGGGCGGTCTCCACGGTGCTGTTTCTGGTGTGCGCGGTGCTGTGTATCGCCGTGCTGAAAACGCTGGACCGCAGCAAGGAAGGAGGCGCAGGGAAATGACGTCTGCCCAAACGGAAAAAGCAAGCTCCCGGCTGCGGCGCGCAGGGCGCGCCCGCGCGGCTTCAACCGCCCGGCGGGCGGCAGCCTACACGGTGCTGGGGCTGCTGTGCTTTTTGTGCCTGTTCTTCTTTTACATCCTGCTCATCAACGCAACGCGCACCCATTTTGAGATCCAGCGCGGCTTTTCCCTGCTGCCCGGCCGTTCGCTGCTGACGAACCTGAAAAGCGTGCTGGCCAACGCCAACATCCCCGTGCTCTCCGGCATCCGCAACAGCCTGCTTGTCTCGGCGCTCTCTGCGCTGCTCAGTGTTTATTTTTCAGCGCTCACCGCCTACGGCATCCATGCCTATGACTTCAAATTCAAAAAGCTGGCCTTTACGTTCATCCTGCTCATCATGATGATGCCCACACAGGTATCCGCGCTGGGCTTTGTTCGGCTCATCACCAAAATGGGCATGGCCGACACCCTCGCACCGCTATTTCTGCCCAGCATCGCGGCGCCCGTTGTATTTTATTTCATGCTGCAGTACATGGAAGGCAACCTGCCCATGGAGATCGTCGAGGCCGCGCGCATTGACGGTTCGGGCGAGTTTTCCACCTTCAACCGCATCGTGCTTCCCATCCTCAAGCCCGCTTTGGCCGTGCAGGCCATCTTCACTTTCGTCAACACCTGGAACAACTATTTCACCCCCGCCCTTGTGCTGAGCAGCAGCGGCAAAAAGACGCTGCCCATCCTCATTGCACAGCTGCGCAGCGCGGATTTTCTTAAGTTCGATATGGGGCAGGTGTATATGATGGTAGCCATCGCCATTCTGCCGGTCATCGCCGTATACCTTTGCCTCTCCAAATTTATCGTGCGCGGCGTGGCCCTCGGCGGCGTGAAGGGCTGAGCGGAAAACGACTGCGTTTACAGCACAAAAAGCGGCGCCGCCGCATCCGGCAACGGGTGCGGCGGCGTATTTTTTATTTTTGTGCCGGCGCAGTGCATATCCGCGGCCGCGCCCGGCACACTATCACAAGACGCATGCGCCGGCGGGCACCGCTCCCCCGGCGGCCGGCCCAACGCAAAAAAGGAGCGAATGAGGATGACTTTGACAAAAAAGGAGCAGGGCCTGCTGAAGGACCTGCAGAATGAAGAAAAACTGTGCGTGGAAAAGTACCGCAAGGCCGCCGAAAATGCCTGCGACGCCAAGCTGCAGCATATCTTTGAAAAAATCGAAAAAGCCGAACAGAGCCATTACGACACCGTGACGGGTATGCTGGCGGGCACCCTGCCCGCCCAACAGGGCCAGCAGAGCAAAGGGCAGGCCTCCCGTCAGAAGGCGGAAAAGGACCTGAAATCCACGGCCAGCCGCGCTGAAAAACAGCGCGACGCCTATCTGTTGTCCGATCTGTTGGGCACGGAAAAATATGTCTCCGGCGTGTACAACACCGCCGTGTTTGAGTTCAGCGACGCCAAGGCGCGCCAAGTGCTGGCCGCCATCCAGCAGCAGGAACAGGAACACGGTAAACAGCTTTCGGACTATATGCAGGCCAACAACATGTATTGCTGAGACACCATCTTTTTCATCCGGAAAGGCCGCCCGCGGGCGGCCTTTCTTTTTGTGGTTCCTTCAGCTCAGGATCTTGCGGACGATGCCGTACAGCACCGGTTTCATATTGTCCACGGTGTCCGGCTTGCCCTCAATGATGGAGGAATAGCATACGGAACCCAGCATCTCGATGATGACGAATATCATCTTGAACAGCTCGTCCTCTGTATACCGGGCCGCCAGCGGGCTTGCCTCCAGGTCCCGCATCAGCCGCGCCCAAAGAGGGCCGCGCCGCTCGCTCATCTGTTTTGCCACCATAGGCCAGGAAAAATTCCGCTCAACAAGCCGAAGGACCAGCTTGTTGCGCTTGAAATATTCCACCACATAATCCAAAAGAAGCAGCACATTCTCCACAAAATCCGGCGTGCGGCGTTCATCCAGCCATTCGTATGCTTCTTCCAGAACCTGGGCCGAGATATTATAGACCAGCTGTCCCAGCAATTGATCCTTATCGTGAAAATACAGATAAAACGTGCCCTTGGCCACGTTCGCTCCGCGGACGATCTCGTCCACCGAAGTCTTGGCCACGCCCTTTTCCGTGAACAACGCGTAGGCGGCGTCCAGCAGGCTCTGACGCTTTTGTTCCTTGCGGGATTCCATCGGTTCGCGCATACGCGTTTTCCCCTTTCCGCCGCGGCGCGGCATTTTCCCCGTTCTTTCCCGCTTTTAGTATACCTCCCGCGCGGCGGCGATTGCAAGAGCTGTCTTTCGGTTCAGCAAAATGACCAAAAGTCATCGTTTTCATTTTGTGACTATTGGTCATTAATTGGATTGACTAACGGTCATAACAAGACTATACTATTCAACGTTGACTGTTGGTCAGTTTAATCCGCGGCATCAGCTGCCGCAAAAATTCAAAGGGAGCGTTGAGCAATGGAACATTTTGCGCGCTGGGTGGTGCGGCACCGCAAAGCGGTGCTGGCGGCCGCCGTGCTGCTGCTGATCCCATCCGTGTTCGGTGCCGCAGGCACCTATATCAATTACGATATCCTCACCTATCTGCCGCCGGAGTTGGATTCCATGGTGGGCGAAGGATATCTGGAGGACGATTTCAACATGGCCTCCACCTCCATGATCACCGTGGAGAATATGTCCACCGCGGACACACTTGCCCTCAAGAGTGAGCTGGAGGCTGTTGCGGGTGTAAAAAGCGTGCTGTGGACGAGCGACATCCTGGACGTAACTACGCCAAAGGAAATGCTGCCGGCCGACATCCAGAAATTCTTTTACAGCGAAAACGGCGCCACACTGCTGCTGGTCCAGTTCGAAAACCCAAGCGCCCATGCCGTGACCATGCAGGCGCAGCGCACCATCAAGGATATCCTGCGCAAGGACTGCTTCATCGGCGGAATGTCCGCCATTCTGGAAGACACAAAATTTCTGGTAAACCAGGAAATGCCTGTCTACATCCTGTGTGCCGTGGGGGCGTGTCTGGTGGTGCTGTTCCTCAGCATGAAAGAAACGGTTGTACCCCTCATCTTCATGCTGGGCATGGTATTCCCCATTGTCTACAACTTTGGCACCAATATCTTTCTGGGGCAGATCAGCTACATCACCGAGGCTTTGGCCACGGTGCTCCAGCTGGGCGTGACGATGGATTTCTCCATCTTTCTGCTGCACCGGTTCGAGGAAGAAAAGCGTTCCTGCCCGGATGAGGACGAGGCAATGGTGCGCGCCGTGCAAAAGACGTTCTCCTCCATTCTGGCAAGTTCGCTCACCACCATCGCAGGCTTCCTCGCAATGTGCACCATGCGCCTGACACTGGGGCGCGACATCGGCATCGTAATGGCCAAGGGCGTGCTGCTGGGCGTTGTCAGCACTGTGACGATCCTGCCCGCGCTCATCCTTACGTTCCGGCGCTCCATCGCGCGGCATACCCACCGTACCTTCATCCCTAAGCTGCGCCGCACCTCCCGTTTCGTGGTGCGCCGGTATATTCCCATCCTCGCAGCGTTCGTGCTCTGCTTCATTCCATTCAGCGTGGCGCAGGCGAAAACGCCTGTATACTACACACTGTTCGACAGCCTGCCGCAGGACCTCGCGGGGATTCAGGGTACCAGCCGCCTGAAAGAGGACTTCGGCATGACGACTTCCCATTTCATCATCGTGGACGACGGCTTGCCGGCCCGCGACATGGAGGCGCTCACCGATGAGATCGAGCAGGTGGACGGCATCCGCCAGGTGCTCAGCTATGAAAAGTTTTTGGGCGGCGGCGTTCCCCGGGAGGTTCTGCCCACCGAGGTGCGTCAGATCTTCTGCGCAGGCGGCCACGAGATGCTGCTGGCCAATTCCAGCTATGAGAGCGGCACCGAAGCTCAAAACGCCCAACTGGACGCTCTGAACGCCATTGTCAAGCGTTACGACCCCAACGGCGTGATTACCGGAGAGGGTGCAATGACAAAAGACCTGATCGAAGTGGCGGACGTGGATTTCCGCAGCGTCAGCATCGCCAGTATCGCAGCGGTTTTCCTCATCATCGCCATTTCATTCCGCTCAGCGTCCATTCCGGTGCTTCTGGTGGCCGCCATCGAAAGTGCCATTATGATCAATATGGGCATCCCCTATTTCACCGGCACGACGCTGCCCTTTGTGGCCAGCATCGTCATCGGCACCATCCAGCTCGGCGCAACGGTGGACTACGCCATCCTGATGACCACCCGCTTCCGGGAAGAGCTGAATGCGGGGCGATCCACCAAGGACGCCGTGCAGACGGCCGTGGAGCAGTGCAGCCAGAGCATCCTCACCAGCGGACTGACGTTTTTCGCGGCAACCTTCAGCGTTTCACTGGCTTCCCGCATGGAACTTATCAGCAGCCTGTGCCGTCTCATCAGCCGCGGCGCGCTCATCAGCATGCTTGTGATTCTGCTGGTGCTGCCCGCGCTGCTTATCCTGACGGCGCCTCTCATCCGGAAAACCACCTACCATTGGCTCAGCAAAGAAAAGGAGACGAAAACCGTATGAAAAAGTTATTGCAGAAAACCACGGCCGTTCTGGTAAGCGCGGCACTGGCCGTCACCTGCGCCCTGCCCGCCTTTGCCGAACAGCCCACAGAGGGCGTGACGAAAGACGAAAATGTGTTTCTGATCCTGAACCCGGACGGTTCGGTGAGCGAACAGATCGTCAGCGACTGGCTGCACAGCGATACCGGCTTTGACGCTGCGGCGGACCGCAGCACACTCTCCGGCATCACCAACCTGAAAAGCGACGTGCTGCCCGCGCAGGACGGCGAAAACCTGACCTGGACCACCGAGGACAACGATATTTATTATCAGGGCACCACAACGCAGACGCCTCCCGTGACCGTGGATATTACCTATACGCTGGACGGCCGGTCCATCACCGCCGATGCGCTGGCGGGCAAAAGCGGACACCTTGTGATGCGCTTGGCTCTGACCAACAACGAGGGACAGGAAATGGAGATTGCCGGCAGCCGGCGCAAGGTGTACACGCCGTTTTTCACTGTGGCCGCGGCCACGCTGCCCACGGGCTCCTATACCAACATTGCCGCACAGCACGGCACCGTGCAGACGGACGCAAAAACGCAGCTCGTCTGCTTTCTCGCCATGCCGGGCATGGCCGAGACCTTCGGCGGTCTGCTGCCGGAAGCGCTGTCCGGTCTTGAAGATTACATGCTGGACGAACTGGTCATCGAGGCGGACGTAAAAGACTGTACACCTCCGGCATTTATGCTGGCCGCAGCCACAAGCATGGACCAGTTGACCTCAGAGCTGGACATTCCCGACCTCTCCGGCCAGATGAGCCAGCTCGAGGATGCGACCGCGCAGCTCCAGAGCGGCGCAGCCACACTGCATGAGGCTACGGGCACGCTGCAGAGCAAAATGGACGAATTCGCCGCCAGCTACGCCACCTTCGACACCGGCCTGGACAATGCTCTCAGCGGCGCGCAGCAGGTGCAGAGCGGCGCGCAGAACCTGCTGGACGGTGCAAAAAGCCTGGACAACGGCACACAGCAGCTGGCGGATGGCACACAGCAGCTGAACAACGGCGCACAGCAGCTGGCCGGCCGGCTGAACGGCACTCTCGTACCCGCTCTGGAGGGTGCCGCCGCGCAGCAGGCAGCCCTGCAGCAGCAGATGGACGCGTTGGCAGACCAGCTCGGCCATGTGCAGCTGCCCGATGTGGACGCGCTGAAAAAGCAGCTCGGCGCAGGTGTGGGCCAGGTGTTTGACGGCGCTGCACAGGGTGCGGCGAAAGCCGCCGCCCAAAGCGTGGGCGACGCTGTAAAGAGCGGCGCACTGCAGGCTGCGGACGCAGCCGTTGCGCAGGCAGCACCGGCCGCGGCGCAGGGCGTTGCATCCACAGCCGCGCAGGATGTTTCCTCCGCGCTGGCAGCCGCGCTGCAGCCCTATGTGGACAGCGGAAAAATGACATCTGACGAAATGAACGCCGTCATTGCAAAGGCCGCCGGAGCGGCTCAGGGCGCGGCCGCCAAGGTGGATGCGGCAGGAATGGTTCAGGGCGCGGTGGACAAAGCCGTTGCCGGCAATGTGACCGTGGATGCCGACGCAGCGGCCGGACAGATCGTGGCCGCGATGGCTCCCGAAAAGGAGACCGCCGTAAACCAGGTGACCGCCGCACTGAACGGGCTGGACACCGCAGCGCTGAAGGCCATGCTGCTGCAGTTCCAACAGCTTTCCGGCGACGCGCAAACGATGATGGGTTCGGTAAAATCCCTGACGGACGCACTGTACAACACCGACGCTCCGTCGGACCA
>ERZ827186.2837-NODE-2837-length-11000-cov-4.336958_pt1 | contig 11000 bp, 4 predicted proteins | sample MGYA00519918_ERZ827186 | MGnify/ENA primary metagenome ERZ827186 (study PRJEB31778, sample SAMEA3449275) | human gut metagenome | biome: human gut; feature: human-associated habitat; material: faeces | place: United Kingdom | collected 2010/2012 ... | reverse complement strand
TAAGATACTGGCTCCCCTTAGAGGGGAGCTCCGGCGAAAGCCGGTGAGGGGTGGTTCCTCGCGCAGAGCCTGATAAATGAGATTTGTGACTGGGCTCATCCGGCGGCCAATGGGCTGGCCGCCCTACCGTACAGTTACCAACAAAAGGCCTGTAATTTATACGCTCCTCCGGGGCGTCGGGGACGCCGCCCCCTACTGCATAGCAAATTTAATTGTGTGCCGCCAATTCTAAGGTTTCGGCAGGGTGAGGTTCCCCGCCCTACTGGCCTGGCAAATATTTCACCGAACCTATGCCCACAAATACAAAAATGCCGCAGCAGACTGTTACATCTGCTGCGGCATTTTTATTTAGAGGTTAATGGGCTGGTTACAGCTCATTGTTCGGCTGTGGGATTACTGCAGAACGCCGGTGTTCTTATCAAAGTGATAAGTACGGCCGTCGATGACTGCATCGCCCTTAGCCATGGTGCCATAAATCGGGTCGAAGTAGTAACGCTTGTCAGCGCTCCAGCCCTTGATCATGTGGCCCTGTGCATCGTAACGGATCCACTTGCCGGTGCCATCGGCGCGGTCAGCCCACTGGCCAGCTTCGGATTCCTGATAGACATCCTTGCTGGTGGCTTTCTTGCCCTGGTCAACGGCATCCAGCCAGTACCAAGCGTCGGAAGCCGGGTCATAGATTTCCTTGCCGCGGCCATCCAGGCCCTGGCGAACGCCCTTTTCGTACCAGAAGTCAGCGCCTTTGATGGTCAGCCACTGGCCGTCCAGAGCGATACCGGTGTACTCGTCAAATGCGCAAGGTACACCGTCAATATCGCCTGCGCCCTTAGCCATAGCGCCGGTGATCAGGTCAAAGTAGTAGGTGCCCTTATCGGTCGTCTGCCAGCCCTTGACCATGTGGCCGTTCTCATCGTAACGGACCCACTTGCCGGTGCCATCGGGCTTATCAGCCCACTGGCCGGCGGCGGATTCCTGGTAAACGTCCTTGCTGACGGTCATTGCGCCGCCCTGGACAGCATCCAGCCAGTACCAAGCGTCGGAATCGGGATCATAGATCTCTTTGCCGCGGCCGGTGGTACCCTGCTTCACGCCCTTTTCGTACCAGTACTTCTTGCCGTTTTCTTCAACCCAGCCGTTCTTCTCGCCGTACTTGGCGGTGTAGTCCTTGCCGTTGAAGTTGACAGCAGCGGTGGTAACGCCGCTGGTCTGCTTTACAGTTGCATCCACGAACTGTGCGCTTGCGCAGTTCTTATCGGTGCAGGTAAAGACAGCCATTGCGGTAATGGTGGTCTTTTCAGCAGCACCGTGAGCGGTGCGCGTTTCGGGTTCAGTAGACGGTGCCTCAGTCGGCTCCGGCACAGCAGTCGGCTCCGGCACAGCAGTCGGTTCCGGCACAGCAGTCGGCTCCGGCACAGCAGTCGGCTCTGCCGGCTTTGCGGTCGGAGTTGCGGTCGGAGTTGCAGTCGGAGTTGCAGTCAGTGCTTCAAACACAGCGCTAACGGTAACATCAGCAGCAGGCATCTTGAAGGTAGCCTTGCCATCGGTCAGGGTCAGCTTTTCGGTCTTGGTATCTTCGCCGCTCTTATAGCTGTAGGTCAGGCTGTCAGCCTTGAGCTGGTAGTTATCAGCTGCCTTAACGGTAACGGTAACGTCGGTGCCTTCAACAGCTGCGGTCGGGTCTACGGTAACAGTGCCGTTCTCAGCAGGAGCTGCGGTAACCTTGTATTCCTTAACAAACTCTGCGCTGACGTTGACAGGGTAAGCAGGCATTGCAAAGGTGTAGGTGTTGGCTTTTTCGGTATCAGCCTTCACTTCAACGGTCTTATCGGTGTTGTCAGCGTCTTTGTAGGTAACCTTCACGCTGCCAGCCTTCAGGGCATAGCCGGTCGCGGGCTTAGCAGTCAGGGTTACGGTTTCCTTCTCAGCTGCTTCTTTAGCGGAAGCAGTGATCTCACCATTGGTCAGGGTAGCAACATTGACCTCATAGGTCTTGGCGTTTTTGGTAACGCTGATGGTCACATCGCCGTCCGGCATGGTGAAGGTGTAAACCGTCTTCGCCTTTTCGGTGGTAGCCTGGGCTGCGGCTTCGTCCTGCGCTGCTTCCTGAACTTCAGTCAGAGCAACATCGGTATTGCCGTTCTTTGCGGTAACGGTAACGATATCGGTGCCTTCCTTTTCTACGGTCAGGGTAACGGTATCGTCCTTGATGTAGGTGTTGCTGGTGGTGCCCAGGGTCAGGGTAACGCCTGCAACTGCATCGGGCAGGGTAACGGTGTGGGGGGTGCTTTCGGTTGCGGTATGGCAATCAGAGCACAGGTACACATTGTTGCCAACGGACTTGGTTTCCAGCTCGTCCAGAGCCCAGGTATGGCCCTTGGGCAGTGCGCCGTCAGCGTACTTCTTTTCACCCTTGGTCAGGCCGTACTTGTTGGTGCGGGCCTGGGTGTAAGCGGGGGTATCGCACCATGCTTCAACGGAAACATCGGTGGTTGCGCCGCTGCTCAGGTCGCTGACCATGTCGGACATCGGCATGGTTTCAACCAGGTTAGCGCACCACATGAACTCTTCGTTCTTGTTCTTCTCGTCAGAGCTGCCCATGTTCTGGTTGTAACTCGGGTTGTAGTTCCAGGACTCGGTCTTGTAGCTCTTACGGTTTGCATAAGAAGTGCCGGAGGCATCGGTCTTGACTTCTGCCTTGCCGTCCACCAGTTCCTTATAGGTGTTGGACAGGTTGGTGCCGACAGAAACGACCAGCTGATCCTTGGTGGTGTTGATGCCGGTGATCACAGTCTGGCCCTGCTGGGTGGTGGTAGCAAAGCTGTAGCTGTCACGCAGGGTCAGGCCCGCCAGAGGATGGTTCTTGAAGGTGCCCAGATACTTCACACTGCTGGTATCCTGGGCGCTATCCATGATAACCATGCTCATGCCGGGGAAGTGGGTATCGGGAACCATGTTGCCGTCCTTATCCTTGGTCAGCTTAATGCCGCCATAGACGGTGTTGTATTCCTTCACTTCTTCCACTGCGCCGGTGGTCGGGTCCATACGGTAGATGGCGTTGTTGACGTTGAAGTACAGCTTGCCATCATACAGTGCGGTAGAGTGTACCAGTGCGGGGTAGATCCGCTTTGCAGCAGCGTCTGCCAGGCACTCGGTGTTCAGGTTGTTTTCAACCTTGGTATGCTTATCTTTTGCACTGGTATCGATCTTATAGATAGTGCCAGCTTCGGCCAGAACCTCGGCATTGCTGTCGTCATCATTGAAGTTGCTGCTGGTTTTCTTCAGATCGTTGTAGTACATCAGGATGATATCAAACGGGTCATCCGTCTTGGTAAAGCTGCTCATGCTGAAGTTCATGCCGCCGGAGCTGCTGGAATCCTCTTTGCGGATATAGTAGTTCGCATTACGCGGACGTGCTTCCAGAGTATCGGGGCCCTGGTTCTGCATCTTCTTCATGAACTGCTGCATCTGGGAGTTGTTACCAGAGCTGCCGGAACCAGAGTTGCCGTTGTTGCCGTTCTCGGACTGCTGGCGGCGCATGTTGTTATACAGGTTCTGGTTGGTCGTGGTATCAACGTAATAGAAGTAATTATTGTCGAAGTAGATGGGGCTGCAGATAGAGGTGAACCAAGTATCCTCGTAGCAGGTATCGGTGTAACGGGTCTCGTTCTTGTTCTCCGCCTTGGTGTAAGAGTAATGCGGCTTGCCGTTGTTCAACACAACATTGCCGTCATCATCCACATCGGGATTCTTGTTCTTGGTGTAGGTGTAGCCATCGTACAGCGAGTCAATGTAATCATAGTACTTGCTGTAACGGCCTTCCAGACCGGAGGGAGAAACCAGGAAGTTGACATGGCGCATGTCGCCTGCGTTCTCAACGCGGGTCTGGGCCATGCACTCGGTGTTCACGTCGTCATAGCAGACGTCAACATAGTACCAGTTCTTGTTGGCTTCGCCGGTGGTCATCGTAGCAGAGTTGCTGTCGCCCTGCAGCTTGTTGACCTTGACTGCGTTGAAGTAGTGGACGTTGTTGAACATGCCGCCGCCGAACGCATTACCGGCAACACTGGTATCAGAAGTATCGCAGTAATACAGGATCTGGGCAAAGTCAACAACAGCGTTATCGCCTACTTCATCGGGGGTCTTCCAGCTGCCGTCATCATTCTTATAGATGCTCTTGTTGTCAGGCAAATTCTGGACCATGTAGTTAAATGCAGCTGCATAGCCCAGGCAGATGCAGCCATACTCAACGCCCTTAGCGCCGATCCCGCCGCCCAGCAGGGCGCCGAAAGCAGTCATCTGGATGGGGTCGTTGTTGCCGCCGCCGGTGATATCGCCCATGGAGCCCATATCGAATTCTGCAACCTGGGAGATCCAGTCGTGCAGGATCAGCAGCTTGGTGACATAGTCAGCGCTGTTACCCAGCTCGGCAACCCGTGCCAAGCCTGCATCACGGATGTCTTTCAGAGCTTCGCCATAGTTCATGACGTAAGACATGAACGCCTGCGGCAGCATGTTCAGCATGAATGCCATGGTGGTCGGCGGGACATCATCGTTCGGATCAATGCTGCACAATACCTTGATTGCGCCCATGGTGCCGGTGATGCTGCCATCCTCGCCCTGCTTCTGAACGCCCTTGGAGGTCCAGAACGGGGCAACCACGCCGAAGTACTCTGCTTCGTCCTGGTTGAACTGCGACAGCTGGAAGTAGTAGTAGTTCATCTGCGCAGTCGAGACATCGTAAGTATTGGTGACCTGGTTGCCCTGGTCGTCCACATACACGGCAGTCTTCTGGCTGTCGTACAGCAGCAGGCTGTTCTTGCCCTTGTTGTCGCCGCTCTGATAGGTGAAGTTCACCTTGCTTGCGTCAACCGGGTTGTTCTGCATATCGTACCAGTTGCCGCCGTCCATTGCGGACACCAGGGTAACGCCGGTGCCGCCGGAGGTGGTATCCAGGGTCGGGGTGCCGCCCACGTTGATGTAGACGGAATTGTCATTCTGGTCTACCACAACGCTGACCGGCATGGTCTGCATCGGCTTGGTTTTGATTTCTTCGCCGCAGACAGCGCACTTGAAGGTGACGCTGGTGCATTCCCAGTCAATGGTAACGGGAGCGCCGGCAGAAATTTTGCCGGTTTCGCTGTCATAGAACAGCTAGGCGTTGCTGTAGTCATCGGCCAGCTTGCCCTCGACCTTCTTCATTTCCCAGTTGAAGGTAGCAACAAAGTTGCCATCTGCATCCTTGGGCACGGCATGGTTCTGGCAGGGCAGGGCGGCAATGTCGTCGGTGCGGGTGGTGGGTTCCTTGTATTCCTTCTTAACCGGGCTCTTGTCAGCGGGCACGCTGGCAGAGTAAACGGTCTTGCCGGCAGCGCCGGGCTTTGCCTCGGTGGTATCCTTGGTTACGGTGCCTTCTACCTTCTGGTAGGCATCGTCCTTTTCACAGGTATACACAGCGGTGTAAGCCCAGCCGTCATCGGTCTTGGTCCAGTAACCATCGGGGGTTTCCTTCCAGGTATGGGTGTGGCCATCCTCCGGGTTGGTGTCATTCCAGTACCATTTCGGCTCGCCATAGGTATGGCCGTCTGCAGCGGCACTGGCAGCAAAGGTATCGGAGTTTTCAGCAACGTAAGCCTGTGCGTAGCTGTCAGCCTGCTGCGCAATCACTTCATCATCGCTGTTGGTCATGGACTCCATCGCAGAGGTCATGCCGGAGCTGCCGGTAAAGGTAACGGCGGTCACAACGCCTGCGGCGTTCGTCTCATAGCCCAGGTCGGTAACGGCGCTGGACAGATGATACGTTTTGATGGTGGCAGCCATCACCGATGCCATCTCGTCCTTGTTCAGGCCATAGGCTTCGGTGTTGATCTTGCCGGCTGCGGCGTTGGCGTACATGGCATCGGCCAATGCATTTTCCAACGCTGCAAGGCTCATGCCCGCCTTGCTCTGTGCAGTCGCTTCCAGCTTGGCATCGTCCTGCTCCAGTTCATGCACTTCGCCCTGGGCAGCCAGCGTTTGGGCTGTCTGCTTGATCAGGTCTGCGGTGCTGGTGAACTTGGGCAGGGACTGCACAGCGCTGGCCGCGCTTGCTGCGCTAGCTGCAACAGACTGCGCTACCGAAGAATCAATCTTGGTAGTTTCGGCTGCTGCGGGAAGCGCCACGCTTTGGGCAACCATGGCTGCTGCCAACACGGATGCACCAAAACGCTGAAGGTTTTTCTTCATAGTTTTATCCTCCCTTAAGTGTTACTACTTTCCCCTTTTGTGTGAAAAGTGGTACGGCAGATGTGCGGCACTTTGCAGGTGTTGATTGCAAAACGCCTGGTTATGCCCCCTCGGTCTGGCGATCCCTTGCCGGGCTGCGGCCTGCTTTTGGGGCTTTTGGCCCCGGCACAGCGGCTGACAAAACGTTGTACCGGCTGCATGCCTTGATCCCGCAAATGATAACCTTTCCGACACATCTAGGTATATACATTATATCACAGTTGCCAGAATTTGCATAGTTCATTAGAGCGGTTTCTATCTAAATTTTTGTCCTTGAATCAACTGAAACCTGTTTTCCGCACATTATTTGCGCTGCGGTGCGGTGACTCTTTGGCGGTATTTATTAACATTTTTGAATGGTTTATTCCTGCTTTTATCAAATGATTAAACATTTACCCCGATAATGTTCTTTGCAATCTCTTAATACAATCATCCGGTATTGTGATCGCGCATTTTTTGCCATTTCGGTTTGGCTTGTTGTTGAGAGATTTGGCAGAGATTGGAGGAAACTTGAAGGGAAAATTGGAGGTTGAGAATTGCCCATTATAAATTGTACTGTAGAGAGCGTTCCTGACCGTTCTGAAAACTTAGGGATAGATCAATCCTTACCCCTTAACCGCGACCTGAAATACACCTTCCCAAGGTAGGGCGGTGTGAGTGCCCCCTTCTGCTCCACTTTTTCAAAGTTCCGAATGGTGTCCTCTCCCCTATTTACAATTCCTGATGTTTTCATGATGCCTTCCTTGGTCTTCCACACCCGGCCTTTGCCCCCTCCCCGTTCCATAAGTCGTACACAACAAAAAGGCCCCTGCCTTAACAGCAGGAGCCTTGAAAGCTATATCACAAGCCGAAAATTACTTCTCGATCTTGGAAACAACGCCGGAACCAACAGTGTGGCCGCCTTCGCGGATAGCGAAACGCATGCCTTCTTCCATGGCAACCGGGGTGATCAGCTCAACGTGCATATCAACGTTGTCGCCGGGCATGCACATCTCAGTGCCTTCGGGCAGGGTGATGATGCCGGTAACGTCGGTGGTACGGAAGTAGAACTGAGGACGATAGTTGTTGAAGAACGGGGTATGACGGCCGCCTTCTTCCTTCTTCAGGACGTAAACATGGCCATCGAAAGTGGTGTGGGGATGAACAGAGCCGGGAACAGCCAGAACCTGGCCACGCTCGATCTGGTCACGGTCAATACCACGCAGCAGAGCGCCGATGTTGTCGCCAGCCTGAGCGAACTCGAGGCTCTTGCGGAACATTTCCAGACCAGTGATGGTGGTGGTCAGCTTCTCTTCCTTCAGACCAACGATTTCCATCTGATCGCCGACATGAGCAGTACCACGCTCAACACGACCGGTAGCAACGGTGCCACGGCCGGAGATGGTCATAACATCCTCAACGGGCATCAGGAACGGCTTATCAGCAGCACGGTCCGGGGTCGGGATGTAGTTGTCAACAGCGTCCATCAGCTCCCAAATGCACTTGTATTCCGGAGCATCGGGATCCTTGGAAGTGCTCTCCAGAGCCTTCAGAGCGGAACCACGGATGATCGGGGTGTTGTCGCCGTCGAAATCCTGGCTGTCCAGCAGTTCGCGAACTTCCATTTCGACCAGGTCGAGCAGCTCTTCGTCGTCAACCATATCGCACTTGTTCAGGAACACAACGATCTTGGGCACGCCAACCTGACGAGCCAGCAGGATGTGCTCACGGGTCTGCGGCATCGGGCCATCGGTTGCAGCAACAACCAGGATAGCGCCGTCCATCTGAGCAGCACCGGTGATCATGTTCTTGATGTAGTCAGCATGGCCCGGGCAGTCAACGTGGGCATAGTGACGCTTCGCGGTGTGGTACTCAACGTGAGCGGTGTTGATCGTGATACCACGAGCCTTCTCTTCAGGAGCCTTATCGATGCTGGAGTAATCCATGAAATCGGCATCGCCCTTCAGAGCCAGAACCTTGGTGATAGCGGCAGTCAGAGTGGTCTTGCCGTGGTCAACGTGACCGATGGTACCGATGTTGACATGCTCCAAAGAGCGGTCAAATTTTTCCTTTTCAGCCATTGGAAGTATCCTCCTTTAATTCAAACAGATAAAATAGCCTGTTGTAAGGCTATCATACTAGATTTTTCAAGAAAAATCAAGTATTTTGCGCGAATTTGTGCAGAATCAGCCCTTATTGCGCTCGGTCATGATCTTATCTGCAACACTCTTGGGAACCTGCTGGTAATCAGCCGGCTCCATGGAGTACTGGCCACGGCCCTGGGTCTTGGAACGCAGGTCAGTAGCGTAACCGAACATCTCGGACAGAGGAACCATAGCGGTGACACGGGCAGTGCCATCGGTGGATTCCTGGTTCTGGATCGCGCCGCGGCGGCTGTTCAAGTCGCCAATGACGTTGCCCATATACTCGTCAGGAACAACAACGTCAACCTTCATAATAGGCTCCATAATGACGGGATCAGCCTTCTTCATAGCATCCTTGAATGCCATGGAGCCGGCGATGGAGAACGCCATTTCAGAGGAGTCAACTTCATGATAGGAGCCGTCCCACAGAGTGACCTTGACATCCACGACGGGATAGCCAGCCAGAATGCCGGACTTCATCGCGCCCTGGATACCGTTGTCAACAGCGGGGATGTATTCCTTCGGGATAGCGCCGCCAACAATACCGTTGACAAACTCATAACCCTTACCCGGGTTGGGCTCAATCTTGATCTTAACGTGACCATACTGGCCCTTACCACCGGACTGACGTGCGTACTTGGTTTCCTGGTTAGCATCCTTGCGGATGGTTTCACGGTAAGCAACCTGAGGTGCGCCAACGTTAGCTTCGACCTTAAATTCGCGGAGCAGACGGTCCACGATGATCTCCAGGTGGAGCTCGCCCATGCCGGCGATGATGGTCTGACCGGTTTCTTCATCGGTCCAGGTACGGAAAGTCGGGTCCTCTTCAGCCAGCTTAGACAGGGCAATACCCATCTTCTCGCTGCCAGCCTTGGTCTTGGGCTCGATGGCAACGCGGATAACCGGCTCGGGGAAGTTCATGGACTCGAGGATGATGGGATGCTTCTCATCGCACAGGGTATCACCAGTGGTGGTGTTCTTCAGACCAACAGCAGCGGCGATATCGCCAGCGTAGCAGATGTCGATATCCTTACGGTTGTTTGCATGCATCTGCAGGATACGGCCGATACGCTCGTCCTGATCCTTAACAGAGTTGTAAACAGTGGTGCCAGCCTCAACGGTACCAGAGTACACGCGGAAGAAGCACAGCTTACCGACATACGGGTCAGTCATAATCTTGAATGCCAGTGCAGAGAACGGCTGATCATCGGAAGAAGTGCGATCTTCTTCCTCGCCAGTCTCCGGGTTGGTGCCCTTGATGGCCGCAACGTCGGTCGGAGCGGGCATATAATCAACGATTGCATCCAACAGTTTCTGAACGCCACGGTTCTTGTAAGAAGAGCCGCAGACAACAGGAACGATCTCGTTGGAAATAGTAGCCTTACGCAGAGCAGCCTTGATTTCTCCCTTGGTCAGCTCTTCGCCTTCCAGGTACTTCATCATCAGCTCTTCGTCGGTCTCAGCAACAGCTTCGATCAGCTTGTCATGATATTCCTGAGCCTGTTCTTTCAGGTCTTCAGGAATTTCCTCAACGCGCACATCATTGCCCATATCATCATAGTAGATATCGGCTTTCATGTCGATCAGATCGATGATGCCACGGAAAGTGTCTTCCTGGCCGACAGGCAGCTGGATAGGCACACCGTTGGCATGCAGACGATCATGCATCATCTGTACGCAGCGGAAGAAGTCAGCACCCATGGTATCCATCTTGTTGACGTAAACCATGCGGGGAACCTTGTACTCGTCAGCCTGACGCCAAACGGTCTCAGACTGGGGCTCGACACCGCCCTTAGCAGCCAGAACGGTCACAGAACCGTCCAGCACGCGCAGAGAACGCTGAACCTCAACAGTGAAGTCCACGTGGCCCGGGGTGTCGATGATATTGATGCGGTGACGGTTCTTCTTGAATGCGACCGGATCCTTCTGGGTCTCAGAGTGGCTCCAGTAGCAGGTGGTAGCAGCGGAAGTGATGGTGATACCACGCTCCTGCTCCTGAACCATCCAGTCCATGGTAGCGCCGCCATCATGGACTTCGCCGATCTTGTGGTTGATGCCGGTGTAGTACAGAATACGCTCGGTAGTCGTAGTCTTACCAGCATCGATATGGGCCATAATGCCGATATTTCTCGTCATCTGAAGAGAAACTTCTCTGGGTGTAGCCATGAAATTAACCTCCTACAGAACAGATCAATAACGGAAATGTGCGAAAGCCTTGTTAGCTTCTGCCATCTTGTGAGTATCCTCACGCTTCTTCACGGCGTTACCAGTGTTGTTGGCAGCATCCATGATCTCAGCAGCCAGACGCTGTGCCATGGTCTTCTCACCACGGGTGCGGCTGTAGGCAGTGAGCCAGCGCAGACCCAGAGTCTCGCGGCGAGCGGGGCTGACCTCCAGGGGGACCTGGTAGTTAGCGCCACCAACACGGCGGGTCTTGCACTCGAGGCTGGGCATGATGTTCTCCATCGCCTTCTCGAAAGTCTCCAGAGGATCGTTGCCGGTCTTTTCCTGAATCATGGAGAAAGCTTCGTAAACGATCTTCTGAGCGACGCCCTTCTTGCCATCCAGCATGACGCTGTTGACCAGACGGGTGACCATCTTGGAATTGTAAATAGG
>ERZ827186.2833-NODE-2833-length-11012-cov-5.877247_pt1 | contig 11012 bp, 10 predicted proteins | sample MGYA00519918_ERZ827186 | MGnify/ENA primary metagenome ERZ827186 (study PRJEB31778, sample SAMEA3449275) | human gut metagenome | biome: human gut; feature: human-associated habitat; material: faeces | place: United Kingdom | collected 2010/2012 ... | reverse complement strand
AATATATTTCGGATGAGTATAGACCTGATACATCAGCCGATATTTTTTGCCGTGCCGCTTCGCGGTCCAGTAGGGGACTTCTCTCACAAATCTGGCCACATCCTTCGGGTCGGTGGGCGCTATCTCCATGAATTCATCCTCGACCTTTGACATACAGTAGGCGGTAGATTCAATAATCAATTCATCTACACTGCTGAAATAGGAGTAAAGATTTCCCGTTGTACAGCCGCACGCCGCGGCCAAAGCTTTGATGCCTGTGCCGGTCAAGCCGTTTTCCGCGTAGCATTCAAAGCATTTTTCCATTATCTCTTGTTTACGTTCATTGTGTTGCTGCTCTGTTACCTTCATTTACTGCGCCTCTTTTTGTTTACTGATTGATTAGTCACCATTAGTATAGCATGGAATAAAGCCGAATTCAAGAACTGCTTGCCGAAAGATGTAAAAATCGGGGCAGCGATGAGAATCGACCCGAGCGCCTTGTCGGGTTTGCGGGAGGGCGGCATTTCGCTGCCGATATTACTACGGATCGGTGAATCCTTGAATATGTAATGTTTGGGCTTGTTGGAGTGCTGACGTTTCGTGAGCACGCCCGGTATATAGACTGTAATATAGTTTTATTCGGGTGGTAATAATTGATTTTGTTCAAATATATTTGAAGTAGATAGAGAAAAAGCCCGTAATCTCAACGATTACGAGCTTTTCTCATGTCTATGTGCTGCAAAAAAGATATTTTCGGCAGTTTTGCATAAGACCTCGAATATTTGAATTCTTGATATTTATTTATATCATTTATATCCATTTCCTGTTTCTCAGTTTATTAAATTTGAATTACAAACTCTGCAAACAACGATTTATTAAAATCATTGTACCATAATGCGGTCTGTGAAACAAGAAAAAGCCCGCCGCAGTCAAATTAGACTACGGCGGGCTTTTGGTGCGAATGTTCATATAGGATTTGGCAAAATATAGTTTTACCGGTAGCCGAACATCATATTCAAACAATAATCCGCACATTCGCAATTCTAATTTGTTTTTTGTATAATGAACTTACTAAAAATCAAGGAGGTTTTAATATGAAAACAATTTTTGAAAATAACGGCGGTGCTTATATGCAGGCGGGTGATTATTTATTGCCTAATCTTTCGTTGCCGGCGGAAGAAAAAGAAACAAATATCGGCGTTTGGGCAATGAGGCATAAACGATATTTGAAGCAAAGTCATAAGGTGCGTTACTACAATTTGCTGACAAGCGGTAAGCTCGATTTATATCTTGCTGACATCGAAGAGCAGGCTCAAAATCTTTTTTCTCGGTTAGTAAAAGACCTTGCCGAAAAAGAAAATGTTACGGAAAAATTAAAATCGGATAGCCCAATATTGTGGGTGCAAAAGATGAACAATATCCGCAACCGAGCAAAGGAAATTGTAAATTCACAAATAATATTTAACTAAGAACAAGGCACAACTTACGGAGAAAAATCCAGTAGGCTGTGCCTTAATTTCGTTTGTTCGATTAAATGTATAATCTTAGCGAGCAGACCATTTGGATATCCAAACGGTAACTTGCCCGCTTTTGCACAATCTCAGCGAGCAGACCAATTAAGGACAGGTTGTCCAAATCAGTTGCTTTCGCTTCGCTGTGAAACAAGCGGTGTGTTCGGACAGTTACACTACCAAACACCTCGTTAGGGACACCCTAAGACCTTTACAGTATAAGGTTACCTTGTGGTTACAACGTCACTTATTTTTAAATGACTTTCAGACAATATGCTTTCCAAATTCTTTTTGAAACATACAGCATTATAGTTACTTGAATTCACAATAATTAATTTTGTTTTTCCTCTTGTGACAGCAACATAATGGTTGTAAACGCTTGCCATATCGGATAATTTATAATCTTCTGCAAATACAATTACCTGTTCAAACTCTAATCCTTTTGAGGAATGAAATGTAATTGAAATATGTTGATACTTATCCGGCTCAAATGCTACTCTATAACTGATATCAGAAATAGTTTTATACAATTTCTGAATGTGATCTGTACGTGTATCATACCCAATATATTCAGCCAGCTTAATAACGCATCCTTCAAATGACCGCTTATCACATTTTGTGTTTTCAATATTTTCAAGTAGTTTTTTTATTGTAGAAACATTTTTGCGACTTTCATTTCCTTCAACCGGTATTTCTGAAATCAAATCATATACGGAATAAGTTTCAATTAAAAGGAATTTAGCAATTGCAGAATAGAGCCACGCTGTTTCGGTAGTTATATCTGCGATTGGCGTTTGAGGAATATATATAAATTCCACACCGTCTGCACTTAATTGACTGGCTCCCAATTTTGCATTTTCATTGCTAAACCTCAAGAGGGCTGTTTTAAAGTCTGGCTTTATGTAAGACAGTACCTCTGATGCCCAATTTTCTTCATTAGGAGTTAGCCAAATAATATTATTCAGATCGGATATCGGTTTATATAAGTGTCGAGTCTCTTTGCATAACAAATTCGAATAATTTTGTATTTGTTGGCAAGAACGAAAATTATCCCCCATAAATATTTTTTTGAAATTGGGTTTTCCAACAATTGACTTAAAAGCTTCCGGATAAGCTCCTCGCCAAATGTAAATAGATTGCTTTTCATCTCCGACAATGAAAGTTTCAATTTTTAATTCATCACATAGATACATAAAAAACTTATGCATTGATTTGTCGCAATCTTGATATTCGTCGATGTAAATTTTTATATATTTTGCTTGAAGATATAATCTGCAGGCTAATGATTTTTCTACAATTACTTGTGCCAAATCAAATATGAAATTTTCTTTATTGTTTTTATAAGAAGATAAAATGCCTTCATTCTTTATTTTTTCAATACCGTCTTGGAAAGAATCAACTTTAGCCGAGTAGTCTGTACTCATATCTAAATCGAAATCGGCACCAAATACATCTTTCATAAACGGTTTGATAACTTCATCAATAGCAAAACTATTATTTGTGCCGATAAAATGTCGTGTTACATCAACTGACAACCTATTCTTTATTTCTTGTGCGGCCTTTATTGTAAAAGTGATTGCTGCAATAACTTGATGATTATGAATTTTTTTAATTTCTTTGGCAATTTTGTTTACCATTGTATGTGTTTTTCCGGTTCCCGCACTTGCTTGGACTATCAAATTACCGGGTGTATTTACTATTTCTTCTTGAATAGGAGATAATTTCATTCAGAAACCTCCTTTAAGCAAGCAAAATTATAATGGTTATAAATTGCAACACAATCTTCATCGGTTAATTTTCCAACTAACTCTACCATATTGTAATGCTTTAATTTTTGTAAATATTCAACTGGTTCATCGACACATAGAAGTGTTGATAATCTATCGTGAATAGCCTCATCCAAATCGTTTTCCAGGTCTACTTTCGACAAAAAGATGTGGCAATTATTTCTAATATCATCTAAGATTTTTATATTTGTATTATATAACTCTCTTTTTGCAGTAACATTGTTTTCGTTAATCTGTTCTGTGGGTAAAATATTTTTGCCCACAATATTATTGCATCTTGAAAATCCTAAGACGCTAAATGTGTTTTTATTTTTAACTGACCTTAAATCATTATCAGTTTTTATTGCGTTAAAAATTTCAAGTCCACCCAATATTGAAATATATTTTTCAAATCCAACACCGTCTACCGGTAAAATATATATGCCGTCCGACTCATAAAATGGGTGAATTACAGAAAGCACTTTGTTGAATAGGATATATTCAGAAGGTCCCTCTACCAATAACACTTTATTCGCAAAAATTGCTTCTGACAAACAGCGATTTAACATTTTTCTGTTCTTTTCAAAATCATCTGGTACTTTATAAAATACGCTTTTACTGTTCGTTTTCTTTTGATTATATATTCTCACTAAATTAACATTGTCCATTTCATAAAGAACAAACGGAGAATGTGTTGTAACGAACAGATAAGTGTACTTTTGATCATTAAAAAGTATTTGTGATAATGCTATTTGCATTGATTTATGAAGATGATTTTCCGGTTCTTCAATCAAGAATATATTGATTTTACTTTCTGAAGTATCATCTGACAAAATGTCATATATTGAATAAGCTAATAATTTTTTTCGTCCTTCACCAGCTGTTGGATACAAATTATCATCATCGTCCTGTTTTATATACGGAATAACATTAGAGTATAAGCCTTTTATTGCTATCTCGGATTTGATTGATACCGATATTCCTTCATCGTGGAATTTTTTATATTCAGGAGTAAGTCTACCTTCAAATTCTTTGATACCGGATAATTCTGAAATGTGCGCATTTAGTTCATTGACAGTATTTTGGATTTTTTCAAGCGTGTCACGGTCTTCTTCTTTTTCATTCCTAATAATTTGACTTACGTTCTTTTTGAAAAGAGTATTCAAATCTACATAAGAATCAATATAAATGGTATTAAACACATAATCTATCTCATAAAGATATCCTCTTTGCTTCATTTCGTAAAGATGGTCCATTTCACCACCCCACGACAATATCGGAAGCGCAATCATTTCAGTTTTATTATATTCGGCAAAGAGCTTAATATAAACTTTATTATGTTTACTCAACAAAGCACCTTTTAATTGCGCTCTGAGTTTTTGACAATCGCTATTGTGAATATCGCTAATATCTATCGTGATAATAATTTCTATAGGTTTGTCATACTGTTTATTATGAAAGTCAGATTCAGTAAGATTTTGTTTACGAACATCTTTGTCAAAAACATATCTAAGAGCATACAAAAAATTGGTTTTTCCGACATCATTTAATCCAAAAAATATATTTTTGTTTGATAAATCAATATTAACATTTTCAAAATTTCTAAAGTTCTTTATTGTTATTTTTTCGAATTTCATTTGTATATACCTACTTCTCTCATTTGTTTTGCAATATTTTTTACAACCGGCACAACCACTGTGTTCCCACATTGTTTATACATACTTTTCATCGGAATATCGGGAAAATCAAACGATTTAGGAAATCCCTGCAAGGCAAGACATTCTTGCGGTGTAATCGTTCTGATTCCAAAGTTGTCTTTTATAATCGGCACACGATTATACCAAGTCCCCATATTGGCTTTAAGCGTAAAAGAAATACCGTCTTTGCATTTTTGAATACCGTAATCAGAAAATCTATATATTTGATTTTCGTCCGTTATAGCGGCGTTCATCTTTTGATACTGTACAGAATTCTCATTAAGATAAAAGCTGTCATCTGCTTTTACGCTTCGGTCGATAATATCAAATATGTGCTTTTTGAGCGGTTGCTCTTTCGGAAATTGAAATTTATTACACATATCAAAATCCTTAAAAGCGACGATATATGTTCTCGTTCTGTGTTGCGGTATTCCGTAGTTGCAAGCATCCGCAATGAGATATCGTATATAATAATCCCTATCGGAAAGCTCGTTGTGTATGCGGTTAAAGGTTTTGCCGTTATCGTGTTCGGTAAGATTAGCGACATTTTCAAGGAAAATAATTTTAGGCTTTTTAGCGTCTGCTATTCTCATTATTTCAAAGAAAAGATTACCTCTTTCATCGGCGAAACCTTTTTTGTTACCGCATACCGAGAACGATTGACACGGAAATCCTGCGGCGAGAATATCAAAATCCGGTATATCATCTGTGTTAACTTTTCTTATATCACATTCGGATAACAAGGTATCAGGGAAATTATGTCTGTAAGTTTTACAAGCATCTTTGTCAAATTCATTTGCCCATACCACTTCAAAACCCGATTGCTTAAAAGCCAAATCAATTCCGCCGATACCTGCGAATAAACTGCAAATAACCATAATTATTTTTTGCAAGCTGCTGCGATGTCATCACTTGTAATCGTTCTTGAGGCTTTAATTATTTCAACTGAACCTGGAGAAACAAACTTTTTCTTCTTTAATTCATCAATAAAATTGTTAAATTCATCGGATGTTGTAAGTATTGCTTGATTAAGTCCCAGCACATCCCCGTTTTTTATTTTATTTGAAACCATACCGGCTTCTGTTGCATCCATAGTTAACAGATAGTTCTCAGCTTTTCTGTGTACATATTTCAACGCAATAGCCTCTAAGTCAGCTTGTTTATATCTTTCTCTCAAACTTGTTTTTAAACTAAGACCAATCGGTCCTGTTTCGTTTGTATACAAAATTGCATCAAAATTTACATTAGGCACAAATGCAACTTGCGCTTGTAAATGCAGGGGTACCAACCCTTCTTTGACAAACAATGTTGCTATAATTAATTCAAAAATTGTACCGTTTAAAGAATTTGTTCTGGACACACCTGATGTTTCGTATTTTTTCCAACAAAACTTAACATACTCGCTGGGAATCATAGTATTATCTAAAAAATCCGGAGCGATATGTTCCATAAATACTTTATATCCTTTATTCTTTGTCTTTACTATTCCAAGTTTCTTTAACATATATATACCTCATTTTATAAATCTAACCTGCAAATTCAGCTTGATATAATATTTTCCGTTATCTTTGTATATACTTCCGAATTCGTGACGGGATGTACTTGCTGTTTCAAATTTAGTGTTATTTATCAGATAGGTTTCAAATTCGTTTCTGTTAAACAGATGATAACACAAAACCTCACCATCTTCTCTGACTATAATATATCCGCCTGTTGCGTCTGCCGTACCGTCCCAAACTTTTGACGGAAGCATACCGAGCGCACATTCTGCAAGAAATTTTTTGAACTTATATTCATAAAACGGATGACCTTTTGACAAATCATATCCGATAGGGTTATGAACACTTAACGATTCAAGAGAACTTTTTACGGTATTTATTCCCGACGAATAATACTCTTTTAGCATATAACCGCAAATCTTCGGCAAATCTCCGTCTATAAGTTGTAAATTGCTCTCAAAAACATCGTTTTCCATTGAATGGTAACTTATATCACAGTTGTTTTGGGCAAGCACTTCAAACCTGTCTTTGAATTTTTTGGAACAGGTATTGAATTCCTGCGCAACCGCATCATCAATATTTCCTGTTACTTCAAAAACAAAGTTTGTTGTTTTACCGGCATTAACAAGAGTTGACGGACTGCCGAGTCTTGATTTTATACTGAAACCTTGAACTGTTTCGTAGCCTGTATTTATATCGTGGATTTTTATCCGAATGTCGGCTTTGTCGGTAGATTTCGCTTTAAGCACACCGATGTTCAATGTATCAAGAAATTCTTCCGTATCAGGCAAAGCAAATGCAGAAGCGTTTGTTTCAATTATTTCGCAGTACAGTCTGTCTGCCGCATTTTTGAATTCGGAACAAGGAAGCGTTAATAATTCCGTGCTGTCGTCGGTATTAAAAACAGTTATTGTATCTTCCGTTCTGTTTATTCTGAATTCAAGTTTTCCCACAGGTTCGGTACGGATAATGTTTATGATATTGTAAAACATATCGTCTTTTTTATTAAGCTGAGAATCTGCTGCATACAATTTCTTTATTTCAAGTAAACGGAGGAACGCATATATTTCACTCCATTCGCCTTTGTTTCCTGAAAGCTTAGGCATTATCAAGTACCTCCTTAATTCGTTTTGCTATTGCTTCTATAACATTAACGGTTACGCTGTTTCCGAATTGTTTATAAAGATGGACATCTGCAAGAGGCAGAGTGAAAGTATCGGGAAATCCCTGCAAACGAGCCCATTCTCTCGGAGTCATTTTTCTGATACCCTCTTTGTTGACTTCGCCTTTAATGTGTGTTGTCGGTGTTAAATCTTTTTGTCGTTTATCAATCAGCAAATTGCGTTCTCTGCCCATTCCGCCGCATACAATAGCACCGGCAATACCGTCCCATTCACGAATTTCGTATCCGAAGCCGTTGCCTTTAGCCTCGTGACGGGCTTTGTGCCTTCTGAGGGTTTCAACATAGACATCGCTTAAATAATATTTAGCCGGTACAGGCTTTTCTTCTATAATATCTTTCAGCCTTTTTGTATCATCCGTCGCCTTTGGAAATTCAAATTTTTCGGGTGCAATATCATTTCTGAAAGCCACAATATATATTCTTTCTCTGTTCTGGGGAACTCCAAAATCTTTACTGTTAAGTACATCGCTGAAAACTTTATAACCCAAATCTTCAAAAGTTTTTTTAATTATTTCAAATGTTCTTCCTCTGTCGTGAATCTTTAATCCCTTGACATTCTCACAAAAAATAACCTTTGGTTTGTCTGCTTCGCAAATTCTCGCAACATCAAGAAACAAAGTGCCTCGGCAAAGACCTTTATAATTATCATCAAACCCTTGTCTTTTTCCCGCAAGACTGAATGCTTGGCAAGGAAACCCCGCAAGACATATATCAAATTGCGGAATATCGGTTTCGTTTATCTTGGTTATATCTCCCGCAATTTCAAAATCATCTTTGAAATTTGCCTTGTATGTTTTCTGTGCATATTCATCCCACTCACTTACAAAAACCGTGTTAATTTCATCCCCGAAGGCTCGTTCAAATCCAAGACGAATGCCACCGATTCCCGCAAACAAATCAATAGATTTATATTTAGTCATTTTTACTTTTTACCGTCCTCTCAATTTCATCGGCACACGCCTGTAAATTCTTTTTTATATCATTGCCCCAAAATCTAAGTACTGTCCAACCCGAATTTTCAAGTGTTTCATTTACCAAATTATCTCGAGCAATGTTTTTTTCAATTTTAGGAATCCAAAACTCCTGATGTGATTTAAATTCCTTTTTCTTATTATCCCAATCATAACCGTGCCAAAATTCACTGTCGCAAAACACGGCAACCTTTTTGCCGATAAAAACAATATCGGGTTTTCCGAATACTTTTTTACTGTTCTTTTGATAACGCAAACCTCTTGACCAAAGTTCTTTTCTGAGCATAACTTCTATCTTTGTGTCTTTGGATTTAACCTGTTGCATATTGTATGATATTTGTTCTTTTGTTTTATGCATTTTCGGTTTCTCCGTCATCCTTATAAAATTCGCATACATCGCCTATATCACAATCAAGGGTTTCGCATATTTTAAGCAGGACTTCCATACTGACAAATTCTCCCTTACTTAACTTTGCAACAGAATTGCTGCTTATGTGAGCTTGTTCTCTTAATTGATATTTTTTCATTTTTTTATCAATCAATATTTTCCATAATTTGTCATAGCTGACTTTCATAATTGACCTCCTTGCCTGTTTGAATCAATTATAACATTCGGAGCAGAAATATTCAACACAATAAGTTTGCGAACGCCAATTTTTTGTATTTACAGCCCTAAATATTTATTCAAAATTATAGTTTTATTCAATTTCCGATATACGAAACGACCCGAAGGTATTTTTCTGTAATAATAAACTGTTTTCAACAGGTCTTAGGATGTCCCTAAAGAGCAAAATTACCGTTTGGATATACAAACGGTCTGCTCGCTAAATTTGTGCGTCGCAATTACAATTAAATATTTTTACATACCCAGTCCTTCGTTTTTTTGAACTTTCAAGAAACAAGGGACTTTATTTTTTTGCAAATTTTTCGCCGAAATACCCTGACTTTTGTGGCTCACGGTTCAAACAAGTAGAGGGCATAAAAAATTTTCCCAAATAATTTTTATTAAACTGTCAATTTTGGGTGTGCATTTCGTCACCCTTTGTCCAAATGAGTAGAGAGGTAAATATTAAAAAATATAAATTTTTCAAAAACACCCCCAAAAAAAGCGTTCCCGGTTCAAACAAGTGAATGGGTTAATAAAAAATATTTGTCAGAGGGTTAATTTTCGACCGTTTTCGTTGCCTACCAAGTGAGAGGAAAAATTTATTTGCAAATAGGGGGTGCAAAATGCCTCTCCCGGTTCAAACAAGTGAAAGGAGTTTTTACAATGCCGAGATTATCAAAGAAAGCAAAGCAAGAATGGGATTTTTTCATAAATCCCGAAACGGGCAGAAGAACATACAACAGCCTTTGTCTCAAATGCAAAAACAAATGCAAGCAGAGCCACAAGGCAATCGTTGTTTTTTGTCCGAAGTACAAATCCAAAAGAGGTGCAAAAAGCGTTAAAAATCGCCGTGAATATGACGACAGCGGTTAATTTGATATAGCGATACTTGTTTTCAATAAAATGTCGATACAAAAGAAAAAATTACCGATTTCGGCACCAAATCAATACAGAAACAGAGGTGTAAAGCAAAGATAAATCGATGATTAAAACAAAACGGAGAGTAGCCGTATAAATATATAAATAAATATATAGCTTTTACTTTCCGATAAAGAGAATTTATTAAGAAGGGATATATTATGATTCAAAACAAAGTTTACACAAGAGAAGAAATGAGAGAAGAACACATCATTACCTCCGACTACAAATTTATTGACAAAGAGGGCGAATACTTCGCAAAGTTGATAATGCGAGCAGAGGCAAGCCGAAATATGATGCGACTTTTTCTTCGGCTAAGTGACGGGAGAAAAATAATCACACCTGTATTTTGGTGGCAGAGTTATCTTGGCTTTTACGAGATAGATAACGGAACAAATTTAAGATTGATTTATGAGAAAAACCATAAGGGTATTTCCCTTAAAAAAGTTGAAATATTAAAGGAGACGGAAAAATGATAAAAAACATAAGCATAGATTTGCTTGTTCCCTTTGAAAATCATCCGTTTAAGAAAAGAAGCGGAATTGAGCAGCAAGAATTAACAGAAAGCATAAAAGAAAACGGACTGCTTGAACCTATAATAGTTCGTTCTTTTCCGGCCGGTAAATATGAAATTATCAGCGGACACAGACGAGTTGAGGCGTGCAAGGAATTGGGGATAACAAGCGTACCCGCAATAATCGAAGAACTCACAAAAGACGAGGCAATTGTGCAAATGGTGGATTCAAACATACACCGTGAACATATTTTACCGAGTGAAAAAGCCTTTGCATACAAAATGAAATCAGAGGCTTTGAAGCATCAGGGTAAAACTTCGTGCCAACTTGGCACAAAGTTAAGAACAGATGAAAAGATTGCAGAAA
>ERZ827186.2832-NODE-2832-length-11013-cov-3.557857_pt1 | contig 11013 bp, 9 predicted proteins | sample MGYA00519918_ERZ827186 | MGnify/ENA primary metagenome ERZ827186 (study PRJEB31778, sample SAMEA3449275) | human gut metagenome | biome: human gut; feature: human-associated habitat; material: faeces | place: United Kingdom | collected 2010/2012 ... | reverse complement strand
TCCAGCGTGATTAATAGTGTGAGTAGAGAAGTACACAGAGGGGAGATGCAGGATGGCAAAAAAGAAACTGCTGATTTATGCACATTACTACATACCTGATACTGCATCCACAGGCCAGATTCTCCGTGAACTCGCAGAAGGCATGTTGGATAAGTTTGATATTACAGTAATTTGTGTGGTTCCCAGCTATTTAGGAACCATTGAAGATAAATATAAGACACAGAAATATTACGAAGAAGAAATCAACGGGGTAAAAGTTTTAAGGATAAGAGTACCGGAGTTCAGCAAGACCAATAAGAAGAGCCGTGTGAAGAACATTGTTTCTTATTTCTTTGGAGCTATGTGTGCGACCTTCAAGGTCGGAAAGATGGATTATGTATTCTCCATTTCACAGCCTCCAATCCTTGGTGGGCTGCTGGGCGTCTGGGGCAAGTGGATGAAACACGCCAAGTACATTTATAACATTCAGGACTTTAACCCGGAGCAGGTGTTGGCTGTTGGTTACACCAAAAGCAAGTTTATCACCGATGCCATGATGTGGTTTGATAAGTTCAGCTGCAAGCGCAGCGACCTTGTGATTACAGTCGGCCGCGATCTGGTGGAGACGGTAGAGAACCGCTTCAAGGGTAAAAAGATTCCGAAGACCGTTATGATCAACAACTGGATCGACGAGAACGAGATCTATCCGCTGGATGAAAATAACGAGAGGGTTCTGGCTTTCAAGAAGAAGTACGGTCTGGATGGCAAGTTCGTCATTATGTACTCCGGCAACATAGGCCTGTACTATGATCTTGAAAAGTTGATTGAGGTCATAGAACGATTCAAACCGGGTACGAAGACGGCAGATGGCCGAGAAGTCGTATTTGCTTTTGTTGGTGCGGGCTCCGTATTGGACAAACTGGTGCAGTATGTAAAACAGCATCACATGGATAATGTGGCTTTCATTCCGTACCAGGATAAAGCTGACCTGATTTACAGCCTGAATGCGGGTGACGTTCACTGGTGTGTGAATGCAAAAGGCATTAAAGGCGTAAGTTGCCCATCAAAAGCATACGGAATCATGGCGGCGGCTAAGCCAATATTAGGAGTCCTAGAATCAGGATCTGAAGTTCGTTGCCTGCTTGAAGATACACACGGCGGTCTTTGCTGTGAGCCGGGTGAGTATGACCAGGTTGAGGAAAATATTCGCTGGTTTATTGAGAATGTGGGAAGTGGTGAACTGAAGGCGATGGGAGCCAGAAGCCGTGAGAATTTGGAGAAGAATCTGACCAGAAACGTGTCGGTGAGAAAGTACGCAGAAGAGATTCTGAAGCTGTAAAGGAGAAAAATGAAGAACTTAGTGATATTCTTAATACTTTTATGTGCACTTTGGATGGTGGGGGTTCTTTTTGAGGATAAACAAGAGAACGATTATAAATTTATGTCTGTTCAACATACAAACATTTGTAGAGCTATTGCGGCCATTATTATTATTCAGCATGTTTCTGGCGGATTTGAAATTAGATATCTTACACCCCCTTGGTGGAATTGGTGTGGCTATGTTTCTGATTCTTTCAGGATACGGGCTGAATGAATCTTACAAGAAAAAGAAGTCGGGGGGATACTGGAAGAAAAAAGTTGTGCGAGTTTTAATACCATACTTAATAGTATCTATGGTTGTGATAGGCCTACAAATTTTGTGCAGCTTTAAAATTGAGATTCCATATTATTGGTATTTGGATTTCATTCTTTTTTGGTATTTAGTATTTTATTTAATTATTAGTATCCCAGGAATGTATGCGAAACGATATTGGATTTTGAGTGTTACAAGTATCATGGTTTTCATTGCGTGTACGATGGCAGGAAGTGGATTAAGGGCAGAACAGGCTTTATCTTTTTTGATAGGTATATGGATATCAGATAATTATGAAAGTGCGAGAGAAGTGCTGACAAATAAAGGTATATTATTTACATTGGTGATTACTGGAGGAGTATTGTTAATGACAAAACAGATTCCAATAATTCGAATACAAGGGGATACGGTTTTATGGCAGGGCATACAACTTGGAATGAAAGTATCATTTGCAATGGCACTTATCGGATTTATATATTGTTTTAGGAGAATTTTTAATAGTGGTTTTATTGCGCTTGTGAGCAAAATTTCTTATGAATTGTACTTGGTCCATTTTAGATTGTTAAGATTACCACAAAAAGGTGTTATGGGAATGTGTTCTTTTTTGGGATTAAGTATTATTGGTGCATGGGTAGTTAATAAGATTTCTAGTTATATAAAGAAAAGAATATGTTAAAAGGAAAAATGGACAGAATGTCTTTGATGAGAGTGGGGAGAGTATGCCAACGTTGAAAAAAGTATCTGTTGGTTTATTGAGAACGTTGAAACTAGAGATCTGAAGGGAATGGAAACCAGAAGCCGCGAGAATTTAGAGAACAACCTGACAAAAGAAGATAGTGAGAAAAGATATGTGGAGGAGATATTAAAGTTGTGAAGTACGATAAGATAAAAGTTGTACAGATAAATACATTTCCCTATAAAGCTACAGGAAACATTATGATGAATATTCATAATCAGCTTTTAGAAGAACAATATGATTCTTATGTGTTTTGGGGAAGAGGACGTGCCGCACAAAATGAGCGTGAGATAGCAATTTTGGATGAATTTGGAGTGAAATTGCATGGTGTTTATACGAGAATTACCGATAAAACAGGGTTTGCCTCCAAAAAAGTGACAAGAAAGTTGATAGGAAAACTACAGCAAATAAAACCAGATATTCTTCATTTGCATAATCTACATGGATACTATTTAAATATTGAACTGTTGTTTAATTATATCAGGGAAAACAATATAAAAGTGGTATGGACACTCCATGATTGTTGGGCATTTACTGGTCACTGTGCATACTTTGATATGGTTGGGTGTGAAAAATGGAAGACAGGATGCTATGATTGTGAACAAAAGAAAACGTATCCTTCGTCATTGATAAAAGATAATTCCCACTGGAATTGGGAGAAAAAAAGGTATTTATTTACAAATTTAAATATAACAATAGTTACTCCGTGCAAATGGTTAAAAAATATAGTGCAACAGTCTTTTTTTAAAGAATATCCAATTGAAGTGATTTATAACGGTATTGATTTAAATATATTTCATCCTACGAAAACAGACTTTGAAGAAAAATATAATTTGCAGGGGAAATATGTAATCCTTGGAGTGGCGAGTGAATGGACTGATCGAAAAGGACTAAAAGATTTTATTAAACTTGAGAAGATGTTGGATAGAACTAAGTACAGGATAGTTCTGGTTGGATTAATGCAAAAACAAATTAAAGAATTACCAGATACGATTATTGGTATTGAACGAACGCAAAATATACAGGAATTGGTTGGAATATATACAAGAGCAAATGTATTTTTTAACCCAACATATGAAGACAATTTTCCAACTACAAACCTAGAAGCAATTGCGTGTGGTACGCCGATAATTACTTATAATACAGGTGGAAGCCCGGAGGTTGTTACTGAAAAAACAGGTGCTGTATGTAAAGTAGGGGATTTAGAGAATGTAAAAAGTAAAATTGTTGATTGTATATCGAAAAAAATAGAAACAGTTAATGAACAATATGATTACAAACAAATGGTTAATTGTTATATTAAATTATATAGGAAAATAATGAAATGAAAAAAATATTATATATGACAAATTTGCCCGTTCCTTATAAAATTGATTTTTTTAATGAACTTGGAAAAAATATGGATTTGACAGTTGTCTTTGAAAGACGTACAGCTTCTGACAGAGAAGATTATTGGCTTTCTTCAAGTTTTTTTAATTTTAAAGCTATGTTTATAAATGGAAAAGAATATGGAAACGAAGCAGCTTTTTGTCCTGAAATTTGTTCAATAATAAGAAAAGGAAAGTTTGATGAAATTGTTGTTGGTGCATATTATACATTAACAGGAATGTTGGCTATTCAATATATGAAAATCAATAAAATATCGTATTATCTAAGTTCTGATGGTGGATTTATAAAAGATGACAAGAAAATAAAAAGATATATAAAACAACATTTTATACGAGGGGCAAAAGGATACTTTTCACCAAGTAAGATGACCGATCAATATTTGATTCATTATGGCGCAAATGAGAAGAAAATACATAGATATCCATTCACATCATTAAAACATAGTGATCTTATAATGAGGGTACTTAATAATTCAGAAAAGCAAAAACTAAAAAAGAAATTAAAAATAACGGAAGAAAAAATCGTATTAGGTGTAGGTCAGTTTATTCCAAGAAAAGGATGGGATATTTTGATGGAGGCATCATTAAATTTATCCAAAAAAATTGGAATATATATTGTTGGTGGGAAAGCAACAGAGGAATATATTCTTTTAAGAAAAAAAATGAATTTGGATAATGTACATTTTATTGATTTTAAAAATAAAGATATTTTAAAGGAATATTATTACGTAGCAGACGTTTTTGTTTTGCCAACAAGAGAGGATATATGGGGGCTTGTTATAAATGAGGCACTTGCTTATGGTTTACCAGTGATTACAACAGATAAGTGTATGGCAGGTCTTGAAATGATCGAAAATGAAAAAAATGGTTATATTATACCAGCTGATGATGCAAAAAAATTGGCTGAAAAATTGACATTAATATTAAATAACGAAAATTCCTATAAAGAAATGAGAAAGAAATGTTTTAAAACAGCTGAATTTTACACTATTGAAAAAATGTCAGAATCCTATGTAAAAATACTACAGAGACATGAATGGGGAGAAATATAAATATTTAAGTTGTTATATAATATTTAAAACGACAAAAAGAATTATTAAAGCGTCCAATTGCCTATGTGAAATGTATTATAAAGTTGAAATATTGCTGCAAAAATAATTATATAGAGAGTGTATTAAATGAATAAAAAATTAATGGTAAAAAAAAGTATAATAATAGATGCTTTTGTGTATATTGGGATTTTTATGATAGTTATATTCTTTTTAATAGGATTAGATTATAGCAATTCTGATAAATTGGTGATTGTTAGTTTTATAATTAACGGAAGTATATTATTTGGATTAATAATCTGGGATCAATATCCAGTTAGTATCAGAAAGATTGGATATACTTTTGCATTTATATTTCATTTTATGGCACCAATGCAACAGTATACTTCAAAGACAATATTTTGGAATTATTCAGGCATGAATTTAAAATATTTAGATTCTGAATATCTTTATGCTAATATTGTACTTTTTCTTTCAATTCTTTTTTTTGAATTGGGATATAAAAGTCATAAAAAAATAAATAAAAGAATTGTAGAAAAAAATAATTATTTTAAAATGAGTTTATCTTCTGCAAAAGCGGTGACGATATTAAGTATTGGAGCAATTATTATATTAGGTTTGACGGGTAATATTGCTCATGTATCAAATTCTGAATCCTCTATGACAATTCAGTTATTTAATATTTTAAGATATATACCAGTGGCATCTATATTACTTTTACTAATTGACGCTACTAAAGGAGGAAAAATAAAACAAATATGCAGAAGTATTATCTGGATAATATGTTTTGTGATTTATTTTCCTCTTTGGGGGAGCTTGGCACGTTTTATTTTGTTAGGAACATATGTTGTTTTTGCATCGTTTGGCTTGCGAAAAAGTAAATATAAATCCCTTTTGTTTGGTGCTTTTTTCCTAGGATTTTGTTTAATGTTTTCAGAAACAAGGCATATGACCAGTTTTATGGATATATTGTTGAATAGAACTATTAATTTTAATCATGTAGATTTTGACGCACATCAGCTTTTAATGGCAAGTATAAAATACGTAAAAAATAATCATATTTTTTATGGACTGAATATATTTTCTGCACTATTTTTTTTACTACCGCGGAGTATATGGAAGGGAAAGGCTGAAGGAACAGGTTCAATTGTAATGAAATATTTTGGCTCGTGGCAATTAAATGTTAGTACTCCTTTGGTAGCAGAATTGTATACAGCGTTTAGTATATGGGGGGTGATTTTGGGATTTTTACTGTTGGGAAGAATGGTTTATAAAATAGATCAGTGGAGTTATTCATGTGATCCAATTAAAATATCACTATTTTGTTTGTTTGCCGGAATGACTACATATATTTTACGAGGGTCATTACTTGCTTCAGTGGCTTTCACTGGGGGATTAGTATTATCAATGTTTTTTACTTTCTTTGTATGCAAAATATTTAATGGTGAATTAAAAATCTAATGTTTTATCTGTGAAAAATATATGAAAGTAACGAAAGGGAAAATGATTAAGATGAAAATTGCTTTAGTAAAACAAGATGTATATCAAGATTTATATGTTGGAAATAAAGATATGTCGCCGGTAGAATTATTGTATTCATCAGCAGGTCGTGTTGGTCCAATTAGTTTATTTGATGAGTATGATTGTGATTTTTATATTGTAGAAGAAGAAAATACTTCAGAATGTCACGTGTGGGAAAAGGTTATGCCCCAAATGGTTAAGGAGTTTCGAAAATTAAAAACACAGACAGTTAAAGCTGTTAAGGGTATGGATTTTCATGAGCCAGGAAGTGATAAACCAAATGGATATTATGCTGTTAAATGTAGTAGTATTAACTGGAGTAAATATGATGTAGTCATTTCGATAAATGTTTCTGTACCGACACAAATTGTTCAAAAGTATCCACAAGTATTATGGGCGTATATGATTGGAGAAGCCAATTTCATGTTAGATAAAGTCTATTTTGGATACGATGTCTGTTTAAACCAGCTGATACGTGGGGAAAATGACCTAGTACATGGGGTGATTGATTTCCCTTATACTTTTGTTAATAAAGATCATTTAGAAAGAGTCTTATATGATGAGTTTGGTAAAGTAGAAAAGACTGGAATTTATGGAGAGATTAACACGACTACTGAAAGACCAGTAAGAAACATTCCACAATTTGAACCAATAAGTAAGGCTACAGGAGAACCTATTTTAGTTCATCAACAGAATATAAAAAATAATCTTGTTGAAATGTATAAAGCAAAATATTATCTAAAAGTTGGAGGAAGACAGACAAGAGGAAATGGAGCGATTGAAGCAATATCTTTAGGAACAGTTGTGTTGCTTTCACCAAGTGATATTATTTGTGGACAGGTACTTCCAAAAGAAGCTTGGGTTTTTACTGCTGAAGATGCAATAGAAAAAATTAATTATTTGAATAGTAATCCAGAAGAATATAAGAAGTTATTGGAGATAGAAAGAACTTTGGTTCAGCAGTTTGTAATTGATTACCCTAAATTCTGGATAGAGAAGGCAGTAGAATTAAAAAAGAAAACAGGCGTAAATAAAGTATATAAATATTCTAATGCAAAATATTTTTTAGACATCGTAAAACGATACAAAAATAAGAAAAAAAGAATTCAGATAATAGGAAAATAAACATAAAGTGAGGGACAGATTGTGGCTAGTCTGAAGAAAAATTTTATCTACCAGACGGGATATCAGGTGTTGGCAACAGCGTTACCTTTAATTACGACACCATACATTAATCGTGTTCTGGGAGCAGAGCAATTGGGAACATATACATATGCTGCTAATATTGCAAATTATTTTACGATTTTTGCAATGCTTGGTTTCAATAATTATGGCAGTAAAATGATTGCAGCCACAAAACATAATGAAAATAAGTTAGCTCATACGTTCTCAAGTATAAGAAAATTACAGTGTTTGATGGCAACGGTAGTGGTTGCCATCTATTTATTATTCGTAAGCTTGTGTATTCCTGAAAATAAATCATTATATTTTATAGAATCATTATGGATTATAAATTGTTTCATAGATATAAATTGGTTCTTCTGGGGAATAGAAAAAGTCAAGTTGACTGTTACCAGAAATTTGATTATAAAGTTAATTACATTGCTAGGCATATTTATATTTGTGAGAACTCGGAAGGATATATTAATATATGCATTTATTTTAGTAATAGGAACAATTTTAAGTGATATATATCTTATTTCACAGGTAAAAAAATATGTTAAAGGAATAAAAACTACTTTTTATGAAATGATTACTCATATAAAACCATGTATTGCACTTTTTATTCCGGTTGTTGCTATGAGCATTTACCAGCAAATGGATAAAACAATGCTAGGTTTATTGAGCACATATGAACAGGTAGGATATTATTCCAGTGCAGATAAAATAGTTAATATACCATTAGGAATAATTACTGGATTGGGGACAGTATCATTACCACGCATAGTATCATTGATTTCTGAAAACAAAATAATAGAATATAAAAAAGTAGTAGAAAAATCTATTTCTTTAGTGCTGTTTATGTGTTCAGCGATTGCTTTTGGAATTCTGGCAGTATCGCAGGAGTTTGTTCCACTTTTCTTTGGTAGAGAGTTTCAACCATGCGTTTCACTTATTTCTTTTTTAGCATTTGTGATTTTTTTTAAAGCTATTTCAACGGTTTTGGTAAATCAGATTTTAATTCCAAACGATAATGAAAAATATTATATTATATCAGTATTTGCTGGAGCGTTTATTAATCTGATTTTGAACTATTCATTGATAAGAAAATTCGATGCAATAGGAGCTGTGTATGCAACTCTTATTTCAGAATTAATCGTATGTTTTATTCAGATTTTTGTATGTTTTAAGTATTTGAATACGTTAAAAATGATAGGAAAAAATTTTCAATATATTATTTTTGGTATAGTAATGTATAGTTTAGTTCGGAAAGTAGCAATTCTTATTAAAGATACTTCATTGCTTCAAAGAAATATACTTGAAATATTGTTTGGAGGAGCTTTCTTTTTAGGGGTATCTATAATTTATTGGGAAATTAAGAAAGATTCTACATTTTATCCGATAATTACAACTTTTTTGAATAAATTAAAACAAAAACATAACCACTGATTGAATATTTCTGTGAGGTCCTAGGGGAAGACTCCCTGTGTGTTAGGATAGTTGTCAGTGAAAGGCAATTACTTTTGTGGTAGTATATAGCTATCACAGGAAGGGAGCTTTCACTATGAACTATAGTCCAGAATTAAAGGATGCACTCCTCAGGAGAATGCTTCGTAAATCCTCAAACATGAGTACCGGGTATCAAAAATCCCCGCTAAAATGCGGGGATTGAACAGACTTTATAGAATAGGTATGCACATTGAAAAATCAAGATTTTTTGTATCGGCTTGGGCATTCTTTCTGGACTCTGGGTGACCATGGCAGAAGATCATCGATAAATCTGAGATCTTTGTCATCCATGTGCTGAGGAATCTCAGTAAGCAGCAGGTTGAAATATTCAAAAGTATTTATCAGGTTTGCCTTTGCTGTTTCAACCAAACTGTACAGGATGGCACTTGCCTTTGCACCATTGGAAGATTCGATCATTACAAAATTCTTGCGGCCAATGGTAAAAGGACGGATTGCCTGTTCTGCATAGTTGTTATCCATCGGGACATTTCCGTCAGATAAGAACACACGGAGATATTCTTCCTGATTTATGCTGTAAACAAGAGCCTTACCGATCGTGCTATTGTGAGTTATCTGTGAGTACTTCTGTTTTGCCCATGCGAAATAAGCATCCACTTTTTCATAAAGAACAAGCTGACGCTGCTTTTTACGTTCTGTGACAGAGAGGTCATCAAAAGTATTATCCATGTGCATGATCTCCGTGATCATGCTATATGCCTCCTGGGCGATGGACCCTTTGGCAGTGTCCTGACCGACAGATTTTATGAATTCTGCAAAAGGCCTTCTGGCGTGTACCCAGCAGCCTGCGACTTTAAGATCCCGGCGTTCTTTTGCAAGTTTATGGTAGACCTGGTATCCGTCCGTGACTACAGTACCGGAGAAGGTCTTCAGGAATTCACGCGGATGGTCTGAGTGACGGGAAGGCTGCCAGTCAAAGAGGACAATGGGATGGGTTCCGCGTAGTGTCCGGTTCCGGTAGACCCACATATAAGTCTTTTTGCCATTTTTGATTTTCGCATGATCGATCCGCATGACTTTTACCGGTGACTCATCTGCATGTATGACCTTACTGTCATAGATCAGTTCATGGAGACGGTCATAGATCAGGGACAGATATACATCGGCACTTTTGACCACCCAGTTTGCCATGGTATTTGTGGAAAGCTGTATACCATTTGTTTTAAAAGCTTTAGACTGTCGTTCCAGAGGCAGTGCATTTGTATACTTGCCATTGATGATGGAAGCGACCAGTGCAGGACTACTTTACTAAGCATTTCGGATTGTTCTCCGACTTGCCATTGATGATGGAAGCGACCAGTGCAGGGGTAGCGATGCTGTTACGGAAAAGATCCTTTGGTCTTGGGGCTTTCAGGATAGTCCCGTCATTGTTTTTGGAAGCATAGACATGGACATGATGTTCATCCACGATAAATGTTTCCGGAATGATGTGCAGGCGTTTATAAACTTCCGCAGGGAGTTTTTTGTAACCGTCAGGAAACTTTACTGCCAGTTCCCCGTCAGAAAGAGTGTGCTCGATGATACGTGCCGGAAGTCCGGACAGATCGGATTCGCGTTTGCCGACAGCTTTTTTACGGTGGTAAGACGGAATGATCACTTCCGTGATCTCAGGTTCTTTTGAAGGTTCCTGGTTCAGGTATTCGGCTTCGTTGAAAGAATCGAAGAGGGATATCTGGCCATCGATATCAGAAACAGCAGATTCAGATCTGCGGCCAAAGAACCGCTGGTTCATGATGCGGATCTGCTCTGTGAGCAGCTCAATCTGCCGGTTATTATCGGAGAGCTGTGCATTGGCATGATCCAGCTGGGACTGCAGGGCAAGGAGCTGATCCTGCAAAGAAGATACGATAATGACAAGAGCTTCTTTGTCGAGATTATTTAATTGTTCATCTGATAACTGGATTATATCTGGCACCTCCTGCATTGACAGGAACATTATACCAGAACCGGTGGAAAAAGGATACTGAATATTCTCGTGCGATGAAATCGCACTTCCGGAAATTTGGGAATCAGATGTCC
>ERZ827186.2827-NODE-2827-length-11038-cov-3.219430_pt1 | contig 11038 bp, 9 predicted proteins | sample MGYA00519918_ERZ827186 | MGnify/ENA primary metagenome ERZ827186 (study PRJEB31778, sample SAMEA3449275) | human gut metagenome | biome: human gut; feature: human-associated habitat; material: faeces | place: United Kingdom | collected 2010/2012 ... | reverse complement strand
ACCGTGGACGAGCAGCAGCCGCAGTCCGTCCGCGAGCAGGACTGCCAGCAGCAGATAGAGCAGCACGCCGAGCCAATAATTCCCGATGAGCATGAGCGCGCGCTTCAGCCGCACGGCAGGCAGCGGAAAGGCCAGAACAAAGGAGAGCGCAAAGAAGGCGTACAGCGCGGCGGGCACGGTCCAATGCTTCCGCTTGCGGAACCATGGGAACCACGCCCGCACCCAGCCCATGATGCGGCGGAACAGATAGAGGTTGAAAAGCAGGTAAAACGGTGCGAGGAGGAAGGCAAGCATGGCGCGTTCCGCGCTCCTTTCCGAAAGGGGAGACACCCTTTGTTTTCGGCGCTATTCTACTCCCTTTACGCCCTTGGCGCAAGAGAAAAGATGCGGCGCGAGGCGCACACTTTTTTTGGGCAAAAGTGACATTGACAACCCTTTCCTACAAATTTATAATCACAATCTCGTATGAAAGATATCAAAATACACCGTGGTAAAAGGTGAGGCTTATGAATCATCAGTCGTCGTTTTCGCTTCGTTCGTTCTTTCAGCCCGTGGACCTCACGCAGGGAACGTGCTGGAAGACGCTGCTCGTGTTCGCGTTCCCCATTATCGTTTCCTACCTGCTCCAGCAGGTCTATTCCATCAGCGACGCCGCCATTGTCGGTCAGACGCTGACGGCGAGCGAGGTCGCCGGTGTGAACGACACCACCTCGCTCGCGATGATCTTCCTGCAGTTCGCCTTCGGCGCGAGCGCGGGCTTCTGCACCGTGACATCGTGCTTTGTCGGCGCGCGCGACAGCGCGGGCGTTCGCCGCTCCATGGCGACGCAGATCGTCCTCTCCGCGGCGCTGACCGCCGTGCTCACGGCGCTGGCGCTGGCGCTGCTCGACCCCATGCTCGCGTGGATCAACGTCACGCCCGCGAGCGGGGAGGTCTACCGCGCGGCCTATACCTACTGCGCTATCCTCTTCGGCGGCATCGGCGCGCAGCTGTTCTATAACTTCATCTGCTCGTTCCTGCGCAGCATGGGCGACAGCGCCACGCCGCTCGCGTTCCTGCTTTTCTCGACGATCCTCAACGTGGGGCTGGATCTGCTCTTCATCCTCTCGTTCCACTGGGGCGTCGCGGGCGCAGCCGTCGCCACCGTTGCGGCGCAGCTCATCAGCACGCTCGGCTGCTTTCTCTACGCCTTTTTGAAGTATCCCGAGCTGCGATTGCACCGCGAGGACTGGCGCATCACAAGGCGCGACGTTACGCGCCATCTCATTCAGGGCATCCCGCTCGGATTGCAGTTCTCCGTCCTCGCCATCGGCATCATCGTGATGCAGAGCGTCATCGTGCAGTTCGATACGCTTGGCGGCGAATTTCTTCGCTATGGCCGAAATGACCGACGAATCGAGCCCGCCCGAAAGGAGCACTCCGTACGGAACGTCCGACATCAATTGGCGGCGTACGGCCTCTTCCAGCCCCTCGCGTAGCTGTTCGATGTCGGCGCCGTTGTTTTTCACTGCATCGTACTGCATCCAGCCGCGCGTATACCACCGGGTCATTTTCTTGTCCGTACTGCAGAGATAGTGCCCCGGCAGGAACGGATCGATCACTTTGCATATCCCTTCGAGCGCTTTGAGTTCCGAGGCGACGTAAAAATGGTTCCGTTCGTCCCAGCCCATGTAGAGCGGGATGATTCCCATGTGGTCACGGGCCACCAGATAAAGATCCTTTTCGCTGTCATACAGTGCGAATGCGAAGATACCGTTCAGCTCTTCCAGAAAATTGATCCCTTTTTTGCGGTACAATGCAAGGATTACCTCGCAGTCCGAGCCGGTCAGGAATTCATACTCGCCTGCAAGCTGCTCGCGCAATTGCCGGTGGTTGTAAATCTCTCCGTTGACGGCCAGAATCAGTTTTCCGTCTTTGCTTTTGAGGGGTTGTCCTCCCGATTCGGGATCTACGATCGAGAGTCGTTCGTGGGCGAGGATTGTGTTTGTTCCGCAATAAATGCCCGACCAGTCGGGGCCCCGGTGGCGGATTTTCCGGGCCATTTTCAGTACCTGGGGTCTGAAACTCTCCGCGTCGGAAGAGATGTCAAACATCCCGACGATTCCACACATAGATGTTTGCTTTTACACGATAAGGTTACCCCGCAAATATAATAAAAGATTTTAATTACTGTTTTTGCGGCGTAACGTCATGCGAAGCAATTCGTCGAGCGAATATTCGCCCGGTCCGGCGATCAGCAGCGTGATGTAGATACTCAGGTACAGCAGCGCGAGTTCCGAGGCAGCCATCGTGAAGCCGGGAAAGGTGAGGAAGGCGGCCACGCACATCCCGACAATCAGCGGGATAACCGCCAGCCGGGTAACCAGGCCTACGATCACCAGCAGGGAACAGCCCACTTCGGCGCAGGTGATCAGCAATAGTGAAAAGCCCGCGCCCAACCCGACCGGATCGGGAAAATTCGCTTTCAGCGCGCTGAAATTTTCTATTTTGGCTACGCCGTGCGTCAGCATCATAATGCCCACGAAGATACGCAGCAACAACAATGCGATGTCCGAACCGTTGCTCGACAGGAGCAGGTTAGTGAGTCGGGAAACAGATTTGCTCATGGTGTTGGGATTTAACGGGTTGTTTTATGTGAGGATAATGCAAGAAATGTACCCGATTGCAGGTGGCGGCCAAATAATCGCGGGGATAAAGGCACGGGCGTTTCGTTCCCGGCATTCCGGATGTCGTCCGGCCGGACAGGGGCGGATTGGTTTTGCTGTATGCATCCTCGTCGTACGCATATCGGGCGCCCCCCTTTTCGTGTGAATGCCGGAGCGATTCGGGCCTTAAGATGCTATCTTTGCGGGAAAATTCCGGGTCATGAACATGAAAGCCAAAGGCTATATTCTGGGAGCTGTCGCAGCTGCGACCTACGGGATGAATCCCTTGTTTGCCCTGCCGCTTTACAAAGCGGGGATGAATCCCGATTCCGTGCTCTTTTTCAGGTATTTGTTCGCCATTCCCATTCTCGGCGTTATGATCAGGGCGAGGGGACGGCACTTTACCCTCCGGCGAAGGGAAGTGCTGCCGCTGGTTGTGATGGGCCTGTTGGTGGCCCTCTCTTCCCTGACCTTGTTCCAGAGTTACAATTATATGGAGGCCGGTATCGCATCGACGTTGCTGTTCGTTTATCCGATTATGGTCGCACTGATTATGGCGGTTGTTTTCAAGGAAAAATTGACCCCGCAGACCCTCTTGTGCATTGTGCTGTCGTTGGGCGGGATCGGTTTGCTGTATAAAGGCGGGGACGGGGCTGCGCTCAGCCTTGTCGGGACGATGCTGGTCATGGTTTCGGCGCTTTCGTATGCCATCTACCTCGTCGGCATCAACCAGTCGGCACTGAAAGATATGGCGACTCTTCAGGTAACTTTCTACGTGCTGTTGTTCGGATTGTCGCTGTTTGTCGTCCGTCTGGGTATGTCTGGTAATTTATGCGTGCCGGACCAATGGTATTTGTGGGGAAATTTACTGGCCCTGGCCGTTTTCCCGACTGCCGTGTCGTTCCTGTGTACGACCAGTGCCATCCAGTATATCGGTTCCACACCCACGGCCATTCTGGGAGCACTGGAACCTGTGACGGCCATATTCTTTGGGGTGACCGTATTCGGGGAGATGCTGACCCTCCGTGAGAGCATAGGGTTGGTCATGATCGTGACGGCTGTCACTTTTGTGATCGCAGGCAGCAATATTACCCTGTACCTGATCCGGTTCAGGAAACTGTTTCCGCGGCTCTCCGTCGGGGGGCGGAAAAGGGCAGGTAGTAAAGAGCCGTTAAGCCGTTAAAATATTCCGGGAAGTACCGTTCGTTGACCGGCGGTGGGAAAGGCGCGGATATGAAAAAAGCACCTGCTTTTGCAGGTGCTTTTCCCTGAGCCTCAAGCCGGACTCGGACCGGCGACCTTTTCATTACGAATGAAATGCTCTACCAACTGAGCTATTGAGGCGGAGATTCCTGTTTGAATTCCGGGTGCAAATTTGGGAAATAAAATCGGAATTTTCAAGAACTTCACGGAATAAATCCGTGCGACAGAGGATAATTGTCAGGTTGTCAGGATTGTGTCGCCCGTTTTTTGCGTATCTGTTCCTCCGTTTTGTGATTTTTGCCGTTCATTGCAGGTCCCGGAGCGGAATAACCCGGCAATGTTGCTTTTTCAGGTATTTCAGGATCTTCCGGAACTCTTTGGGCGACGTGCTGACGAAATCGTGTGCGAGATCGGGTACCCCGTGCAGGCAGAGAACTACTGCGCCCCCCTCCGGACAAGCTTCGACTGCTTGGCGGACATAGGCCAGCGTGTGCCCGGTTTTGTGGTTGATCGAGTAGCTCGGGACCATCATCGGGTCGGATATGTCCCGCAGGTAAGGCCGGTCGCCGCCGTGACGCGCATAGCGGTAACCCCGTTCCCGGAGCAGGGCAATGCCTTCCGCGCTGGTGTCGTAGCCCGGATAGGCGAACGTCGTCGGATGGGGAATGCCGTATTGCGCGCATTTATCCTCGATGTAGCGGATTTGTTCCTCTATTTGTTCACGGTCGAGCTTGCTCATGGCCGGATGGGAGCGGGTATGGTTGCCGATTTCGAAACCCATTTCCGACAATTCCCGGATTTGTTCCCAGCTCATGTAGTGTTCCTTGTTTTCGAATCCGCGGAATTCGCAGACGAAGAATGTACCCCCGAGACCGTACTTTTTCAGGAGCGGTGCGACTACGGTCCGGTGGCTGGCGGCGGCATCGTCGAAAGTCAGCACGACCGTCTTGCCTGCGGCAGGTTGCGATGGGGCGCCCGGTGTTGCGGGTGGTGCAGCACCGACCGGCGTGCGGAACCCCGGGAGTGCGGAGAGTGTTAATAATACTGCGGCCAGCGATATGGAAAGGGCTGGAATCTTTTTCATGTCAGGTGAATTTTGCGGGAGATACCGGGTTTTCCCGAATCGGAAGATAAAATTGACATTTTTTCGACACTTTTCCAAATTCTGCCCGTCTCTGTGATACCGTATATCCTTGTGCCGGATTATTCGTACCTTTGCAACCCGATTATACTAAATTACAGCCAAACAATATGAATTGCCGCCGATATGCCGGAGGGTTGCTGCTTTCCGGCCTGTTTCTGCTTTTTTTCCAGGGAACGCCGCATGCCGGCGCCGATGTGTCCCGACAACCGGAGCATCACTCCTACCTGCGCCCGCCGTTCCTGCGGCCCGGTGATACGGTGTCCGTCGTAGCCGTGTCGTCCAAATTGCCGAAAAAGGTCGATACGTCGTTTATCCGTACGATCGCTTCGTGGGGATTGACGGTCAAATTGGGCGAACACCTTTTCAGCCGGGACAGCGGTTGGTTTGCCGGAACCGACCGGGAGCGTGCCGGTGATTTGCAGCGGGCACTCGATGATCCCTCCGTCCGGGCGGTGATTTTCTACAAAGGGGGCTACGGTGCGATACGCACGCTGGACCATCTCGACCTGAAAGTGCTCCGGAAACATCCGAAATGGCTGGCCGGGTTCAGCGATGTGACGGTCTTGCATCAGGCGCTGCGGAAGATCGGTGTGGAATCGATCCACGGCACAATGCCCGTCCTGTTCCGAACCGATACCCTGAAGACCGATACCTCCGCACTTTCGTTGCGGGACGCCCTGTTCGGGGAGATCGGCGGTTACCGTACGCCGCCGCATGCTTATAACCGGCCGGGCCGGGCCGAAGGACGGCTGGTCGGCGGCAATCTGTCGCTGATTTATGCGCTGAACGGTACCGACCTGGATAACGATATGGACGAACCCTCGGTGCTTTTTATCGAGGATGTAGGGGAAAATATCTACCATATAGACCGGATGATGCAGAACCTGAAGCGCAGCGGCAAGCTTGCGCGAGCCAAAGCCGTCGTGGTGGGATATTTCAACAAAATGAAGTTCGAGAAGGAGTGGGGTGCGGATGCCGAGGCATTGATCAACGCCTATACGGCATCTTTGGGGGTACCTGTAATTTTCGGCTTTCCCGCCGGGCACGCCAGTCCGAATATGAGCCTCTATATGGGGCGCCGGGTGTCGGTCGTCGTCACGCCCGAGGGTGCGGCGCTCGAATTCCTTTGACGGGAATGCCCCTTGCCGTATAACCGGTTGCCGGTATTCAGGTCCTGTTATCCGTTCTCGTCCCGATTCCCTTTTCCGCTCCCGCTTGCGTTTTCGTCTCCGTCGTCACCTCGGAACGATACCCCGCAAAGGTGGTCGCAGTAGATGGCCGCCGCTTCGCGGACGATTTCCGGACAGGGACGTTTTTTATAGTAGTTTTCCGTTCGTGCTTCGGGAGTAGGGGAGAGCGGAGCGCCTGTCGTGATGCCCAGCAGTTCGCGGCAGACGCAGGAACCGTTGCGCCGCCGGAATTCGGCGGCCAGTTCCTGTACCAGTTTGTAATTGTTGCCCTTACCTTTTCTGTCGCCCGCCTCGGTCGATCCGTTTTCGAGTCCGGCCAGCATGAAAAGTCCGCATGCAGCACCGCAGGTTTCGCGCATACGACCGATACCTCCGCCGAACGGGGCGGACATTCTCAGCGCCAACTCGCGTTCCACGCCGTACAGGTCGGCAAAAGCGGCGACTACCGATTGCGAACAGTTGTAGCCGCTGCCGAACAGTTCGCCTGCCTGTTCGACCCGGGCGTTTAACATTTGCCGGTCTGCATCGCTGACCGGCTTCCCTTTTTCCTCGATTGTCATGCTTTCGGTTGTCTCTTTACAGTCCGGTGTGATGGATGGTAGCTCGTATATAGGGGGGCGCTGGATTATTCCACCAGCCGGAACGGTTCTTTGGAGTCGCCCGTCCATTGGTAGAGGTGCACCGTGCTGCTCTGCAGTTTGCCGCCGGGGCCGCCGTCCTGGTGTGAAATGTAGAAATAGCCGCCTCCGATCGGACACAGGCCCGTGGTCCCCCATTCGAACTGCCAGCCCCGGATGCCGCTGGCGGGGTCGTTTTCACCTTCCTGCACCAATGAAAGCACTTCGCCCTCGACCGGGGTGTCGAATCCGGCGAGCGTCTCTTTCCGGGGGGCTTTCGAACCGTCGATCACGAAGAGCGAATAGTTCGGATATTGGCTTTTTTTGCCCCGGTATACGGCGGCGTACCAGTTTCCGGACGCACAGTCGTAAGCGAGGTTTTGGATGCCGTAAGAGGTATTGCCCGTGCGAACGAAATATTTATGGTCGGGAGCCGCCGGGCCGCTCCGGTGCGGAGCCTGTTGCGTGAGCGTCTGTTCGTATTGTTTCCAGGTCTCGGGATCGTAATTCAGGATCACCTGGTAGTCGTTGTCGCTACGGGTCGTGTCGCCGTAAATGCCGTAGGCGACATTGAGGTAGGGTTTGCTCCCTTTCGGTGCGCCGAATGCGGGTCCGAACGAGATGCCGTCGATGCCCGAGCAGCCCAGACGGTGTTTCACCTCGCGGCCGCCGTTGACGGCCGTTCCATAATAATCGTCCACGACCTCTTTAAGGTAAACGGCCGTCATCACGCCGTCTGTTTCCGCATCCATATCGGGCCGCGTAATCTTATCGACATCGAAGATCGCCACGTAAAAGGCGTCCGATGGATTTTCCCCATTGCCTTCTTTGTTGAGCTGGCGCAGGATGCCGCGACCGATTTCATCGTTCTTGTACTCCAGTGAACCGTACACCCGGCCGTCTTCAGGATTGACCGTCAGGCAGCCCAGATGGCCTGTCATGCCCTTCACGCTGCCGATCAGCTTGCCTTGCAGGTCCGTTTTGAGCAGTTCGGTGGTGAACGAAAAATACATGTAGCCGTTTTTGAGGTCTACTGCGATACCCTGCACATGGAACGGTCCCCGGACGCCTGAGAAAACCTCCCGGGGCAATTTCGACAACTCAGGCGTGCAACATGTCTTGCAGCACGTTGGACAAGCCAGTGCCGACCGTCCGGTTTGTGCGGTTTTCTCGGCTTTTGAGGCCGGAGCGGTGAGCAATAACATGGCGCTCAAAAGAGGAAAGAGGCGGGAGATTCTCATGGGATCGAAAATTTTAGCTTAATATATTGCGAGCAGTTTGGGATGATGGCTCTTGCAGACAATACCTTCAAAGGGTATTCCTTATGACAAAAATACGGAATAAAACCTTCGGATGCAAGATGTTTTCGGCTGTCCATGCAACGAACTATCCGGATTCTGATGTAAAGAGTATGGGGTCGGAATATTTTTCCGGTCTCGCAGACTAATGAAAAATCGGACTTATTCCATACTCTGATCTCTTAGGTATTTAAATGTATAATGACTAAAGTGAATATACAATGAAGAAGTTGAGCTAATTTTCGTTTGTCGGAGATCGTTATCCTGCGGCGTTCGGCGACGATGAGCCCCTCCTGCTGCATACGGGTCATCTCCCGTTCGAGCGAAGGGCGCGACACCCCGAAATATTCGGCCAAAGCGGCTTTCGTTTTGTCCAGTTCGACCGTCTCCGTGCCGGATACTTTAGCGAGGTGCAGCAGGTACATGGCGGTCTTCTGCCGGATCGTGCGGAATGACATGAAGTGCAGTTTCCGGCTCAGCCGGGAGGCAAAATCGGCCGAAATATCGAGGTAGTTTTTCAGGATCGTTTCGTTCATGGAGAGCATTTTCAGGATTGACTGCTTAGGGATTACGACCGCTTCGACGTGCTCCCGCGCGGTGGCCTGTACCGGGAAACGGTTGTCCCGCCCGAACAGGAACAGGACCGCCAACGGGTTGGGGGCTTCGATATCCTCCACCTTGACCACTTTCCCCGACGGATCGGTCATTTCGGCCTTGACACTCCCTTTGAGCAGGATGATAAGCCGGTTTGCCGGTTCGTCCTGCAAAGCGAGAATCTCGCCTTTCTTGAAGCTGTTTTCATGAATGTTCAATTTATTGAAGATTCCTTCGAGCTCATCGGGCGTTATCTGCCCAAACAGGGGGATGTGGGTCAATGCCGAATAGTCCATAGCAGTCTCTTGTCGGTGCGTATGCGAAGGTAGAATAATTTTTCCGAGTGTAACAATAGTGACACTTGTTGGCAGTCTGTTGCCATAATTTTGCCTGAAACAAAAAGCACGAAAAAATGAAACGCACGGTTATCAGAATAGACGAAGCCTTTTGCAACGGCTGTGGAAACTGCATCGACGGTTGCCACGAAGGAGCCCTGCAACTGATTGACGGTAAAGCGGTCATGATCAGCGACCTTTACTGTGATGGCCTCGGCACCTGTATCGGGGAGTGCCCGGTGGGGGCGATCGCGTTCGAAGAGCGTGAGGCGGCCCCCTACGATGAGGAGGCCGTCATGGAGCGCCTCGCCCCGAAAGGTGAAGCCGTTCTCATCGCGCACCTCAGGCACCTACACGAACACAATGAACACAAGTGGGTTGCGCAGGGATTGGATTGCCTGAAAAAACGCGGCATACATGTTGATCCGAAAAAAATCGGGATTACTTCGGAGTCGAGTGGAAATTGCGTGTCCGGTTCATTCCGGCCGGATACCGCCGGACGGAACGAACCGCTCGCCTGCGGCTGTCCGGGAACGATGGCGCGGGAGATCAGGTGGCCGCAAGCCGGATTCGCAGCGGCCCCGGCACCAAACGCCGCTCCGTACGGGGAGTTACGATGTTCTGAACTGCGGCAATTCCCGGTTCAGCTTCATCTGCTCAATCCGCAGGCCGGGTTCCTCCGGGATGCCGACCTGCTGTTGGCGGCCGATTGCACCGCTTTTGCCTGCGGGGATTTCCACAATCGTTTCCTGCGCGGGAAATCGCTGGCAATCGCATGTCCGAAGCTCGACAGCAACACGCAGACCTACGTCGGCAAACTGACGGAAATGATCGATGGAGCGAAAATCAATACGCTGACCGTGCTCGTCATGGAAGTCCCCTGCTGCCGGGGATTGGTGCAGATCGCCCGACAGGCGCGGGAAAAGACCCGCAGGCACATTCCAGTCAAAACGGTCGTCCTCTCGGCCGGCGGCGAGGTAATCGACGACCAATGGATCTAATTACTCACTAAATACAAAACAATTATGGAAATGTTCTGTTTTCAGTGTCAGGAAGCGGCCGGAGGAAAAGGCTGCACGATACAGGGAGTTTGCGGCAAGCTGCCCCGGACGGCCAAATTGATGGATGTACTGCTGTATGCCGTTCGCGGGGAGGCGATTGTCAACCGAGCCCTGCGCGATAAAGGCGCAGCCGAAGAGAAGGCCAGCCGCCAGATAATCGACGCGCTGTTCAGTACGATTACCAACGCTAATTTCGACGATGAGGCGCTTAAAATGCGTATCGACAAAGCTCTTTCGATGAAAAACGAATTGATCGGGACGGCGAAAAAACGCAGCATCGGGTTGCCTTCGCTGCCGGAGGTAGCGTTCCATCCTGCCCCGGACCGGTATGAATCGGCAGCAGAGAGGGTCGGCGTATTGAGCATGGAAAACGAAGATATCCGTTCGCTCAAACAGATGGTTATTTACGGGGTAAAAGGTGCGGCAGCCTATACCGAGCACGCCCTGAACCTCGGATTTGCCGATCCCGATATTTTTGCGATGATCGAAAATGCACTTGCCGAAGTCTGCCGCCCGGATATCGATGCAGACGCGCTTACGGCGCTGGTTCTGAACGTTGGCGAATGCGGAGTCAAAGCCATGGCACTGCTCGACAAAGCCAATACGACCACCTACGGCAATCCCGAAATCACTAAAGTCAATATCGGGGTGGGCAAAAATCCGGGTATTCTCGTCAGCGGACATGATTTGAAGGATTTTGAAGAATTGCTCGAACAGACGGCCGGAACCGGCGTGGACGTCTATACCCACAGCGAAATGCTGCCGGCCCATTACTATCCGGCATTTAAGAAATACCCGCATTTCGTCGGCAACTACGGCAACGCCTGGTGGCGCCAACGCGAGGAGTTCGCGACATTCAACGGCCCGATCCTTTTCACGACCAACTGCATCGTGCCTCCGCTCAAAAATGCGACCTATGCCGGCCGGATTTATACGACCGGCTCGTCGGGG
>ERZ827186.2825-NODE-2825-length-11043-cov-7.102202_pt1 | contig 11043 bp, 10 predicted proteins | sample MGYA00519918_ERZ827186 | MGnify/ENA primary metagenome ERZ827186 (study PRJEB31778, sample SAMEA3449275) | human gut metagenome | biome: human gut; feature: human-associated habitat; material: faeces | place: United Kingdom | collected 2010/2012 ... | reverse complement strand
GAGTATCCGGCAGGAGCATTTTTCTCAAAACGGGTATTCGGAGTTTGAGAGGACACATAATTCGTTGCCACAACCGCATATTCGGTCGTGTTGTTGTCGCTGTTTTGTTCCTTAGCTGCATTCGCATGGCTTACCGTACCCTTACAGTAGAAAGTCGTTCCTGCACTGTCTGCCGGGACAGTCCATTTGAAATAGACAAGGTTTCTGCCGTTTGCGGGGATTACGACCTTATCCCAAGTCTGCTGAGAGACCGTTTTCACCTTGCCGCCATCAAGGTAGTAAACAAGGAAATTGAACGACACATTATCTTCAGGCAGAACATCCGACGAGCCTTCGTTACCTACGAAGAAACTCGAAATGACTTGCGATCCTTCTGTGTATTCGCCGTTTACGGATACAACAGACGTGGATGTTTCAACAACCTTTTTCACATTATAGGTTGCCGAAGTGGAATTGTTGCCCGTGCGGGTTTCACTTTCGTAATCTGCCCAATTGATTCTGGCAACCAAAGTTTGCGTGCCGAGGCTCGCGCCGACATTCAGACCGAATACTATATTCTGAACACCATATGCGCTGAAATTGACCGTAGTCGAATAGATGACCGTGCCGTTAAGGAGCACCTCAACCGGGATGTCCTCATACGGCAGATTCCTGTCCCAGCTGTCCAGCCGGAACTTGACCGTGACCTTGCCGTACTGCTCAATCTCGTCCGGTGTCACCGTGAGATCGCTGACGGAAAAGTCATAGTTTCTCTCTTGCCAAACTGCGTAAAGCGTTACATCCTCCTCGGCAGTATAAGTTGCACTGGGAGCGTAAGCAACAGACTTCGAGGTGCTGTCGGTCGCCCAACCGAGAAATACATGGTTAGTCCTCGTAGGGATTGCAACCGTCAGGATAAGATTCTGCCCGTGTGTCTTTTTCTGCGGATTGGGAGCATTAGAACCGCCATTGGCATCAAAGGACACGGTATAAGTGTTGATCTTCCATATCGCATAAAGTGTCACGCTCTCGTTGGCGGTGTAACTGCCTCCCGCCTGATAGGCTGCCGTTGTTGCAGAGCTGCTCGTTGCCCACCCCTTGAAAGTATAGCCGTACCTCGTGGGGATTGTAGAAGTCAGGATCAATGTGACATCCTCGGTCTTTGTTTGGCTTGCAGGGGTGTTTCCGCCACCATTGGCGTCATAGCTGACAGTGTAAGTTTTGGGTACATATCGCCAGACGGCGTATAGCGTTATACTTGCCTCATCTGTATATCTCTCGCTGGGAGCATAATTTGTGAGCATTGTCGTCGGATCGGTTGACCAACCCAGAAATTCATATCCGGCTCTCGTCGGCTTGACCGCAGAGAGTGTCAGCGGAACTCCGTAGGTTTTGGTTTGGCTTGACGGAGCGCCTGTGCCGCCGTTGGCATCGTACCGAATGGTGTAGGTTTCGGGGTTGTACTGCCAAACCGCATACAGCGTTACATCAGCGTTATCTGTATAACTGCCACCGGCTGAATAGCTTGCCGAAGTCGCGTTTCTGTCTTTCGACCAACCCCAAAACAGATAGTTTTGGCGGGTCGGCTGTATGGTTGTCAGGGTAAGTGTTACACCATAGGTCTTGGTCTGTCTGCCGGGCGCACCCGTGCCTCCGTTAGCATCATAGCTGACCGTATAGGTTGCGGGCTTGTACTTCCAGACCGCATAGAGAATTACAGACGAGTTGCCCGTATAGCTTCCTCCCGCAGCGTAAGTTGCCTTAGTTGCAGTGCTACTTGTGGACCATCCAAGAAATTCGTAGTTGAACCTGTACGGAATGCTCGATGAAAGTGCGAGAGTAACGCCGTGAACCTTGGTTTGAGATGCCGGAGCATTGGAACCGCCGTTAGCATTGTAGCTTACGGTGTAGGTCTGCGCAGTAGTCTTGGTGTATCCGCAAAGGCTGCAGGTCGATACCACCTGTCCGTTCAATGTCGTGCTTGTAAAGGTGTGATTCTCATAGCTTACCGAACCGATTGTCGTATCGCAATCCGTGCAATGCGAATATTTCCTGTGCTGACTTGCGGAATACTGCTCATATCGGGTTGTTGCTTTGTGGCTTGCGTATTCGGTCGTACTGTAGTCGCCATAGTTGCATTCCTTCACCCGCTTGTGCTGACCTGTGCTGTAATACTCCCACGCGCCGTAGCTGAACGGACCGTGCGTGGTACCGGAGGAAATCGTGGCACCGCAGTTTTTGCAAACAATCTTCCACTCACAGCCGGTTGTCCATTTCTTCTCGGTCGAGGTGTGGGCGCATTCCCAAAGAGCATACAGCGTCACACTTGCGTTTGCGGTGTATTTCCCACCGGGCTGATACTGCGCACCGGGCAGGAATTTGTTTGTCGCCCAGCCCTTGAAGGTATAACCCGTGCGGCGGGGCGATACAGGAGACAGCGTCAGCGTGACATTTTCGGTTTTGGTCTGACTGCCCGGCGCACCACTGCCGCCGTTTGCGTTATACGACACCGTATAGGTTGCGGGTGCGTTTTTCTTCCATACGGCGTAAAAGATACGATCGGCATTTGCATAATACCATTCGCCCGGCTGATACGATGCGCTTGATGCCGAGGGCGAGGTGCTCCATCCGAGAAAGGTATAACCGCTTCTTGTCGGCTCAACCCTTGAGATGAGCATTTTGATGCCGTGTGTTTTCGTCTGTGACCCGGGACCACCCGATCCGCCGTTGGCATTATAACTGATGGTATAAGTCCTGGCAGACCAGACTGCATACAGCGTCGTGTTTGCATTCGTATAGAATGTTGATCCCGGCTGATATGCTGCATAGGAAGCGGAAGAACTCGTTCCCCAGCCCTTGAAGGTGTATCCTGTGCGAGAAGGCGTTGCAGTTGGCAAGGTTGCATTGGTAAAGTGCTTCTTGGTGATACCCGACGGCGCACCCGAACCGCCATTCGCATTGAACGAGATGGTATAAGTGCTTTCGTAGTAATACACCGTTGCGGAGCTGCTTTCCGATGAAAAGCTGCCCGAAACCGATGATTTAGACGGCGTATATCCGCTGATCGTCGGAGAGTAGATGGTGTAGCTTGAACCGCGCTTTCCGTAAGCGGTTTTGTCCACTGTCGCTGTTCTGCGCGATACGCCGTACACATAGTGGACGACCATTTTGCAGGCTTTTTCGTAATATACGGTATAGCTTCCCGTTCCGTGACGGACATAGTTGGATGCGGGAAAGTTCCAGGAAATCATAGAGCCGGTCACAACGGCATCACTGTCGTTTTTCAGAACATATCCGTCAAAAGAAGGCGAGGTGATCCGCAGCGCATTTCTTGTGTCAGCTGCAGCGTCAACCGTTCCGCTTTTCGTATCCAGCACCTTTCCGTCCGTTGTTTTATACGTGATGGTGTAATTCATCGGGTAACTGTACGCCGATACCGGAAGCGAAATCGCCCCGACAAGCGTCATGACCACAAGGAGGAGCGACAGAATTCTGATTGCGTTTTTCTTCATTCGGTATCCTCCTTAACGCCAGGAATGACCGCGACATCACCGTCAATGCCGGGCTTGTCATCCCGACTGCCGTCAACGGGCTGTTCGACATCGATGTGGACATCCCCGGTACCGGGCTTGCTATCCTCCGGCTTGTCCGTTTCCGTTCCGCTATCCGAATCAATCGGAGGGATTACGGGATCGGGATCATCCGGCTTTTCCGTGGAAGTGGTGATGTCAGTCGAAGGTTCCACGGGTTCCTCCGGCTGTCTGCCGTTTTTCACGGCGGCAACAATGATGATTACAATCAGCACAAGCGTAATGATCGCAATCAAGATGCTGATAATGGTATTTGTTTTCTTACTCATACAAGCTCCTTTCACTTGAATTTGTAATAGCTCGAGACCGTTATCGGCACTTCGAGGCTTTTGTAGGCGTTGCCGTTCCATTTTATCGGGAAGACAACCGTGTATCTGACGGTTATGCCGAAGCCGTCACCATTGAGAGATGTGACCTGCGGACGCATCATCACGCAGTTTCCGTTCGGGTAGGCGTATTCGGTTACCGTGTCGCTCGGAAATCCGAGCTTCGCATAGGTCTTGCGTACCAGCCCGTCGTAGTCGATATACTGTTCGGATGGTGCGCCTTGCTTGATAGCATCAAACATTGCGGTTGCATATTCGGATACCACACTGTCGAGCTTGGTTTTGACATCGCGCTTCTGTATCTGTACCTGTGACAGAAGCCCCATGTACAGGATCAGAACCGAGAGCAGCATGGAAATGAAAACGACGATGACGCACAACCAGATGTACGCATCGCCGTTTTTGTCTTTCAGAGCTTCTTTTATGTGATTCAAGCGCCTCACCTCATTTCCAATAGACCTGCGACAGTCCGCTTGACGACGCCTTGAGGCTGATGGGGAGGACAAAATCCCCGAAGCCGGGCATCCGAAGCTGATAGGTGACGGTACAGATGATCCGGTCGCCAAGCTGTATTTTGCCGTTTGCATCGTATAGTTGACTTCCGTCAAAGGAATATCCGAAATCGATTCCGGTCTGCTTCTTCAGTTCGGCAGCATAACTGTCCACCGCGACCGTTCCGTTCAGTGTCGCATAGTCGGTTATCTGATCGGATACGGTCTTGAGATTTTGGTTCAGAGCCACCAGAGAAACAACATTGACGGCAAAGACAAGGACAAAGGCGACAATCATGACTGTGACTGCCACATCGACATAGCCCTCGCCGCTCTTGTTGTTAAGGAAAGCAAAGGCGTGCTTTCGGGCTTGCACCGGATGTCTTTTGTTTTCCGGTTTCTTTACATTCAAGTCTTTCATCCGAACAGCCCTCCGAGTGACGACAGCAGTGTCTGCCCGATCACCACCACATAAATCAGCATAAAGCATACGAGAAGCACCATCGAAAGCCGTTTGACACGCTTGGGGGCTTTGCTCGCCTCCGCTTTCAGTGCGGTGCGCTGTGCTTCGGCAAACTTGATGTTGAGGAGCGCCCAATAGACCGCTGTGTTGTCACCGTTCAGCGTGCTTTTCAGCCCCATCACGATGTCGGGCATCATGGAGCCGCCGACTCTTGCGGCAAGACGGGAGAGGGCGACTTCCGCCGTTCCCGAACGCATATCCGCAACCGTGATTTCCAGCTCGCGGCGGAGTTCCGGTCCGGCATTTTCTTTGAAGTTGTCAAGAATGGTGATGATGTCCCGGCTTCGTTCCAGTGACTTTTCTATGGTGGAGGACAGCATCGGGAGATCCGCCTCGATTTTGCGACGGCGTTCTTTGATCCGGTTGCTGACCTTACGCGATTCGTTGACATACATCAGCACCGACGCGCCGAGCGCAATCAGCGCAAGCAGCTTGGACACGAAAAACAGTGGGATGGCAAACAGTGCGACAAAACCGGATTTCACAATGCAGTTCGCAATATACTGTTCCGGTGTCGTTGGCATGTCCGCTGTCCGCAGGTCGGCTTCCAGCTGCAGTCGTTTGTATTCGTTGATTTTCAGCTTGCCGGCAAGGGTTCCCGCAATCTCCTTCAGCCAAAGCTCTATCGGATTGGTTTTCTTGTTCTGCCTTTTCCCGAGGTTGTGCGTGGATTTGGAGACCGCGAAGGACGGAACACGGAGCAGATCCGACAGGATCAGTCCGAGTCCCAGAGAGGCAACGGTTGCCACAAGAATGGGTATGATCATAGGCTGTCACCTCACTTTCTGTATTCAATGGGCTTCGTGTATCGGAACATGAGAAGCCCCGTTATAATAATGGCGAATCCGCAGACCGCAAGCACGAGCTTGCCCGCAACCGTGTGCATGAGCGCATTGTACCAGTCCTGATTCAGTGCGTACAGGAGCGGAATATTGACAAGTACAAGCCCCGCCATCATGAAGTATTCAGTCCGCGCGGCATTCAGCACGGCCTTGACCTCGGCATTTGCCTGGCGGACATCAGACAGGGCTTCCACCGTGGACATGAGCGACTTTTTCAGCGTGCGGTCATCCTGGCACATGATCAGCGTGTCGCACCATCGCTCAAAGGCAGAGTTTTTCACCCGTTCCTTCAGATGGCGAAGCGCCTGTTTTGTGTTGGAGGAGATCATCGTGCTTTCCGCCACGAAATCCGCAAAGATTTCACGGATCGGAGGACGCAGGTTCGGCACGGTTTCCCGTACCGCCGTGATGATGTCATCGGTGCGCAGATAGGCGGTTGTGGTCAGAGAGAGTGCGTTTTCGAGATCCTGCTGAATGTGATTGTTGTAGTAGCTGATTGTCCTTTTGGCATAGGCAAACGGAATCAGCGCAAAGGCAATGGCAAGAACGGGGATCAGAAACGCATTCCCGATGGCAATCGCCACAATGCATCCGATCAGCATCAATAAAAGCGAAGACGCACACGCAATGGTGAACTGTCCGCCTTTGCCCGTTGTAATCAGCGCATCACGGATGCGGTTCAGCTCGATGGTCAGTTTTCTGGATTTCTTTCTTCCTTTCTGCGCCAACACCTTGTCACGGAGCGTCTGCTTGGGGGAAACAAACTTCATGAGGTCTGTCGTGATCCCCTCGGGAGTCAGTCCGAGCAGACAGATGACGGCGATGACAGAGAGAAGAAAACAGATGAGATAGACATAGGTCATTCGGCTTCTGCCTCCTTTCTGCCGGTACAAAAACGACCGAGCAGCTCCTGCGGCACTCCCGATCTTGTCAGGATGGTGCAGAGATGCCCGGACGGCGGGTTGACTTTTTCAAAGTCGCCTTTGATGGTGAAATGCCCGTTTTTATATTCGTTTTCCGTGATGTTGTAGCGGTAGAGACAACGGTATTCCGCCTGCCCACCGGGCGCGACATACACCTCGGAGATATCCATGACCTTACGGCTGTTGTCCTCGCACTTGTGTGCAAAGACCACAAGCGGAAACGCCTGACGCGCCTGACTGAGCGACACCTCCATGCCAAGCTCAAATCTTCGTTGGCACAGGAGTGCGATTCTGCCGTGCGCCGCCTCACCGGGACCGGAGTGAACGGTTGTCACAACGGTATGTCCCGTAAGCGAGGCTTCCACGGCGGAGTTTGCCTCGGCATCGCGGATTTCTCCGACCGCCACAATGTCGGGATCGAATCGGAGTGCCGCAACCACCAGTTCCTCCTGCGAGATGTTGTAAGCGCCGTTGTCGCTCGGTCGGGAAAGTGTATGCACGACATTATTCTGTACCTCTCCGAAGCGGTTCCGTTTGACAAGAAACAGCTCGCGTGCGCCGGATTCGATGGTGTAGATACGCTTGTCATCGGGAATGCTCCCGAGCAGTGCGTTCAAAAGCGTTGTTTTGCCCGAGGAGGTTCGACCCGCGACCACAAGGCTGACGCCGTATCGGACGCACATTTCGAGGAATCCCATGATTTCCTCGGTTGCCATTCCGCTGTCAATGAGGCATTTGCGGTCCACACGCTGTGGGTGCAAGAGACGAATGGAAACGGAAATGCCGCAGTCCTCATCCACAACGGGACTCTTGATCGCCGTAATACGGGTATTGCCGGGCAGGTGTCCCTGCGCGATAGGCATGGCGTTGTCGATAATCATGCCGCTGTGGTGCAGAAGGCGTTTGACGATATCGACCGCATGACCGGGCGAGTGGAAGTGTTCTTCGGTTTTGCCCATTCTGCCGTCCGAGTAGGTCAGCACCACATCGTCCCATGCGTTGACATTGATCTCATCGATGTCGGGTGCGCCGAGATAGGGTGTCAGAATCGAATATTCGACCATTTCGGAGTAGAGACGGTTGACCAGCTCTTCATCGGTGAAGCCGTCCACCAGGTAGCCGTTGTCCAGCACGAATTTTTCAATATACGCCTTGAGCTGATCGTGTTTGTCCTCGTCCGTGAGCGCGGTGGCGTAGTATTTTGAGATATAGAGCTGTGTTTCTTCGAGTGCTTTCCAAAGGTCAGTCCGCGTCATACTCTACCACCTTCCTTGCAATCTCGGTGATACGGCTCTGGAACTTCTTGTCGGTGGTCTTCTCGTACAGTGTTCCTTTCTGCGCCTGTTCCTTGACCTGCCGACTGTACGGAAGCGTAAACGCCAGATCCTTCAGATGGGATTTGGCTTCTTCAATCGGCATAAAAACATCTGCATTCGGGGTGTTCAGTCCCTGTATCTGCTTTTCCGACTGATACTTGCTGTCCACATACAACGGAAGCTGTGAGAGGTAGTAGCTGATGCTCCGCAGGTCTGGGGAGGCGAGACGGATAATCTGATCGGCAAGCTCCACGGCAGTGGAAGCAAGCGGATTGGATTCAAGGCTGCTCACGCAGTCCACAATCACATAATCCGCAAGCTCCGAAAGACGCGCAAGCAGTTCTTCGGCTTTGGCGCGACCGAAACGCGGATAGGTGAATTTGTTCTCACCGTCCTTGTAGCCGATAAAGCCGAAATTCTGACGGCTCTTGATGGTCACAAGGTTTTTGATGATTTCTTCCTTTTCAATATCCGTCTTGGAGAGCGGAACACCGACCGAGCCGTTGTCCTCCGGCTTATCGTTCGGGAAGATGACGGGAATCATCGGGGTTTCAAGGTCTGTAAACAGGACGATGACCGTAGATTCGAAGTTGTCATAGATGGCGGTCGCCAGCTTGACCGCAAAGGTGGACTTGCCGGAGGCGGGAGAACCCCACACGGCAATGATTTTTCCTTTTTCTGCTTTCATATCAGCCACCCGCCTTCAGTACCTTGTCCTGCTCGGCAAGATATTTTGCGGCGGTTTCGCTGTCCCCGCGATATTCCAGTGCCACATGGAGAGAGCCGGTTTTATCGTAGAGCGAGAGTAGCTCCGCCTGTTCCGCATTCACAAGGAAGGTGATGGTGACGGGCTGTGTGCCGTCCTCCACATCCTCGTGATCCACACCCTGCGAGGTCGTGGTCGTAATGACCTTGACATACTGCAGCTCCTTTGGCGTAAACGCGCGGTTTTCGGTGTTGTCATAGACAATGATGCTGACGATATCGCCCGTGCGGAGCTTGCCGGAAAAGCCGTTGCCGAAGGACGGAATGGTGACGCTGATGGCTTTCTTGCCGCTGCCGAGGTTCCCAAGCAGGTCTTTTGCTGTCTTTTCGGTTCCGGTCAGCTTGTCTTTCAGAATATAGTCCCCGGCATAGAGATCACTCTTGGCGCACTTGCCGATGACATTCTCGGTCTTTGTGACAAGCCCTTCGGGAAGGTTATGCCTGCCGACCTCCACCACTGCGACATCATCCGCACCGATAACAGCACCGGCTTCGACCTGCCGTATCACACGCACGATTGATACCTTGCCGTCCGAAATGCGGTTGACGATCGGAGCGACTCCGAAGCAGATCAGCAGCGCCGCGACAATGCAGATGATGCCGATGACCGTGCGGTTGCCGATCCCGTGAGAGCCGGTACCTTTGTTTTCTTTCTTTTTCATGGTTTGTTTCCTTTCTGCCAACAGAAAAAAGCACCGTGATGCTTCACGATGCTTTTATTGGCTGATATTCGATTGTTTTAGTCTTCCTCGGGTTCTCCGAACAGAATCTGCATGAAATTCCGCCGCCCGTACAGCATGCGGATGATGAATACCTCGCCGTTATCATAACGGTAAAACGCTGTGTAATTCCCGCATACAAGAAACCGATAATCGTTTGCTACCGGCACGATGGAATTCAGGAGCGCACCGATTTCGGGGAATGTTTCAAGCTGTGCAATGCGGCTCATGATCTTTCGGATCGTATTCTGTGCCGCCTGTTCGGAGCAGAGTTCTTCCTCGATATACCTGCGGGTGCTTTGCAGATCGTTGATCGCCTCCGGCGTAAACTGAATTTTAGCCATTGTCCACCCCAAGTAGCTTTGCCACTTCGGAGAAGTCCGTGTAGCCCTTTTCTTTGGCGGACATTTCGCCCTTGACAAGTTCTCCCAGCAGCTTCAGCGTCGCCTGTGTCTTCTCAAATTCGTCCATATCCACAATGGCATATCTTCCTCTGCCGTTCTTGGTCAGAAATACAGGCTCACCAACCGCCACATCGCGGAGAACCTCATTATAGCTTCTCAGATCGGAAACGGGTTTGATATTCGGCATACTCTTACCTCCTGTGATTTTCTTTGCTGATTATATTATACACGAATTCTTCGTAAAATTCAACAGCAAAATGAAAATTCCAAGATTTTTCAGATATAAATATTCGCTCCGTCTTTCAAAGCAATGGCGATCAATCGGCGTGTTTCCGTTTATATAAAGAATGCCGCCATCACACCGACCGCAAGAAACGGGATCAGGGGATAGGAGTCCTTGTTGCTTCTGCCTTTTGCTTTGTTGTAGATCAGCGTAAAAACGACCGAGGCAAGAAGTCCGACAAGGTATCCGCCCACACCGCGAACCGCGCCGAGCAGAAAAGCCGAAGCGGTTGAGAGCTTGATGTCAGCCCCTCCGAGTGTTTTGTGCGGGGGTAAGACCGCCATGGCAAGCTGCGGAAGGAAGACGATACCGGCTCCGAGGAGCATAGAGAGAATGCCGATGCGCGGAATGCTGCAGAGGGCAAGCGGAATCATGGCGATCCAAGCCCAATCTTCCGCCTTTCTCGTGCGGATGTCCGAAACCGAGGCATACAGCAAGAGATCGTAGAGGAGCAGTCCCTGCAATGCAACAAGGCTTGCGCCGTAGCGGATAAACAAAAGCACGGCAACCGACATGGCAATACTTCCGCCGATTTCGGAGTACAGTCCTGTTTTGGCTTTCGCAAGACAGCGGACGGTCAGTACCGAGCTGACTATCGCAAAGGCGATGAAGCCTAACAGAAACAGCACGGCTTTAACGGCTTCCGTGTTGGCGGAAACCAACTCATAGACTCTTGTCGGATCAATCGGCATCACCGGTGTTACCGGAGGTAAAATCATCATATGCACTCCTTTCTTTTTGAGGTTGTGCGGGGACGGAAATCCGTCCCCGCAGTTGGTGTTTAGCCCTTATAATCGAACAGTCCCGAAATCTTCTGCGTGAGTGTCGGGAAGATGGTCGTGTTGAAGAGCGCATAGAGACCGGCAAGGATAACACCGCCGA
>ERZ827186.2823-NODE-2823-length-11053-cov-5.102746_pt1 | contig 11053 bp, 6 predicted proteins | sample MGYA00519918_ERZ827186 | MGnify/ENA primary metagenome ERZ827186 (study PRJEB31778, sample SAMEA3449275) | human gut metagenome | biome: human gut; feature: human-associated habitat; material: faeces | place: United Kingdom | collected 2010/2012 ... | reverse complement strand
GCTCGTCGCCCTCGATCATCAGCACCGACAGCGGCACGCCCAGCTGCGAATTGTAACTCTTGGGCGAGCGGTAGCACTTCATCCCTGCGGGCAGCTCCTCGGCGATCCACTCCTTGATGACGGTCTTGCCGTTCGACCCGGTGATGCCCACGACCGTGCCTTTGAACTGCGCCCGGTGGTAGGCCGCCAGGCATTGCAGGGCCGCGATGGCGTTCGGAACCGTGACGTACCCGCATCCGGGCAGGGGTTCGACGCTGTGTTCGGTGAGGAACGCCCTCACCCCGCGCGCGTACATCTGCGCGATGTAGTCGTGCGAATCGTGGTTGGCGCCGCACATGGCGACGAACATCGGTCCGGAGCCCAGCTCGCACGTCAGCGAACGACTGTCGGTCACCACCGACTGCACCTCGCAGTCCGTGCCCGAGAACTTGCCGCCCACGACGGCGGCGATTTGCGAAAGCAGATATTTCATAAAATACCTAAATTTTTCCTTGGTACTTTTTTCCGCAAAAAGTACCAAAAACTCTCCGACGGATGCCTTCGCCTACTTAGGGCGGCCTAACGCTGGCTCCGGGCGACTATTCGCGGGTTTGCAAGCAAACCGTCCCCTCCGCTCGCGCTTTTAGTCCGCCCTGCGTTTCACGGCTCCGGCATCAAGTCGGAATCATTTGTTTCAATTCTGTTCGTCAGAGCGGATGCAGTTTCGGGCTTCGTGCCGCGGCACACGGAAGGGACATACAGGCGTATTTCCCATTCGCGGGACACAAGGGGAAGCGCGAAAATACGCCGCCATCACGAAAAAGTCACGATCGTGATTCCCGCTCCGCCGCGGTCGGCATGCTCGTCGGCCGCCGAGACGACCTCCGGCACCGTGCGCAGATAACGGCGGATCTCCTCCTTCAAAGCCCCCGTGCCCTTGCCGTGGAGAATCGACACCGACCCCACGCCGACCATCAGCGCGTCGTCGATGAAGTTCTGCACCATGTCCAGTGCTTCCGACGCCCGCATGCCGCGCACGTCGATGTGGTCCTTGAAGTTGAGCTTGCGCGACGAGATGTCCACCGACACCACCGTCCGGGCCGTCACAGGGCGCGTCGCCTCGCGGTATTCGTTGTTCGAGACCACCGTCAGCCGGCTCTTGTCCACCGTCGTCAGAATCTGCCCGAAGGCCACCTGCGCCCGATTGCCCTTCACCGACTGCACCACGCCGACCATCACCTGCCCGGCCATGCGGACCTTCGACCCGACCACCGCCTCGCGCGGCTTCTCGGGCACGGGTGCAGGCGCTTCGGCGGCTTTCGCCCCCTGCCGGGCCTTGCGCTCGTCGCGCCGCTGGCGGCGGCGTTCGATCCGCTCGATCTCGCGGGCCACGGCAGCCTCCTTCTCCGACGAATCGGCCTGCTCGACCGTCTCGCGGAAATCGTCCAGCTCCCTCCGCGCCAGCCGCGTCAGCTCCTTCTCGGCCTGCGCTTCGCGGATCGTCCGGATCGTGTTCTCGATCTGCCGGTTGGCATCGGCGATCAGCTGCTGCGCCTCCTGCTTGGCCTTTTTCAGTATCTCCTGCCGCTCGGCGCGTATCTTCGCCAGCTGTTCGGCGTAGTTCTGTTCCAGCTCCTCGACCTTGCGGTCCGTCAGGCGGATGCGGTCGCGCTTCTGCTCCCAGTAGTGCTTGTCTCGGGCAATCTCGCGCAGCTGCTTTTCGATGTTGATATGGTCCGACCCGGCCTTCTCGCTCGCCGCACGGATGATCTCCTCCGGCAACCCGATCTTGCGGGCAATCTCCACGGCGAACGAACTGCCCGGCTTGCCCGTCTCCAGCCGGAACAGCGGCCGGATGTTCTGCACGTCGAACATCATCGCGCCGTTGGCGATGCCCTCGGCCGACGACGCATAGTATTTGATATTGGCGTAGTGGGTCGTAATAACGCCGTAGCACCCCTTCGCCAGCAGACGTTCGAGAATCGCCTCGGCGATGGCCCCGCCTATGACGGGCTCGGTTCCCGACCCGAACTCGTCGATCAGCACCAGCGTCCGGTCCGAAGCCCCCGCCAGCATGTTTTTCATGTTCAGCAGGTGGGACGAATAGGTCGAAAGGTCGTTGTCGATCGACTGCTCGTCGCCGATGTCGATGAAGATGCTTTGGAACACGGGCAGCTCCGAAACCTCCGAGGCCGGAACCGGAAATCCGCACTGGAACATATACTGCACGATGCCCGTCGTCTTCAGACAGACCGACTTGCCGCCGGCATTGGGACCCGAGATGACGAGGATGTGTTTGCGGCGGTCCAGTTGCAGGTCCAGCGGCACGATCTCGCGTCCCGCGGCTTTCAGCGTCTGCTGCAACAGCGGATGGCGGGCGTTCTTCAGCACCAGCCGGTCGTCGGTCGAGAGGATCGGCCGCACGCAGCGGTTCTCCGAGGCCCAGCGCCCCTTGGCGCGCAGCATGTCCATCTCCGCGAGGTAGTCGCCCGAATCGGCGATCAGCCCGGCGTCGGGACGGATCGCCTCGGTGAACTCGGTCAGGATGCGCACGATCTCGCGCCGCTCGGCATACTCCAGCTCGCGCAGCTCGTTGTTGATCTCCACCACCTCGACCGGCTCGACGTAGAAGGTCTTTCCCGTCGCCGACTCGTCGTGGATGAATCCGTTCAATTTGCGTTTGTTGCCCGCGGCGACCGGAATCACGGCCCGCCCGTCGCGGATTGAGATCTGGGCGTCGGCATCGACGATGCCCGCCCCCTTGGCCGCAGCCAGCACGGCCTGCAAGCGCTTAGCCGCCTGCCCCTCGCGTTCGCGGATGGCCCGGCGGATCTCCTGCAAGGCCGGCGAGGCGTTGTCCTTCACGTTGCCGAAGCCGTCCAGAATGGCGTCGATGCGCCGCACGATCTCCGGGAACGCCGCCACGCCGCGCGTACGGGCATACAGCGTCGGATAGTGCTCTTCGCGGCCGAGGATGAAGGCGACGATGCCGCCGACGACCGACAGCGCCTTGCGCAGGGTCACGACCTCCTCCACGTCGAGGAACGAACCCTCGACGCGCAGTTTGGCGACGACGTAATCAACGTCGGGATACTCTCCCCCGGGGAAATCGCGCTCCATTTCGAGCACGAGACGCATCTCGTCGGCGAGCGCCAGGCGGCGTTCGATCTCGCGCGGCGAGGTCGAAAACCCCTCGTCGGCGAGCCGTCCGCGGGCGGCGCGCATGGTACAAAGGGCCGCGACCTGCTCACGGAGCCGGTCGAAGCCTATTTTCTGCTCGAATGTGGCAGGGTAAATCATGACGATAAATTAAAAATGAAAAATTAAGAATTAAACCGTCTGACAGGAGATGCGGTTCGCCTCATTCAAAAGACCATACCGTTCCACTGAACATAGCGAAAATAAGCCCTACCGGAATTTTCCAATTTTTAATTCTTCATTTTTAATTTCAAGGAATCGCGTTCGGCCCTGGCGGCAGCTTTTGCAGCCTTCCGGTCGGCCTTCTCCTGCATCTTCTCCGGACTGCGCCCGAAGAGCGAGAAGTGGACGTAACGGCCGGGGTACTTTTCGAGGTCGGCCAGCAGCGACGCGAGGTTGTCGCTCGCCTCGGTCAGCGAATCGTAGAGCGCGGCGTCGTTCAGCAGCTTGCCGACGGTTCCCTCGCCCGACCCGATGCGGGCCAGCAGACCGTTGACCTCGCCGACCGCATCGGAGAGCTGCCGCGCGAATCCGCCGTCGGCCAGATCCGCGGCGATGCGGTTCACGCTCCCCACGATGCTGTCCACGCGCGGGGCGTTCTCGCCGAGCATCGCGGAAAAGGCCGTGAGATTCTCCACGGCGGCTTTCAGATTGTGTTTCTCGGCGTCGAGAATCCCGGCCAGGTCGCCCGTGACGGTATCCAGATGGCCCAGCGTCCCGGTGATGCTCTGCGCATTGGCCTCCAGCAGGTCATTGAGGTTCGTCAGCGTGCGCGAAAGGTCGCCCGTCACCTGCGAGATCTTCTGCTTGAAGAAATCCAGCTCCGATCCCGCCATGTCCATCAGGTCGCGGTCACGGCTCGAACGCAGCGTGTCGCCCTTTTCGAGATAGGTATGGGCCGAACCGTAGGTGATCTCGATGGCTTTCGACCCCATCAGGCTGTTGCTGAATATCTTGGCCTCGGAATCGGTCGGAATCCGGTACTGGCGTTTGACGGTCAGTTGCAGCACGACGTTGTCGCTGCGCCCGGGATCGAACGAAATACCCGTCACCGTACCGATCTTCACGCCTTTCATCATGATCGGCGAGGCCGTCTGCACGCCGTTGATCTGGTCATAGGCGGCGTAATAGACCGAATTGCGGCTGAAAATGTCGAATCCTTTCAAAAACCGGATTCCGGCCCATGCGGCGATGAGCATCGCCACGGCGAAAATTCCGATTTTAGCTTCTCTCTTCATAGCTGAAATTTTATTTTACGATTTGCGTTCCCCGGCAGCTCACCACGAAAGCCTCCGGGAATACCCTGCGGACCTCGGCCGCCTTGCGCTGGGCCGCGGCGCGGGTTTCGTATTCTCCCACACAGTATTTGTAGGGGAAACGCCCCTCGGAAGTGAACTGCTTCACCTTGCCCTTGTAGTCGCGGAACTGCGCCGAGGAGACGGACACCGGCGACGCCGAGGCCATCACCTGCACCGTGTAGCGCAAGGGCTGTGCGGCAGGTTTCCGCACCGGTTTTTCAGCGGCCGGTTTCGCGGCATCCGTTTTCGGTTTCTCCGCGGCGGGTTTCTCTTTCGGCTTCGCGGGCTCCGTTTTCGGCTTCGGTGTCTCGGCCGCGGGTTCCGGAGCGGCGGGCTTCGCCTGCTCCTCCCCGGCCATGCGCGTTCCGATCACATAGGACGAATAGTCCCGCACGGCCCGGTAAAGCGAGCGGGCGATCTCGTTCTGCCCCTTCTCCGACTTCATGTAGGCCGCCTCCTGCGGGTTGGACATGAATCCGATCTCGGTCAGCACGCCCGGCATGTCCGTAGCGTAGAGCACGCGCAGCAACTGCGGTTTGATGCCGCGCGAATGATGCCCGGCTTTCAGGTAGTTGTTCTGGATGCAGCGGGCCAGGGCCATGCTGTACTCGCCGTAGGTGAACTGCAAGTTCTGGATATAGGCCCGCACGATGGCCGCCGTCCGCTCGTCGGACATGTCGATCAGGTCCTCGCGGTTGCTTTCGTAGAGGGCGTTCTCGTTGTAAAGCTGCTCCTTGGGACTCTCGCCCATGATGAGCGTCTCGACGCCCCGGGCCGCCGCGACGGGCGCCGCATTGACGTGGATCGAGATGAAGAGGTCGCCCCCGGCCTTGTTGGCGATGTCGGCACGCGCCTGCAAGTCCGAAGCCAGGTCCTTCCCCAGCTCCTTGTCCGTCTTGCGGGTGTAGACCACCTTCACGCCCGGCATCCCCTCCTCGATGAGTTTGCCCAGTTTCAAGGCCACCTTCAGCGTCAGGTCCTTTTCATAGACTCCCCCGTAATGCGCCCCGGGAAATTTGCCTCCGTGTCCTGCGTCGATCACCACGACTTCGAAGCCGTGCGCAATATTCTCTGCGGCGGCAACGTTGGTAAAAACAATTGCGGCTGCGAAGAGGAGTAGCAACAAGAGTCGTGTGCGCATATTTAATGGTTGCAAATGTGAGCTTTCTGTATTTTTTTACCTATCTTTGTCGGGCTTAAAATGCGGCGGGAACGCACCTGCGGGGCATTCCGGGCGTTTTTGCCGACTTGTCGGCAAAGGTATGGAAAATTTTTGGGATTTTGGATAGAATTAGGGTAAAATATCTCCTGTCGGCGACGGTTCTGCTCCTGTTCGCCCAGATCGTCTTGGGCGGCGCGGCCCCCCGCGCGGCGTTCGACGGCCCCGTGTCCGACACCCTTCCGACTCCCCTTCCCGCCGACACCGTGAGCCCGTCTGCGGACAAAACGCAAGCCCTCTCGCGGCGCGAGGCACGGCGGCAGGCCCGCGAAGAGGCCCGGCGGCGCGCCGCCTTCAACGCCCTGCCGCAGGAGGAGCGCGACTCGCTCTTCTCGGCGCAGGTCGATTCGCTCGTCGCCCGGAAAACCGACTCGTTGAACATGTCCCGCCCCGACTCGCTCGCCGCAGACACGCTGCACCGCGACACGGTCAAGAAACCGCGGCCCGCGGGCGCCTTTCTCGACGATCCGATCGCGGGCAAGAACACCGACTCGCTGGTCTACGACGTGCGCAACAAGCTGGTCTACATCTACAACCAGGGCGATGTCACCTATCAGAACAGCAACCTCAAGGCCGACTTCATGCGCATCGACATGAACTCGAAACTGGTCCACGCCTACGGCAAACCCGACTCGGTGGAGGGCAAGTTCATCATCACCAAGCCCGAGTTCTCCGACGGTTCGGCCTCCTACCAGATGGACACGATCACCTACAACCTCGACTCGAAGAAGGCCAAGATCAAGGGCGTGGCCACGCAGCAGGGCGACGGCTGGCTGGTGGGCGGCAGCGTGAAGAAGATGCCCGACAACACGATCAACATCGAGAACGGAAAATATACGACCTGCGACGAAACGGATCATCCGCACTTCTATCTGGCGATGACCAAGGCCAAGGTCATTCCGGGCAAGAAGGTCGTCACGGGTCCGGCCTATCTGGTCATGGAGGACGTGCCGATCTATTTTCTGGGCATTCCCGAAGGCTTCTTCCCGATCAGTTCGGGTCCCAAGTCGGGTCTGCTGATGCCCACCTACGGCGAAGAGTACACCAAGGGATTCTTCCTGCGCGATCTGGGCTACTACTTCACGCTGGGCGATTACGCCGATCTGGCCGTCCGCGGCGGTATCTACACGCTCGGTTCGTGGGAGGCGTCGGCCGCATCGCGCTACATCAAGCGCTACAAGTACAGCGGCAGTTTCAACATGCAGTACTCGAACATCAAGACGGGAGAGAAAGGCGAACCCGACTATATCAAGCAGAGCAACTTCCGCATCCAGTGGACCCATTCGCAGGACCCCAAGGCCAACCCCGGTTCGACCTTCTCGGCGTCGGTGAACTTCGCCACCAGCGGTTACAGCAAGTATTCGGCAACCAACCTCAACGACATTCTCGCCACGCAGACCAACTCGTCGATCGCCTATTCGAAGAACTGGGCAGGCACACCGTTCTCGCTCTCGGCGAACATGTCCATTTCGCAGAACTCGCAGAACAAGACCATTTCGGTAACCCTTCCCACGCTGGTCTTCAACGTCTCGCGCTTCTACCCCTTCAAACGCAAGGAGAAAACCGGCAAGGACCGCTGGTACGAGAAGATTTCGATGCAGTACACGGGTAAAATGACCAACTCGGTGAGCACCACCGAGGACAAAATATTCTCGAAGGAGACGCTCGACAACATGAAGAACGGCATCGAACACAACATCCCGGTTTCGGCGTCGTTCAACCTCTTCAACTACATCAACATCTCGCCGTCGGCCAACTACAACGAGAAGTGGTATTTCAAAAAGGTCGAGCTGGAATGGAATCCCGTCACCAACAGCGTCGACACGCTGCCGGCGCAGTACGGCTTCTACCGTCTATACAACTACAACTTCAGCGTCTCGACATCGACGACCGTGTACGGCATGTACGACTTCACCAAAAAACGCCGCGACCGCAAGATTCAGGCGATCCGCCATACGATCACGCCGTCGATCGGATTCTCGTACGCCCCGGACTTCGGCGATCCCAAATACGGCTATCAGAGCAACTACCAGTCCGATTCGACCGGTACGTTCCGCCCCTATTCGCCCTATTCGGTCAATGCCTACGGCGTCCCCAGTTCGGGACGTTCGATGTCGATGAACTTCTCGCTGTCGCAGAACCTCGAAATGAAGGTGCTGAGCAAGCGCGACACCTCAGGCGTCAAGAAGATCAAACTGATCGACGAGCTGCGGCTCAGCGGTTCGTATAACTTTCTGGCCGACTCGATGGGACTCTCTACCATCCCCATCTCGTTCCGCACCACGCTGTTCGGCAACTTCGGCATCAACCTCTCGGCGACGCTCAACCTCTACAAGCTGACCCCCGACGGAAAACTGTACGACAAGCTCTTCCTTCCGGGACGTATCGAATCGACGGGCTGGTCGTTCGGCTACACCTTCAAATCGCGTCAGGACCGTACGGAACGCGCCATCAACGACATCACGAGCATTCCGCCCGAATACATGAACCCGTTCTACGACCCCTACGGCAACATGGACCCCGTACTGCGAAGGCAGTACATGGCCCAAACCTATTACGACTTCTCGCTGCCGTGGAACTTCGGTTTCAACTACACGGTCAACTACTCCATATCGCGGGGAAATTATCCGCCCAAAGGCTATAAAAAGAACATTACGCAGACGATCGGCTTCAACGGCAGCGTCAATCTGACGCCGAAGACGGGCGTCACGTTCCAAGGCGGTTACGACATCAAGCAAAACAAGCTGACGACCTCGTCGGTCTCCATTTCGCGCGACCTGCACTGCTGGCAGATGTCCTTTTCATGGATTCCGTTCGGCTACCACCGCAGCTGGAGTTTCAACATCGGCGTCAAGGCGGCGTCGCTCTCCGACCTCAAATACGACAAGAGTCAGAGTATGTACGACAATATGTACTAAACGTACAAAAGCCGCCGCCCGTCCGGAAAATGGAAACGCCCTGCCTCGGCAGGGCGTTTCCATATATAATGGGGTGTCCGCACAATCGGGACTGCCCCTGCGGAGCTAAATTTTCCGGACTTCAGGTTCTTTGCGGTCGATGTAGTTCGGATAGCGGAACTGCGGCATGCCGAGCGCCATGACGGCGCAGATACGGCGGTCTCGAAGTCCCAGCATCCGGTTCAGCCCGCCTTTCCCGTCCTGCCGCACGGCGGTCAGCACGAATCCCATGTAGACCTGACTCACACCGAGCGATTCGGCCGTCAGCGAGGCGTTCTGATAAGCGAGGTTCGCGTCCTCGGCGCCGAAGCGGCTCTCCTTGGGCGCATGGATGAACAGCACAGCCGTCGCACCCCGCAAAATGCGGTCGACGCCCTGCTCCGCATATTCGCGGCGCATCCGTCTGAACGCCGGAATGTAACGGTAAACGCCCGGCAGCAGCCGGCTCAGCCAAGGCCGCACGAGCGGGTTAGACAGACGCTTCACGATCCGGCCGAAGACGCCCAGCGTATATTCGACGATTTCGCGCCGCATAGCGGGGTCCGTCACCAGCGTATAACCCAGCTGACGGGCGTTGGTCGCCGTCGGCGCGCGGTCGGCGGCGGCAACGATGCGGTCCAGATACTCCTGCGGCACGGGACGCTGGGAAAAAACCCGGTTCGAACGCCGCACGGCGAGCAGCAGTTCGACCTGTTCGGGCGTCGGCAAAGCCGCATAGTCGATCGGATGCACCTTCTCCGCCGGGAAATCGGCATGTTCGACCGCCCCCGTGGGACATGCCGCCGCGCAATGGCCGCAGACGATGCAGTTTTCGGGTTTATGCAGCGTCACCGCAGCCCCGGCCTTCTCCTGAACGAAAATCTGCGACGGGCACACCTTCACGCAGCGGCCGCAGCGGATGCAGATCGCATCATTTACTCGAATCGTATTCTCCATCATATCTTTCAAATTTTTTCAATATCTTTGGCATCTATCCGACAAACAGCATGCACCCCATCGTCATCAAACATTTCAGCGAAATCTCCGCCGCCGAGTACCACCGCATCGTGCAGGCCCGCGAAGCCGTCTTTTTCCTCGAACAGCACATCACCGAACCCGACGCCGACGAGGTCGATCCGCAGAGCGTCTTTCTCTGGACGGAGGAGGACGGCCGCGTCGTCGCATTCCTGCGGATCATCCCCGCAGGGATCGTCTGCGCCGAGGCATCCGTCGGACGGGTGCTGGTAGACGCCGGTTACCGCCGCCGCGGGTTGTGCCGCCGCCTGATGCACGAAGCCCTGCGGCATATCGCCCGGACGTGGGGTCCGCAGCCCGTCCGCATCTCGGCGCAGGAGTACCTCGTCGGATTTTACGCATCACTGGGCTTCGAAGCCGTTTCCGGGACTTACCTCGAAGCCGGCATCCCGCATGTCAGGATGCTGAGACGGTAACAAAAACGATTCCGGCGGCAAAGGAAATCCCTGCCGCCGGAATCGTTTTTAGGATTAATGCTTCACCGACGCCATCTCCGCGGGGTTGTGCTTGTATTTGAACACCAAGGCGAAGACCACGGCCACCACGAGGGCGTAGCCTGCGAAGATGTACCACGAATCGGGCCAGCCCCACGCATCGACGACGGCGCCTGCGGCGTACGAGCCGAAGAAGGCGCCGAAGCCGTTGGTCATGATCATGAAGACGCCCTGCGCCGAAGAACGGATTTCGCGGCTGGTCTCCTTCTCGACGAACAGCGAACCCGAAATGTTGAAGAAATCGAACGCTACGCCGTACACGACCATCGAGAGGATCAGGAACGCCGCGCCCGAACCGGGATTGCCGATGCCGAAGAATCCGAAGCGGAGCACCCACGCCAGCATCGAAATCAGCATCACCTTCTTGATGCCGAAACGCCGGAGGAAGAACGGGATGAGCAGGATGCAGAACGTCTCGGACATCTGCGAGAGCGACAGCAGGATCACCGAGTGTTTCACGATCGCCGAATCGGCATACTGCGGCATCGACCCGAAGTTCTGAATATAGGTATCGCCGAAAGCGTTGGTTATCTGCAGAGCGGCGCCGAGCAGCATCGAGAAGATGAAGAAGACGGCCATACGCTTCTCCTTGAAAAGCGCGAATGCGCGCAGCCCCAGCGTGTCGATCCACGACTGCGACTTGACGTTGCGGTCCACGGGACATCCGGGCAGCGAGAAGGAGTAGACGGCCAGCACGAACGACAAGAACGCCGAAACATAGAGCTGCCAAGCGGTGAGCTTGATCTGGATGCCGCCGATATGCGTCAGATCGACGAACCACATCGCGGCGATGAATCCCACGGTCCCCCACACGCGGATCGGCGGGAAGTGTTTCACGGTGTCGAGTTTCGCCAGATCGAGGGCGTTGTAGGCCACGGAGTTCGACAGCGCGAT